>Ga0206940_1001_pt1 | contig 109863 bp, 90 predicted proteins | sample Alteio_BWOrgHeat_8_FD_152963 | JGI IMG/M metagenome (GOLD analysis project Ga0206940, IMG submission 152963) | Enriched cells from forest soil in Barre Woods Harvard Forest LTER site, Petersham, Massachusetts, United States -... | ecosystem: Environmental > Terrestrial > Soil > Temperate forest >...
TAAAGCACTAAAAATTGTTGGCTCATTGCCAACCGAGAGACGCAACGTACGCGTATGAGGCGCTAAATGAGTCAGTCCAAATATAAAACCAACCGTTAAATCTTGCTTCAACTCAAACTCTGCCGCAAAATCGTTATACACGCCCCAGTGGCCATTATTCCCAACTGATACCGAAACAGGAACCTTAGTATCTGAAAGAATTCCCGTTGGCATCAACACACCCAATTGAATGTTTAAATTAATTGATTGCATCAAGCATACATGATCAAGATTCTTACTCCAACGCAGATGAGCGTCCAAATCGCCAAAGCCACTCTTTGACCATTCGTTACCCTCAAAACCAATTAATTGGTGTGTTGTGCGACGAATTTTATCAACGGCAAGATCTTGATACTCAGCAACATTAGGCGCTGGAGGAGGATTATTAAAAATAGCATCAGAGTTGTTACGATCAAACTCAAAACGACTTGTCGTCTGAACTGACATAACCGGTAATGTTACTCCAACCTGCATACCGCAAAATTTTAAATCGCGTTCATAATTAAGCGTTGCGCCGTAGCCACGCACGGTACCACGAACTCTAAACTTTATAGACTTGTTAGACAAATCATTGCTGCCAGTTACCAAATTCACAGGATCTGCTGCAGGATTAACAGCCTGCAAACTTGCAATAACATCTTTAAGATCATAGCGTCCCCACAACTCAGGAATGCCTCCAGACCCGCCACCACGTTGCTCAGCCGTTGATGCATTAATATAAAAAAGCGTCGTGTCTAACCGTGAGCGATCTTTAATGACATATGCATCAGAACGCTCTAACATGGGAAATATTCGGTTAGTGGTATGCGCACTACACGAGTTATTTGAAATTAATAAAAGAAGAACTAAACCACTGATGAGAAATAATTGTCGCTTCATAAACTACCGTTTCTTTCAGCTGAATTGAATTGAAAAGAAAAAAAGATAAACTTGATGATACGAGAATTATTGCATTAGTCAAGATAAGTACGAACAGGAGAGCCTTGTGAAGAACTACCTCTATGTCGCAAATTGGAAGATGTACTGGACTTTTGACGCTACATTAGCCTTTGCAACAGCAAATTACGAAAAATTAATTGAGTTGGCTAGTTACAAAAATACAACCCTTGTACTTTGTCCATCATCCACAACTCTTTACCCTCTTGCAGAAATGTTTAAAGAAACATTAGTCAAGCTTGGTGCACAAGACTGCTCAGACCACACAAAAGGTGCTTACACCGGACAAGTATCAGCAGACAGCCTTAAATCACTACACTGTTCATTCGGCATTGTTGGCCACAGCGAACGCAGACAATGGTGCGGTGAAACAAATCAACGCGTTGCAGACAAATGCGCACAGCTCATCAGCTCAAACATCACTCCTATTGTTTGCGTTGGCGAATCTCTTCAAGACTATGAAGCAGGCAAAACCCTTTCGACGCTTGAAGAACAGTTAGCCCCGATTTTTACACTCATTAAAGAAAAAGCCCATACGCTTGATACCACCCCTGTCGTTATAGCCTATGAACCAATCTGGGCCATAGGAACAGGCGTGACGGCATCATCTGATCATATTGATACAGTTTTTACATGGCTCACTACTGCGACCAATAAAATAGCTCCATCGGTCCATTGGCAGTTCCTTTACGGAGGAAGTGTATCTGGTACTACCATACAAAATTTCAAAAAAATCGACAGAATTAGTGGTTTTTTAATCGGCGGTGCAAGTCTTGATTTCCAAGAGCTTGAAAAAATTGTACACTGCTCATAAATAATCTTAGAATTGAATAAACAAAGGGATACTATAATGTACGCTTTATTAATGGCTCTTTTTATCGTTTTATGCATTTTTCTTGCGATTTTTGTCCTCATTCAACAAGGTAAGGGTGACCTAGGTCTTGGAAGCATGGGTGGAAACCAAATGCTTTTTGGAGGCTCAGGTGGCCAAAACTTTTTTGAACGAGCAACATGGATCATGGGCTTTCTATTCATCTTAGGAGCTCTTGGTCTTTCGATTTTACGATCAAAAGAAGAGCGCAGCTCTGTTCTTGAAGGCGTAACCGTTGAGCGTAAGCATCAAGCTCAACACGCTCCTGTTGCACACACCGAAGAAGTGGCTCAAGAAGAAGCTTAAGTAAGGATTTATTTCTAAGGCAAAGGGAAGCCCTGTGTTGCAATTTGTTGATTACATAGGTTCGACTGTTTTAGACACCTGCTCTCAATTTGGTCGCCTAGGACTCTTTGCCTACGAAACCCTCATCACGCTTTTTACTACCAAGCTCAAGATAAAAAAGATCTTTTATCAAATGAGCTACATAGGCATTGGATCAGTGAGTATTGTTTTTTTGGTTGGCATAGCTATTGGAGCTGTTTTGGCTCTGCAAAGCTATATTGGCCTTGAGCGTTTTGGCTCAACACAATTCATTGGCCCAATCGTTTTTCTTTCAATGGCACGAGAATTTGGGCCTGTTTTTTCAGCCCTCATGGTCATTGGTCGTGCAGGATCAGCTATGACTGCAGAACTTGGTAGCATGCGCATTAGTGAACAAATTGATGCCCTTCAAACACTGTGCATCAACCCGATGCAATATCTGGTTGTACCACGGGTTTTAGCAAGTACCTTAATCCTCCCCTTTCTTTCTATTTTTTGCACATTCTTTGGTGTTATGGCAGGGTATGTAACCGCCGTATACGTTCTTAACATCAACTCTGAGGTGTACATGGAAACAATACGAGCAAATGCTGAATTATCAGACATTATAAACGGTCTGATAAAGTCACTTTTCTTTGGTTTCTTGTTCTCAATAATTGCCACGTACAAAGGCTATTTTACGCGTGGCGGTGCAAAAGGCCTTGGTATCTCAACAACGCAAAGCGTGGTATTTGCAAACGTTACAATTATTTTGGCTGACTATGTATTAACCTCTCTCATGTTTGCGAAATAACATGATAAAATTAGTTAATCTTTTTAAATCATTTGGCACTAAATGCATCACAAACGGCCTTAATCTTGAGGTCAATGATGGTGAATTTCTAGCAATTTTGGGTAGATCAGGTGAAGGTAAGTCGGTTCTTCTTAAACAAGTTATTGGCCTTATCCAACCCGATAGCGGCAGCGTTATTATTGACGGTGAAGATGTAACCAAACTTACCGGCAAAAAACGCCAACAATTTTTTCATAAGTGTGGCTATGTGTTTCAATTCGCTGCGCTTCTTGATTCGCTCAATGTTCTTGAAAATGTGGGCATAAATTTACTTGAAGATGGCAAAAGCTTAGAAGAAATCAAAGACGTTGTTATAGAAAGACTTCGCAGTGTTGGCCTCGCTCCCGATGTGCTTGATAAATATCCTGATGAGCTTTCTGGCGGTATGAAAAAGCGTGTCGGTCTTGCGCGTACACTTATGCTCAGCCCTAAAATTTTAATTTATGATGAGCCAACCACGGGACTCGATCCCATAACCGTCCGTCTCATTCATGAATTAATTCAAAAAACACATATCGAACAGAAGCTTACATCTATCGTCATTTCACACGATATTGAAATTTTTAAATACGCAACACATGTGGCTATGCTTAACGAAGGCAAAATCGTTTACAAAGGCCCAACAAAAGATATCTGGGATTGCAAAGATCCATTTATTTACCAATTTATTCGCGGACTCCCCGAAGGACCAATTTCGCAGATTGGCTTTGTTAAAGAAAATTAAATGAAATTATAGAATGGATCCCAGGTCCTTGCCTGGGATGACAAGAGGAACACCTATGACCACCAAAAAACTTATTTTAATTATAGACGACGAAGTTTCTATTCTACAAACACTCAAAGCCTCTCTTGAAGACGAGAACTACCTGGTCGAAACTCTTGAAGATGGAAAAAAAGCTATTGATGTCATCGGTAAAATTACACCAGACGTTGTGCTTCTTGATATTTCGATGCCTGGATGCAACGGCATGGATCTTTTGCCAACAATTAAACAAAACTATCCTGAACAAAAAATTATCATGATTTCAGGATTTGGGACTATCCCATTAGCTATTGATGCTCTTAAGAATGGTGCTTCTGATTTTATCGAAAAGCCCCTTAACTTAGACGATGTGCTTGCAAAGATAACCACACTTACAACCCACAAATCAAACACTCCGGCAATCACACCTGTACACGATTTTAACGCCTCCGGTATCACAGGAGCAAGTACGCTTTTTTGTGAACTCATGCATCACATCAAACTCATAGCACCACTTGAAACTCCCGTCATCATCTATGGACCACACGGATCGGGTAAAACAGTTATTGCTCACTACATGCACACAAAAAGTTCTTACGCTTCACAACCATGCGTAGTGTTTAATTGCGCTTCCCACACAGCCCTTCCTGATGAACTTTTTCACGGTACAGGTTCACTCATTCTTAAAAACATTGAGTCCCTTAATCTGGACGATCAGCGTAAGCTTCTCAACCATTTAGAATCTAAAACAAATATTCGTATTATTGCTTTAAGCACACCAAAGCTTTTTTCGTTAGTACAAAAAGGCTTATTCAACGCCTCACTCTTTTGCAAACTCAACACAACTCCATGCGAAATCCCACCACTCAACAAACGTCGCTATGATATTCCTCTTCTCGTGAGTTTCTTTGTCACACAGATTAATACCATGCACAATAAAGCTGTTTCTTTAACAAGCGATGCAATAAGACTTTTACGCAATTACAACTGGGTTGGAGATGTCACAGAGCTCAAAAACATTTTAACAACAACAATTTTAACAACACGTGCAACGATTATTGATGCACCAGAAATGCAAAAACACCTCCCTGAACGTGATGGCATTTTTGTTGATGAACAAATGTATTCTCGATTTAACTCACTTGATCACGCAACGGAAATATTTCAGCGTCAATATATCAAACACCTGCTCAAAAAACATAATTACAACACACTGCAACTAGCAGAGTTTTTGCAAATTCCTGTTGCGAGCCTCAACACAACCATGATAAAGTTACAGCTCGATACACATGTTTAATCTGTAAAGGGTAATAACCATGGAAAATACAAATACATCTCCATTATTTGCAGAACAAATTAAAGAACAAAGCCCTAAATGGCTTGCGCTTAAAAACGAAGTAAAAAAAGTAATTGTTGGCTGCGATCATGTTATTGATCGCATCTTTATTGGCCTTTTGTGTAACGGACACATTTTACTTGAAGGCGTTCCAGGGCTTGCAAAAACAACGCTTGTTAAAACAATAAGCCAAGCAATTGGGCTTTCGTTTCAACGTATCCAATTTACACCAGACCTTCTTCCAGCAGACCTTGTTGGAACACTTATTTACAATCCAAAGACTCACGAATTCACCACCAGAAAAGGTCCTATCTTCGCTCACCTTATTTTGGCTGACGAAATAAATCGCGCTCCCGCAAAAGTGCAATCAGCTCTTCTTGAAGCTATGCAAGAACATCAAGTAACCATTGGCGAAACAACGTATCCCCTTGAAGAGCCATTTTTAGTTCTTGCAACACAAAACCCTATCGATCAAGAAGGTACGTATCGCCTGCCTGAAGCACAAATTGATCGCTTCATGTTTAAAGTGATTTTAACGTATCCTAAAATGAGTGAAGAAAAAGAGATTGTCAGCAAAGCGTTCAACCCTCAAAAGATTTATACTGTTCTTGATAAAGAAAACATTACGCAAGGACAAAAACTTGTAAATGAAGTGTACATCGATGAAAAAGTAATTGATTACATTATTCAGATTGTTTTTGCTTCACGAAATCCAAAAGATTATAAACTTGATGACTTGATTCCATTTATAGCCCATGGCGCTTCCCCGCGCGCCACACTTGCCTTAACGCACGCAGCCAAAGCGTATGCTTTTTTAAAGAAACGTCACTTCGTCATTCCAGACGATGTAAAAGCAGTCGCTCTTGATATCTTGCGTCATCGTATTCTTTTGACGTATGAAGCTGAAGCTGAAAATGTTTCAACTGATGTCATAATTCAAAAAATACTCCGTACCATCACAGCTCCTTAGCAACATTTGTTCACACCCTTGTCTCTTTCTATCTTGACAGTTACAATGTGATGAAAGTATCTTCGTAATTTAAGAACTTCCATTAGATAGTACCCGCTTGCAAAAGGGCCTTAGTAGTATGAAGCATGCATTGTGGTTAATAAATAGTTCACTGGTGCTTATTTTTGCATTAGTACTGGGAGTTCTGCAACTTCTTCATCAAGAACCCCCACCCTGGCGCATGCCCCAAATTTTTCTTGCTCAAGAACAAGAAAAAAAAGAAGAAGCACCAAAGCCGGGTACAACAGCTTGGGAAAAAATCTATCAAGATGATATTTTTGGCACGTACACTCCCGTTGAAATCAAAGCAGTGAAACAGTCACTCTTAACGCCCATTCCTGAGCCAAAAACATTTACACCACCTCCTCCTCCTGAAATCAAAAAACCAGAAATCATCCCTGCTCTTAATATCACCTTGCGCGGTATTATCATTGGTGGAGATGAATCAAAAAATGTTGTCATGATTGCTGATGAAGCAGGCAAAGAAGATATGTACCATCTTGGAGAAAAAATCAAAGATGCTCAAATTATCAAAATTGCCCATAACCGCGTTGTCTTACTGCGTGCAAATGGACAGCAAGAGGTTTTTTACTTACGCAAAGATGATATTCCAACCCCTCAAGATCTAACGGAAAAATGGAAATATATTGTAAAGAAAGTTAATGATCAAAGTTTTGAAATAGACCCACAAGAGTTCTGCAAAGAAATTGAAACACTTGGGCATCTCATAGAACGTGCATCAGTTGTTGGTACGGCCTATCAAGCCGGCAAACCTGTTGGAATACGCGTTGGCAAGAGCGATCCAAATGATATTGCAACCATGTTGGGAATTTTAGAAAATGATATTATTACATCGGTAAATGGACTGGATGTTGCAAACCCTGTTGATCGTATCAAAGCTTATGATACCGTTACTCAACTTGGTCTTGGTGGCCAAATTCAAGTTGGTCTCAAGCGAGCCGAAAAAGATGTCGTGCTCGCTTACAAACTTGTTAAAATAGACAAGCCTCGTAAATCACGTTTCCCTGGGGTTAGAATTGCTGAGGCAAATAAGCCACCAACACAAGAAGAATTACTTAAAATGAACAGGCTTCAACAACAAGAAAATACAACACGACAATTCCAACAGGGCCACCAGGACGCTGCCCAACAACAACGACAACAACAAACAATAATGGATATTAGAAAGCGCATTCTTGAAGGTTTGCAGCAACGCTTAAAAAACAATCCCAACCAGTAGCGGTTAAAAAAGAAAAAAAATGAGAAAGCAAAGAAACATGATTGCTTGCACAATTTTTATCTCTCTTCTCTTAATGTTAGCACCAGTCACTATGAGTGCTGAAGAAGCTGTCGTGCAACCATTGCTTAATCTGGCTCTCCCTCAAACGCCACCACCGTCTATTCAGCCTGATATTCAACAAATGCCAATTATTCAAGCCCCAGCCCCTGTTGCTACAGCACCCACCAATGCGCCTGCACAACCCATAGATCCTTTAAGCCCACCAGCACAAACATCTACGCAACTCACACTTCCACCCATGCCCATTATTCAAGAAACGCCTCAGCAACCACAACAACCTCAAACTCCACCACCAGCACCTACTCAGCCAGCACTTCCATCAGTGCCCATGATTACCACCCCACCTGCACAACAACCTCAAGTGCAAGCACCCGTGCAACCAGCACCTCAGCCAATGCCCATGGTTACACCTCCACCCCCAACTCCACCACCGGCACCTGCAACTCCAGAAGAAAAACTAGAAGAAAAAAATATTTATTTAAACTTCGAAAACACAGACCTCATCAACTTTATCGACTACATCGCTGAAGTGAAAAAATTAAATATCATCCCAGACAAAACACTTGAAGGCTCAAAAATTTCACTCACCATTCGTGAGCCGTTGTCTGTAGATGGTGCTTGGAATATTTTCTTAACTGTTCTTGAAATGGCAGGATTTAGCATTATCGAAACAGGCCCCGTGTTTAAGATCATTCCAAAAGATCAAAAAATTCAGCAACCCTTGCCCGCCTTCATCAACGTTCCCTATACAACACTGCCCGACAGTGATCTTACCATTCGCTATGTCATTGTTCTGAGCAATATTCAGGTTGGTGATATTCAACCAGTACTTGAATCAATGCTCAGCACGCCAAACAGTATTCATGCCCAAAAAGACATGAACGCTTTTATCATCACAGACAAATCATACAACGTTAAAGCTGCTGCAAAATTAATTACTGAGCTCGATCAAATGGGGCTACCTGAAACCGTTACTGTTTTACGCTTAAAACGAGCAAATGCCACCGATATAAAAACACTTTTTGATTCTTTGATTCGTAAGTCAGATAGCAGCCAGAATGCAATTGCGCGTATTCTTGGCAAAGCTGTTGAAGGCAACACAGAGTACTTCTCTCCAACCACACGCATCATCCCCGAAGAACGCACCAACTCACTCATTCTGATGGGAACCAACGACTCAGTACAAAAAATTATCGATTTCGTTACAAACAATATCGATACAGAACTCAAAGCAGCAGAATCTCCTCTGCATGTCTATGAGCTCCAATATATCGACGCAACGCAAGCTGCGAGTATTTTAAAAGATGTAACAACAACACAATTTGACTCAACAACAGGACAAGCTGCAGCAAAATATGGTTCCATTCGCGGTGGTGTAAAATATTTTAGAGACATGAAGTTTCAACCAGATAAAACCGGCAACCGACTGATTGTTTCATGTTTTGATAATCAAGATTGGAAGCTTATTAAAAAAATGCTCGATGATCTTGATAAACCTCAACCTCAAGTGGGCATAGAAACACTCTTTGTCACCATCAGTGATCAAGATATGAAAGCTTTGGGTGGCATGACACGTAATAAAAAACACGGCCAGATTGGCATAAACGTTGATGCTCAATCTGCATCAATGCAGTCAAAACCAGCTCTGCAATTTGACTCTAGTGGCGCAACACCCTTGAGCCTTCTTGGAAGTATTTTAAATCAAGTTTCTGGGGCAGTAGGACAATCGGTTTTAACCTTTGGTCAACCACCAAACGCAGCGGGGACTGGAAGTAATATTTGGAGTGTTTTAACCGTACTACAAACACAAACCAACGCTTCAGTGCTTTCACAACCATTTATCACCGTTGCCAATAAAACAAAAGGAACGGTAACCGTTGGTCAAACGCTCAACGTTGTTCAAGATACCGTCGGCGGACCTAATGCAGTTAACGGCTTTGCTCAAATCACTGCCGCATTAACACTTGACGTTACCCCCCAAATCAATCTTGATGGCCTCATTCAAATGCAAATTAATTTTACAAACAACCAGTTCACAAATGCTTCTGGTACTACACAAAGTAATCAGGTATTTGCTACTAACGCTTCAATTGCCGATGGCCAAGTGCTTGTGTTAGGCGGATTTGTGTCGACAACCGTAACCGAACAAGTCAATAAAACGCCAATACTTGGCGACATTCCATTTTTAGGATGGTTCTTTAAACAAAAAAGCAGACAGATCACTAAACTTTATTACTTTGTTTTCTTAGCACCAACCATTATTAAACCACGCACACTTCCTGGCATGCAGCTGTATACCAAGATGAAGCTGCACCAGGCCACAGAAGACATAGAAGAAGCAGTACAAACTAAACGTACCAACGACCCTGTTCACAATTGGTTCTTTAATGCTGAAAAAGAAAACTACTCACACAAAGTAATAGACTTTGCAAATGCTCGTTATCAACCAACAACCGTTGATATTCGTCATGACCCTTACTATCGTTCAAGCATTGAGCCCGATGCTCCTGTAACGTACACAGAAGAGATACTTCAGGAAAATCCAGCTCCTACACAGCAAGTGCAAGCTGAGCAGCAAGAACAAAAGCCATCTGTATTACTAGAAGAAGCAAAGCCGGTAACATCCCAAGAACCCTTACTGCCGCAAACAACTCAACCACCAGCATTACCTACACAAAGTCCAGACGACGCTCAACTTGAAGAAAAACGTCAAAAATTACGCGAGCTCTTAGCGCCTGAAACAGTGACAGGAAACAGACCAGAACCGTCAATAGAGTTACCATCTGAACAATTAAGAACCAATTTAAAAAATCTTCTTTCGATTGAAGAACCAGCACCTCAAGCTACAAACGCAAACATGACGGTTGGCTATCACCAACGCAATAACCTCAAACAGTTTTTAGGTGCTCAAAACACCAACAAAAAACCTCTTCATACACGAAAGGTTAGTGTATGATAAAACAGCTCTTTCTCCCCGATAAAATTGGCAACCGCCGCATTCTTGATCAACGCATTATTGGTATTGCTGTTAGCCAAACCTCTATTCACGCAGCGCTCATTTATGCTAAGCGCAATAAAACATATTTAGAAAGTCTTAAATCAGAACCTATTCCCGAAGGAACTGAAGAGACCTACGCCGAGCGTGCAGCACAAACAATAAAAAAGATTATGCTCTTTTTCCCATCATACGATCAAATTCGTATCAGCATTCCCGCATCAAGTGTGGTATTTAAAGAGCTTCAACTCCATTTTACTGATCCAGAAAAAATTCGCATGGTGCTTGATTATGAAATTGAATCAATGTTGCCATTTTCAATTCATGATGCCATCACCGACTTTGTTATCACAAAAAAAGATATTACCAACCAAACCGCTCAAATTTTAGTGGCAGCAGTGCGCACGCAAAACTTACAAGAGCAGATTGATATATTTACCAAGGCTGGAATTGAGCCAACCAGTATCACTATCGATCTTTTTGCTCTCTACGGCCTTTATCAACAGATCCCAGAATATGCCTCATTACCTAATGCAGTTGCACTTGTTGAACTTACAGAAGAGGCAATGCGTGTCGCATTTATACAAAATGGTCAACTGCGCATAACGCGCTCAATACAACGAGGCTATACAACAGTATTAAAATTAATTAGCGATGAACTAAAAATAAGCCAACAAGAGCTAGCGCACCAATTGTCTGAAAAAGGACTACAAGGCAATGATGATGCTACCAATCGCATCATACAAAAACACTTTGTCCTCCTGCTTAACGATCTACAATTTACACTTAACTCTTTCAGTCTTAAACTCAATCAATACGAAGGCGTAACCAAGGTTCTTTTTGTCGGACAAGCGCAAGCAATTCGTGGCTTTACTGAATTTTGTAGTGACACACTACAAATTCCCTGCGAAACACTTGATGGAAAAAAACTATTTACACTCAAAACATTCAAAAATAAAATTAAAGAATCTATCACAAACTGGAGCATGTACGATGTTGCACTTGGCACAGCTATTCCATCAATAGAACAAAGCGACTTTGATCTGAGGCGCAAACAATTTGCATTTCATAAACACGGCCTAATGGTCAAACAAATAATAGCTGCTGGAGCTCTTTCGCTTATACTTTTTTCAACCATCCTGATCAAGGGATATTTTGATATCAGTAAACTTTCAGATTACGCAACCATGGTTGAGCAACGTGAAATTGGACGCGTCAAAACAGAAAATGTTTTTTCAAAAGAACGCTTCCCTAAAAAACCAACACTCGCTTCTATTGTGCGAGAAGGCGAAAAAGCGGTCAAAGAAAAATCAGAAATATGGGAACCTTTTGGGAAAAAAGGAATGCGTCCTCTTGAATTATGGCTTGAAATAACAAGAATTGTTGATAAAAAACAGTTCGACGTAAATATCACTGCGTTAAGCCTTTCAACCAAAGATAAAGATGGGCATATACATATTGAAGTTGATGGCATTTTTAAATCAAAAACAGGCAACCATTTTGGTGATTTTTCAGCTCTTCTTAACAGATTTAAAGAGTCGCCTACACTTAAATATATTGAACTTGACGACTCTGTGGCGCCAGAAGGCGGAGTTAACTTTTCTGTTAAATTACAACCAAAAGAGATTTAACCATGGAAGCTCTCAAAAAGTTTGCTGCCTACATTCAAAATCTTGATACTAAACAGTCGCAAAAATTTATACTTATTACCCTTTCAGCTGTAACAATTTGCGTCTGCGGACTAACCTATTTTATTCAAGAAAAAAAAGATGAGCTCATTACCAAAATAACACAGCTCAATAAACTGGCTGAAAAAGCTGCACGTATTATTGTCGATAACAAAAAAATGACCGAGAAAGAGTTCCATCTGAAAGATATTCTTGATAAAAACAAAGACTTTACCATCAAGGGTTTTTTTGAACAGTTTACACGCGATTTGGGCATTACTGCAGAATCAGGATGGGAGACGCGCAGTGAGACTATCAATGAAAAATTTGATGAAGTCACATTGCCTGCAGTATTTAAAGGACAAACATCAGAGTCTCTTGTAAAATTTCTTGAAACGCTCGATAAAAATGAAATGGTATACCTTAAAGAATTAAGTATAAAAAAAGAAGCTCAAGGAAAAATAACGTTTGATGTAGTCCTTGCAACCAAGCAATATAAACCATTACTTGAGTAAATAATATGTTATACATGGCAAAACTATTTTTTCTTATAATACTCTTGGGATGCTCGTCTTCTTCTACACTTTGTTCGCAAGACATGCAGCGCGTCCAGCCCCCAGCAGCACTATCCAAAGAGCCACAAGAGGCCAATATTTATCTCAACTTCGATGGAGTTTCACTGGCCAGTGTCGTAAACTACATTGGAGAACAACGAAAAATAAATTTAATTCCCAGCAAAGATGCCAATCTTGAAAACGCAAAAGTAACACTCTCAACACGTACTCCACTCACCTTTGATCGCGCATGGGACGCAATGCTCACCCTTCTTGAAATGAACAGCTTTAGCATGATTAAGGTTGGCGATGCCTATCGCATTGTCTCAAGTCCAAATAATGGCCAAGAGCCTTTACCGATCTATACATCTACCTCTGGGACACAACCAGAAGACTTACCTGATAACGATATGGTCATTCGCTATGCCTACTTTCTTAAAAATATAAAAACAGATACTGCACACACTATCCTTGCAAAAATGACCGATGAAAAAAATCTTGTCGAACAGAAAGATTTAAACGTTGTCATCATTAAAGACAAATCGATCAACATCAAATCTGCTTTTAAAATTATTAAAGCACTCGACATGGGTGGCCTGAGCGAAAATATCCAAATTGTTCCCTTAACATGGGCAAACTCTGACACCGTACAAAAATTATTTAGCGACGTCTTAGGGTCATCTGGTGACGATCGTGTGATTCGTTTTGCTCCAACCAACAAAGAAGGAATGCAGTATTTTTCATCAAACACGCGTATATTTTCTGAACCCATTAAAAACTCTTTAATCCTTTTAGGAACTCAAAAGAACCTCGACAAAATAAAAGATTTTGTTTCTAAATATATCGATGTGCCCATTGATGATGCAGAGTCTCGTCTTCACGTAAAAGAGATTCGCTATCTTGTTGCCACAGATGTTAAAACCATTCTTGATGATCTTGTCAAACCGGCAGCAAGCTCTGGCGGTAGCAAAGGGAGTTTGGTTGTTGAAGGTGGATTTAAAAATTTTGAAGATGTCATTATTTCAGCAGAAGCCGCAGATGATGGTAGCAGTGGAACAAGTAAGCGAGGAACAGGTAACAGAATTATTGTCGCCTGTAATCGTGATGATTGGAGACGCCTGGAAGAGTTTGTTGATACAATTGATAAGCCACAACCTCAAGTTGCCATTGAAGTAATGGTTGTCGACGTCACTAACTCGCAAGCAAAGGGCCTTGGCGCTCAAATGTTTAATATAAGGGGCAAGCCAGTAGCACACAACGTAAATGCAAATTTTGCAAATCTTTCAAATAGCACAGCTGACACAAATTCTAGTGATCCATATGAAAAACAATTTTTCACCCCACCTTCAGGCCAACTTCTCCAAAACATTGGTAATGACCTACAAACTCAAGCTTCATGGATGACATTGGGGAACGCCGCAAATAATAATCTCTGGGCAATCATTCAAGCTCAATTTAATATCTCAAACTCACAAATTGTATCGCAACCCTATGTTGTTACGAATAACCATCAACCATGCGAAGTTACCGTCAAAAATACTCAGGTGGTTCCAGGCGGTCTTGATCTTACCAAATCACTCACGCCAGTTCAAAAGCAACAGACTATCGAAGCCTCAACAAGTATTAAACTAACACCTCACATCAACCTCGTTGGTCTTATTGATTTAGAAATCGTTGTTGATATCAGTCAATTTGTCCCAAACACGGACCAAGGTGGCGCGCCCACAATCACCAAGCGTGGCCTTACAACTAAATCAACTATGGCAACAGGTGAAGTGTTAGCCTTAGGTGGCTTAACGGTAAGTGATCTGACTGAGGGAATATGGAAAACACCAATTTTAGGTGATATCCCCTTTATTGGTTCTTTATTTAAATATAAAACCAAAAACAAAACTGAAACCAATTTATATATATTTCTTAGACCAAGTATTATCAAGCCACGCTTTGAAGGCGCTCCTGATGAATATACGCAACTGAAGCTTGATTACGCTAAGTATCAATTGATGAAAAACGACCTGTATGTTCATGATACAGATCCAATTCAACGCTGGTTCTTTAAGCCTACAAATCACACAATTAAAGAAAAATTAGATGACGCTGCACGCGGCATCTTGAGACCAGTAGATGACTTTGCATACGGTAAGAATAGACCAAAATCAGTTGCTATCACCGACGATCCATATTTTGCATCTTCAGAAACGCGCAAAAAGGCTGAGGCTGTAATTGCTAGATCTAAATTGAGATCGCGCAGTGACAGAACACCAGAGCCAGAACCTATAAGAATGGATGATAATATTCAGGGGTAGATGTGATCAAACGTACAGCCCAGCGTTAAAACACGTGGGCTGTCGCACAAAGTGCTCAAGCGCTGCCACGATGTGGCGCCGTGCAACCGTTACATGATAAAAATATTATTAAAAACCTACAAGCCCAGCTATGGGCGTATTTTGAGCGTCCCGAAGGGCGCGACAGCCCAGTCTTTCAAGGCTGGGGCTTGATGTCAAATGGGTTATTACCCTTTTGATAGCCCAATACATAACCCTTGGCATGCAGATCGTAAATTATGCTTAAAAATTCCTGCTCTCCTGCCGCTGGAACAAAAAAGTCGAGTATGGCATTATTTTCTTCATCTGTGCGTTCAAACGCAAGATGATCTTCGTTGCGAAAAATTCCCACAACAAACCATGTGTACTCAACTTTGATGGTGATACGATAAAAAAGGCAGAATTGATTGTCTGTTTTCATGCCCCAAGAGTATCAAAAATTAACACGATTGGCACGCATTATGCTAAGGGCATGCCCGTTAGCATTAATTCTGCAGACATCGATGACATAGGAGAAGACTCTTCAACCATGGGCATATCTACAGGCTCTGGCGCCAATGGCATATCCCCAATCGAAACAGCACTTGGCATGTTTGAAACTTGATCAGACGCCGAGGCTACGGGCATTTCAGAAGACTGAGCATCAGACGCCATTTCCTCAAAACCTTCTGTATGAAGAGATCCATATGAAAAAAAAAGAGATAGCATAATAAAAAATCGCACCCTATCACGCATTATGCTACAGGCATTCCACTAGCAATAACCTGAACATTTTGAGCTGCTGGAGCCGCAACTGGTGCCACTGGCGCAACTGGTATAGGAGTTGCAGCTACTGGGGCAACTTCAGGAGTTGGCGCTGGTGCTGGTACTACCAGGGTAACCGCAGGAGCAGGAACTGGCGTTGGAACCAGTACTGGAGCCTCAACAGGTGCTACCGGAACAACGGGAGTTGGGACAGGTACAGCTGGAACAACCGCAGAAACCACTGGCTCAGGATGCACTTCTGGCGCCGGAGCTTGAGCCGGTGCAGGCACTGGCAATGGGGTAGGTACAGGTGCTGGCACTACAGAAGCAACGGGTTCAACATGAATTTCTGGTGCCGGAACTGACGTAGGTGTCAAAACCGGGGCCACTACAGGCGCTACTGAAACAGCTGGCTCAGCATGCTTACCTTCAAACTCTTCTTTAAAAGCATCAAGAGCAACCTTACAAGCATATATACGCTTTCCAAACTCTTCTTTATCAATAAATTCACTTGATGCCAAAAGGGTTAAAAAGGGCTCTTTAAGCTCATGCTTAATACGCATAGCTTGTTCAGTACCAATTTCTTTAGAATCTTCAGCCAATAATAATCCACAAAAAGCAAAAAATACGATCGCTATGATTGGTAAGAACATATTTTTATTCATCGCCCCACCCCTTTATTTGATAAAAAAATATCATATTTGAAGTATAGAAGGTTTTTTCAAACAGAGTCAATGATTCGAGTGAGGGTTCATTTTATATAAGGTTGCGTGCTTGCATCCCTGCGTGGTAGTTAAAGGATAGAGCTTTACTCCTCAAAACTCAAAGGACCACAGTGGAAGAAAATAAAAAACCATCATATAAAAACGTGTTTTCTCTCGGTGGCGCCAGCCTTTTAAACGATCTCAGCAGTGAAATGATCTTGCCCATATTACCTTTTTTTATCACCTCACTTGGCGGTGGCGGCATGGCCATAGGCTTAATCGGCGGCCTGCGCGATAGCTTTGCTGATTTCTTAAAAGCATTTTTTGGTTATTTATCAGACAAGTATAAGAATCGTAGTTTTTTTATCTTCGCAGGCTACTTAACTGCCTCAGTATTTAAAATTTTTCTTACGTTTGCGCACACCTGGCAACTCGTACTGCTCGCAGTTGGTTGCGAACGCATTGGCAAAAGCATGCGCTCAGCACCACGCAACGCGCTTCTTATTCAATCAACCCCAAATAATATTGGATTAAGCTTTGGTATCACGCGTGCTCTTGATACCCTTGGAGCACTTTTGGGATCATGCGTTACTTTCGTACTTTTAAATCGCTTAAATTTCAGTCTTACTGCCATTATTTTTATTGCATCAATAATATCTTTCACGTCTATCATTCCACTTTTTTGGCTCAAAGAACCAACAGAAAGCCCAACAGATAATCTAACCCCACTCCCATCATTCTCTTTCGCAAGTTTTAAAAAACTCCCATCAAACTTTAAACTTTTCTTAATAATTACAAGCACATTTGCACTAGGGCATATCAGTTATATGTTTATGATGCTCAAAGCAAACAGCTTATTTGACGGACACCCCGTCGCCACAACCATGATGCTGTATATCATCTTTAATATTGTTTACACACTCAGCGCCGTACCCGCTGGAAACTTTTCAGATATTCTTGGCCGACGCATTATGCTCCAAGCGGGATATGGGCTCTTTGCCATCACCATGTTTTTACTTATTTGGGCAACAGCGTTCTATCATCTTATTATCTGTTTTATGCTTTATGGACTTGCTATAGCTTTTATTGAAGTAAATCACAGAGCGTACGCTGCTGATTTAGCACCAGCATATTGTCGCGCAACAGCACTTGGTGTCTTTGAAGGCGCTCTAGGCCTTGCAATGATGGCAGCAGGTCTTATTGCCGGAGCTTTATGGGAAATGGTTGGAAATGAATTTGTGTTTGCTTATGCAAGCGTACTTGCTACAGGGGCCGTAATAATGCTCACGGTACTAAGAAAAAAACTATAACAAATCTTCAATCTCCATTAATCGATTATATTTTGCCACCCGCTCACCGCGCACCGGTGCACCAGCTTTAATAGCATCAGCAGCAACACCAACAGCAAGGTCAGCTATAAATGTATCGTTTGTTTCACCAGAACGATGCGAAATAATCACACGATAACCAGATTTTTTACAAAGATTTATTGCCTGAATCGTCTCAGTCACCGTTCCGATTTGATTAGGCTTAATAAGCACAGCGTTTGCAACCTGCTCATCAATACCCATTTGAATGCGTTTAACATTTGTTGTAAACAGATCGTCTCCAACAATTTGTACACGCTTGCCCAAGCGCCCTGTAAGCTCTTTCCAGCCCTTCCAGTCGTCTTGATCTAAACCATCTTCGATTGAAATAATAGGAAACTGCGCAAGAAGACGCTCATAGAGCAATACAAGCTCATCGCTTGTCATTGTCACGCCGTGTAAGCGATATACATTTTTTTGCGTGTCATACAACGCTGATGCAGCAACATCAAGCGCTATGCATGCTTCATCTTTTAACGCCATAGCTAAAAACATAAGCGCCTGATACTCACCTTGCAAGCCATCACCACCAAACTGTGGTGCAAAACCACCTTCATCACCAACCGCCGTTGATGCATGGTGCTGCTGCAAAGACTGTCGTATGGAATAATAGATTTGTTCAGCTGTTTCAAGTGCGTCACACACACTCCCTCGTTTTGGCACTATCATAAATTCCTGAAAACTCAGACCACTGTCTGCGTGCATACCACCATTGATGACATTAAACATACATTGCGGCAAAGCAACGCGTGAGGTTGCAGAAAGCTCTTGTATAAGTTGAAAAAGCTGAACCTCTTGCACATGCGCCTGTGCGCGTGTAACAGCGAGACTAGCTGCAAGCATGGCATTTGCACCCAACACTGTTTTCTGCTCAGTACTATCAAGCTCAAGCATCGCTCTGTCCATACTCAGGACATCAGGCGATTTTCCAATCAAGATAGGCGCTATGCGACTTTCAAGATTGGCAACAACCTGCAGCACTCCCCTGCCCTGAAAGTGCGCCATATCACAATCTCGCAATTCGCAAGCCTCATGCTTACCAACAGACGCTCCCGATGGAACGCTTGCTGAAATTACTGTGTTATCACTAAGCTCAAGAATGCACTCGACGGTGGGCAGACCACGTGAGTCAAGGATTTGTCGTCCAAACAGTTTTGTGATCAACATAATCACTTTCGAAATTTTATAAACCTGCTATAGTTCATCTCTTACAACACGCTATACAATCTATATAACGATTAACAAAGGCTTTGGGATCATGCACACTGCTATCATGCTCAACTCTCCAGATCCTATCATTCTTATACTCTCAATTGCACGCATTGCGTTACCAATAGCCACCCTTGCCTTTGGCGTTACCATTCTTGTTGTCATCCCACAGCTGCGTCTTAGAGAAAACAAAAAAGATAAATATCGTGATCTTAAAGCCGGCATACGCATTACAACATTTCATGGTGACCACGGCATAATTGATGAGATCACCGAAAACAGTATCGTCATGCAGCATAACGATGGAAGAAAAATAGAAATCACCAAACAGTCTATTGCGCGCATTCATGCTGAAAAATCGTAAGCAAAGTCCATTCTTAGCGCCTCTGCTGGCAACAGCATGCGGCATCACTACGCAAGCATGGTTTCCCATTCCATGGCCCATCTTAATACTTGGGATTACCCTTGGAATAACGCTCGCGCTTCTCACCCTTTACAAACAACTGCACCACACCATTCTAACCGCCAGCCTCTGTATATTTTTTGGTTCAGTTGGCGCTCTTACGCTCTGTATGCAAAAAATATACACAACCACCCAACAAACAATAATTCTTAATCAACCAATTGATATACAGGCAACAGTCACTGATAAAGAAGTATGGGGAGCTCGTCAACAAAGTGATGTGTTGCGCATCGCAGTAACATCCATACAATTTCGTTCAACACACCAAAAGACACCTGTTTCGTTCGACATTTTCTGTTACCTACCCTATCATGCACGCTTTGACATAGGTGACACAATCATCATCAAAGACATTGTCATCAAATCTCCTAACATGCCAACACGATCGGGTAATCCTGGATATGAAGATTATCTGGCAAAAGAAAACGTCTTGTGCAGCCTGTTTTTACACAGCGCAGGACAATGCCAACTCATAGAGCGTCCATCATTCAGCATTGCGCGTTGGCTTTGGAATATTAGACACAAAAGCTATTTTGCTCTCAAAAAAAAACTAAGTTCCAAAACATTTCGCTACGTTGGTCTTATTTTTTTTGGTAACAAACAACAACCGGATATTACTGAATTGCGTTCAACATTTAATCTGTGGGGCCTTGCACACTTTCTTGCACGTGCTGGGTTGCACATTGTTTTTTTCATCTTCATCTGGACATCGTTTTTTAGTCTTTTCCCCATACCCATATTTGCTAAACGGTTCTTACTTATTCTTTTATGCTTTATTTACAATTTACTCAGTTGGAGCAGTATTCCATTTACACGAGCCCTTTATGCTTTCTTATGCATCAAGTGTGGAGAACTTATGTATCAGCAAACCTACTATTTGCACATTCTCAGCTTAATCTGTTTAACCATCTTACTCTTCAACCCCCTTCAGCTTTTTTTTCTTGATTTTCAGCTCTCATTCGGGCTCACATTCGCTCTTATTTTTCTTGCACATCTCAATCACAGCAACAAGAATACTCAACGTCGATAACAAGACTTTTTAATATCTTGACCATAAAAATTATGCATAGGTATGCTCAGCAACCGTTGTAATACATATCGTTTTTAGCAGGAGATATTTAATGAAAATATTAGTCACGTTACGCCAACTTGCATTTGTGCAACTGTGCGCAATTTCATTTTTTGCCTCAGCAGTAGATCAAAAACCTATCGTTCCAACAAAAGATTGGAACTTTATGGTCTACATGTCAAATAACAATAACCTTCATCGCTTTGGTGTGCAAAATTTTGGACAGATGGTAAAAGTTGGGTCAGGTGCAAATGCAAACATCCTGTTACAAATGGATCACCTTGGAGAACGCGCAATTTCTCGTTTTTACATAGAAAAGAACCGTGCAGTTTTATTAGAATCTCATGCCAACACCACCACAAGCTTTAGTGGAAGCCAAGCGAATTTAACTGAATTTGCAGAGTGGGGTTTAAAAAACTTTGAAAGCAAAAACGCCTGCCTCGTTCTGTGGAACCATGGCGCAGGTATAAAAGACACCGACGTTTGGGGGCGCTACCTTATTCGCAACAGAGACTCTTTATTCACCTTTAATTACACCACGGGCCTTCTAGAACTTGACCACTCAATCAAAAAAAATAAAAAGCTTCTTACTCAAATAAATACCGAAAACAAAAAACGAGGCATTGCGTTTAACGACGCAGCAGAAGCGTTTCTTACCAACCAACATCTTAAAGATGGCCTTGAACAAATTTGCACCAAATCTTTAAGCGGTAAAAAAATAGAGATCATTTCTATGGATGCCTGCCACATGGCCATGATTGAAGTGGCATCACAAATAAAAAATTCTGCCAATTTTATGGTTGCATCTGAAGAAGTTGAGCCTGGCGCTGGACTTAACTACATCACAGCACTTTCATCATTCATCAACAAAAACATGGACAGCGCAACATTTGCTCGCCACATAGTACAGAGCTATCGCGCAGAATATGAAAAAATCATGGGCGACTACACCCAATCAGCCGTCGATTTAAGTTTTACAGATCAAGTCGAAAAAAACCTTGATACGCTTGCACAACAACTCATAGTTGCAATCAATGACAAAACCCAAGAATTTGCAAAATCATTACTCAAGTTACGCATGAACAGAATGACAACAACAGAATTTTATGATGCTGATTATGTCGACCTTGGACATCTTTACAAGAGTCTTTCAGCCATCGCGCCAGATTCAATTAAAACAACATGCGCTGAAGGCTTAGCTCTTCTTAAAAAAATGGTGATAGAAAACGCAGCTGGACGTAATTTACCAGAAGCATCAGGCCTTGCGATATACTTCCCAACACGCACAATTCACAAATCGTACTACAAAACAGAGTTTGTAAAAAATACAGCTTGGGCAAAATTCTTAGAAACCTTTATTAAAACAACGCGCGCAGAAATGCGTACAAAAACTCCTGCAAAAAAAGAGCTTCGTAGCGCACACATTCGCGCCTACGGCAAAGACCATAAGCGCCCACAACAAAGCCTAGGCGTTAAAGATGCTTGCTGCACTGACTGTGCTACAAAGTCAAAGTCCACCGGCAAAAAGACCTCATGCTGCTCGACGACAACAAAAACAACGATCACGTCACATGCACATGGTCACGACCACGGTCATGATGATAAGCATGCAACAAAATCTGGCGAGCCCTGCTGTGGCGACTGTGCTACAAAATCAAAAGTAGCGGGCAAAAAAGTGTCTTGCTGCTCGAAATAAATAAATCTTGTCATCCCGGGCCTCTCTCATCGAGCTCGGGATGACAAAGTCTTCGATAAATTATATAATTCTCAAACAATCTTTAACAAAAAACAACCTGGGATAATATGCTCTCTAAGCACAAACTTCTTACAAAACTTAATAGCGCCTATATCAACTGTTCTAAGTGTCCCCTATCTAACTGTGGCCGCAAACAAGTCGTATTCGGGCACGGAAACGCCGATACTCGTTTAATGTTTATTGGAGAAGCCCCAGGGAAAGACGAAGACGCACAGGGCCTTCCATTTGTGGGTCGTGCAGGTAAATTGCTTACTCAAATTATTGAAGAAATAGGACTTGAGCGAAGCCAAGTTTATATCTCAAACGTGGTCAAGTGCAGGCCGCCCAACAATCGTGTGCCCATGCCACTCGAAATTAACACCTGCACAAAACTTCTTTTGCTTAAAGAAATAGAGATCATCAAGCCTGCGATCATTTGTACGCTTGGCGTAACAGCAACCATGGCGTTACTAGGCGACGAGATACCTATGGGTAAAATACGTGGCACATTTGCCCAATTCAAAAACATTCCTGTCATGCCCACGTATCACCCTGCCTATCTTTTGCGCCAACCAAAAGCAAAGCTTATTGTGCTTGATGACATGAAAAAAATTATAAAAAAACTAGAAATTATTTAATTCTCGGTTCATTCCTCAACTCAGGGCTAGCCAAAAACGAGCCACAATGAATCTCAATATCACCCCAGCGACTACTGCCACCAGAAAAATGCTCTCCATTTTTCAGCTCAATCAATGATTTGCCAAAAAAGATCTGCGTGGTTATGATGCGAACACTTTTGGAAGACTCTGTTGCTTCGATAAACTCATCCCCGCCAACATACATCAAAACATGATTAACGCGATCAAAGTTATGCTTCCCACGCTTAAAAAACATGAGATCTCCAGGCTGCATATTTTTCGGCTCAATTGGCATTGCCCTCATAAATTGTGAATGAGCATGGCGAGGCAACCTAAAACCACATGCGCTATACACAAGATTTACCAAACCAGAACAGTCGACGCTAGTAGGAATAAAATCAAGTGTTTTGCTGTATGCACATCGCCCATCCCAACAATATGGTAACCCAAGAAATTTATGCACATATTCAACCATGCACTGACGTAGTAACAATTCTGATTTATGCAATTTCGACACAAGCAGTTGACTTACATCAGAAGCTTTTATAAAAGCTATCTTGCCATCAAGTAAACAAACTTCTTGCCACCCTTCCCGCCTATTCTTACCAATGGGCAACAATGTTCCAAAAGAAAGTCGTTGAATTTCAGGACTTTTCTCGTTGGGCTCCGAATGAACAGCAGCCCACAACTCTGTCACGGCGACATCAAAGCTTGCTTCATACCCCTTAGCCTGTAAATCTTTTTCAAACATCCATCCATCACAAAATCCCCACACTCCCACCTTGCGATTAAAATGAGCCTGATCAAGCACATTAACCTTGCACCACCCAGCCTTATTTCTCTCAACTATCTCCACACGCTCCCCATAAAGAACCTGGGTAAGATGCTGGGGAAGATCGTCACTAATCAAGGGAAGCGTAAAGCTTTTTATATTTAAATCTGGCAACTCCCACACACTTGCTACGGGAGCCGCAACAAACATCACATCGTCCTTTGCATGCAAAGAAAAGCTCGCCCAAACCATCACAAGCAACATGCTTTTTTTCATTGCGCTTTTTTAGCAATCTCTTTGGTATCTTGCTCTTCTAACATTTTGAAAGCAGCCAAAATATACGCTGGAGTATCTTTATCTTTTTCAGTAAACCCAAGAGGCTCTGGCAGGATTATTTCAAAATGCTGATAATCTTTGAGCGACACCCAATGCCCACCCCATTTAAAACCAGCTTCAGTAAAAGCAGCAAAGCATACGTTGTCTGGGCTATCGGTTATAAAGTGTTTGCATTCTTGCGTGCGATCAATATAAGTCCTGGAACTTTCTGGCGACACGCTAAAAGAGCCATCATCGCGCTTTTTTACCCATGGATTGTATTTAGGATTTACATCGATTGCGCCACCATAACTATGCACAGAAAATATCCCAGGCCTATTTGTGTTGCCACGAGAGCAAAAAGCAGAGCTATTATTTGCTTCCATAGACCTGTCATCATTTGCATCAAACTCATCAATAATTTTCATGCATTCTATGGGAAAATGGGCCTTTGCCATTTTTGCAAATGCCTTAACAACTCTTTGAGCAAGCACTCTATGAACTATCATGTGCCCTGTATGAAAAGCATCATCAAAACCCCAATAAGGAATCGACAGATAGCGCAAATCACTCATAGGAACTGGACAATCAGATTTCCACGAGCGCCCAGTCATTTTTAAAGCAACTTCCTCAGGAATTTCTTGAACTGTTCCAACAAGAGACAACTCTTCAGCCGGCTGATCGCTTGTCATCGCAAATGCTGGGCAACAAAAAAGGCCTAGAACTAAACAAATCGCATACACCATAAAAACTCCTCGTACTTTTTTACCACAAAAAAACCCGCATTCGCCAGAACCATCTCTAACAAAAAGCAAGGGATGTAGTCTAGCAATCCTCCCAAATCACACAAGACGCATTCACATAAAGCCACAACTATAATTTACAAACTGAAATCACACACCAGAATTGCCCGCTATTCAACAGCGTTTCTAGAGTTATCCACAAAATTGTTGATAACTTTTGTTGATAACTTTGTTGATAAGTATCCCAGCCAGGACCAGTAAAGCATTTGGGATGGGTGTATTCATTAAATCAATATCTAGAAGGGCGCTTTGAGAGGGGTGGAAAAGTTATCCACAAGTTATCAACAAAGTTATCAACAGGTTATCAACAATTTCTAAAAGTGCCATTTGTGTCGATCCTAACGATGTTTTCAGCATGTCACACCCCCACTTATCAACAAAAATCGCCTCACCTATTATTATTAATTTATATATATATAAGTTATAGTAATAATAACTAAGGCGCTCAACCCAGGAAAATTCTTAAAATGACAAAAAGGGCACAAAGGGGTTTACTCTTCCCTTTTTTTGTTTTTCTTTTAAACTGGAAGAGTTCAAGATAATTTTAGTCTTTATTGCATCCCAAGCGCATTAACACCCAAGAACAGAGGTAACAGTGAATCTTTCCGACGTAATCGAAGGCCTTGTTGAAGAACGTGGGCTTGACCGCGAAAAAATAGTTGGCATTGTGTGCGAAGGCATTCATGCTGCATACGTAAAGCGTTTTCCTGACTATGTTTTTAGCGTTGTATACAATCGCAAAACGGGTAACGTTGACGTTTTTACTGAAAAAAAAGTCGTTGCTTCGCCTCTTGATCCTGAACTCGAGATTTCACTTCGTCGCGCAAAAACACTTCACGCTGATGCTGTTGTTGACTCTACCATCCTAGTTCCTTTCGAAGAGGGGATCGGTAGAATAGAGGTGCTTACCGCTAAGCAAGTTATTGCAAGTAAGATTCGAGACCTTGAACAGCTCGCCATCTATAATGACTTTAAAGACAAAAAAGATACTATCGTTACAGGAACTGTGCATAAGCGCGAACGTGCTGGCTACGCTGTTAAGATTGGCGAAGTTGCTGCATTATTGCCTCACGAAAATATTATTCCTCAAGAAATTATTAAGATTGGGCATCCAATTCGGGCTCTTCTTAAAGACGTTTATCAAGCTGCTCGTGGTGATTACCAAGTTATTCTTGACCGTGCGAGCGCAGAGTTTGTACAGCGCCTTGTTGAAGTAGAAATTCCTGAAGTGTTTGAAGGAATTGTCGAAATTAAAAACGCTGTCCGTATTCCTGGATACAAAACCAAGCTTGTTGTTGCTTCCTCGCGCAAAGAAATTGACCCTGTGGGCACCTGTGTTGGTGTTGGCGGGTCACGCATCAAGCCAATTCTTAGGGAGCTTGGACAGGAAAAAATAGATCTTATTGCTTACACTGATTCCACAGAAAAACTTGTTCGTTCAAGCCTTAAGCCGGCGGAAATCGATAAAGTTGAAGTAGTAGATGACAACAAAGTGGTTGTTTGGCTTGCGCCAGATCAACGCTCTTTTGCCATTGGGAAAATGGGGCAAAATATTAATCTTGCTTCAAAGTTGGTTGGCCTTGAGATTCAACTTCAAGATCTTGTTTCGCCAGCCGCTGATATGAGCGCCTATCGCGATGAGTTGCATGAAGATTTGCACATTGCCAGGGGCGATGTTAATGTTGATAACAAGTCAGCTTCATCAAAAGTTCCTCTTGATGAAGATAATGACGAACCATCGGGTGATTAAAATATGCGTGTATATGAGCTAGCAAAAAAGTTTGCTGTAACCAGTAAGGAAATTTTGACAGCTTTGCACGACGAGGGTTACGAGGCTTCAAGTCATATGGCGAACCTCTCAGAGAAGGCCTGTGACTTTGTAGAAAAGCGCTTTGGTAAAAAAGCTCCTCAAGAAAAAATTGCTGTTGCGCCTAAGACACAAGCAAGTGTTCAAAGCGCACCGGTTGTAAAAAAAATAGTTCAAGAAAAAGAAGCTCCCGGCAAGCCCGTTGTTCACAACAAGCCTGTTGAAGCACCAAAACATATTTCTCAAGAATCTCAAAAAACGAGGCCCACGCAATCTATGCCACAACAACCTCTGCACAAGTTTCCTGATGCTCAAGCTGACGCACATGCCTCAATGCCATTGCCTCGTTATCCCGAAAAAGTTCTTGATGAGGACTTTGAAGCGCGTGAAATTGCTGAACAGGAGCGTATAAAAAAATTATTGCAAAGTACCGGTTTTTCTGGTGCTGGGCTTGCTCAACAACAAGCGCCTCGTAGACGTAGAAGAAGAAGATTCCGTCATGCTGCACAACAGCAAGAAGAAGCTCCTAAGGTTGTTACCGAGGTTAATCTTTCTCAGGGAATGTTGCTTCATGAAGTAGCGGATCTTTTTGGAAAGCAATCGGGCGAGCTAATTCTTTTCCTTCTTAAAAAAGGCATGCCGTGCAACCGTAACCACATGTTGTCACTTGATACCATTAAACAACTGGGAACGCATTTTAACATAGCAGTACATGCTAAGGTAGCTCCGGCGCAAGAGGCAAAAGCTGCTGCAACGTCAAAGGGTGCAGGAATTGCTCGTTGGCCAGTTGTTGTTGTTATGGGTCACGTTGACCATGGCAAAACAACGTTGCTTGATTATATTCGCAAAATGAACGTTGCTGCCAGCGAAAAGGGTGGCATCACTCAGCATATTCGTGCATGGGAAGTTGACAGCGCTCATGGTAAAATCGTATTTCTCGATACTCCTGGCCATGAAGCATTCTCTTATTTGCGTGCTCGCGGCTCAAAAATTACCGACCTTGTTGTCTTGGTTGTTGCTGTTGATGATGGTATTAAGCCACAAACAGTTGAAGCAATCAAGCATGCAAAAGAGGCGGGCGTTCCAATTATTGTTGCCGTAAATAAAATTGATAAAATGTCATCTCCTGCTGCCCTTGAAACGGTTAAGCGTCAGCTTGTTCAGTATGAACTCATGCCTGAAGATTGGGGCGGCCAAACGGTCTTGGTTCCGCTTTCAGCAAAAACAGGACAAGGGGTTAACGAACTTCTTGAAATGATTGTGCTTCAAGCAGAAATGGCTGAATTAACAGCTGATCCAGCAGCAAATGCTCAAGCATTTGTTCTTGAATCACACGTTGAAAAAGGTTTTGGTCCTGTTGCTACGGTTATCTGTAAAGAAGGTACTTTGAAGCAGGGTGACTACTTTGTGTGTGGCTCTACTACGGGTAAAGTACGTATTCTTGTAAACAGTCATGGTAAAAGAGTTACGCAAGCGGCTCCATCAACCCCTGTTCAGGTTGTTGGGTTTGACAGCTTTGCAGGCGTTGGTGAAGTGCTGACTGTTGTTACACAACAAGAGTATGGCATGGCGCGCGCTGGCAGAGGCCCTGAAGCGCTAGGGCCTTCACAATTCGTTGCGACCATGACGTCGCAGCAAGGTGAGGCTTCAGCAAAGGGTATTAACATTATCCTTAAAACTGATACGCGCGGCGCTAAAGAAGCCATTGTTGGGTCTATCGAAAAACTTTCTAAGACTCATAAAGATATCAAGTGTCCTGTTAACATTATTACCTCAGGTATTGGTGATATTTCTGAAGGCGATATTGAGCTTGCAGAAAGCACCAAGAGCATGATTTTGGGCTTTAATGTTAAGGTCGAAAAAAATGCTCAGCTTATCGCTAAAGATAAAGCTGTTGATATTCAAACACATCAGATTATTTATCAACTTATTGATTACATCGAAAAGCTTATTATTTCTAAAAAAGAAGCTGTGTACGCATGGAATAAAGTTGGTGAAGCAACGGTTAAAAAAGTGTTTGATATCAAGGGAATTGGAATCATTGCTGGTTGTTATTTGCGTGACGGTGTACTTTCTCGTGGTAATAAAGTTGTTTGCATGCGTAATAACAGGCAAATTGGCGAAGGCAAGATTACATCACTTCAACGTGATCGTAAGCCCGTTAAAGAGATTCATGCTGGCTATGAATGCGGATTCACCGTCGATGGCTTTAATGAATGGGTAGAGGGTGATACAGTTCTGTGCTATGCTGAAACACGAGTTGGATGATCTTATATCCTCTAGAATTTTTTTATAAACTTTGCTTTATAATTTCGCGGTGGCTTAGGCGTTTAAAAACGCTTAACCACCGCTTTTCTTTTTCTATTATTTCTGTGGGCAATCTTACCGTTGGTGGCACGGGCAAGTCTGTTTTTGTTGCGTTTTTGGCGCGAGTTTTGGGTGAGCAAGAGAGTGCTATTGTGCTGCGGGGCTATAAGGGCACCAATGAGCAAAAGGCTTCTTCTATTATAGTAAGTGACGGCGTAACGCTTTTACAGAACGCAAAAACAGCTGGTGATGAAGCCATAATGCATGCGCAGTCGCTTAAATCAGTTGTCGTTGTAGGCAAAAATCGCGCGCGGTCGTGTTTGTTGCTCGAAAAACTTTTTGGTTCAAAAATTCGCTATGCGCTTCTTGATGATGCGTATCAAAATTATGCTGTGCGCAAAGATCTTGAGATATTGCTTGTTGATGCTCGCGCGCCTTTTGATAACGGGCATTGTTTGCCAGCGGGGCGCTTGCGAGAAAAAGATTACACACGCGCAGATAGTATTATTTTGACGCACGCTGATCTTGTTGATGCGTACGAGCTTAAAAAGTTGCACGCTCTGTTTTTTCCCACACCGGTTTTTAATGGGGCTCATGCTTTTGATGGCCTTTGGTTAAGTAATGTCATACGCGTCGACACGCAGGCACTCGGGGTTAAGCGTTTTTTGCTATCAGCAGGCGTTGGGTCGATCGGCGGCGTTCGTGCAACTGCGGGGCAGGGCGGTGTGCATATTGCTCTTGAGCACAATTTTGCCAATCATCATGCTTACAACAGTGCCGATATAACAACACTTTACGATATTGTTAAAGTTCAAAAGCTTGATGGGATAGTTATAACAGCAAAAGATTGGGTGAAAATTGAGCCTCTGTTGGGCTTTGTGAAAAGAGAGCAGGCCCCTACCTTTTTTGTCATGCGTGTCGTGTTTGAATTTTTGTCTGAACAAGAGTATGATAAATTTCTCTTAAGCGTTCATAAAACGTTAAAAGTGCATCTACCACATAAAAAGGAGAGTGGATGTTCCTCGTGTTTATGCGTCATATTTTTGCTTTGTTATGCTCATTTCTTGTGGGGATTTATTTAGTTCCCATAATCATTCGTGCGGCACTACGCATTGGGTTTGTTGATGCTCCTGATGGTCGTTTAAAACATCAAAAAAAACCAGTTCCCTATCTTGGAGGCATGGCTGTTTTCTTGCCGTTTATTGTCACACTCGGTCTTTGTTATCCATTTCAAAATCATATTTTGTGGCTCCTACTTGGGATTACGCTACTTTTGTTTATTGGGCTGATTGATGACTTGCGCGTGCTTAAGCCCAGTCAAAAGTTTTTTGGCCAGTGCATTGCAGTCCTCTGTTTTTTAAAGGGCGAGTTTTCTCTTAAAACTGAATTCTTCTCGTTTTTGCCTAACGTTTTTTTATCAGGCTTTTGGATTCTTTCTGTTGTTAATGCCTTTAATCTTGTTGATGTAATGGACGGCCTGTGTGCAACGCTAGCCATTTCAAGTGCCTGTGTTTTTGGGGTTATTGCCTTTCTTGCGGGCAACTATCAGGTGAGTGTTCTTATGGCAGCGTTTATTGGATCTTTAGCAGCCTTCTTGTGGTATAATCGTCCTCCAGCACGCATTTATTTGGGCGATTCAGGATCACTTTTTATTGGTGGTTTCCTGGCGGCTATCCCATTTTTATTGTCATGGAACCGTGCTCTTTTTGGATGGAGCGAATTTGCTGATGCTAATTTTATTGTTGCAGGAGTTTTAAGGCCGTTATGCGAAGTTTTCTTTGTTCCAGCAGTTGTTTTGGCGGTTCCCTTGCTTGAGCTCGGCGCTTTGTTTGTGATTCGCACACGCATGGGGCTACCTTTTTATAACGGAAGCCCGCATCATTTTTCGTTGTATTTGCAGCGTAAAGGTTGGAGCAAGGTTAAAATTCTCTGGTTTGTTGCAGGGCTTTCAGCTCTTTTTGGTGTACAGGCAATTATGTTTGTGTTGGGCCTGGCGCCATTTAAGATTCATTTACTTATCGATACTGTTTTATTAGCTTTCTGGTTTTGGCTGGTATATTAAAAAGCGCGTAACTTACGTTGTTTTTTACATCATTTTTTCCACTGTTACCTCTCTGTTCTCATAATCTTGTAAGATGTTGATAGGGGAAAATGTATTAATTCTTGTTGAGGGGGAGAGGACTATGAAGCTTAGATTTCTAGCGTTTGTATTATTTGGTTTTTCTTTGGTTTCATCTGATGTCTCTGCGATGAATTGTTGTACTAGTGTTTGTGAAAACCCTGCAGTAAGACAGGTTTTGTTTGCTGGAGCGCAAGCACTTGCTCCAGAAATCGCGCTTCAAATTCAAACATTGCTTTCAACTTTAGAGGCTCATTTTTCTGATGCATTTCAAAAGCTTGCTTCAGCTGCTCATACGGTAGAAGGTTGGGTTGCATCTGTGCAAGCAATTGATTCGCAATCAGGAGGTGCTCTTCAAAAATTGGGCACACAGATTTTAAGTAATTCTGGATTATTGCAGACTCCGGTAGCTCAAGAGGCAATAAAGGCATATACAGTTGCCAAAACAGTTGGAAGTAATCCAGTTTTTGCAACGATATCTCATGATGTTGCAGTTGATCTGGGTAAAATCACTTCAGTTCCGGCTGCTTCAATAACAAATGCGCCACACGCATAATTTAATTGTGCAAGGTTAATGTTCTACCCGTCATTTGTTTGGGGAAGCAAATGACGGGTATTTTTCTAGATTTTTAGGGTTGAGGGGGAGAGGGTATGAAACTACGATTTCTTATGATTTTATTCTGTTTTTTTTCTTCGATAACAGCGCCAATTTTTGCGATGGTTTGTAATTTTGAGAATCCTTTTGGCTGCTGTGCTGATTGTTGTACAGAAATTGGAAAAGAAATAGTTGTTAAAGGGTTTGTAAAAATAGGCACATCGATTATGCATGCACTTGATGTTAAAGCGATGAAACATAAGCTCGAGTGGTTGCAGGAAAACGCCCCAAAGGCTTTTAGTGCGCTTATATCTAAGTGTATAGATGAGACATATGTGTTTCCCATGTCGTCGAATGGGGCAGGGGAGGCAGTTGATGCGATAGTAAAGATTTTAGTTATAAATAAATTAGTGACGCCTGATGGGATGGGTGGTTATTCTTTGGCGGAAGATGTAAAAGACGTAGTTTTTGCTCTTGTTGTTGATGAAAATAGTCAATTTTTATCACAGCTTGTTGATGATTCCAATGGTAAATCTATACGTGCGGGCACAGATCAACGTTGTAGTCGTCGAATGTCGCTAAGTGTAATGGCGATAAGTGATAAAAGGCCGAATCTATTTAAAATTTTAGATAGTAAAGATGCATTGAGGCGCAAGACGATATGTGAAGCTTCTCCAGAAGAGGCAGATTTGTTATATAAATCGATATCATCAAGGCATTCAAGTATGTGTTCCAATAATGGAGCTGCAGCTGCGTCTGCAAAGACAAGTGGAAGCAGTGGGGGGACTGGAAGTATTTTTGCTAGCATGGCGCCATTTGATCCTTTACACCCTTTGGAGCGAACAGCAACTGTTCCACGATTGCCGAATCATGAGACAGTTTGTCAGAATTCGGCAGGGGCGCGACCATCAGCACTTCCATCTGCAGCGGCTGCTGAAAGTGGGGCGTCAAGTGAGTCAGTAGCGCAGTCATCTGGAGGAGCTGCAAGACAGGGTCAGCTTGGTGATCTTGCAGATCAATTGTTACATTTACTCGTAACCCGAATGACATTGGCACCAGTTCAGCAACCAGCAGGGGTGCAAGCAGTGCAGGCTTCAACACAGTCTTCTGGAGATGTTGTTGCAGTACAATCATCAACAAGTCACCTAGGAGGGGCCCGAGCACTACAGAGGCTGACACAGCTAACTGCAAGAGAAGAAAAGGCTCGAGAAGAAGCAAAAGCGCGAATAGCTGCATTGGAACTAGAAAGGCAACGACGACAAGGGCGTAAATAATTTTTTAAGCCCCGTATCTAAAAAATACGGGGCTTTTTTTTATTCAATCATGCCTTTGAGCATTTTAATTTCTTTTGTCCATAAGAGCATTTCTTCGTCAGATGGTGTTTCAAGAATTTTTGGAATATCAGCCAATCGCTTATCGCGCATCATTAACTCAAATGTTTTTAGAGGGATAGTGCCTTCACCCAGTGGAGCATGTCGGTCAACGCGTGAACCGCAAGGCTTAGTAGAATCATTGACGTGAATGGCTTTGAGATGCTCAAGGCCAAGAATGTTATCAAAATCTTTGATCGTTTTTTCGTAACCATCTTTGGTGCTTATGTCATAGCCAGCACAAAAAACATGACATGTGTCTAAGCAGTAGCCAATGCGACGCTTGTGTGTGCTGAGTGCGCGTATGGCAGCAAGTTGTTCAAATGTGTAGCCAACGTTGGTGCCTTGACCAGCTGCAGTTTCTAACAAAATCATAACGCCTTCAGTTTTTTCAAGCACAACATCAAGATTGTGAGCAATTTGTTTGATGCATACTTCTTCACCAGAGCCTGTGTGTGAGCCTGGATGAATGACAAGATATTTTATGCCAAGCTGTGTGCAGCGTTCAATTTCATGCAGTAGTGACTTGGTTGACGTTGCTGCTGTTTCGGGCTTACTTGCGCCCAGGTTGATGAGATAGGCAGCGTGGACGACAATAGACTGGATTGAAGAATTTTGTGCAGCCTGTTTGAATTTTGTAGCGTCTTCTGTGGTGATGGCTTTGTCGAACCACGAGCGATTGCTTTTGGTAAAAATTTGCATGGCGGTACAGCCAATTGATTCACCACGTTCGATAGCTTTATAAAGTCCGCCTGAAGCTGATATGTGCGATCCAACAACTGTTTTCAAGATTAAACCCCTTGATCAAGTTCTTGTAGCTGTGCCTTAAAATATTTGTGATATTCTGTTGGCAATTCTTTATAATCAACGTGTCCAACGCGATCTGTGTGCTCGCCTGCATAAAAAGTGTTCCAGAATAAAATAACTTTATCGTGTAATCTTTGTGTTGCTACATCATGTATCATTGCTGCAAACGCTTTGCCTGTGTAGGTTCCATCAAGCTTGACCTGTTCGGTTTCATTTAATGCCTTAATGGCGTTGTATGCTTCTTGGCTAATGACGCCATAGCCTTTACCAGCAAAATCGTGACGTATGATTAAGCACTCTTTAGGGGTAAGTTCAGTAAGTGGGAAGGTTGCATCGCGTTTGTGAAGAAAGAGGCTTGATAGCCGATAGAGGTTTTGTAATTTTTCTTCATCTACACCGCTTCGGCTAGGTGGTTCAATGCAGATGGGAACAACTTTTGTTTTGAGTCCCGCGGCTTTAATGCCAAGCATTAGTCCAGCCGTAGTTGCAACGCTGCCACAGGCAACGTAAATCAAATCAGGTTCGGGTAATTGCTTTTGTTCGATTTGTTCTTTGAGTTCAAAAATGGCGTTTACAAAACCAAGTGCACCAATTTCATTTGACCCTCCAGATGGAATAAAGTAGAGAGGTGAGCCTGTGCGTTCTTTAAATTCTTTATTAAGTTCAAGTTTTGCAAGATCGCGTTCGCCAACATGATTAAAGTGATTAAGCTGTGCGCCATGAAGTTTGCTTAAGCATAGATTGCGGTGAAGATATTTTGTTGGTACTTGAGTTGTGTGAAGACAAAAACATTCGAGGTTATTTTTTTGTGCATACACCGTTGTCGCAGTTGTGTGATTTGATCCAGCATAGCCAACGGTTAAAACGCCTTTTGCATTGTTGGCAAGTGCATCACCAAGTAAAAATTCAAGCTTACGTACTTTGTTGCCACCAAAAAGTTCTCCGGTTTTGTCATCGCGCTTGATCCAGAGATTAGGGTGGTTAAGCGCAGCTCCTAAGGTTTCAAGTTTTTGTACAGGCGTTGGAAATGTGCCAAGGATTGCATGATGTACCCTTGGTTTATCATCAGTGAGTACTGGAAGTGATGGGTATGCTTTGAAAAGAGGGATTTGATTTTCTGTGGCACTTGCATGCACAAAGAAAAGAGTGATGATTACAAATATTTGTAAGAATTTACGCATGGCGCGTGCTCCTTTAATAAGATAAGCCTAGATTGAACAATCTAGGCTTATCTTACACACTGTGCGTAAATTCTTGAACTTATATTTTGATTACTATCCTAAAGATTTTGCCGTGCCGCTTGTTCCAGCCGCTGTGTTTTGCAGAGCTCCTGAGTCTGTTGTTACTGTAAGACTTGGTGTTGAGCTGTTGGTTTTAGAAGGTGTGTTGTTTGTAACACCACTATTTCCCAAGCTACTTGCTGTTGATGATGTTCCAACAGCTGTATTTTTCAAAGCTGTTGAGTCTGTTGTTATGGCAAGACTTGGTGTTGAGCTGTTGGTTTTAGAAGGCGTGTTGTTTGTAACAGCATTATTTCCCAGGCTACTTGCTGTTGATGATGTTCCAACCGCTGTACTTTTCAACGCTGCTGAGTCTGTTGTGATGGCAAGCGAAGGAGTTGTGCTACCGAGTGTAGTAGTCTTAGCTGGAGTAGTTGGAGTTGCTCTTGTAAGTCCTTCGGGAAGTATAACATCAAAGGCGTTGGCGCTTAATTCAGCTTCGAGCCATTCTTTTGGTATCGCTTTTGTTGTGGTAGTAATATAGCCCGTTGTTTTTTCAAGTGTTGCTAGGCGATTGAGAATAGCTTGAAGCGTATCTTGTTGTTTCTCAATGGTGTCTTGTTGTTTTTGTATGGTTTTTTGTTGTTGTTGATAGCCAGCAATTAAAAGCGCTGGGAATTCATGATAAGCAACAGTTTCTGGTTGTCCATCTTTATCGTAAACAACAAGTTCTGGAAGAACGTTATTAACTTCTTCAGCAATCAAACCAAAATGTTGTTTAGCTGAACCATCGCTCTTGTAGACAAATGTTACTGGGCGTAGATCGTTAAGCGCGCTTGCTTTGTCTGTTATATCAACGATGTCTTTTTTAAAGCGACCTGATGAGCTGACAGTTCCAAGTTGGCCCTTGCTATCAATTAAGACAGCTACAGCGTCAGCAAAATTGGTTGTTGTTCCACGAATACCGGCAATATAGCATTGGGTGTGTGTGAGGCTAGTACCGAAGCGCATTATTTTATTATCATCAGCTCTACCAGAGTTGCTGATACAAATGTTGTTAGAACCTGTGGTAATAAGAGAACCGGCGTTGGATCCGAGGGCAGTATTATAATCTCCAGTTGCTGGAATGAGCGAATAATCTCCTATAGCTGTGTTGTGTCCTCCAGAGATATTGCTTTCCAATGAGCGACGTCCCATTCCTATGTTGACATTGCCCATTCTATTGTGGAGAAGAGTGTTAAAGGCTCCTATGCCTATGTTAAATACACCTGTTGTATTGTTGAAGAGAGCATCGAAGCCAAGAGCAATGTTAGCACTTCCTGTAGTGTTGAGAGGTAGTGCATTGAGTCCCAGGGCGACGTTTTGAACTCCGGTTGTATTTTGTCCAAGAGAGCCAATTCCTACGGCAACGTTTGCATCGCCTGTGGTGTTTAATTGTAGTGCGTGTGTACCGATAGCAACGTTATTGGGACCGGTTGTATTGTTTTGAAGTGCTTGGTAACCAATTGCAACGTTGCCAGATCCAGTTTCTCCACCACCATCACCGAAAAGTGCTTGTGTTCCAATGGCAACGTTTGACCCCCCTGATGTATGATTGAAGAGTGTTTGATACCCTAAGCTGGTATTATTGCTGCCAGTGTTGTTGTTGAGTGCGCTTGTTCCAATTCCAATGTTATAGTCCCCTGAAGCGCTATTGCTAAGCGCATGATTTCCTATGCCTATGTTGTCTATCCCAGTAGGGTTTAAAAATAAAGTACTTCTTCCAATAGCAACATTTCTTGTTCCTGTTGTGTTAAATCTTAGTGAATCAGTTCCTATGGCAACGTTGTCTTGTGCTGTCGTATTGGCAAATAGTGCATTTGTTCCAATACCAACGTTATTGGTTCCTGAGCTATTGGTTATAAGAGCACTTGTTCCCAAAGCAATGTTTTGTACGCCCGACGTGTTGTTGCTGAGAGATTGATAGCCTATTGCGACGTTGTTAGATCCAGTTTCTCCACCGCCATCACCATAAAGAGCTTGTGTTCCAAGTGCAACGTTGCTTTGGCCTGTTGTATGGTTAAAGAGTGCTTGGAAGCCCAGGGCGGTGTTGTTGTCATCAGTGTTATTGATGAGGGTTGCGTTGCCTATGCCAACGTTATTATTTCCGCTTGGGGCTAAGCGCATAGAACTTGTACCCAAGGCTACGTTATTTGAGGCAGTAGTAATGGTTGAAAGGGCATTGGTTCCTAGTGCGACGTTGCTGCTGCCGACAGTATTTGAATTTAATGCGTTAATGCCAAGACCAACGTTGAAAATGCCTGAGGTGTTTTTAAAAAGAGCATCAGTTCCTAAGGCGACGTTTTCAAATCCAGTAGTATTGCTGAATAGGGCAGCTGATCCGACTGCAACGTTATCAACTCCTGTTGTATTTGAGTTGAGTGTGAGTACTCCAACGCCAACGTTTCTTACTCCAGCGGTATTCCCTTGCATAGAAGATGTACCAACTGCAATGTTTGAAGATCCAATGGTGTTGTCTAGAAGGGCGAGGTTACCAACGGCGGTGTTAAAGTTTCCAGTGGTATTACTTAAAAGAGCAACTCTGCCACAAGCGGTGTTATTAGAACCTGTTGTATTGAGCTGAAGGGCACCGGCTCCGATGGCAGTGTTTTGTAGACCTGTTGTACAATTTTGCATTGCAGCCACACCAACAGCGGTGTTTTGGTAACCAGCATAGTTAACTTGAAGTGCAAACGCTCCAAGGCCAGTGTTTTGGAAGCCTTGAGTGTTGGTTTGTAGTGATGCTACTCCAACGCTGGTGTTTTGATAGCCGACTGTGTTGGTTTGCATTGTGTAAGCACCAACGCCGGTGTTTTGATAACCTGTTGTGTTATTAAGAAGAGCAGCAGCTCCAACTGCAGTACCTTGGAAACCAACGGTTGAGGTTTGTAGGGCGCCTGTTCCAACAGCAGTGTTTTGATAACCAGCTGTGTTGCTTAACAGTGCAGCTGTTCCAAGACCGGTGTTTTGAAAGCCTGTTCCGTTTTGATAAAGTGACATTGATCCTAGAGCAGTGTTTTCAAAGCCCGCAGTGTTGTTAAGAAGTGCTCCTCGGCCAATTGCAGTATTGTCATGACCTGTAGTATTTTTTAATAACGCTCTAAAGCCTACAGCGGTGTTATTTGAACTAGCAGTTACATTGAGCGCAAGAGCACCAATACCAACGTTGCTGTTACCTGGAGTTGTTGAAGTAAGGTTGCCTGAAAGACTGCCTACAAAAGTATTGTTGGCTCCTTCAGAGTGTATGAATCGTAATCCATTAACAAAAATAACGCCTTTGGAAGGGGTTGTTGCTGGTAGATATATATTTTGCCCAAAGGTTGCTGCACCATTTAGGTCAAGCGTTGAAACACCATGGATAGATCCATTGACGGTAAGACTGTTGTGTAGGTGAACTGGACCGTAAACATCAAGATTTCCTGGTGTGATTAGATTTGATGATGATCCAAGTTGGCCAGCGCTATCAATAACAACCGGGATGGCATCAGAATTGCCTGTTGTTACATTTCTAATACCGGCACCAAAGAATCTGTTGTTGTGTGCATCGCCAATACGAATGGTGCGTGTATCGCTTGATGCTCCTGTGTTACCTATATCAATATTGTAGTTTCCTGAGGTTATTGAACCGCCAGAATTTTGTCCAAGAGCAATGTTATGGGTTCCTGTACCTACTGAAAGTAAGGCGTTGTATCCAACAGCAGTGTTATAATCTCCTGTAGAGGCGTGGAGGGCTTGATAGCCAACAGCGGTGCTGTTGTTGGTCGTTGATGTTGTAGCAAGGGCCAAGCATCCACAAGCGGTATTAGATGCTCCCGTTGTGTTAGCAGCAAGGCTATTTTGTCCAAGCGCACTATTTGTACCTCCAGAAATATTAGAGCGAAGTGCAAATTGGCCACAAGCGGTATTGTTATCGCTATTATTATTAGAAAGGGCGTCTCTACCAACAGCAGTGTTTTGACTACCTGTGATATTTTGGCGTAATGCTCTAAAGCCTACAGCAGTGTTATCATCACCGCTTGTATTTTTACTTAAAGCGCCGTATCCAATAGCTACGTTGTCAGATGATGTTGTTGCATTAAGTGCCAGTCCACCAAGGGCAACGTTGTTAGCTCCACCAGTGGTAAAGTTACCAGCATTAGCACCCATGAAAAGATTGTTTGTCCCAAATGATTGTATCAGTGGTATTGCGTTTTGAGTAATTACACCAACAGAAGCTGATGTTGTAGTTGGGATATTTAAAATTCTGCTTACGGTTAAGTTGCTATCAAATACTGATGAGTTTGTTGCATGGAGTGCTTTAACTTGTGTTGTCCCTGTGGCGGTTAGTGTGTTGTGAATAGCAGTAGCGCCGTAAACATCAAGTGTTCCAGAATCAAGAATAGAACTAAAGATCGCTGAACCAAAACTTACAGCACCAATGAATGAACTTGAACCATTTACGGTAAGTGCATTGTGAAGCTGTGTAGCTCCATAAACATCAAGTTTACCAGCATCGAGTACGTTGCCTATGAGCGTTGAAGCACCAGTGACTGCGAGTGTTCCACCAATGGTTTCATTGCCAGTGACGACAAGATTTTTACTTACGGTTAAGTTACTATCAAATACTGATGAGTTTGTTGCATGGAGCGCTTTAACTTGCGTTGTGCCTGTAACAGTTAACGTATTGTGAATATCAGTAGCACCAAAGACATCAAGCGTTCCAACGTTGAGTTCGTTGCCGTTGAATGTTGAGTTGCCGGTTACAGCAAGTGTGCCCATTAATGTAGTATTGCCTGCTACGCGTGCTGACCCTGTTACATCAAGTGATGAATGAGCTCGTGTTGCGCCGTAAACATCAAGATTGCCAGAATCTAGTATTGATGTCGCTGATAGGCCAGCAAGTGTTGTTGCACCAGTGACATTGAGCGTTCCACCCATGCTAACATTACCATTTAAGCGTGATGTTCCGGTAACGTTGAGTGTTGAACGAAGTTGAGTTGCACCTGCTACATCTAACAATCCAGAATCAACAATCGATGTTGCTGTCAGACCAGCAAGCGTCGTTGCGCCGGTTACGCCAAGTGTGCCGCCAACAGTTTCGTTGCCAGTGACTACAAGATTTTTACTGACGGTTAGGTTACTGTCAAATACTGATGAGTTTGTTGCATGGAGCGCTTTAACTTGTGTTGTGCCTGTAACAGTTAACGTATTGTGAATATCAGTAGCACCATAAACATCAAGCGTTCCAACGTTGAGTTCGTTGCCGTTGAATGTTGAGTTGCCCGTAACAGCAAGTGTGCCCATTAAGGTGGTATTGCCTGCTACACGTGCTGATCCGGTGACATCGAGCGCGTTGTGAATTTGTGTTGCACCAAAGACATTGAGTGTGCCGCTAACTTTTTCGTTACCTGAAACGCAAAGATTTCGACTAACGGTCAAGTTGCTATCAAACACTGATGAGTTTGTTGCATGGAGCGCTTTAACTTGTGTTGTGCCGGTGACGGTCAATGTGTTGTGTATAACTGTAGCACCAAAGACATCAAGCGTTCCAACGTTGAGTTCGTTACCGTTGAATGTTGAGTTGCCGGTTACAGCAAGTGTGCCCATCAAGGTAGTATTGCCTGCTACTCGTGCTGAGCCTGTTACATCAAGCGATGAATGAGCCCGTGTTGCGCCGTAAACATCAAGTGCACCAGAATCAAGAATTGATGTTGCCGTCAGGCTAGCAAGTGTCGTTGCGCCAGTTACACCGAGTGTGCCGCCAACGGTTTCATTACCTGTAACGATTAAGTTTCTGCTGACAGTTAAGTTGCTATCAAACACAGACGAGTTAGTTGCGTGAAGTGCTTTAACTTGTGTTGTGCCGGTGACGGTTAGCGTGTTATGAACATAAGATGCTCCATAAACATCAAGTGTGCCACCAATGGTTTCGTTATTAGCGAGGATAACGTTGCCTGTTAAGCGGGTTGAGCCGGTGACATCGAGCGATGAGTGAGCTTGCATTGCACCGAACACGTCAAGGGTACCTAGCATTACCTGATCACCAAAGAAGAACTCGTTGCCTATGTGCGTTGACGTACCTACTACTGTTAAGTCACTGTGCAGATAGGTTGAACCATAAACATCAAGGTTACTAGCATCGATTTGATTACCAACGACAAGGAGCGTACCGTCGAGGGTGGTTGATCCGGTGACGGTAAGTGCATTATGAAGCACTGTTGGGCCAAAAACATCAAGAGTGCCGGTTATTATAGTACTGCCGTTGGTTCCAAGCTTTCCATCGCTGGTAATACTAACAACTTGACCACTAGCAATATTTACACCACTAACACCAGCAACAAAGCAGGATTTTTGTTTGCCATTGGTCCCAAAGCGCATTGTGTTATTTTCAATGTTAGCTCCTCTATTGTTGATGTAAACGTTATTGCTTCCGAGCACAAGCTGGTCTCCGGCTTGCCAACCAAGGGCAACGTTTGCTTCACCCTTTATATTTCTAGAGAGCGTGCTAAAGCCGACGGCGGTATTGGATGAAGATGCGGTTACCATGAGTGATTGGGAACCTAATGCGGTATTTTGTTCGCCTTTTATATTTTCTGACATGGAGTTATAGCCGAGTGCTGTGTTGTTTCTACCTTCTGTATTGAGAGTAAGAGCGTTATTACCGATGGCAGTGTTAAGAACTCCTGCGCCTGTTGGTTCAGCAATAACACCTGGACTAGTCCAGTTTACGCCAATAGCGCTTACGCCAAGAGCGTTCTTACCAAGGGCGATGTTGGTCACGCTTGTGGTGACAGGAGCTGGAGTTGGGGTTGGAGTTGTGCTTGCAGCCTGAGAAGCTATGTGTTGGTTTTGTGATGTGTGCTGTGGAGGTTTTTTTGAATCAACATGTGAGCTCAGTGCCTCTGTAATCATAACAAGATCGCGTGAATCAAGTTGATTGCTTATGCGTTCAGTTAATTCAAGGGCTGCGGCGATGCCAGGAAGTGTGGCACTTTGTTCAAGTGTGTTGTTTTTATTAAGAGCGTCAAAAAGATTTGCAAGTTTGTTTGGTATGTCAACGTTATGTGCTTTAGCATATGCTTGGAGGAACGTTAGAGCTTGTACGGCGTCATCACTTAAGACAGATGTTGCTATTTGTTTTACAGGGCTCGTTTGATTTATTGATGCGCATACAGCAAGTGGTGACAGTGTTATATTAAATGTTAATAATGCAAACCCAAGCGTGGCCCTGCGATATCTTTTTTTATACGACATTATCTTTTCTCCCTGAAAATAGTATTTTTTAAACACAAAGCACCTTTTAGAAAGCTACTTATTTTGATGCGCCTCAGTCAAGCATATTGATTGTCGTGCATTGAATTGCCGTAATGTCCTTTATATCAGCGCTATCACGATTGATAGGCCTTTGTTGATAGTGTTAAGAAATCTTAGTCTTGCGCTATCAAAGGCGCTTGATTTTTTCTGTAGCAAACCTATACTAATTTTGCCTTAGGTAACGTAAAAAGGTCACGTGCTATCAGGTGGGTTTTTCTGGTAGTAATTTTTATAGTTATTTTATGCTTCGGAGGACGAATTATGGCAACATCTATCAAGCCTTTGTACGATCGCGTACTTGTAAAACGCCTTGAAAATGAACAAATGTCTGCTGGTGGCATTATTATTCCAGATACAGCGCAAGAAAAAACCCAAATGGGAGCGGTTGTAGCTACCGGTGAGGGAAAGTTAATGAATGATGGCTCTTTGAGAGCGTTGAAGATCAAAGAGGGTGATAAAATCCTGTTTGGCAAATATTCTGGAACCGAAGTTAAAGTAGGCAATACAGAATTTTTGATGCTTCGCGAAGATGAACTTTTGGGCATTGTAGAAAATTAACTTAAATGGATCCCAGGTCTTGGCCTGGGATGACAAGGGGATTATTATGGCAAAACAAATTATTTTTGGTGAAGACGCTCGTAATAAAATTTTGTGTGGCGTAAAACACCTTGCAGCTGCTGTTAAAGTAACACTTGGGCCCAAGGGTCGTAATGTTGCTATTCAAAAATCATTTGGTTCTCCATCGATTACCAAAGACGGTGTGTCTGTAGCAAAAGAGATTGAATTCAAAGATCCATTTGAAAATATGGGCGCACAAATGGTGCGTGAAGTTGCATCAAAGACATCAGATGTTGCTGGTGATGGTACAACTACGGCAACGGTTCTTGCTGAAGCAATTTTTCGCGAAGGCATGAAGAACGTTGTTGCTGGCGCAAATCCTATGGAAATTAAGCGTGGCATTGATAAAGCAGTGGCGTTTGTTGTTGATGAGTTGGGTAAAATGTCTAAGCCAATTCAAGACAAAGCAGAGATTGCTCAAGTAGCAACTATTTCAGCTAATAACGATAAATCAATTGGTGATTTAATTGCTGATGCTATGGATAAAGTTGGTAAGCATGGCGTTATCACCGTTGAAGAAGCGCGTGGTATGGTCGATGAGTTGGATATCGTAGAAGGTATGCAATTTGATCGTGGTTATGTTTCTCCATATTTCATCAACAATGCAGAGAAAATGGAAGTTGCGTTGGAAAATCCACGCATCTTAATTTGCGATAAAAAAATTAGCAGCATGAAAGACTTGTTACCTGTTCTTGAGCAAGTTGCAAAACAAGGCATTCCTTTGTTGATTATTGCTGAAGATGTTGAAGGCGAAGCGCTTGCAACATTGGTTGTTAACAAAATGCGTGGAACAATCAACATTGCAGCAGTTAAGGCTCCTGGATTTGGTGATCGTCGTAAGGCAATGTTGCAAGATATTGCAGCATTGACTGGTGGTAAGGTTGTTTCAGACGAGCTTGGCATCAAACTTGAAGGCATCACATTTGCAGACCTTGGTGTTGCTAAAAAAGTACGCGTTACCAAAGACAATACAACAATCGTTGATGGTAAGGGTGCTCGAGAAGATATCGATGCTCGCATTGCACAAATCAATGCTGAAATTAACATCGCTACTTCAGACTATGATAAAGAAAAACTACAAGAGCGTTTGGCTAAACTTTCTGGTGGTGTAGCGGTTATTAAAATTGGTGCTGCAACCGAAACAGAAATGAAAGAGAAAAAAGATCGCGTTGACGATGCATTGCATGCAACACGCGCTGCTGTTGAAGAAGGCGTTGTTGTTGGTGGTGGTGTTGCGTTACTGCGCGTACAAGCAAAATTAGTTGAGCTTAAGCTTACTGGTGATCAAGCGATTGGTGTGAATATCATTCGCCGTGCGCTTGAAGAGCCTGCTCGCGGAATAGCATCTAATGCTGGTTATGACGCAGCAGTTGTTGTTGAAAAAATCAAAGGCTTGGAAGCAAACTTTGGTTTTGATGCACGCAACGAAGTGTATGTAGATATGTTTAAGGCTGGCGTTGTTGATCCTACCAAGGTAACACGCTCTGCATTACAAAATGCTGCATCTATTGCAAGTCTTCTGTTGACTACAGAAACCATGATTGCTGAGATCCCAGAAGATAAGCCAGCACAAGCTGCTGGTGGCCATTCTCATGGTGGCATGGGTGGTATGGGCGGCATGGGTTTCTAAGCCCCCGTTCGTTCTGAGTAACTAAAACCAATGGCAGGAGTGTTTTAACAACTCCTGCCATTGGCAATTTCAGGTTGCAAATATTGTCTTTTTTTGAAAATAGATTAAACTGGGGACATTGTTTTTGCTAAAGGGGGAGAATTAACCGAGTGAAGGAACTACTATGCAACCATTGAAAACACTATCTATAGGCCTAGCCATTTTTACCATGCTCTTTGGTGCTGGAAACGTTGTGTTTCCTTTGGATCTTGGACGTGAAACAGGTTCAATGGTGTGGTTTGCGCTTGCCGGATTAGTTCTTACTGGCGTTATTGTTCCTTTATTAGGACTTGTTTCTTCGGCTCTGTTTAATGGTGACTATAAAAAATTCTTTCGTATGACTGGTGTAATCCCAGGGGCAATACTTGCCTTGGTGTGTATACTTCTTATCGGGCCATTTGGAGCGATACCACGTTGTATGACGGTTGCGTATGCTGCTGTACATTGGCACCTTCCTGGTTTGTCACTTTTTGTTTTTAGCTTGCTCATCGCTGTTTTGACATTCATGGCTACACTGAGGCGTCGTTACGTTGTTGACGTGTTTGGTCGTGTGATTGGGCCGATTAAAATAGTTTTGTTGCTTACAATTGTTGCTCTAGGTTTATTTTCTCCAGCAGTCCCACATCATTCTGCGATGACATCGTGTGAAAGTTTTTACAAAGGATTTTCAGAGGGTTATTTAACACTTGATCTTTTGGGTACCATTTTCTTCTCGAGCTTAATTGTTGCAGGTATTCGTCGTCATCGTAAACAAGATGGCAGTGAATACACATCTCAAGATATTGCGACTATTGGCTTAAAGGCTGGCCTTATTGGTGGAGCGCTTCTTGGCCTTGTGTATGCAGGTTTTTGCATAATAGCTGCGAAGATGAGTGGAGATATTCTAGGTTTGAGCCAAGATCAGCTTCTGAGTGGCATTGCAACACTTGTTCTTGGTAATCGAGCAAATATTTTGGCAAACATCACCATGGCGCTTGCGTGTATAACAACAGCAATAGCTCTAACTGCCGTGGTTGCTGATTATGTAACCAATGAACTGTTTTCAGGAAAAATAAAATATTTACATGCACTTTTGATTACTGTGTCGCTTAATTTTGCTATGACCAATCTTGGTTTTTCAGGCATTAGCCAAGTAATTCTTCCACTTGCGATTATTTGTTATCCAGCATTGATTGCGCTTTCGCTTGCTAACATGGCTCATGTATTTTGGGGCTTTAAGCATGTGAAGGTTGTAACACTTTCAACATTGGCTGCGACAATTATAGTTCATTTTCTGAGTAGCATTATTTAATTTCAGCTTTTTTTCTTTGCATTATAAGGAGGGGCGGATATGCCTCTACATACCATATTGCCCTTAGGCTTTGCTATCTTTACCATGCTTTTTGGTGCAGGAAGCGTTATTTTCCCTCTTGGTCTTGGTGTGCAAACAGGATCAATGGTGGGAACTGCTCTTGTTGGATTACTTGTAACGGGAGTGCTAGTTCCTTTGTTAGGATTGGTTTCGAGCGCACTGTTCAATGGTGATTATAAAAAATTTTTTCGTATGGCTGGTGTTATACCGGGTGCATTATTTGCCTTGGTGTGTATGCTTTTGATTGGTCCATTTGGAGCAATACCACGCTGCATGACTGTTGCTTATGCAGCAGTACAGTGGCACATTCCTCAGTTGTCTCTTTTATTGTTTAGTTTTTTGGTTGCATGTTTTACCTTTGCTGCAGCGCTTAAGCAACGATATGTTGTTGAGCTTTTTGGGCGCTTTGTTGGTCCCGTTAAACTTATTTTATTATTGACGATTGTTGCACTTGGTTTGTTTTCAGTTTCCATTCCTCCATCTTCTGTTATGACGCATATCGAAGCTTTTTCTACCGGTTTTTCTGAGGGGTATTTAACGCTCGATCTTTTAGCAACGATTTTCTTTTCGGGGTTGATTGTCGCGGGCATTCGTCAAAAACGTAAAGAAGATGGAAGTGAATACTCTACCCAAGAGATTGCGAGTATAGGGCTTAAAGCTGGGTTGATTGGTGGTCTGTTGCTTGGTATAGTGTACGCAGGGTTTTGTCTTCTTGCTGCAAAAATGAGTGGAGATATGCATGGTGTGGGTAAAGATCAACTGCTCAGTGCGCTTGCAACACTCGTGCTTGGTTCGCGTGCAAATATTTTAGCAAACATCACTATGGCACTTGCTTGTTTAACAACGACCATAGCACTGACAGCAGTGGTTGCTGATTATGTAACGCATGAACTTTTCTTTGGTAGAATTCAGTATCGTCATGCGCTTTTAATTACCGTATCGCTTAATTTTGCTATGACTAATTTAGGATTTTCTGGTATCAGTCAAATTATTGAGCCGCTCGCAATTCTTTGTTATCCAGCACTTATTGTTCTTTCGCTTGCTAATATAGCTCATGTATTCTGGGGCTTTAAGCATGTGAAAACAGTAACACTTTCAACACTTGCAGCGACCGTTGTTGTGCACTTTGTGAAAATGATTGCTTAAAGCTGAAAATTTTATTTTTTTTATTTACCCCCATGCATTTTTACATGGGGGTTTTTATTTGCATTTGTAAAAATACTTCCAATGACAGGAGCTGGAACATATTTGAGTGATCAAATATTTTTACTTATTGCCCGTGTCGATTTATTTCTTAAAATTATGTAAAAAATTCCTTGATTTTTTTTCAAAACTACTACCTAGTCGGTCATTTCGAAAAATAAAAAAAATTATTTGCGTGGTGGTCATCGACCTGGTAAATTGGTGATCCCGTTTCAAAAGATGTTTTCAAATAGCAATATTGCCCATTTGAATAAGAGCGGGTTTAAAAGTTGTAGAATGGTAATTTTGGTTTAATGGTTTAGAGGGGAAACAGAAAGGGATTTCTATGGAACTAAGCAGAGTTTCAGCCGTTGGTAATTCTGGATTCAACAATGTATTGAGCACGATGGTTAATATTAACAATGTTCAGAAGCGCAACGGTTCACAAGAAAATTTTGATGAAGCCAAAATTCGTCGTTCATTATTGCGAGCGATGCATGGCTTTGAAAAAGATGCTTCGATTGATTTGATGGTTAAAGAGCTTGGGCGTACTATTTACGATGGTATTTTAACTAAAGATCTTTCTAAGGCTCTTGTTTATGCAGCCACAGCGTTTATTGAAAAAGATCCAGCGTATAACTACGTTGCCGCACGCCTTTTTTTGCAACATATTTACAAAGAGGTTAAGGGTAAAGAGGTAAGTGGCGGTCAGTTGCACGATGTATATAGAAAAAAATTTATTGAAGGCATTCATTGCGGCATTAAGAATGAGCTTTTTGATAAACGCATGAGTTCTTTTGATTTGGAAAAATTGAGCAAAGCGCTTGATATTGAACGCGATAATCTTTTTGGTTATATCGGCATTCAAACGCTTTATGAGCGTTATCTTTTTAAGCACAATGATGTCACGTTTGAATTGCCGCAGGCGTTTTGGATGCGTGTGGCCATGGGGCTTTCTTTGGATGAAAAAGATAAAGAGGCAAGCGCTATTGAATTTTATAATGTTTTCTCGATGCTTCGTTTTGTCTCATCAACTCCAACGCTTTTTCATTCCGGCACACTTCATCCACAGCTTAGTTCATGTTATTTGACCTATGTTGATGATGAGATGGAGCATATTTTTAAATGTCTTAAAGATAATGCGTTTATGTCAAAGTGGTCAGGTGGTGTTGCAAACTCATGGACAGCATTGCGTGGCACAGGTGCTCAGATTAAAAGTATCAATGTAAGCGGTGGCGGGCTTATTCCATTTCTTAAATTAGCAAATGACGTTGTTGCTGCAATTCATCGCAGCGGTAAGCGCCGTGGCGCTACGGTTGCGTATCTTGAGGTGTGGCATTATGACTTTGAAGATTTTGTCGATCTACGAAAAAATACTGGTGACGAGCGTCGTCGTGCGCATGATGTAAACATAGCAGCGTGGGTTCCTGATTTATTCATGAAACGTGTTATCAACGATGAACCATGGACGATGTTCTCGCCTGATGAAACACGTGAGTTGCATGAGATTTACGGAAAAGCGTTTGAAGAAAAATATACGTATTATGAACAACAGGCGCGTGAGGGAAAGATAAAGTTTTTTAAAACATTACCCGCGTCTCAGTTGTGGCGTAAAATTTTAAGTCGTCTTTTTGAAACTGGTCATCCATGGATCACTTTTAAAGACGCATGCAATATTCGCTCTCCACAAGATCATGCCGGCGTGATTCATTCATCAAATTTGTGCACAGAAATTACTTTGAACACGTCGCGCGAAGAAACTGCGGTGTGTAATCTTGGTTCAATTAATCTTGGAAATCACGTGATTAATGGGGTGCTTGATAAACAGATGCTTGCTGCTACGGTTAAGACAGCGATCAGGGCGCTTGATAACGTTATTGATATTAATTTTTATCCAACGGTTGAGGGCAAAACATCAAACTTCCGCCATCGTCCAGTGGGTCTTGGTCTTATGGGTTTACAGAATGCAATGTTTGCACTTAACATCCCATTTCAAGATCAAAAGGCGCTCGATTTTTCAGATAATTTAATGGAGTTTATTTCGTATCACGCGATCATGAGTTCTTCAGAACTTGCAAAAGAGCGTGGAGCATACAGTTCATTTAAAGGTTCAAAGTGGGATCGTGGAATTTTTCCATTAGATACTGTTGCTCTTCTTGAACAAGAGCGCGGTGAAAAAATTGATGTTTCGCGCACACAGTCAATGGACTGGACTCCCGTTCGAGATCATGTAAAAGCCCACGGAATGCGCAATTCAAACACTATGGCGATTGCGCCAACGGCAACGATATCAAACATTTCTGGATGCTACCCTTGCATCGAACCGATATTTAAAAGCATTTATGTTAAATCAAACATGAGTGGTGAGTTTACTATCGTTAATGAATACTTGGTAAATGATCTTAAGGCGCGCGGTTTGTGGAGTGATGAGATGTTGGATATGCTTAAATATTTTGATGGCAATATCCAAAGAATTCCACAAATTCCAGAGGATATTAAAATAAAATACAGAGAAGCGTTTGAGCTTGATCCTGAGTGGCTTATTAAAATTAGTGCTGCACGTATGAAATGGATTGATCAAAGCCAATCACATAATATATTTATGCAGGGAATATCAGGTAAAAAATTGAATGATATTTATATGGCGGCATGGAAGTCTGGTCTTAAGACTACTTATTACATGCGTACCATGGGTGCGAGCCAGATTGAAAAAACAACGCTTGATGCTAAGAAATTTGGTTATACACAAAAACGTGATTATGAAGCTCAAATGCAATCAGCGCCAGCGCCGGTGGCAGAAGCTGAGCCCGTTGCGGCACAATGTAAAATAGATAATCCAGAATGCGATTCATGCCAATAAAGGAACACCTATGTCATTGAAGAATAATGGAATTTTAAATAATACTTCCACAGATCCAAATAAAATTTTGCCTATGCGCTACATGTGGGCGCGTGAGTATTATAAATCAGGCGTAGCAAATAACTGGACGCCTGAAGAGATCTCGATGCAAAAAGATGTTGAGCAATGGCAATCACCAACGGCTCTTACAGAACATGAGCGTCGGCTTATTTTGTGGAATCTTGGCTTTTTTGCTACTGCAGAATCATTGACTGCAAATAACATTGTGTTGGCGGTATATAATCACGTTACAAATCCTGAGTGTCGCCAATATCTTTTGCGTCAGGCGTTTGAAGAAGCTGTACATACAGATACGTTTATTTACTGCTGTGATTCGTTGGGATTGAATCCTGATGAAATTTATAACATGTACAACACAGTGCCTTCGATTAGAGCAAAAGATGAATTTGTTATTGGGCTAACAAGTTCTATGTTGGATCCAAATTTTAAGACTGACACTTTTGAAAATATGCAGCGCTTTTTGCTTGATCTGTTAGGCTTTTACGTCATTATGGAAGGCATATTTTTCTATGCCGGTTTTGCTATGATGCTTGCGCTTAAGCGTCATCAAAAAATGGTTGGCATTGGTGAGCAGTTTGAATATATCATGCGTGATGAAAGCTTACATTTGGCATTTGGCTGTGATTTGATTAACACCATCATTGCAGAAAATCCTGAAGTGTGGACGCCTGAGTTTCAAGACAAAGTTGTTGAGCTTGTTAAAAAGGCTGTAATTCTTGAGCGTCAGTATGCTCATGATGCGTGCCCACAAGGTTTGTTTGGTATTAATGCTGAACAGTTTTGTAACTATGTTGAGCATATCACCGACCGTCGTTTAGAGCGCATTGGTTTACCTAAATTGTATTTTGCAGAAAATCCATTCCCATGGATGTCACAAGCAGTTGATTTGACCAAAGAAAAGAATTTCTTTGAAACACGTGTGACCGAGTATCAGACCGCTGGGTCGTTGAAGTGGGAGTAGGTTGCGTGACCCCGGGGCTATATTTTCTCCAACATCTTCCCATACAACACCGGTAAAAAACAACTCAGCTCCTGTTTGACCTTGGCAAAATCTGCAGGGTCAACAGGGGCTGAACTCATTCCGTTGCTTACGATATGCGATTTGTGTTTATCATTTAACGTTCCATATTCATTTAGGGCTTTAGAAGGCAGTTTCCAGTAGGCATCAAAAAAATAGATACCCATCTGCCCGTCATTATTAAAAAGAGAAAAAATAACACGCATCGTTGCATCATAAAATTTATTATTAGCATTGATTGGCTTTGATGGTGCATACGCTTCAACAAGAAACTGTTTGTTAAAATCATGCGTCCAGTATGTGTATGAATTATCGCTAAAATCGCGCTTAATTTTTGCATGCTGCTCAAAAATAAGATTGAGTGTGTGATCAAGATGTTGCGCATCAATAATAATAATGCCGTGGCCACATGACGCGCTAATTGGCTTTATGACAAACATTGTGTTTGGTGCTAAATCATTGATGATTGTTTGGGCAAGCGTACGCGTATATTTTTTAGGATACAATTTAAAAAGTGGTTTGTAGGCAGTGATGCCTGCGTCTTGAAAAAGCTTGTTGGTAGCGTATTTTGTGCGAACTGTATAGTTAACAGCCTGTCCAAGGGTTATGAATTCTGGATGTTGTGTGCAAAAGTTTTTGAATTGTGCTTCAGGCCATGAAAGGCTTTCGAGCAGGATAATGCCAGCATGATTTTGAAATTTTTTATGAACCTGTTTTGCTGTTGAATTTGGGTAGCGTACGGCAAGATGTGATGTTGCGGCATTACCTTTAAGTTGTGTAAAGGTATCGTATGCAAACTCTTTTCTTTCATTTGAGCGTGTTCGTTTATGTACAAACCACATGGGCAGATTGAAAGTGTTTAAAAATTGCCAGAACTCTTCCCACAGTTTGCCTTCGCCGTAGAGTGCGTCATACCCTTTAAATTGTGAATAACGCCCTTCGCCAAACTCGCATATTTTTATCTGTTCACCATCAAATTTGAGGTCCGCTATGCACCATGAAATATCGTGCGCATAACTGTTTTTTTCTGGTAACAAAAATAAATTTTCTTCTTTTAAAGCCCACGCATTTTTTTTGGGGTTAGGTAAATTTTTTGCGTGGGTCATGGTTGTGGCCATGACGAGAAGAGAGCCCAAAATTATTTTTTTGATCATTGGTTATCTTTCTATCTTTGCATCTATAAAGTTTTCAAATTAACCTAGCAAAGGAGAATGTATTTTGAAACACTAAGGGAGAATTCTATGAAAAAGTTGTTAATATTTTTCTGTGCATGGTCATTATGTGCCCATGGTAATCATGATGTATACGATGCTTTTACACTATCTCCTGAAGATATCGCAGCTGTGCTGAGTCATACCATTGCCGTACAAACACCAAGCAAAAGTGGGTTGACTGCAGATATAACGTTTGGTTGCGCTGATATTAAATACAAAGATGGGGTCGTAAAATTTTGTGAATGTGGGGATGGCGTTTGCATGTCATTACGGCCTGCATGGATAGAAGTAAATGATAAGAAAGAGTGGCTAACAGCTCCGTACTGGGGGCTTTTTTGGAACTATCTTGCTCAATTTAAGTTGCCTATTTGGTTGGTGGGAGATTGTAAGCCTGATACTGCTTTAGCAACTGATGTGCTGGCGTCATTTGGTGGGAACTGTTTGCAAACGCTTAGAGACCTTGAAATTGATCCTGTATTTAAAGCATTACGTGTAAAAAATTTTAAACAAAAAAAGAACATCGCAGACTACAAGGGTATTGTTGTCTATCGATCTGTAGCTGGTCGTGATAGTGTGCATTACAAAAATTTTATGAAAATGTACCCTGAGTTTTTATTTGTTAATCGTCAAACATGTGCAGATCTTGTTAATAAAGAAAAAACATATGCTGCATTTGTTGCTGCAGGTATGAATCGTTATGTTCCTTTAAGTAAAAAATATTCAACGGTTTATTCTTCTAAGCTTACAGAGTCAATTATTAATGATATACCAACTGATATGGTGGTAATCAAGCCAGAAAATTGTTCGTTGGCGTGTGGTATAAATGTGATAGATAAACATAATCTTGATGAACTTTTAAAATTAATTTTACGTGATAAAAAAAATATCAAACCTAGGTCTCATCGTAGTCTTGCGTATTGGAAAAGTATGTATGACCGTGCATTCTTTGTGTCTGAGTATGCGCAATCAAAATTGCTGGTAAAAGAAAATAAGACGTATGATCCAACCATGAGGATCGTATTTTTTATGCACCATGATAACAATAAAATTACGCTCAATGTTATTGGTGGCTTTTGGAAGATTCCTGTTAAACCTCTTGACGACACTCGTGCATCGTTAACCGAAAAACATGTAACAATAGCCCATTCTGGAGCTTATTACACGGGAATGTTATGCGAACGCAGCGACTGGCAAGAAATAGAAGCTTGTTTATATGATGGATTGCCTGCTGTATACGTTGCTATGATGAAGCGATTTTTAAATTAATTACGAACTCCTAGAGTGCTTTTTGTTGGGTTATAATTGTTAAGAGATTCAAAGTAACGGATTTCGCCTTCAACGAACTCTTTGGTTATGCCGGCATCTCCTGTATGTTCTCGTGAATTATGTCGTCGCAATAGAGTCAGGGCGCCTTTTTCTTTGAGTGTTTCTAGTAAGATATTTCCAGCTGATTTGTCTCTAATGTGATAGCTATAAATTAGCGATATGAAGGGTATTTTTTGGGAAGATCCAACAACTTGTTGTAGATCGCGCCATTGCCTTCCTATGTCGTCAAATCCACGCACTTTAAGCTTCCAGCTTTTTCTATCAACTTGTGGGTTAATAGCAATAGCACCTTTAAGTCCCAATGTTGTAGCATAAAATATTGCGGCATATCCACCCATAGAGCCGCCTATGGTAAAAACATTTTCATTGGAGATTTTGCATTGAGCAATAAAATGATTAATTATCGTTGAGTAATCTTGAACAAATGATTGTTGGTTGTTGCCTAAGTACCAGCATGTATCATCATCTTTTAAAAACAGGTATGCAGTGTCATCCCAATTTTCATCTTCTTTCCAAAACCATGACCACATCATATATTTATTTTTTGCAACACCATTAAAGGATATCAAAAGACGTTTTGGATTTTTTGCAGGATAAAAAAGACAATCTCGATTACATATTTTATGTTGATACTTATTCAAAACATATTGTATTAAATTTTTGTCAACAGCTTGCCCCTGCTGAGTAAGTCCAAGAAGAATTATAAAAAATATTATTTTTGAAACATGTCTCATGATCATGCTTTCGATATGAATATTTATAAAATAATATTTACCAATTTAAATCTTTTTCATATCCCAAATCAATTAACAGCTGCCCTGCAACGCGTTTAAATGCTGCTTTATGTTCAGGGGTAAAGCTTTTTTTCCAGGATCCAATTTGTCCTTTTACAAATGTGCCAGTTCCGCCAAAAAGATTTGTTGTAACAGAATTAAGTTTCTTGTCGGTAAGAGGAATTTTTAAATGACGAGCTATATTGCGTATTTCTTGTATTTGGAGTTCATCTGACCCCCCTCCTTTTGAGCCAACTAAATTCTCAAATCGCACCGTATAAACATTACGCGCAGACGTCCATGGCAAAAATAATTTGTAAAATTCTGTGATACCAAGAGTCCATATAAAATCAGCAGCCGTTCCCATTTTGACAGCGCAATGTTTATATCTTTGTTTTCCATCAATGAAATCAAGAATCATATTGTCAAAATCGACAGTTCCTTTTTTGGATTGTTCACATGTCCAATTAGTAAAAGAAAGTAATTGATCACGAGGATCACGAATTAAAAATAATGTGGTAGGGGCATAGCGTTCAATAAAATCTTTATATTCAGCGGTATATATAAGGTGGTGTGAAAAAGTTGATGGATCCTGAATAGCAAGAATTTTTTGTATAAAATCACGCTTACAAGCGTTAATGAATATTTCGCGCGTAGTTTTTTTGCATTCTCTGGGGGTGCTTTCTTTAGATTTTTTTTCAATATCATTTGGCTTTTTGCCCGAAAGTAGAGCTATGCATTTATGTAAAAGATGTGTTCCTGATTTTGGAATAGTAATTTTAGCAAATTTGAATGTTTTTTTTTCTAATTTATTTTTTATTGTTTCCCAGTGATTTGTTGAAACATTAACCGTTTTCATCGGTGCCGGATCTTGCAAATATGTTTTTTTACTTTCATCAATTCCATGTAAAAATAATGGCATAGTAATAAGTGATATAATTTTAAGATAATGTTGCATATGTTTCATAAGCCCCCCAGCCCATAGAAAGATTAATAATATTTAATAGTTTAGTGTTATTTGATTTGTGTGAGCAATGAATTATTAACATTTCTTACTTAAAGCTTGTTCTAGAGCCTGTTATATGAAAATGTTATGTGAACATAATGATTGGCAGGCAATTGAAGCGTGTTTATATGATGCATTAATTGACGTATGCGTTGCTATGATGAAACGATCAGTCTAAGCACTAATTTTCTTGATTTTGATACTATATTTTAGCTATACAATTCCTAGAACATATTCTTTAAAAAGGAAAAGGAGTTGAGATGAAGAGTCTAGGGCTACGTGCGCTTTTAGCGTTTACTTTGTATAGTCTTGTTTTTAGTTTTTATTGTTTTGCTTCAGTTTCATTAACGCTTTCTCAGCGACAATTGTGTGATCTCGAGCTGCTTTTGAATGGTAGCTTTGCTCCTCTTAAAGGTTTTTTGAATCAAAAAGATTATGATTCTGTTGTAAAAGATATGCGTTTGGCTAACGGGGCTTTGTGGCCTATGCCTATTATGCTTGATGTTGATGAGGCTACAGTAAAAAAACTAGCAACAGACAACGAGTTATTGCTTAAGTCTCCAGAAGGTTTTGTGCTTGCGCGTATGCATGTTTCAGATGCTTGGCAACCAAATAAAACAGTTGAGGCTGCTAGTGTTTACGGTACAATTGATGCAACACATCCAGGTGTGCAATACCTATTAAAACAGACAAAAGATTATTATGTTGGCGGTGATGTAACATTTGTGAACACTCCTGAGCATCATGACTTTCAAGAGCTTCGCCGTTCACCTGAACAACTCAAGCAGTATTTTAAAGAACATAATATAACTAAGATTGTTGCTTTTCAAACGCGTAACCCTCTTCATAGAGCGCATCAAGAGTTAACAATGCGTGCGGCGCAACAGTCGGGTGCGCATTTGTTGCTTCATCCAGTAGTTGGGCTGACAAAGCCTGGAGATGTTGATTATTTTACACGTGTGCGCTGCTATAAAAAATTGCTTAAATATTATCCAAAAGATTCTGTAACACTCAGCCTTCTTCCTCTTTCAATGCGTATGGCTGGTCCACGCGAAGCGTTATGGCATGCATTAATTCGCCAAAATTATGGAGCAACGCATTTTATTGTTGGACGAGATCATGCTGGACCTGGTAATGATAAAAATGGTAAGCCTTTTTATGGGCCTTATGACGCACAAGAGCTTGTTTTAAAGCATGCGTCTGAGCTTGGTATTGAAGTAATTCCATTTCAAGAAGTTGTGTATGTTCCATCAAAACAAGCCTACGAGCCTGTTGATAAAATTCCTCAGGGAACTGAAACATGGAGTATATCTGGCACGCAATTGCGTGAGTTATTACGTAACGGCTCTCCTATTCCATCATGGTTTTCGTATCCCGACGTTGTTGAAGAGCTTCAAAAAACATATCCACCAAAACAACAACAAGGCTTTGTTGTGTTCTTTACTGGCCTTTCGGGTTCTGGTAAATCAACGCTTGCTGAAGCACTTGCTATTAAATTAAATGAACTCCAACACAAGCCTATTACTATTTTTGATGGTGATGAGGTACGCAAGTTTCTTTCCAGTGAACTTGGCTTTTCAAAAGAACATCGATCATTAAATATTCGTCGCATTGGGTATGTTGCACATCACGTAAGTAAGAGTGGTGGCATTGTATTATGTTGCCCAATAGCGCCATATGAAGAAGATCGTCAAGCGAATCGTAAGCTTATTTCATCGGGAGCATCGTATATTGAGGTATATGTTTCAACCAGCCTTGAAGAGTGTGAAAAACGTGACGTTAAAGGGCTTTATGCAAAGGCTCGTGCAGGTTTAATTAAAGAATTTACAGGAATTAGTGATCCATATGAAGCGCCTATTAAGCCAGAAATTGTTATTGATACGGCAGGCATTTCGATTTCTGAAGGCGTGTGTAAGATTATTACACATCTTAGGCAAGAAGGCCTATTAGTATGAAATTTAAAGCATTATTTTTGTTTTTATTAATGTTTTTATGTTCTGTTGAATGCTTTGGAAAGTCTGTACCTAAGAATGAATTAAAAAAGCAGCAATCAGTGTCATTGCAAGCAAGGCAGAAAATTGTTGAGTATGAATTAAAAAGAAAAGATTACATAATTCTTATTAGCATTCCAAAGTGTGGCACACATCTTATGACTCGAATTCTTAGTTTGATGCCGGGTAAGGATCTTTCTTTTAATCCATTTGATTGGGAAGTTTTGGGCGTCTTGGATCGACGTGAAAAAGCTATGATATCTGCAATAAAGGATAATGCAAAACTAGCTCCTGAGTATGTAATGGGAATGTACCATGTGCCAATGGCGGGGCCATTCCCAAAAGCAATGTTAAATCGCATGAGAGGAAAAAATACGAGATCATTTGATGAGCATTGGCCTTATACCGTTGAGGCTGAAGAGCTTTTTAATCAATGCACTGAAGCGAATTTTTTTATCATACGAGATCCGAGAGATATGATCGTTTCTTTAGCCTATATGATTTATAAGGGACCTAATAAATTAGAGGCAAGAATACCTGATGTGATTTTAGATTTAATTGATGGGCGCCAAAAATCATTTGTTTCATGGGCCAATGGCATACATGCGATATATCCGTTGTTATACACATATGGTGTGACAAATGTTTATAAACTTTATTTACCATGGACGCAGGCGCGTAAATTTATTACGGTTAGATTTGAGGATCTTGTTGGAGAAGAAGGTGGTGGATCTAGATCTGTGCAAATGAATGAGCTTAAAAGAATAGCTACTCATCTTAAGGTCTCATTGTCTGATGAACAACATATTGAGTTGCGCAATAAAATTTTTGGTGAGAGTTCAACATTTAGAGAAGGCAAGATAGGTTCTTGGCGCAAGTATTTTACTCAAGAGATGATTGAGGCTTACAAAAAGACTCCTGGTGCTTGTCAGTTGCTTATAGACCTTGGCTATGAAAAAGATGCTAACTGGTAAGGTTTTTATGAACATCAAAATATTGTTTGTGGTTTTGTTAGGGTTGCAAGGTTTTGCTGAATGCGTTGGAAGAATAGCTTTAGAAAAAAAGTTGAAACAAAATCAGTTTGTGTCGTTGCAAGCAAAACGAAAAATTGCTGAGTATGAGCTCAAAAGGAATGACTATGTTATTTCTATAAGCATTCCAAAGTGTGGCACTCATTTAATGAAGAAATGCTTGGATTTACTTAATGCTAAAGATATTCATTATTCATATAATCAAAAATACACGTATCTTGAATGGTCTATTCCTAAAGCTATAAAAGATAATCAGCGGTTGGCTCCTGACTACGTCCGAGGAATGTATGACACTCGTACTGCCGGTAAGTGGCCGCTTTTTTTAATGCAGCAAATGAAATTTAATAAGGGCTCTAGATCGTTTAGTGATCACTGGTCTTATACTTCTGAAGCTGAAGAGCTTTTTTATCAATGTACCACGGCAAATTTTTTTATTATTAGAGATCCTCGAGACATGATTGTCTCAATGGCGCATTTTTTGCATAAAGGTCCACAAGACTTAAGTGTTGATGTTAATGCGTTAATATTTGATTTTATAGATGGGAGAATGAAGAGCTTTGTTCCGTGGGGCGTCGGCATTAATGAGGCTTATCCACTGCTTTATAGTCATGGGATAACAGATTTTTATAAATTGTATCTTAAGTGGATGGAAGCGCGAAAATTTCTAACAGTGAAATTTGAAGATCTTGTTGGGCCTAATGGTGGAGGCTCTCTCGAGACGCAGTTGAGAACAATTAAGTGCATTGCAGAGCATCTTAATATTGTGCGTACTGATCAAGATATCTGTAATGTTGCTCAAAATTTGTTTGGTAAAAGTTCAACATTTAGAGAGGGTAAGATAGGCTCTTGGCGCAATCATTTTACTCAAGAGATGATTAGAGCATACAAAAAAGTACCAGGGGCATGTAAATTGCTTGTTGATCTTGGCTATGAAAAGGATGATGCATGGTAAGAAAAATGCTTATAACGTTTTTCTTAGCGGGCTTTTTTTTGCATGGCAATGGGGTTAGTCATGTAACGGTGATTGGTCCAATTCATTCAGCAAGAAGCCTTGGGAGCCATGCTATAAGTTTTGCAAATTGTTTACGCAATAACCTATCAGTTTCCATCATTACTTCGAGCTCTTCTGATTTTAGAGATGTGCCAGAATACATTCGATCAATGACTCTCGCACCTCAAAAAATATTTACGATAGAATCTCCTGTTGTCATTTATGTTGATTCTTTGATCATCAATTTTTTTAATGATTATGCGCGATTGAATTTTCCTGGACTCAGAATAGCTTTTGCTTGGGCTGACTATGATATGTTGCTTAAAGAAAAGGTGAAAAAACTCAATGAACACTTTGACTTAATTCTTGTAGGTGACAAGTGTTTGATTGAAATTTTTAAAAAATCTGGCGTTAAATTACCTATCTACGTTTTACCATTGAGCCTTGATTTGCAACCATTTTTATCAATATCTGGTCGAGCAAATTGTCGGTCATTAAAATCTAATGAGCCATTTGTTTTTGGGTGTTCGGCTGGTTTTGAAAAGAGAAAAAATTTAGATCTTCTTCTTCAGGCATTTGCTCAAGAGTTTGGTAATGATCAGAAGGTGAGATTAAAAATACATGGAAGGTGGGGGAATAGTTCTTCGCTGAAAAATTATATTAAGAGATTTAAGCTTACTAACGTTGATATTACAGAGGGGGCTGTTTCGAGGGCCGAATGTGTTAAGTTTTTTGCATCACTTGATTGTTATGTATTGGTTTCTAAAGCCGAAGGTTTTTCAATTACTCCTCGTGAAGCATTAGCTTCAGGCATTCCATGCATTCTTTCAAATAATACTGCTCATAAAACAATTTGTGAAACTGGTTTTGTGTACGCTGTTTCTTGTAAAAAATCAAAATTTTCTGATGTTCAATTTGATTGTGAGGTTTGTGATGTACAAAAGGCATTGCGTAATGTTTATACAAATTATAATGAACATTACATGCGTGCTCAAAAGGGTCGTGAATGGGTAAAGCAATATTTGTCTGAAAATTTGGAAAAAAAATATTTGAGTGTGATTCAGCCTAAAAAAATTATTTTGGGTGATCGTAATATTTTAACAGATGCTGAATTGGTAACAAACTCTTTAAGTTTGTTTGAGAAATATAAAATATTACTTGCTAAACAAGGCGATAAATTAAGGAGTATGGATCAATGTTAAAAAAATTAAAAAGTGTCATAGGCATGGTTGCTTTCACTATACGACGTATTAGCTTATTTTCTCTTTTTGTTTTGTTTTCAACAAATGGTTCATGTGTTGGGAAGTTTTTTGAAAGACAGCTTTCTGCAAAACGGTCTTCTACAAGGCCAGTCGTTTGTATTATGATGCCAAAATGTGGAACGCATTTGTTGGCTAAGTGTCTTGCGGTGCTTGGAAAGCCAATAAAATGCTATGACTATAAGCAGTGTGGATTGACAAAAAAACATCGAGAGAGTGTGAGAGCTCTAAATCAACTCCCACCTCCAAATCATTATAAGGGAGCGCTAGATCCGGTAGTTTCTGGACAAATACAGACGCCACTTGTGCAAAGCATGCTAGAAGATAGACGCTTGGGGTTTAAGATTTATTGGACTCATTTTGCTCATACTCAAACATTTGAGAAATTTCTTGATGATCTTAATTCTAAAAAAATCCTAATAATGAGAGATCCTAGGGCAATGGTTGCATCTCTTGCTCACATGTTACAAAAAGGGTTTCGTGAAGGTGAATATATAGATTTTGAGCCGCTGATTTTGGATCTCATAGATGCTCGCAAAAAGAATTACATTAGATGGGGTGTTGAGGTTATGCAAGCATATCCAATTGTTTGGGAGAAGGGCATTTGTGAGTATTACAAACAATTTATGAAATTTCCAAAAGGGAAAAATTGTCTCGTTGTGAAATTTGAAAATCTCGTTGGAGTGCAAGGAGGAGGTTCTGAGGAAGCTCAAATAAATGAGATTCAAAATATAGGGTACACTGTAGGGATTAAGCTTAATAGAGAAATGGCGCTTGAAGTTGGGCGTAAACTTTTTGGTGACTCTGGTTCATTTCGTGAGGGGAAAATTGACGGTTGGAAAAAATACTTTACTCCGGCTATTAAGGAAGCTTTCAAAAAGGTTCTTGGTGCAAATCAGCTCTTGATAGATCTTGGGTATGAAAAAGATGATCAGTGGTAGTGCGTGATTTGCTGATTATTTGTCATTGAAGATTAGAGATGGTTGAAGGAGTCTCTTTATGAAAAAGATATTTTGTCTGAGTCTTGGGATTTTGTTATGTAATTTTTTGTTACACGGGGCCGGTTCATACGATCTTTCAATGGTGGGTCATGTGCGTTTTGCCGATGGATTTGGACGTCAATCTATAGGAACAATAGATTGTTTGAAAGACTTAGTGAGTATTAACTATCTGGGTGATTCTTTGGGGACCATTGATCCTCGCAATATGTCTGGATTAGAAAATGTTGATCCTGTTGTAAGTAAGATTATTTTTAATAAAGACAGAACCCCTGGTAACGTCATAATTTATGAACCATTGCTTTCAGCAGGTGATGCATATAAGCGATTATCAGAAAAGAGCATAAGAATTGCTTATTCAATGACCTCTTGTTCTCGAATTCAGTCTCGTTGGGCATCTGTTTTGAATAATTATTTTGATGCTGTTGCCGTTCCAAGTGAATTTTTGGTTGATGCATATAAAAAATCAGGCGTGAAAAAGCCAGTTTTTCATCTACCCCTTGGCGTGTATTTGGATAATTTTTTTGATTATTCTGTAATAAAAAAAGGTAATGCATCTAAAAGATTATTTGTTTTTGGCAGCACTGAATCTTTTCATGTGCGAAAGAACCAAGGGCTTCTCATTAAGGCGTTTGTTGAGGAGTTTGGTGGCAATCCTAATGTTGTTTTAAGGCTTAATAGTCGGAAGTGTGGAGAGGGGTCTGCTTTTAAGCAACTTAAGAACTTGGTTGAAAAAATTCAGGCGAAGAACATTGAAATAACCGAACGCACGCTTTCGTGGCAAGAGTATACTCATTTTATGGGCTCGCTTGACTGCTGTGTTAATATTTCGCAAGGGGAGGGTTATTCGATTATTCCGCGTGAAGCTATGGCACTGGGGATTCCATGTATTCTTTCTGACAATGCAGCTCAATCAGAATTGTGTAAGATGAATTTTGTTAGGTCTGTTCCAGCTAACCAAGAGGTTGCGGCTCAGACTGAATGGTATACAGGATATCTCTATAATTGTGACATAGTTGATTTAAAAAAAGCTTTGCGTGATATGTATGACAATTATGCTACTTGGTCTGAAAGAGCGCAAAAGAATCGTGCTTGGGTAAAGCAGTTTACATGGCAGGATTTGCAGAAAAAATACTTAAATTTGGTAAAGCCTACAAAAATAGTTTTAGGAACAAAAAACGAAATTACTGATGATTGTTTAGAGACGAATAGTCCCATTTTATACAAAAAATATTGTGCGATTTTAAAGACTTAATTGAGTTGCATATGTTCAAATTATTCAATTGGTTTTTTGTTTTCTTTGTATCTGTACACTGTTTTCTACAAGCAAATGATTTGAGAGTTCTTCCCATAATAAATTTTACTCAATATGCTAAACCGTCAAAGAGGGTTTTTGTTGCCACAATGATGCCTCTTTTACAAAAAAACGGGATCATTTTTGTTGAAGAAAGTCCTGATCTTGTTTTGATTTGTGGGACGGCAAGGGTAGGGCTTTGTAAAAAATTTTCGAATAAACCCATAGTTATACTTGATTCTGCAGAGGCTGCTTCAATGCAACCGCACGTAAGACATTGCTTAAAAGAACCTAATGTAAGGGCTGTATTTAAGAATACAGTTCTTAGGCCTGGAAGAAATTATAATAAGCCGACGGTGTATTGTTCATATCATTTTAAGCTTATTAACGATGGTTGTAAAAAATTGGTTGAAAGCCAACCAAGCCCCTTGGCAGATCAAGAGCTTCAAAAAGTACATTGTGTGTTATGGGATTTTTTTCGTAGCTTTTTAAATGCTGATTTGGAAACAATAAAGAGCGAAAAAATTGATTTTAATGCAGAACGGCCGATTGATGTATTTTTTGCTGGCAGTGTAATTTCACATAGTCCTCGTGGTATGCATCGCCGAGAAGCGTTTAAGAGCCTTAGAGCAATAAAAGATAATAACCTTAATATTATTATTCATGAAGGTAGGTTGCCTAAGGATGAATTCCTTGCTTTGCTTAAAAAATCAAAAATTGCGGTTTCCCCATGGGGGTATGGAGAGTGGTGTTGGCGAGATTATGAAGCCATTCATTCTGGTGCTGTATTGATTAAGCCTGATACAAGTTTTGTGCGGGCGGTTCCCGATCTTTATCAAAATGATGTTTATTATGTCTCATGTAAGGCAGATTTTTCTGATTTACATGAAAAAATTACTTATGTTCTTAATAATTATTCAAGGTTTATTAAGATGAGAAAAAATGCCAAGCGATTATTGGTGAGTAATTGGAACTATGAAAAGCATGCAAAAAATCTTGCTGACGCACTGAGAAAAATTGTTACTGAGACGCATAAAGTTACGCATAAAAATTAATTTATGAGTAAGGGAGAATGATGGTAGCGCAAAAAGTAATTAAAAAGATACCATGTATAGCGTTATTTTTGGTGTTCTGTTTTTTGTCTGCTGAGGGCTTAAGGGTCTTGCCCGTAATGAATTTTCATCACACTCCAACATCCAGTGATTCATTTATTAATATAATGATGCCTCTTTTGCAAAAGAATGGGGTGATTTTTGTTGATGATGAACCTGATCTTGTTTTGATATGTGGAGGAGCAAGTGAAAGTCTTTGTAAAAAATTTTCAACATTTCCTGTGGTTATACTGGATGAAGAAGAGTATGCATCATTATCTTCGGGGGCAAGAAAATGTTTAAAAAAAACTAATGTGAGGGCTGTATTTAAAAACACAATTCTTAGACCCCTTGAAAAATATAATCAATGCTTTGTACGCAATCGGTATCATTTTCGGGTGATTAATGATATGTGTAAATTTTTTGCTGTGGAAAGAGGGGGATATTTGACTAGAAGGGAGCTGGGGAAGATTCAATGTTTATTGTGGGATGCATTTCGTAGTTTTTTAAGGATTGATTTAGAAACAAAAAAAAATGAGATAATTAATTTTGATGAAGATCGTTCGGTTGATGTTTTTTTTGCTGGATCAACAGATCGTAGGGACATTGTGGGTTGGCATAGACAACAAGTCGTTGATCAGACGAGAAAAATACAAGATCGTAAGGTTATTACTTATGAAGGTCGTTTGCCCATAGATGAATATTTTGCATTTCTTAAGAGTTCAAAAATTGCTGTGTCTCCATGGGGAAATGGTGAATGGTGTTGGCGTGATTATGAAGCTATTCTTTCGGGTGCTGTATTGATTAAGCCTGATACGAGTTTTGTACAATCTGTTCCTGATCTTTATAAAAATAATTTTTATTACGTTCCCTGTAAGGCTGATTTTTCTGATTTGGAAGAAAAGATTAATTATGTTCTTAATAACTATTCCAAGTTTACTGCTATGAGAAAAAGAGCCCGAAAGCTTCTGGTTGATAATTGGGATTATGAAAGGCATGCCAAAAAACTTGCTTATGCGCTTAAAAAGGTCTTTGACGAATTTTCGCGGCTAAAGAAATGAATTGGTTTTTATTGATCTTTTTATTGGTGCTATCACACTCGTCACTTTGTCATTCAAGTGATGACCTAACTCTATTAAAGAATAAGCGAATTCTGCATATTTCTACGCATCCAGGTTTGGGTATGGGGGATCATGTTTGTAAGATTAATATTTTTAAAATACTGCGCGAATTTGGCTATGATTCTCGTATTTTTCTTGTTGATGACCAAGAAGAGCAAGCAAGATTTGTTAAGCAGGGAATCCCTTTTTATTCGTGTACCTTGCCCTATAAAATTAATCGAGGTGAAGAGCTTTACAAGGCAATAGATGATATTTGCAGGCGGGACAACATTGATATAATTCATGCACATCACCTTGATGGGCGCTATCCAGAAGAAATTTTTGCAGCAGTAAGCGTTGCGAAGCGTTTACCTGTTGCAGTTGTTATAACACATCACTCGGGCTGGCTTGATAAAAGTCTACCCCTCGATGGGGTTGATGGTGTCATGAGTGTTCATTTTGAGATTGTTAAAAGGCTTAACGAGATTAATAGATCACAGCATAAAAATATAAAAATTATTGAATGGGTTCCTCCCTTTGTTGATCAAAATCGTTTTGCAGAGTTTAAGCCCTTGTATACCAGGAAAGAGTTTTTTAAAAAAATAGCCAAAGTTGATGTTCAATCAAGACCAGTTGTCGCCTGTGTTGCTAATTTTTATCCCGTAAAAAATCATATAACGTTGCTGCACGCTATACGTGCATTGATATATGATTTTAAGAAACCAGTGCACTTGATGTTGGCTGGAGATGGGTGTAAAAAGCACGATTGTAAAGCATTGGTACAAAGATTAAAGTTGCAAAAATACGTTCATTTTCTTGGATACACTAATCAAATTCCCGAACTTCTTTATCATTCCGATATAAAAGTTTTGCCAAGTACCATGGAGGGATTTTCGATAGCGCTTATGGAGGCAGCGATGCTTAAAAAGCCACTTGTTGGCACCAGGGGAACTGGAATGACAAGTATGATCATAGATGGGCAGACAGGACTTTTGTTTAATGCAAAAAATTCAGATGAACTTGCGCATTGTGTGTTAAGACTTATTAAAGATCCATCTTTGGCTAAAAAACTCGGTAATGGCGTATATGAGCATTTTTATGAAAATTTTACTGCAGAGGCCTGCTTGAAAAAATTAGCGCATGTGTATGTTGCTGCGCTATCCGGTAAGGCAAGGGCATGAAGAATTTCATTTTTATTTTTTTTATGGTGTTTTTTTCCTCATTAATCCGGGCACATGAAAAAATCGATACAATTATTACTGATGCACATCATTTTTTTAAAGCTATAACTCCAACAATAAACTCCCTGGTGATTTTTGATATTGATGATACGTCTCTTGATACGAGCCTTCAATCGGGACAATGCATTATTTTGCAGGGAGGAATGTTTTTGTATTTTCATCCAATTCCTCAGGTGTTACTTTTTTACAAAGATCTTATAGCACGTGGTTTTAAGACAGTTTTTCTTACAGCACGTGTTGAAAAATCATTGTCTTCATGTCGAGAAAACGATGTTTTAGAACAGACGAAGAAAAATTTAATTACCGCTGGTTACACTCAGTTTGAAGATGTTATTTGTAGGACATTCCAAGACTCTAGGACTATGAAAATACATGCTTGGAAAGAAAAGAAACGCAAAGAGCTTTCTTTGAAATATACCATTCATGCAACGCTTGATGACGATTCTAGAAATCTTACGGGAGAATGTACGGGTAAAAAAATTCAGATGCCATCGCAGAAATTGGGTGGTTTTTATCTGAGGCCACATGTGTTTAAGGCACGTAAAAAAGCAACTAAATTGATGAATGCTACACAATAATTTTGAGGGAGATTTATGCAAAATACTGTCAAATATGCTGTGGGGCTTATCTTTGCATTCGTTTGTTCTTTGTCTGCTGATCCCTTAAGAGTTCTTCCTGTGATGAGTTTTCGTTATAATCCAACATCTCGAGATGCATTTGTAAAGACAATGATGCCTCTTCTTGAACAAAGTGGCATCTCTTTTGTTACCACAAACCCTGACCTTGTTATGATATGTGGGAGGGCAAAAAGAGAGGTTTGTGAAAAGTTTTCACAATATCCTGTTGTTATTCTTGATGAAGAAGAGTCTGCTTCATTAGATCCAGAGACAAGAGAGTGTGTAAAGCTATCTTATGTGAAGGCTGTATATAAGAATACAGTTCTTAGGGAGAGAGAAAAGTATAATTACCCCTCGGTGGGGACAGAGGCTTTTTCGAGCAATAAAAACTATTTGGGGAATAATAGTTATCATTTTAAGATTATTAGTGATAGTTGTAAAAAATTGCCCTTAAAGAAGCTAACGCTTTTAACTAATCAAGAGTTAAAAAAAATACAATGCATGCTTTGGGATACATTTCGCGGCTCTTTAAAAGATGATTTGCAAACAATAAAAGATGAAGCAATAGACTTTAATCAAGAGCGACCGGTAGATGCATCATTTGCATGTACTATGCGTGTTAACGAATTTCCAGGCTTTCATAGACAGCAGGCATTGCGTCGGCTTAAAGCCGTACGCGGTTACAATATTGCAATAGAGACAAAATGGTTACAAAAGAAAGATTATTTTAAGCTTCTTAAAAGTTCAAAAATTGTTATTTCCCCGTGGGGTTTGGGAGAGTGGTGCTGGCGTGATTATGAAGCTATTCATACTGGGGCTATATTGATTAAACCCGATACAAGCTTTGTGCAAGCAGTTCCAGATCTGTATCAGAATGATCTTTATTATGTTCCTTGCAAGGCAGACTTTTCTGATTTAGGTGAAAAAATTGCCTATGTTCTTAAGAATTATTCAAAATTTATTGAAATGAGAAAAAGAGCAAAAAAACTTCTTGTTGATAATTGGAATCATGAAATGCATGCAAAGAAGCTGGCCCAAGCGTTAAAAAAGATTGTCAGTGAGTATAGAAATGAGAAAGAGCGTGTGTGAATAAAATTTTATTTTGTTTAAAAATTTTTATTCTTTTGTTTCTTACTATGCAACAGAGGTTGTTTTGTAAAGGTTCTACCCCTAAAGTCCTCTATGTTTATTATTGTGCAGGAGAACTTCTTAATGCATCTGGGAATGATGTTAGTACGAATCGGTTGCGAGGTTCAGAGGTGTACAAAATTAATTTATATAAAAATCTTAAAAAAAATGGCATCCAGCCGGTTCTCATTCTTGGCCACGATTTTGACTTGGGGGCTGCATTTGAGAAATGCGGGGCCTTTTGTTATAAGACAGACTTGAGTCGGCAGCCTTCAAAAAGCGACGCCCTGGCAAAAGCTATGCGTGATGTATGTGTAAAAGAAAAGATAGAACTCATTCATTGTAATAGTATGGTTGATGTTGCTGCTGCAAAAGAGGTTGCAAAACATTTGCCTGTGCGCATTGTTGCAACGCTGCATACAGATAAATCTTATGAGAGTGAGCTTCTAAGAAATCTTGATGGGGTTATTGGTGTTAGCGCTCATGCATTAGATATGCTTAAACGAGCTAACGCTAAAAAGCACTTAGGTATTAAACATGTAACGTGGATTCCACCATTTTATGATGAAGAAAAATTTTTAAAGCCTAGGGTTGAGAGAACGCGCGAGCAGTTTTTTGCAAAAGAATTTGGCGTCTCTTTGCCAAAGTATCCTACGGTGTGCATGATTGCAAACTTCTATCAAGAGTTTAAAAATCATGAGGTTGTTTTGCAGGCCGCACAAATATTAAAGCGTGATTATCAGCGTCCTGTAAATATTGTTTTTGCTGGTATAGGGCAAAAAATGGACGATATTAAAAAATACGCAAAAAAATTAAACATTGAATCGACGACATTTTTTTTGGGTATGGTTGATAATCAGCTTGTACCTGAGCTTTTATTTCATACCGATGTAGAAGTTTTGATGAGTTTTACAGAGGCTTTTGGCATAGCGCTTCTTGAAGGTGCGCTCATGAAGAAGCCGTTGATTGGTACGCGTGGAACAGGCATGGAGTCGATTATTAAACACGAGCAAACGGGATTGTTGTGCGATGTGCGTGATGCACATACGTTAGCGCAACAAATATCATTTCTTGTAAATAACCCCAAGAGAGCTTTAGAGTTAGGCCAGAACGTGTATAGCTTTGCTGTTAATAATTTGAGCATGAAGGCTGGGATTGAAACGCTTAAAGTTTTTTATCAGCAAGTTTTAAGGACGTAGTTTTATAGAGGAAAAGTTATGATGAAATATGTTTATCTTTTGATTCTTTTAACAAGTAATCTTTTCGCAGCTCCTGATTTTTTAATCATTGGTGTTACGAAGGGGGGGACGACCTCGCTTTATGATTTTTTGGTACAACATCCAAAAATTCTTGGCGCTAAAAAAAAGGAGCTCTATTTTTTTATTCATGATGAGAAATTTAACAAGGGATTAAGCTATTATAATTCACTTTTTCCTACAAAAAAACATAAGGACGATTTGCTTGGAGAAGCAACTCCGCTTTACTTTCAGAATCAAGAATGTCCCCAAAGAGTTGCGGCGCTATGCCCAAAAGCTAAGCTTATTCTTATTTTACGTAATCCAGCTAAACGAGCTGTTTCCCACTATTTTTTCTTTAATTCACCAAGTTTTTCTAAAAAATGGCAAGGCTTGAGCTTTGAAGCAGCTATTGATAAATCAAAAGGCTGGAAGAATGAGATAATAAATCAGGGATATTATTTTGAGCACTTAATCAGATGGCTCAAATGTTTTCCCAAAGAACAGATGCATATCGTAATTCTTGAAGATTTGGTGGTGAGCCCAGAGCTCGAGGTAAATAAGGTATTTAATTTTCTTGGCCTCGGCAATTTTAAACTTGATTCATATGCTCCAGAAAATAAGGGCTCTTATAGCAATGGGAGCATTACTCCAGAATCAATTAAAATGCTCGAACAAGTTTATGAACCACACAATAAAAAATTAGAAGAATTTTTAGGCCGCACATTACCATGGGGCTCCAAGATAACAAAGAGTATCTTGGATGATGAACTTTTTGTGTAGGATTTTCACTTAAATCACAGGGCACTGAGAGGTTGCATGTGAAAAATTTTATTAAAACAATATCTTTGATTGGTTTGATTTTTTCGCTCTTTTTTACCAATCATTTGGAGGCGAAAAAATCAATCAAGAAATCATATGTTACTTGTCAGCTTAATGGGCAGCTTGGAAATCAGATGCATCAAATCGCCACAACGTTGGCATATGCGTGGGATCATGGTGTAACGCCTGTTTTTCCTGATCTCAAAAGAACAGATTTTAATATTCCAATGAATCACAAGCGAGTTTTTTTTAGACTTGATGATTCTTTTCTTCCGCGACCCATTAAGCATGTATTTGTACATAGAAATCTTTTTGAAAAAAAGGAGATTCCTGTTAAGCCGGATTTAGAGCTGCGTGGTTTTTTTCAAACATGGAAATATTTTGATTGTTATAGAGAAAAAATTATGAAAATTTTTGCTTTAAAGCCACAAGAACTTAGGCAGATGCAATCAAAATATGCTGAATTACTCAATCATCCATGTATTGTTGGTGTGCATGTCAGAACGTTTAATAAAGAATGGAGCAAGCGGCTTCCCTTTGTGGGGTTATCTTACTATGAAAAAGCTTTGAATTTTTTCCCACAAGAAGCACTTTTTGTTGTTTTTTCTGACCGTATTAATTGGTGTAAGCATCATTTTAAAAAATTTAATAGGCCAATGATTTTTATTGAAGGAAATGATCACATAGAAGATTTATTTTTAATGTCGATGCTTAAACATAATATTATTGCTAATTCTAGTTTTTCTTGGTGGGCGGCCTATTTAAATAGAAATTTAGATAAAATTGTTATAGCCCCTTCTTATTTTGGATGTCCTACCAATTCGTTAACCAGGAAAATTACGCATGCAAATCTTCCTGAATGGGTCACAATAGAAAGTAATCGAGACCACTTGGTTGATCCTTATCCAGAAGACATGTATGTCTACGATGCCGTTTCTCAGTCGATTGATACGCAGGCTAAAGGAAAAATAGGCTTGTCAAAATCTTTGAAAAATTGATTGCAACTAGTAATCTATTGTTTTCCTAGCGTAATATTCATTACAGTAAAAGGCAGGGGAGCTGAGAAGAAGGGAGTTTTTCAGGAGGGGGGCATGAGAAATCGAATAAAAAAAATATTCTTTCTGTGTTGGATAGTCTCATTTTTCTTTGTTGATTATTTAGTGATGGGTGGGGTGAGTAGAGGCTCAATGTCGCCAAAAAAGGTTAGGGCAAAGCCTTATGTTACATGTCATTTTTTTCAGGGGCAGTTAGGAAATCAGCTGCATCGAATTGCTACAACGTTAGCGTATGCATGGGATCATAATATGATCCCAATTTTTCCGGAGCTTAAGAGAACAGATCTGAATATTCCAATTAATCGTCAAAGAGTTTTTTTTAGACTGGATGATTCTCCCCTTCCACGACCTGTTAAGTGTGTTTTTCGACATAGAATTCATTTTGAAAAAAAGGATATTCCCATTAAGCCTGATCTTGAGCTATTTGGCTATTTTCAAACATGGAAATACTTTGATCATCATCGAGAAAAAATTATGGATATATTTTCTTTAAGGCCAAATGAACGTGCCCAGATACAATTAAAATACGCTGAATTGCTCAATCATCCATGTACTGTTGGTGTGCATGTTCGAACGTTTAATAAAGAATGGAGTAAATGTACTCCATTTGTGGGGCTTGCTTACTATGAAAAGGCTTTAAAGAACTTTCCCCAAGAAGCTCTTTTCATAGTGTTTTCAGATCGAATTAATTGGTGTAAGCATCATTTTGAAAAGTTTAATAGGCCAATACTTTTTATTGATGGAAATGATTACATTGAAGACTTTTTTTTAATGTCGATGTTCAAGCATAATATTATTGGTAATTCAAGTTTTTCATGGTGGGCAGCTTATTTGAATAAAAATCCAAATAAAATTGTTGTAGCTCCTTCTCATTTTATTTCTCAATCTCCTGAATGTTCATGGAAACCAACAAATGCGAATTTGCCCGATTGGATTACAATAAAAAGTAATCCAGACCATTCGGTCGATCCTTATCCTGAAGACGTGTATGACTATGATGCTATTTCACAGTCAATTAACACGCAGAAAGAGATTGGGATGCCGCAGAAATCTTGATTTTCAAATGTCGTCTTTAGAGTGCTAGCTTGTGCTTTAATATCTTAAAGAGTCTTAGCAGGAGGGTTTGGGCCATGATAAAAATTATACAAAAAAACCTTTTGATAGTTTTTGTTGTTTGTTTTTTTTCTTTTGGTTCTTTGGCAACAATCGGAGTAATTGAAAAACCCTATGTTACATGCCGTCTTGACGGACAGCTTGGAAATCAGCTTCATCAAATTGCAACAACGCTTGCTTATGCATGGGATAACGGTGCAAGACCAGTTTTTCCTGAACTTGAAAAAACAGATTTTAATATTCCCATAAATCTGAAAAAAGTTTTTTTTAGACTAGATACATCGGGTCTGCCTCGGCCCATTCTTCATATCTTTGAGCATCCCTTTATGTTTGAAAAAAAGGATATTCCCATTAAGCCTGACCTTAAGCTATGTGGCTATTTTCAAACATGGAAATATTTTGATCATTATCGAGAAAAAATTATAGATATATTTGCCCCGCATCCTGATGAGCTTAATCAGATACAATCAAAATACGCTGGGATACTCAAGCATCCCTTTACTGTCGGCGTGCACGTTCGAACATTTAATAAAACGCGAAGCGAGAAATTGCCATTTGTGGGACTGGCTTATTACGAAAAAGCTTTAAGATATTTTTCCAAAGATGCGTTATTTGTAGTTTTTTCAGATCGTATCAATTGGTGTAAACATCACTTTAAAAAATTTAATAGACCGATGATTTTTATAGATGGACATGATAATTATATTGAGGATTTTTTTTTAATGTCGATGCTTAAGCACAATATTATTGGTAATTCTAGCTTTTCTTGGTGGGCGGCTTATTTGAACAGAAATCTTAATAAAATTGTAATAGCACCATCTCATTTTACAGGTCAAAGAAATATGGAAAAAATGAAGATTACGAGTGCAAATCTTCCAGATTGGATTACTATTCCAAGTAATCCAAATCATTCAATTGATCCTTATCCAAAAGATATGTACGACTACGACGCTGTTTCACAGTCAATTGATACACAGAAAGAGGACCTGTTGACCTAGGAATCGTTGACTTTCAAATGTCGTTTTTATTACCCTAATGGTTGTAGAAATTAGCAACAGAATCAACATTCTTGGGGATTTATGAAAAAAACAATAGGACGTGCCTTCGGTTTGTTTTTGTCAGTATTTAGTTTATTGTCTGCTGATGTAGGTGGTTTAAAAAAAGCTCTCATTACGGGCATAACCGGGCAAGATGGTTCATATCTTGCAGAATTTCTTTTATCAAAAGGTTATGAGGTGCATGGTCTTATTCGACGAGCTTCAACGTTTAATACACAACGTATTGATCATTTGTATACAGATCAACATGAGGAATCAACGCGTTTATTTTTACATTATGGCGATATAACTGATACCGGTGTGCTTCTTAGGCTTGTAATGTCTGTTAAGCCTGATGAAATCTATCACCTTGCTGCTCAATCACATGTGCGCGTTTCGTTTGATATGCCTGAATATACGGGTGATGTAACAGGTGTAGGTACAACTAGATTGCTTGAGGCGATTCGTATTTCAGGAATGCCTATAAAATTTTATCAAGCCTCATCATCAGAGATGTTTGGGGCTATGAGTGCTCCACAATCTGAAAAGACGCAATTTTATCCACGTAGTCCGTATGGTGCTGCAAAGGTATATGCTTATTGGATGGCGGTAAATTATCGCGAAGCGTACGGAATGTTTGCATGTAACGGTATTTTGTTTAATCACGAGAGCCCTCGTCGTGGGGAGACGTTTGTGACGCGTAAAATTACGCGTGCTCTTTCTGCAATTGTTGCAGGTAAACAGAAAAAATTGTACGTGGGCAATCTTGATGCCAAACGCGATTGGGGTTTTGCGCCAGAGTATGTTGAGATGATGTGGCTTATGCTGCAACAGAATAAGCCTGATGATTATGTGGTTGGTACTGGTGAAAGTCACACTGTACGTGAATTTATTGAAATAGCATGTACATATTTGGGCATCAAAATTGCCTGGCAGGGCAGTGGCGTTCAAGAAGTTGGCGTTGTTCAAAGCGTTGATGCCGGAGTAGAGAATGTTGTGGCAGGAGATGAGATAGTGAGTATTGATTCACGTTATTTTAGGCCAACAGAAGTTGATCATTTACAAGCAGATATCAGCAAAGCGCGTTCACAGCTGTCTTGGGAACCGCGGGTTACATTTGCAGATCTTGTTAAAATTATGATGGATTATGATTTGATAGGAGCTGGGATGCAAGCTCGTGGTGATGGTATTGCGATATGCAAGAATAAAGGGTTTGGATATACTAACCATGCAATGCTGGTTCGTACCCCAACAGTTTGAAAAATCTCAGTTAATACTCAGAAAGAATAAAGTGATTATGCTTTGGGATGGCGTATAAAAAGTGCATCTCCGTACCAAACATGTGTTTTACTGAGCGCGGCTAATTGAAACCCTTGGCTTTCCATCCATGTTTTTGTTTCATCAAATGATGGTTGGTTTTTATAAGCTTCTATAAAAATAACTTCTAAAAGAATGGCTTTTACTGTGGGTAAAATTTTAGAAGAATTTTTTAATATTGATAACTCGCTTCCTTGCGTGTCTAACCATATGAAATCAACATTGCGTATCTTGTTTTTTTCTGCCCACAGATCAAGAGTCATAGTTTGTACAACAATTTTTTTCTTAAAGCCCACCTGTGGAGCGTGAACTAAATGCAGGGCTGGTTCTAATAAAGAGCTGGATGCTGATGGTGCGTTTGGTGATGCATTGAGTGATGAAATATAAAAGTCTGCAGATCCGTTTTTATTTGAGAGAGCTACTTGATATGTAGAAACATTTTTGCATTTTTTTACGCGTTGAGTAGTTTTTTTATATAAGGCAGGAATTGGCTCAAAGGAGTGTACGCTTCCATTTTTCCAATACTTTGCTAGATATTCAGTATCAGCTCCATTATATGATCCAGCTTCAATTATTATAGGATTTGTTGGTAAAATTTGTGCAACGATTTTGAGAACGTCTCTTGGATTTTTAAAACTTGCGATAAATGTGATGTCAGTTTTAGAGTGGGTACACTTAATTTCATTAATTGTAAAAAAGCCCAAAGTTATCAATAAAGCTAGGCCAAAAAATGTACGCAATGATTTTCTGTGATGCGTTACCATTATTTGGCTCCTTTTTTTATAAACAATGTTTGTCTTCCTGTAAAAATAATTTCCCAGCCGTCTTTGGTTGCTACGGGTCTGAGGAGACGTCCCTTGCCCCCATTCGCTATGTCTGTATCGTCTATGAGAATCATACTTCCTTCATGTAGCTTGTCTTTCGCAGCAAGGTAAGCATCTAAATGCATTTCTGCATAGTTTGTTTTTGGGTTAACATCCCATGCGTCGAGAAATAATAAATCTATTGGTTTTTTGAATTTTTTTAAAAAATCAATTCCATCTTGTTTAACGACACGAACATTTGAATAAGATTTACACGCGTTCTTGGTTATGTTGTAACTCTTATCGTCTATATCAACTGAGTAGACTTCTGCTTTTGATAATGCCCACCATAAGGTGCTATGACCGCACAGACAACTGTTGCAATGTCCGCTTTTAAGATCGTGATTTAATGGGTTGCGCATTGAGCCAATCTCAATAATTGTCTTTCCCTTTTTTGCCTTAAAAAGCTTTAGTGTAGCCTTTATATATTCTTTGGGTTCGTGTCTTCTGCGTGTGATTTTAATGGGTGATGATGGAGTGAGGGTGTTAGCGCCCGATAATAAGTTGGTTGAAAGTAAAACAGTAAAAATAAGAAGATTTTTCATTTCAGTAACCCTTTTTTTAAACCAATTTGGTTTGTTGAAAATAACATATAAAAACGCTGCATTCGGTGTCAAGTTAAGACAGATGCGCATAGCATAAATATAGTTATATCTTTATCAAAACGCTTCACCCAGCGTCAAATACCAAGCGTATTTACTGGTATCGCCCGCAAGGCGTCGTTTTGTCTTCCAACCAATATCAAATCGAATTGAGCCAATCGGTGTTTTATAACGAAAGCCAAAGCCTGATCCGGGATACCAGCTGTCTTTAAATCCTAAAACTCCTGTTTGGCTGAGCATACCAATATCTTGAAAGAGAACGAAGCCGAACGCTTTATAGATGTTAAAGCGCAGTTCAAGATTGGCATTGACCATCGAGTTGCCACCTTGAATGGTGTAATCGTTTATGATTTTACCATTAACAATGCGCTGAGACACACCAAGGGGCGGCAGGGCTTCGAGTTCATAGCCGCGGACAGAGTATGGGCCGCCAAGGTAAAAACGTTCAGCAGGCATGATATTGTCAAATCTACGCCCCAAAATATGTCCGAGCCGTACGCGTCCAGCAAGAATGATCTTTTCATGTACTGGATAGAAGAGCGACTGTTCGGCATTAATTTTTGCGATTATTTCGCCATGATTTTCGGGAACCATAAATTTGATCCCTACATTGGTTAGCAAGCCTTTAGTTGTATTTGCATGATCATCAAGTTTATCGATAGTTATGCTTGGTTCTGTGAAGAAGTAGGGAAGGGTGACATCGATAAGATTTTTATCAAAATTAAGGTTACCTCTTACACGTGTGGTTTTAAGCCATTCATTGCCAAAATTAACGCGCCAATGATAATCACGTTTATATTCATCATGTAAGCCCATTAAAAATCCTATTTCAGAAGCTTCATAGGCAGAACCGCTTTGTAATATTTCAACGGGATGAATGTATTTGTTTGCAAAGCCGCGCAGATTGCCCGTTGCCCTCATGCCAAATGGAGAAGGCTGACGATAATCAATCGTGGCCTTACGTTCAAAATTACTCCAATCGGCTTCCATTAAAATTCGATCAGCGCGATTAGTTGGATTTTTTACGATAAACGAAGCGCCAACTTTGGGGGTTGTTTCTGGTCTGAACAAAAAGTTTCTGCTTGTTATAAAATAACCGGCACGTGCGCGTAATTCTACTGGATCATCGTCAACGACGGTGATAATGACAGGCTTTTTACTTTTATTCTTTGCTAGTTGGTGTGGTTGTACTTGTACCGTTTTAAAAACATCAAGTTGCTTGAGCTTCTTACGTGTGAGGTCAAGTTTTTCGCGGCTCCATGGCTCTCCAGTGGTAAATTTAAACTGTTTTTGGAGTCTGTGAAATGGGATTGTTGTAACACCACGCAGAACCGCTTTGCCAAATTTTACTTCGGGGCCATGTTCAATTTTCCAGTTAACAAATATTGTTACTGTAGAATTTTGCGCTCGTCCCGAGCCTGTCGAGGGATGTGTTGTAAGAAGTTCTGGTTCGATAGTTGCATACCAATTGCCACGCTTTTGGAAAAGATTAATTAAGAAAAGACGTTGTTCCTCTATCCATTGCAGGTTAAAAGGGAGGCTATGTCCCTTGGGTGGTTTTTTATATTTTTTAAAAAAATCATGTGATTCAATATCTTTAAATCCCTCAATGCCTAAACCACCCCACAGGCGCTGTAAGCCCTTATCGATAGAGATGGTTAGTGTGCTTGTTTTTGTCTTAGGGTTTTTATCAAATGTTTGGTCGATAATGGAAAAATCCCAAAAACCATTAGTTACATAAAATCTTTTAAGCTGTTCAAGGGCGTTGTCCAAAAGGTCTTGATCAGCATGTTTGCCCGTAAGCATGCTGTGTACAAAATTGGTTGATTTTTCGGGCATGTGGGTAGTTGCGTTAACGATGTTAACTTTTTCTATAATGACAGGTTCGCCTTCGGTGATGTCGAAATGAAAACCAACGTCTCCCTTGCGTTTAGGCTTAACGCGTGCATGCCAGTAGCCTTTTTTTGCGTATTCATGGAGTAGTTGCTGTGCAAGAAGTTCTGATGAAAATACCCAATCAGGAAGATCAGAATTCATAATTTCACGATCAATATAATCTTCTGAAAATATGGTGTTCCCCTGGGCAGTAATAATTTTGCGTTTGCCAAGTGTGATGGTAAATGTTAGATCAATAAATGGTTTTTTATTATGAAGTGTTTTGGAAAGCGTTATTGTAGCCCACGCAAATCCTTCATCAGTAAGGATTTTTTTGCATCGTTTTATTAATTTTGTGGCGTACTCTTTTGAATAAAAAAGCTCAAATACCCTTGCATGTAATTTTGAGCGTATATGCTCAACAATGTCAGCAACATCGTTATTCTGTTTAAGCTTTTTTTGTTTTTTAAGGTCGCTTACTTTTATCAAAAGATTTTGTACAAAAAAGCGCTTGCCAGTTTTGATTTTTATACGTGTAGAAACAGTTTTATTTTTTTCTGATCGTCTTATTAAGCCCTTAACTTTGCAAAGAAAAAAACCTTGATCATGGAGACTTTGTTGCATTGATTTAATTGATTCATCGTGCAGGGATGGGTCAAAGACATCTCCGGGTTGTTGAAGATACAACGCAACATAGGTTGGTTTACCAAACCAGATGCCCTCACACTTTATATCTTTTAAGATCCAGTGTGCCTTAAGGGTAAATATGATATGTTTGCCAGATTCATAATTTTCCATGTTGATATCAATGGATGAAAAGCGTTTTTTACTGAGGAGTGCATCTTGTGCGCGAAGAATGCTTTTTTTAGTTACAAAGCTGTTTGTTTTTAATCCAGTGAGATAGAGAAACTCTTTATTGTCGTGGGGGATGTCGCAGTTAAACGTGAGCTTGGTTATATAAAATGTGGTGGTTTCTGGATTGCCCATTTCGGCGAGTGCGGTATCAAAATTACCGCCATATGCTTGTGAATGGGCGTAGTTTGTGAGAAGCAATAAGAGACAGAAAAAAAACTTCGAATTGTTCATTGAAATATGGCTCGTATGGTTCGACAGGCTCACCACGAGCGCTCGTCCTGAGCTTGTCGAAGGATTCGAGCGCAGAGACATGATCCATTACGATATCTTAGTCTCCAATAATTCTAAAAACACCGCGGAAATCTTTTTCATGCATAAGAGGTTCTGCGATGAGCTCTTTAATCTCAGTATTTGTTGTGCCTTTGTAGAGAGCATCAATAAATTTATCAAGATTTGGAGCTTGTCCTGATGCATAAATAACAACACTGCCATCATCAGCGTTTTGTACGGTTCCTTCAATACCCAGGCTCTGAGCGTGCTTTTGGGTGAATGTGCGGTAACCAACACCTTGCACTTTGCCTAAGACGTGGATTTTAAGACATCTTCTCATACTCCTGCTCCTTTTTATTCTGCAGATAAAGAGTGGTCACGACGAGTAGTGGTACGTTGCCAACGGTTGGTAGTATACTCAACTCTTTATATTGGGGGAAGGCTTTTTATTTGTTCAATAATGTGGCATAAAGCGTACGATGTTTTTCGACCATAAATTGAATATCAAATGTAGTCAAGTTATCACGATAGTTGCTTAATTTTTGGTGCATTGTCGGCGTGTTTATTATTTGTAACATACGTTCTGCAAGCTCAAGCCAGTTGCCGGGTGTGATTACAAAGCCATTTTTATCATTAAAAATAACTTCACGAATTCCTCCAACGTCATAAGCAACAACGGGTAATTTACTTAAGCGCGCCTCAACAACAGAGCATGGTAACCCTTCCCAAAGAGAGCTGAGTGCAAACATGTGCCATTGTTGCATCCATTCGTAAACGTTGTTTTGCCAGCCTAAAAGCGTGATGTGTTGGGTGAGTTTATGTTCTTTAATCCAGGTTTCAATGATCGATCGCTGTACACCATCTCCCATAATCATGAGATGAGGGGTGCTTATGGGGGAGGAGTGCACAACGTGATGAAATGCTTTGAGAAGATCGATAAGATTTTTTTGCGGTTTAAAGCACGCAACGGCGCCGATGATAAATGTATGGGGTGGAGCGGGCATGTTTGTTGTTGTTGCTGGTAGAAATGTCATAGAGCCAACGGCAGCATGAATGACAGAGCTTTTTTGCTCAAACCTGTGAAAGAGACGCATTCCCGTATGTCGATCATGTTCTGAAACGCACACGGCGTGGGTGGTAATAAAAAATGTAATGTATTCAACAAGATAAATTATAAGCCAGATGGTCCACGATTGCCGGTCATGAAAGCCGTAGCCGTGAATAGTGTGAATGCGATGCCTGATTCCTGCAAACAATGCTGACCAGCGGCCAATAATACCAGCTTTGGTGCTATGTGTATGAACAATGATCTGCCCATGTTTTTTTTTGAGTGCACGTAAAATGCTCACCATAGAAAAAAAAGTTTTTATATCTTGAATTATGCCAAACGTTTTAATTTCGCGTTGCATTGTTGGCAACAAAAAAACAGAAGAAAACTTCTTGGTTTGGTCAACTAAAACGCCTTCAGATCCAGAGATAAGCGATGCGCCATCGGGCGTGCTTGAAACGTTATCAAGAAGGCTAAGCGCTACCTTTTGAGCTCCGCCAAGTTCAAGTTTGGTGATGATGTAAACAATGTGTGCCATGGCACTTAAACGCTTAGAATAAGAAGAAGTGCAATGATAAGTGCATAGATAACCGATGATTCAATAAAAACAGCTGCTAAAAACGAGGTGCGTGCAACCACTCCATAGCAGCTTGGGTCAAGGGCAATAGGGTAACAGCTGCGTGATGCTACATAGCCAATGCCAATTGAAGCGCCAATAGCTCCTATGCCAATAGTAAATGCTGCGATCAGATGTTTGAATCCATCAACAAGGGGTGGTAGGTCTGGTCCAGAGAACAGTGTAATAAGTGAAAAGAGCATACAAAAAATAACAGGTGTTTCGATAATTGCTTGATTGAGCAAGGCAAATGGGAAAATTTTGTTATAGATGTTTTTATTCATGCCGATTGCTGTACATGATGCTTGTGAGAAGAGTGCTTGTCCTATGCAGGGGCCAATGCAGCCAAGTGCTATGGCAATACCTGCAGCAAGAAGTTCTAAGCTTTCTCCCATGTTAATAGCCCCTTGTAAGTCTGATTGTATGATCATGGCGATAATAAAAGCAAAAAGAACAGGCGCCTCGATGATCGATTGTGAAATAAGCATGAAGGTGAGAATTTTTTGGGCAAAAAGAGGTTGTCGTGCAATGGCTTGAGTAGCTGCTTTTACTACAAAGCTTGATGCAATACTTACTGACATAGCTGCGATGCCAACGGCAAGAGCGATGCCAAGCTCTGCATAAGCAAGTTCCCATGTTATTTGTTGGTGGCGTGCTAAAAGAAGAATGAGGGTTGTAATCAGCGCGATTACAGCACTTCCTTCGATGAGCGTTAGGCCAATAATTGTTGATCTAAAGATTGAGGGGTTGGCGCTTCCCTGACGTTCCATTGCCTCGTGCGCTCCTCGTCCTGCTATGCCTAAACCAATACCTCCCCCTATCGCACCCAATAAAAGCGGAAGTCCAGCGGAGCAGTAGTGGAGGAGTTCTGGAGTAATCATCATGAATGTTCCTTGTGTTCTGATTCTAGAGATGGTGCAGTTCCCATTGCGAGATAGGTGACGGTAAGCATGGTGATAACAAATGACTGAACTATGCCCGTAACGATGCAAAGAATGAGCTGGGTCCATGAAACAATAAAGAGTATGTTCATTGCGCCATGAGCAACGGTGCCTACATAGGGTAATTTAGTGCGTACGTATGCAGTTTTTGAAATGCATAATAAAATGACTGCGCATAAAAAAAAGATTAAAAACTCTTTTTGTGCTTGTTCGATGAGTGCAATAATCATGCCCAAAATGACGCTATCACCCAAGACGTTTCCAAATAACCGAAAAGACATTGAGGCGATCTTGGCAAGCTCTCCAATAATGTGAATAGGAGCCAATGCTATAAAAGGCTCAGTGAATTCTGCAAGATATCCACGAATGTGGTGAACGCGTATCTTTTGGTATTGCACATACAAAAAGCTTGTAAGGCCTAGGGCGAACGCTGTATTTATATCCCCAGTTGCTTCATGAAAATATGGAATAACGCCGACTATGCAGCCAAATGCCGTAAAGAAAAAAAGCGCTGAAATAAGTGCAAAATAGTTGTATTCTACGCGTCCAAATGAGTCTTTACAGAGTTTAAGGAGCAGGCCTATGATTGTTTCGTAGGCAAGGGTGATGCGGGTAAAGTTGTTTTTAAGGCAGTATCTTCCCAAAAAAGCCAATGCAACTAAAAGGGCCATACCAAGCCATGTTGCAAACAAGATATCAATGTTCAGATCCCAAAAACTGCTTTTTAGGCCGATATATGAAAAAGGCTGTATGGTTTCGTGATCAAAGATATCAAAACTCATTACTTAACCCCGTTAGGAAAGCGTGATTTTAGACAATAATTACCTAAAAAACATGCCCTTATACTAGCGCTGACTGGGGCAAGGGGCAAGTAAAAAGCTTAAGTCGTGGTTTGAAAAAAATAAAACCCCCATGATTTTGGCGCCTGTGGCGTTGTGATCATGGGGGTTTTGTTTGAGATTTTAACGGCGGGGTGTTAAATCAGTGTGTATTGTATGTAAGGATTCGTTAAGTTGACGATCGTTTGCATGTGCATGATTTATTCTATCCAATACTTGAGGGAGATATTCTCTAATTATTGATTTTGTTTCGTCGTCAAAAGGAGCTTGCTGTGTTGTCCCATATGAAAAACCAGTAAGGGTGTCTGCAATCTTCTGGGTTTCATCCAGTGAGCAATTTTCGATTTCATCTATCAAATTTCCAAAAAAAGCATGCAGTTCACTGTGATTATTATCTACAGCATGCACATATCCAACCTGCACATCTTGATTGGTTACAGCCTTTACATTTTGTATTCCGGCTCCAAGCACAACTGCAAGTAAAGTAAGGGCTATCGCGCCTTGTTTGATCGATTTCATCATAACCTCTCCTTTTTTCCTTATGGCTTTTAGCCACTGGTTAGTAAAATATTACACTTTCATCCTACATGTATTTCAAATAGAAAGTAAATACTTTGATAAAAATTAAAAATAAATCAAATTTATTTACTTTATAATTTCTATTATGATATATTTAGGTTGTAAGCGTTTTATGAGACAGCGACCCCTTGATTCCTTAGTCAGGATCGGTAAAACCGTCGTTTCATAAACCGCGTTCGTTGTAAGGTCTTAGCGTAGTCCCGTTATTGGGATTGCATAAGGCCTTATTACGTTTTATACTGATCTTTTGCCACACTAACCATTTAAAGTAGACGTAACACACATGCTTTCCATACAAAATCTCCACGTATCAGTCGAAGACAAAGCTATTCTTAAGGGTATAAACCTTGATATTGCACCAGGTGAAGTACACGCTTTGATGGGGCCTAACGGTTCTGGTAAGAGCTCATTGTCTTACACCCTTATGGGTCATCCACGCTATCAAATTACTCAAGGCTCTATTTTTTTTGATGGGCAAGACATTGGAACGCTGGCTCCCGATAAGCGTGCAAAGGCGGGCATTTTTTTAGCCATGCAACAGCCGCTTGAAATTGAAGGCGTTAAGTTAAGAGATTTTTTACGTCAAGCATACAATGCGTTGTATGATGGAACGCCAAAGCAGTTGCGTCTTAAAGAGTTTGCAGATCATTTTAAAAAGCAAATGCAGCTTCTTTCTATTGATCTCCCATTTGTTGAACGTTCAATTAACGTTGGTTTTTCTGGCGGTGAAAAGAAGCGTGCAGAAATGTTACAACTTGCAGTGTTGCAACCCAAAATTGTTATTCTTGATGAAATCGATTCAGGCCTTGATATCGATGCACTTAAAACTGTGTGTGCTGCATTGAATGCCATCAAGGCACAAAATCCTGATATGTCTGTTCTTATTATTACGCACTACAAGCGCATTCTTGATTATTTAACGGTTGATCGTGTGCACATTTTGCAAGATGGTCGTTTAGTTCGCTCTGGTGGTCCTGAGCTTGCAAAAGAGCTTGAAAGCACAGGGTATACTGACGCAGGCAAGGCTTAGTTTTTAGTGGAAAACTACGTTTGCTACGTCAAAGCCCCATCGAAGACAAAGTTCACTAATGACTTGTTTGTGAAGATTAAAGATTAGGTAAATTGCTTCGAAAGGTGTTCTTGGAGATTCTTTACTTACAGATTGAGTGTATGTTTCTCTAAGCAGCGTAAATAATTCTTGATGTTGTGTTTCTGTGAGTTGATCAAATGGTTCTGGTTTTTTAAGAGTGCTTAGTGTTGCTTCAAAAGAGCCTTTTATACGTTCCACGTCTGGGAGTGTTTGCGAAAGACGATGCATATTCTGCTCAGCAATTAAAAGAGCACAAATGCTTTTGGTTGCCCAAATAATTTGATTGTTATCTATTGTTGGCTGGTCTAATAATGCATTTCGTGCGTCTGTTATTGGTTTACGGATTTTTGCAAATTCGTTACGCATTGAAAGTGTTAGGTTTGGCATCCACAAAGTCATTCCATTTGCATCTATCGTAAACATCATACAAAACAAAATTATTAAAACGCGAAGATTCATCAGCAGACTCCTTTTTATGAGTTAATGGACCTAAGTGTTGATCTAGCCTATATAATTTTGTGACAATAGAAAAGAAATCTTTTGGTAACGCTGATTGAGGGGGGCTTATGAAATCAGGTGCGTTTACACTTATCGAGTTAATGATCGTTGTCGTGATTATATCGTTTCTTGCGGTGCTTGCAGTGCCACAGTTGTCGCGTTACAAAGCAAAAGCGTATCAGGCAGAAGTAGCAGTTAATTTAGCTTCTTTACACACAGCTCAACAAACTTTTTTTGCACAGAACGGGTTTTATACCAATGTCTTGCTTGGTGAAAATGGTCTTGGTTGGAGGCCAACTGGGTATCAAGAAAGTGGTAAATCAAATTTTCATTACACGTACGGGTTTAATTTTCCTGGAGCACAAGAGGGCGTTCATTATTTCGTGGGCAAGCTTGGAGCTCCCGTTACATCATTGGGTTCTACCAACGCAGCAAAAGATGGGTTTATTGCTTGTGCCGCCGGTGATGTTATGGGCAAAAATGCTGTTGACGTGTGGCAGATTGATGAGAATCGAAATATTAAACACACGCAAAACGGGGTTGATTGAGCCCCTATAAAAGTATTATTGAAGCTTTGCTTCTCAACTCAGCATCAAACACTTTAATAAACGAAGCTTTCTTCTTCTCCCGTAGTGAGCGTTCGATAGTGCTGTAGCGTTCATCAAGCGTTTTTAAACGGCGTTCGTGCTTGTCGATAAGTTTAATAACTTGATGACTGTTGCCAACTTTGATTGGATCTGACACTTCGCCTTTTTTCATTGTTTTAGCTTCTGCAAAATTTTCACCCAACTCTTTTTTTGCAATCCAGCCAAGATCTTCCCAGGTTGCCTCTGTACCAGCTAAAAAATCTGCAGCGTTATCGACGTGCTCTTCAGGAATAATACACATGGTGAGCTTAAATTCTTCACGTGAATATTTGGGATTTTTTTTGAAGTACTCTTCGATTTCTTGTGTTGTAACAAGCAGTTTTTCACTCATTTCAGCGCGACGTACGTTTTCGACAGCAATCATGCGACCAAGTTGTTGTTTATACGTTCTTAATGTAAAGCCATGTTGCTTAAGTTCTTGTTCAAAAGCGCTTTCGCTTAAGTCAGTTAAATGATTTTGTATTTTAAATGCTACAAGGTGACGATCAATATCAAGTGTTGTTGGCAGCATTTGCGTCTCAGCAGCTTTTTGATACGTTAGCTCTTCAAGTATCGCTTCTTCAAGCGTAAATGGGTTGCCCTCTTTGGTTATGCGTGGGCTTTTAAGGTGAGACTGGAGAAGATTTACACCATTAATACGGGCAACAATGCTATCAATCTCCCACGTTTTTGCGTGTGCCAGAGAAAGTGATGCACTAAGTGCCAGTACTGTAATTGCTTTTACCTTGTAAAACATACCTTAAACTCCTTAATAAAAATGGGGCAAGTGCTTTTTGTTCACTTGCCCCTAGGATTTTTAGAAACTCAAAAAATTACGCAGCTGTTGCTGGGCTTGGAGTTTCTTCTTCTTCTGCAGGCTTGCCATTTTCTTCTGGTTGAGCCTTTTCTTTGAAGTAGTCTTCATTAACGGTCATCTTGAAATCGCCTTTGATATCTTGAAGTTGTTTATCAAGAGCGTCTTTAAAGAGATTGTTTTTGAGCATTGCTTCAATATGTTGCTTGATTTCGGCAAGATCGAAAATTTCAGCATCTTTCTTGTCCCAAGCCTTGATAACCCAGTACTCTTTGCCAACTTTAACTTTATCAACAGCAGGAAGTTTTGTTAGTCCAAGAGCGGTATCTTTGATTGGACCAGGAACGACGTCATATTGAGGGTTTTTAGCTTCTTTAGAAACACGTCCAAAGTCTCTAAATTTTGCGCCTTTTTCATCTTTAACAAGTTTATCAAAAGCATTTACATCAGCTTTTGCTTTAGCTAAAAACGCTTGTGCAGCTTCATCTGTATCAAAACGTGCGCCTGCAACAAGTACGCCGCCGGCAGATTTAACAAAGCGGTCTTTATTTTCGGCATAATGTTTTTGAATGTCTTCGTCAGAAACTTTAATACCATCGTAAAGTTTCTTTTCAAACATTTGAACCATCAAAGAGCGTTTAAGAAGTTTTTCTGTTTCTTCATAAGCCTTGATGAATTCAGGATCTTTTTCGATACTGTTTTTTACTGAATATTTTTCAATAAGTGCTTGTGTAGCAAGTTGATCAAAGAATTTGCGTTGCAACTCTTTTGGAAGTGATTCAGCGCTTGCGCCTCTGAAATATTGATTTGCTTGAATCATTTGATTCAAACTGCTCAAGAATTCAGATTCTTTAATGACAGGTTCATTGTTAATAGTGCAAAGAACAATAGACCCGTCAGCCTTAGCGGTGCTTTTTTCTGAGCCGCTTTCTTTTTTAGAGAAATCACAACCGGCCAATACTGTGAGTGCTAGTGCAAAAAGAAAACCTTTGGAAGTAAACGCATACGTGTTGTTCATAAAAACATACATCCTTTCAATTGATGCTTCGTAATTAAACCACTAAAGAAACTTGCCTAATGCTAGCATAGGTGTGTATTTTTTCAAGTTCAGCTATATTGAATCAAGTTGTATATTTTTTATTAACCCCTCTATTACGTAAGGGTTTTTATGCAAGCACAAGGAAAGATATCCTTTTGGGTTGCTGTTCTTATGAGCATCAACATTATTGTTGGTGGAGGCATTTTTGCAGGTCCTCAAAGCATGGCAGCTGTCGCCGGTGGTTTTAGTTCTATTGCTTGGTTATTAATGGCGATTGTGATGTTTCCGGTTGTTTGGGGTATTGCACAAGCATCGCGCATGTTTCCGGGTGCTGGTGGTTTTTATAACTACTGTGCAACGGGTATTAATAAAGATTTTGGATTTTTAGCACAATGGATTTACCTTCTTGGATACACTTTTGGAACATGTGCTGCTATGACAACGTTAGTGCGTCTTAAGCTTGGCGGTGACATGGGAATTAATTTTGTTACACAACATCCTTTTGTTGCTAACGCTTTGATTTTGGCACTTTTCTCGTTGTTAAATTTGTTGTCTATTTCTGTTGTCAGTAGAATGCAGGGTGGCGCAACGTTGTTAAAATTGTTCCCACTTTTTGTTGTGATTGTTTCATTTGTTTGGTATTGGAATCCCTCGATTACTTACACAGCTCATGACTTCTTTAATCTTGGTGGCACAATACCATATGTTGTTTTTGGCTTTTTAGGGTTTGAAGCGTGCTGCAGTCTTGGGCACATGCTCGAAGATGGTCCAAAATCTGTGGGTAAAGTTATGCTCACAGCATTTTTTATCACCGCGGCACTGTATACGCTCTTTAATTTTGGTCTTTTGCAAATTTTGGGCGTTAATCATTTAGCAGAGTACGGCGTTGTCTCTTTTCCTTTGGCTATGGGCTTACCATCTATGCTTGCACGTATTCTTTCGATCAGCATTATTGGAGCGGTCTTGTTGAGTTATGCAAATAGCGTATTTGGCGTTACTTTGGGCAATGTGACCAATATTGTTACGCTTGCTCAAAAGAAGCTCATTGGTGGGCAAGATTGGTTAACGCAAACTAATAAAATCGGTCGTCCAACTGTAGCAGCACTTATTCATGGTGTTGCTGTATGGGCTTTCTTGTGTTTTATTGGTGATGTAGACACACTGTTCTCATTTACGGTGATGGGTGTTGGTTCAGCATACTTCTTAACGCTTGTAGCTGTTTTAATGGCGAGCTTGAAGCGTAAAGATTATGTTCAGGCTGCTATCATGGTGCTTGGTTTTGCATCATGTGCTGTTCTTTTTTATAGTTGCTGGATGGGCCTTGGTTTTGATGTAATGGATCGTTTGGTTAAGATCAGTCCATTGATTATTGGAACAGTGCTTGGCTTTGTAATGTACAAAATGCAAAAAGCGCGGGCGTAATAGTTTTTAGTTTAGTAATAAAAAAGGGCGCTTCATTTCTTTCGGAAATGAAGCGCCCTTTTTTATTGAATTTTTTAGTTAATACACGTTCCCAAAGCGATATATCTAAAGTCACTGCTATTAAGTAAGCTAGCAATGTGCATATTAACTGCTATTTGACGTGAAACAGGCTTGTGAAGCTGTTTTACGATTACTGAAAAATCTTGTGGAAATTTACATGGTGAAATGCCCCAACCGCCTAAGAAGTCTGGAAGCGTTACAAAATACAGTTCATTGAATGAGAGCAGCAATGTTTTACGTGGTGCGCTTTCAAAGTCTGATTGTTGGCAAAATCTGCGTTCAAGAACATATTGCCCAATTACATTACCTTCTTTGTCAGAAAGCTTCCAAAGTGTTGTACTGTGTGGTATTTCAATAGTTTCATTGTTTGCAAGACGTGCCTTGAATGTTGTGCCGTGGGTCTTAAAGCCAATGCGCTCCATGGTAATAACGCGATCATCAGCAAAATTGAAAACAATTTTATCACCAATGCCATATTCAGGGGCTGCACCGTGTAAAATATATTCCCAACCATCAGCATAATATTTGGGTTGAGATGGAAGCTGTGGATCGATGTTTTTAATGTTATAAATACCTTTTTCAATCATTTGATAAACATCTGATCCGCCTGCGATGTAGACAATTTGATCGCCTTGATCGGCCTTTGCTTTAAGATTTTTCAAGCTTTCTTCTGACCAGTTTTTCCATCCATTTCCGGCAAGGTTGTACCATGTTGTAGCATAAATCATACGATTGACTGGGTATGAGGGCTTATCGAGTAAGAGTTTTTGAAATTCAGGAAATGATCGCTCTCCAAAACAGAATTCAAAGAAGCGGTTTCCAAGCGTGAAGAGATATTTACTTGCTACCATCTGATCTGGGTGTGCAAAAAGAAGTTGAAAGAATGTATTGTATTTTTCTGTCGAACTTGTTGTTTCATGTGCATTTGCTGCATCGTCAGCGTTGACCAAGGGGCTTGAGCGCATAAAATTGATAAATCCCGGCATGTTGTTGTCGAATGATGAAAAAAGCTGAGTCAGGTTTTCTTTGCTGACGGGATCTATTTGATTGCGTAACGTGTAACCACGATCAGTGATATTCTGGTTCATAATGACGCTTAAAACAGGGTTGAGCGATCGAAGGGTTGTTAAATTCTTTTCATATAAACTTTTAAAATTGCTTATGAACGCATCATTGAGCTCTGAAGACATTGAGGCAATAGACATGTCAGGCATAATTTGTTGCCATTCAAGCCATTTTTTAAAAACGTCTTCGGCTTTTTTTGTTTCAACAGCATGACCATGTTGGACACATAAAACCAAACCAACAACTAAATATATTTTTTTCATCATGTTCATTAGAATCTCCTTATGTTGGGTCTGAAGCAAGATTGATAAAGCGCAAGTCTGCAAAATTAATCATGGAAATGGTGCGAATGTTGAGCATGTTTTCTTTTCCTACAGGATTGCGCAATTGCTTGGTATACATTTTAAAGTCATGAGGGAGGCGTGTTGGGTCAATTCCCCAGCCATGCAACATATCAGGAAGCGCCATATAAATTAGTTCGTCATACGAAGCGAGCAACGTTGCATCCTTTTGTGTTTCCAAATCGCTTTGAATGACGGGGCGACGGTGAAAAACAATTGTGCCTATTTTTTTGTTGGAACGATCAAACACATGCCATGTCGTGATGCTTTTTTTTATGTTCAAAATACTGTTATTTGACATCTTTGTGGTGAACGTGTCGCCGTACGAAACTTCAACGCGTTTCATTTTTATGCTGTTGCATTCAGGGCCAAAGCGGATTTCGTCTCCTAGGCCGGGTTGTTTTTCTTCACCTTCAACTAAAAAGTCCCATCCTTCTGAATAGTAACGTTCTTGCGTTGGCAAAAATGGATCAATAACGTTGATGTTGTAAATACCTTCTCGCAAGAGTTGATAGATGTCGGTGCCGCCAGCAATATATTTTATTGTGTTGCCCATTTCAGAATCTTTTTTGAGAGCATCTAAGGTGTTTGCATGCCACATTTTCCAGCCGTCTCCAACCAAATTGTACCACAGTGTTGTATTAATAAATCTTGCGACGGGATAAAAATCAGGTGTGGTCATGAGTGCTTGATAGTGTTGAAATGTTGGCTCAGAGTAGCAATATTCAAAGAGTCTGTTTGCAAATGCAAAGAGATTTTCATTTTCAAGCAATGAATCTTCTTCTGCAAAAAGGAGGCGTGCGAAAGCCTTATACTTTTCGATTGTACTATTAAAATGTACTGTCTGTTCTTGTGTATTTAATTCTGGAGAAAGAAAACCGTTGCGTGCCATGCATGTAATAAAATTTGGCATATCAGATTCAGCGGTTCTATAGATAAACTCAATGTTTTCTTTAAATTCTTTATTGATTGGGGCTTGAAAACTAAAGCCATCATTAGAGATGAGATTATTTGAAAGAAGCGATAAAAATGGAGTAAGTGGTTTGAGAGCGACAAGATTAGTTTCGTAGTGTTTTTGAAATGTTGGTAAAAATGAGTCATTAAGTTTATTGGCGAATGATGACAAATCGCGGTCATAGTATTTTTGTTGAAATGCATGCCATTTAGAAAAAACCTGAGTTTCGTGCACTTCTGTTTTAGGCATAAGCAATTTTGGTGAACAAATCACTCCAATTAAGGCCATCATGGCAATGCTGAAAGGGGGTCTTACAAACATCCGTATCTCCTTTTAAGATAAGCGTTATTTTGATAACGTTTTTTAACAACGTAGTTTGTAGGATATCAGCAAGAATCTTTTTGCCAAGATAGTTAAAAGATTATTCAGCAGGCTCTGTTGGAGGTGTTTCTTTGTTCTCAAAAACAAGTACTTGCAACACACGGCGAGGGCTTGCTTGTTGTACCTGGAAGCAATATCCCTCATAAGAGACGCGTTCACCTTTTTTAGGTAAATGTTGCAGTTTTTCCGCCATAAACCCGCCGAGTGAAACAGAATTTTCTGTGACGATTTTTACGTTGAGAAGATCTTCAATTTTTTCAAGACTTACACCAGCATCAATGAGCCATCCACCACGTTCAAGCTGAACAATTTCAGAGGATATTTTTTCGTGTTCATCGGTAATTTCACCAACGATTTCTTCAATAATATCTTCTAACGTCACAAGTCCAGCAACGCTGCCATATTCATCAATGATAATAGCCATGTGAATACGCTTTTTAAGCAAATCGCTCAAAAGTTGATTGATTTTTTGTGTTTCAGGAACAAACAGTACGGGTCTAATAAGTTCTTTTAATGTTTTATTTTGTGACTTGAACAGGAGGTCGAAAATATCTTTTTGGTGAACAATGCCGATAATATTGTCATCCTGGTCTTGATACACAGGAACGCGTGAATAGCGTGACTTAAAGAACATTTCCATGGCTTGGTTGAGTGATGATTTGCTATTTAAAAGCACCATGTCAGCCTTTGGGATCATGATTTCGCGTACAAGTGTTTGACCAAGGCTAAAGATGTTTTGCAACATCTCAGTTTTCTCGGTTTCCATGATTCCTTTTTCATCGCTGTAGTCGATAAGAAACTCAATTTCTTTTTCAGAAACAACATCTTGACGATCAAGTATATGAGAACTACTAATATTCTTGAAAAAGAAATCAGCAATTTTTAAAAGGAGCGTAACAAGTGGGTATTCAACATGATAAAGAATGTTGATAAGCCATAAAAACGAACCGAACAATTTTTCATGGTGCGTTTTAGCAAAGCTTTTTGGAATAATTTCACCAAAAATAAGAATCAGCATGGTTGCAAGAGCAACACCAATAGCTAGACCCAGTGAGCCAAACAGATTTTCCATGATGGTTGAGATTAAAACTGATGCCAAGACGTGAGCAAAGTTATTGGCAATCAAAATTGTTATCAAAATACGCTGTGGGTTTTTTTCCCAAGACGTAAAAAGATTTTGATAACGGGCAACAGAGATAGCAAGCTCTTTAAGTTTAAAAAGTCGCAATGCAGTGAATGCTGTTTCTAAGAAGGCAAAAAGCGCCGCAAAGAAAAGTGCTATGCAAAAAAGTGATAATTGAAAAAGAAGTGTCATATAAAAAAACTCCTCACGATTGGGTATGCATATGTGTAAGTCGTTTCTTGTCAACCTTTCCTGTAGCATTTAATGGAAGGTCTTCAAGACAAACAAATTTACGAGGAATTTTATACGCAGCAAGGTTATTGGTGCATAGTGTCTTAAGCTCTTTTTCAAGGTTTGCATCAATTCTTCTTGCTGCAACAAATGCTACAGGAATTTGCCCTGTAAGAGCTTCATCTTGACCTATGACAGCTGCTTTTGTGATCGATGGATGCTGCATTAAAATATTTTCAATTTCAGCAGGATAGATATTAAAACCTTTGTGGATAATAATGTCTTTGCTTCTACCACAAATTGCTAATTTACCTTGCGCATCAACCATTGCACGATCACCTGTGTTAAGCCACCCATCAACTAAAATTTGTTCTGTTGTTTCTGGTGCATTGTAATAACCCATCATGATGTTATCACCTTTGACCCACAAATTGCCAACAGAATTGTGTTCAAGTGCCTTACCCTCGTCATTACGGATCTCGCATGTGATGCCAACTAGTGGCTTTCCAACAACGTTTGTTGGAGAATGTTGATTGTCTGGATTAACTGAAATAACTGGTGAAGCCTCGCTTAGGCCGTAGCCAGAACAGATTTTTCGTCCATAAATCAATGCGAATCCCAAGCGAATTTTGTCGGGGAGCATGTCAGCACCAGAGATGAAAATCTTGATGCTATCAAGTGGTGCTTTGCGCATTAGGCACAAAAGGCCGTAGAGTGCAGGAAAACCAAAGAAGAGTGTAGGTCTGAGCGCAAGGCCATCAAGAATTAATTTTCTATCAATTTTGCTGACGATAATAATTGATGCACCAATCATGATAGGCAGCCATAGGCATGTATTTTGGGCAAACACATGAAACAAAGGCAGTACGCAAAAGAAGCGTTCATGTGCCTCCATGCCGCACATGGTAAACCGTGCGTACCCTTGCATAGCGTTGGTCATAATGTTTTTTGAAGAAAGCATGACTCCCTTGGGCGTTCCCGTTGTTCCTGATGTGTAAAGCAGGGCGCACAATTCGTCCTGATTAAGCTCATAGATTGGTGTGTTAAAAATCTCATCGTCATCGAGTGGTAGTGCTGTTTGCCAGTCAAAAGCCTCTTGTCCCCAGAGTATAGGGATATGAGTAATCGAAGGGTTTTTAAGCGCATTCTCTATGTTTTGATACAACAATGGTGATGCAATTATTAACGACGGTTGAGCGTCATTAATAACGTGTATAATTTCTTTTTCGTGAAAGAAAATGTTTGTTGGCACTACAACGGCACCAATCTGCCAGATGGCAAAGTAGGCTACATAAAATTCTGGAGAATTTTCGTAGTAAAGAACAACTTTGCTGCGAGGCGTTATGCCTGCTGCCGTTAATTTTTTGCCTAAAAGTAACGATCTGAAGAAAAGTTCTTTGTAGGTTACATTGCGCTCTGGTGATATTAAAGCTTCTTTGTTCGGGAATTTTTTATAAGCCCGTTTGAGAAGGTTTCCTGCAAAGATGAGTTTGTTTTGATCATGTAAGTTGGCGTGTAGGGTGTTATAAATCTCATGTTCTGTATTTGTTTTACCAGAAAACATACCTTGCGAATGATAACTACCCATACACTCCTCTTAAATTATTCTTCAGATTCTTCAACTTGGATAACATTTACGGGACATATGTCTGCAGCTTCTTTGACAAGTTCGCCATGTGTTACAAGATCAGGGTTTGGCTTTACTTCAGCAATTCCCTTAACTTGAAAAACAGCAGGGCACACCGCTTCGCATGTGCCACACGAAATGCATCCAGGAACTATTTTTACGTTTATTACTTTTTTTTTCTTACACATTTTTTGTCATCCTGGGCCCCTTGGGACCCGGGATCCATTAAATATATTCGTCATTAATATTAATTAATGCTGTGTTTTATCGTCATCGCTTGAATCTTTGCCGTGAAGATGTTGTTCATAGCGCTCAAGGTCAGCGAAAAGATCTACAGTACCTTTGCTGTCGTCGCTACCACAGCCAGATCCGCATCCGCCACCACTGCAGCCTTTGCAGCTACCACAACCGCCCTCTGCTTCTTCGCCTTCTTCACCTTCTTCGTCATCGCCGCACTCTTCATCATCACATTCTTCATCGTCGCAGCAAACATCGTCGCCTTCTGATGAAAGAATAGATTCTAAGTATTCAGCAACTTCTTCAGCGTTGCCTTCGGTGATGGCTTCTTTGATATCGGTAACCATGGTCATCAAATTTTCTTTAGAAGCAGTAGCTTCTTCGATGACTTCTTTTTTGAAAGCTTCGGTATCTTTAACTTCTTCGCTTTCATCAATAAGCAACGCAAGAAGTTCTTTAGCCTTTGCAGGGTCTTTTGCTTCTACGGTCTTAACCTGGCTGAGCGCTTCAAGTTGTTCAGTTAAAAAATCGATATCAACTTGTGCATCTTCTTTGATTGTTTCAGATTGTTCTGAAAGAAGAGCATGCACTTGTTCAAGAGCTGCGCGCTCGCCGCTGTCGATTTTTGATTGATTTAATTTTGATTTAATTACATCTAAAAGGCCAGCAAAAATAGCCGCGCAATCTTTATTGGCTTCTTTTTGTTTTTCTAGAAGAAATACGGTTTGTTCAGTAAGTTTTTGCAATATCGACACGCTAAGCCCCTCAGGTATAAAAAAAATCCTCATTCTAAAACTGACAACGAGGGATCATTATAGAGCTTTTTTGAGTTTATTGCGAGTGGGTGCTTGAAAATTGAAAATATCGGTCTTTGCCTCAATAAAGTCAGAGGAATCATAATCTACTGCTAAAATTTTATTGACAAATAAGTAATGCTTTTGGGTGTTTTGTAGAGTGGGCTTGTGTGAAGCAGCGCTTTTTCTTTTTTTCTTTATTTTTAAAATCATCTCCAGATAGGCTAACCCATAAGATTTTTTTTCAAAATGTTTTATGGGAGAGGGGAGTGGCGATATGAAGAAAAGTGTTTACTGTATCGCTTTATTGGTGATTATTAAACTTATGCTTATTCAATCAGTTGTTGCCATGGAATCCAAGGAATCTGAGGAGTTTGAAGAATCGGATTTTTATGCTGTTCTTGATGCAGCACTGAACGAGGAAGTTAAGGTCCCAGTGCAAGAATGCGTACAAAAAATTCAAGAAGTCCCAAAGCTTGCACTCGTTGGCAGCGCATTAGTAGTATCTTTAGGATCTAGCAATGTCAGCAATGCATCAATAGTATGTGAAAATAATGATATAGAGATCCTTTGTTTTGCGGTTGAAAAAGGTGATTTAGGGTGGGTTGATAGGCTTACCCATTCGATGTTTAGGTACACTTATGTCGCTGATCTAAATGTGCAGCGAAAAGGAGATGAGGCAACGCCATTATATCTTGCTATCAAGTATGGGTACTTTGAGATCGCAAAACTACTTTTGAATCGTGGGGCTGATACAAATACGCCCGCTGTTAGAGGCAGGACACCCAAAGATCTTGCAGAAAGCTTTGGAAATCGTTTTGGTGAGGCAGTAACAAAATTGATTGAGCGTAAGGAACTTTGGCTGAGAGAATGGGAGCCGCTTGTTGTTGCTATACAACAATCTAATGTTGGAGATGTTATAAATTTTATTGAAAGTGTCGCCAAAAAATGTCAAACAAGTATGTTGGAATTTTGTTTACCAATTGGTAAAAATATTCAAGAATTAGCTCATGATTTAGCAACAAAAGAATCAGTGGAATTTGATCGTATTAATATAGATACCGTGATTTCCTGCTTTCTGCAGGATTTAGAGTTTACAGCGTAACTTCTGTTGTTTTTTCGATGGAAAAGCTGGCGTAGTTTTCAAAAATCAGTGAATTCAAAATTTGTAATCTAGCCTGTTTTTTTTGCTGTGATACACTTGCCCATTATTAACCTGAAGGGGAAACAATGGTCAGTACAGTAAAACGAGATGAACACATTCTAGTAGTCCCGCGCGCAAAGCTTTTTAATGGCAATCCCGTACAGGGTTTTGTGCCCGTGCATGATTTCACGGCGTATCAAGATCTTATTCTTGAGCATCGTGAGTTTTTATTGCGTTCTGCTATGGAAACTGATCCAACGTACAAACAAATTATCCCGTATCTTATTTTTTCTTATGATAATAAATTTTTTCTTATGCAACGCACCAGTGTTGCCTCAGAGCAGCGCCTAAAAGATAAATTCTTGCTGGGCGTTGGCGGGCACTTGCGTCAAGAGGATATGACGCATGCTGACATTGCCAGCTGGGCGCAGCGTGAGTTGCACGAAGAAATAGCATACGATGGTGCATACACCATGAAGCCGTTGGGTATTATTAATGACGAACGCGATCTAGTCGGTCAAGTACACATGGGTTTTGTGTTTTTGGTCCTTGCGGACAGTCCAACATTCTCAGTTAAAAGTGAATTAAAACAAGGGCGATTGGTAACGCGTGAAGAGGTTTTGCCTTTTTATGATCGTTTAGAGTCGTGGAGTCAGATGGCGTTTGATTATTTAAATGCATCTCACATTGAACATTCATTTTCGAAAGAATCCTGTGAAACAAACATTTGATCAAGAGTTACTTAATTCCCTTCGTTCTGCAGCGCTTAATATTCGTATCGATTCACTGCGTGCAACAACTGCTGCAGGTACAGGACATCCAACGTCGTGTTTGTCTGCAGCTGATATTATAGCAGCGATATTTTTGCATGTGTTGCGTTATGATTATAGCGATCCACTCAATGCAAATAACGATCGCTTTATTCTTTCAAAGGGCCATGCTGTGCCTGTGATTTATGCAGCGTTACATCAAATGGGTGTGATTACAGAAGCTGATCTTTTAAGTTATCGTGACATTAACTCTGTTTTTGAAGGGCATCCAACGCCACGTTTTGTGCACAATCAAGCTTCTACTGGATCTTTGGGTCAAGGGCTTTCGATTGGTCTTGGTATGGCACTTAATGCGCGCTACGACAAATTAAATTATAAAACCTACGTTATGATGGGTGATTCAGAAATTGCTGAAGGTTCAGTGTGGGAAGCAGCTGAACTTGCATCACATGATAAAATCGACTCTTTAATTGCTATCGTAGACGTTAATCGCTTGGGTCAGTCGGGCGAAGCGATTGATGGAAATCATTATGAGCGCATTGCTAAAAAGTTTGAAGCGTTTGGTTGGCACGTTGTTGTTATCGACGGGCACGATATCGAAGCGATTTTGAATGCTCTTGAAGAGGTTAAAAAGATTATCGGTAAGCCAAGTGTGATCGTAGCTAAAACATTCAAGGGCTATGGGCTTGATGGTATTCAAGATAAGCCCGGGTTTCATGGTAAGCCGTTTAGCAAAGAAGAGTTGCCTGCGTTGATTGAGGAATTGAAGAAAAGGTTCTCGTTAGCGCCTAACGCTCAAGTTCCTGAGGCCAGGTGGGGTAAGTACAGTCAGTTACAGTTAACTACTCCCAAACAGCATTCTATTTCTATCGATCTTGCACAAGATCCAAACGTGTCAGCATTCGCCAAAGGCAAAAAAATAGCGCCCCGCAAAGCGTTTGGCTTCGCGCTTACAGCGCTAGGTCGAGCAGACAAGCGTGTCTTTGCACTTGATGCTGAAGTAAAAAATTCTACGTACACAGAGTTCTTTGAAAAAGAGTTCCCAGAACGATTTGTCCAAAGCTTTATTGCTGAGCAAAATATGGTAAGCATAGCAACAGGACTTGCGTTGCGTGGCAAAGTTCCTTTTGCTGCAACGTTTGGTGCTTTCTTTAGTCGTGCTTACGACCAGATCAGAATGGCGGCTGTGGGGCGTGCTGCGTTGCGCCTGTGTGGCACGCACTGTGGAGTGTCTATTGGGCAAGATGGCCCGTCGCAGATGGCGCTTGAAGATGTGAGTATGATGCGCGCGGTTCCTGGTTCAGTGGTTGTGTGGCCGAGTGACGGCGTTTCGGCGTACAAACTTGTTGAGACTATGGCTAACTATAGCGATGGCATTTCATACATGAAGGCTACGCGTGGAGATTTGCCTGTGCTGTATGAACAGTCTGAGCAATTCCCGTTGGGTGACTGCAAAGTGTTGCGTCAGTCAGGTGATGATAAGTTGTGCATTGTTGCTTCTGGTATTACGGTACACGAGGCGCTTAAGGCGCATGAAACATTAAAAGCTCAGGGAATATCAGTTGCCGTTGTCGATTTATACTCAATCAAGCCGTTAAATAAACTCATGCTGGTTGAAATCGCCAAACGCGCTGGAAGTAACGTTTTGACTGTCGAAGACCACTATCTGGAAGGCGGCATGGGCGAAGCGGTTACGTGTGCTTTGGCTAACACAGCGGTAAAGATCACTAATTTGGCTGTTCAAAAGCTCCCACGCTCTGGAAGCCCTGAAGCGCTTATGGCCATGATGGGTATTGATGCTGCAGGCATTGTGAAGGCTGTGTGCGGCTTATTTGAATAAAATATATTGCTTTTACTTGCAAAAATAAGGTTCTTTGGCAGACTGTAGGTAATTATTCTTTCTTACCCTCATTCTTGAGGGGCTGTAGCTCAGTTTGGTTAGAGCGTCCGCCTGTCACGCGGAAGGTCGTGGGTTCGAGCCCCATCAGCCCCGCCATTCATTTTCTCCCGGTATTATTCATAAATCAGCGACTTACGTGAAAATGAATGGCAGGCCACCCATCAAAAAACCCCCTCTCTTCCCATTGACTTTTTCACCCCTCGTCCTAAACTTCGTTATTCAAAATTCAATCTAGATAACTGTTTTTGTGATGAGAGTTTTAAATGATACGATTCAATCTACGTTTTGTTATTTTTAGTTTTGTGTTCATGTTCATGGCAATTGGTTCGACTTGTGTTGCACAAGTGATTGTTAAAAATCCTAGAAATCTGAATAGAGAGATGAATAGTAAGCTTCGAGAGCTTCGCGTTGCGTGGATTTGTTTGCAAATTTATGGCGTCAACAATCAAGATTTTCGTAATCAGCGAGACCAGGGCAGGATTTTTTTTGATGTATTAAGACTTCTGGGAGATATCGAACAAGTGAAACGAAATTTTGTTCCTGATGCAAGAGACAGATCTACAGTTAAGTTTATGGAGACATTTTTTCGTGAAGCTGGCGATGCTGCGAGAGCTCTTGGTGACTTGATACATCAATGTGATAACATTGGTTGCGCACGTTTTTTTGAGTGTCAGCTTGATGGAGTGGAACGTAGTGATGTTGCATATTATACAAATCGAGAACTTTGGTTGAGTCGTGTGTATCAAAAATATCCATTTATTCAGACTTGCTGGGAAGAAACACAGTATATAGTTGAACAGCTCGTGGCTAATCTTAGAGATGGGAGTGTTTCAATCACTGATCTCGTTTCTCGATTTTCAAACGATCTTTCTGCAATAAGAAATTAGTAATCCCGTTGACTTTTTGCTGCAACTTCGTAGACTGCTTATCCAATTTCTGTTTTAATATTTTTTCTAAAGAAAGTTTATATGATACGAGTCAATCTACGTTGTATTGCTTTAAGTCTTATGTTTTTTCTGTCTACACAAGTTTTTGTTCACGCCATGGTTCGTAATCAAAGCACAGAAAATCTTCTTAGTAAGAACGCTGATATTTCTGAAAAAATAGCCACAGGCATGCGTTTGATTCAGTATGATCCTCAAGCTCGTTTTGGTGAGAATAGAGATATTTTTGTGCAGAGTTTTCGCAATGAGCAAGATCAAGGTGCTTTTTGTTCTAGGGCAATAAAGCTATTGCAAGAAGTTTATATGCAACTAGGGGCTCAGGATGGGGTTGAGGTGCACGAATCGTGCACCTCAGAAGTGATGGTATTGTTGCGTGAGTGCTGTGGTTGTTTTGAATATGATTCTGATTCAGTGGAGGCTGAAGAAATATCGCCTGCAGTTAAAGCAAGGGTGAAAAGAAACGCTCAGTATTTGCAAAGCGTTTTAGCTGATTTGATAGAAGGCATGGACGAGATTGGTCGTTTGAGATTTTTAAGTACATTTTTGAATGAGCTTGCGTACGAACTTTATCAGAGCAATAGATCAGTATGGTTTGAGGTTACTAGAGATATTCACCCATATTTTTCTGGAGTTGAAAGCTTAGGTTTAATTAAGACTTTTGCTGTTAGCCTTAGAAATGAGAGATTTGTGCATGGTGAGGCTCTTTTTGCATTTGGAAGCTGTCCTCAGGTCTTGGGTTCAGAGAATTTGTTTTTTAAGCAAGTTTAGAAGTCATTTAATAACGCTTTTGTGCAAAGGCCTTAATTCATGCTATGATTGAGGCATGAAGAAAATAAAATTATCCCAGCCTTTGCATAAAGCTTCGGCGGGCACGGCAAAAGAAAATCTCTTTAAGCTCCATAACCCATTCTCTCCTGGTGGGGATCAACCTAAGGCCATCGAGCAGCTTGCTGCTCATCGTCCAGGCAAATCTGTCCTTTTGGGGGTAACCGGGTCGGGTAAGACTTTTACGCTGGCTAACGTTATAGCTCAGCATAACAAGCCGGTTCTTATCATGTCGCCTAATAAGACCTTGGCAGCTCAGCTGTATGAAGAGTTCAGCCTTTTTTTTCCTGAAAATAAAGTTTGTTATTTTGTAAGTTACTACGATTATTATCAACCAGAATCGTATCTTCCTGCTCAAGATATCTACGTTCCTAAAGAAACCAAGGTTAACTCAGAGATTGAGCGCCTGCGTATTGAAGCAACAGCGTCGATTATCAACAGGCGCGATGTTATTGTTGTTGCGTCAGTTTCTGCTATCTACTCACTTGGAAATCCGGTTGACTATCGCGCGCTGACGTTTTCGCTTGATGTAGGCCAAAAAATTACCCGCAAAGAGTTGATTGATAGGCTTGTTTCTATTCAATACAAACGTAACGACACGCAGATCGATTCGGGCATGTTTAAAGTACTCGGTAGCACCATAACTATTAATTTGCCCTACCAGCGTGAAAATTTACGTATTGAGTTGTTTGGCGAGGGTATTGAAAGTCTTGAGTGGATCGATAAACGTGAGCACAGGGTAGTTGGAAAGCCTGATAACGTGCTTATTTTCCCCGCAAAGCATTTTGTAACGACTGATGAAAAAAAGAACGCTGCGCTCGTTCAAATTAAAGCAGATTTAGAGCGTGAAGCTCCCCTGATGGAGAACCCTCTCTATCGTGAGCGCCTTGTAACGCGTATCAAGCACGATATGGATATGCTTAGAGAAACGGGCTACTGCTCAGGCATTGAAAATTATTCACGCTATTTTGATGGTCGTCAGCCAGGTGAGGCGCCTCATTCACTGTTTGATTTTTTTGATGAAGACTTTCTTTTGATTATGGATGAGTCGCACATTGGCGTGCCACAGCTTAGAGGCATGTATAACGGTGACCGTGCGCGTAAAAAATCATTGATTGAGTACGGTTTTAGACTGCAGGCGTCGTATGACAATCGACCTTTAAAATTTGAAGAAATCGAACGTTATTTTAAAGACGTTATCTTTGTTTCGGCAACGCCAAGTGACTATGAACTTACGCATGCAGATACCATTGCAGAGCAAGTTGTTCGACCAACGGGGATCATTGATCCAGTCATTGAAGTGGTAAAGCGAGAAGGGCAGCTTGAGCATTTGATTGCACAAATTAGACAAACTAAAGAAAATGGCTTTAGAACACTGGTTACCGTGTTGACCAAAAAAGCGGCTGAAGATTTAGCACAGTATCTTGAAAATAAAAATATCAGCGTGTGCTACATGCACAGTGAAATTAAAACACCTCAGCGCACCGAGCTTTTGCATAAATTACGCCTTGGTGTTTTTGATTGTCTGGTGGGTATAAACTTGCTCCGCGAAGGGCTCGATTTGCCAGAAGTTGCTCTGGTTGCTATTCTTGATGCCGACATTGAAAGCTTTTTGCGTGATGCGCGTTCATTAATTCAAACTATTGGTCGTGCCGCTCGCAATACAGAAAGCAAAGTTATATTTTATGCTGATACCATAACGCGATCAATGCGTAAGGCGCTTGATGAAACTGAACGTCGTCGTGTGTTGCAGCGTGCGTATAATGAAAAGCATGGCATTACGCCACAAACCGTAAAGCGTGACGTAAGCAAGAGTATTTCTAAGCTCCAGGATGCTATTGCTCAGGCATCTAAAGCTGGCAAAAAACTTGCTAAGCTTAAAGCAGCAAGTGAGCAGGATATTAAAGTCGTGATTGCGCAACTTGAAGAAGATATGCGTGTAGCGGCTGAAGAGCTTGATTTTGAAAAGGCTATAAAACTGCGAGACCAAATTTTGGAGCTGCAGCAGATTAAAAAAACCTAAGGATTCTAATGAAACTTTCACTTGCATGGATCTTTGACCACATTGATGCCGACTGGCAAAAAAGTAATCCAGAAAAAATAATGGAGTTGTTTAATAAAACAACAGCAGAAGTCGAAAGTTTTTATACAGTTGCTCATGATCTAACAACATTTTTTATGGCGAAGCCTGACGAAGCTGAAGAGCAAAAACAGGCGAAGCCCGACGAAGCCCCGAGCTTGATGAGGGAGCGAAGACGGGTAATTATTCCAGAGCTCCAGCAAACAATCTCGCTTCCTCTTCGTCCATCAAGCGCAACAGAAATTGCAGGCTGTTGGTTAGTAAAAAAAGAGGGTTCAAATTTTAGATGGGCAACGCTTGCAGACTTTGGCGTTGAAAAAGAGGGTGTTTTACAGTCATTTGCTGTTACTGAACAACAGCTTACAGGCTCTTGGCGCGAGCAGTGGCAAGATACCGATGTGATTCTTGAAGTTGACAATAAATCAATCACTCACCGTCCAGACATGTGGGGACACCGTGGATTTGCGCGAGAAATCGCAGCATTTATGAAATTACCATTGCGTCCAGTAAGTCACTTTCTTAAGCCTATTCCCACTTTGCCATTTCATAGGGCAACCTCAAAACAAACTGCAACATGTCCTATAGTTATAGACAATCAAGATGTTGATGGATGTTCGCGTTATGCTGGGCTTTATTTTTCAGCTGCTCAGAATAGTGCGTCTGATATACGCATGGCAAGCCGTTTAATGAATATTGGATCGCGTTCGATCAATGCGTTGGTTGATTTGACTAACTATGTCATGAATGATTGGTCGCAACCAATGCACACCTACGATGCTGACAAAATTCAGGGCAGTACGGTTGTTATTCGTAAGGCGCATGCTGAAGAGCCTTTTCGCGTGTTGGGTGACGTTGATCTGACACTGACACCTGATGACATGATTATTGCCGATGCACAACAACCTATGTGTCTTGCAGGCATAAAGGGTGGTGCAAACTCTGGCGTTTCAAGCGCTACAACAAAAATTTGGCTTGAGGCGGCAACATTTGATGCTGGGGTTGTGCGTCGTACCGCTCAGCGACATAAGCTTCGTACTGATTCATCAGCACGGTTTGAAAAGACGCTAAACCCAGAACAAACGATTGAAGCGATCCAGCGTTTTGCACATCTTCTTGATGTTATCGGCATTAAAGCGACTGCAGCGCAAGAAATTGTGTGGGTAGGTGCTGAAAATAAGATACAAACTATTGAAGTTTCTCATGCATTCTTAGAAAGTCGCATGGGCATTTCGTTAACCGATACAGAAATTATTAATCTTCTCACCCCGCTTGAATTTCATGTACTTAAGAGCAAAAATCAAGCTGGTGAGACGGTTTATTTGGTTACCATTCCTGCATTTAGAGCAAGCAAAGATATAAAAATTAAAGAAGACATTCTTGAAGAGATTGTACGCACGTACGGCTTTGATCGTATCCCGCTTATTTTTCCTAAAATTACACGTCTGCCGTTCAGCATGCAGGCTACAATGCGTGTACGCACCATCAAGCGCTTCTTTGCACAAGCGGCCAGCATGATTGAGCAACAGAACTATTCGTTGTTTGATGAGCAGTTTATTGCTTCACTAGGGCTAAAACTTTTAGAAGTTGTGCATTTGATTAATCCAATCTCTGAAAATCATTTCCGCATGATTACGTCATTGGTGCCGGGTTTATTTAAAAATATTAAAGAAAACCATGTGCATCACGAAGCTCTTTCATTTTTTGAGTGGGGACGTGTTTGGAAGGGACAAGGCGATAAAGTAGAAACCAAGAGCCTTGCCGGTATAATTTTTAAGAAACGTGAAGATGTTGATTTTTATGCAGGTAAAGCCTTGATCACACACATGTTTCATGCGCTTGGGCTGGATGAAAATAAACTTGTGTGGGCAAAGCCAGTTGGATCACAAGATCAATGGTATGCTCAATATCAAACAGCTCAGATTTTGTACGATGGCAAAGTAATTGGAACAGCAGGCATGGCAGATCCTGTTATCATGAACAAACTTTCGGTCGATGCACCATGCACAGCGTTTATTTTTGAGCTTGATGGAAGCTTCTTAATATCTGCTCCTGCACGCATTCCTGCGTATAGTCAAATTTCAAAGTTTCAAGATACCTACGTTGATATAAGCTTGTTCGCACCATTAAATCTTGCAACACAGTCTGTGATTGAAAAATTACGTACAGTTGATGAACTTGTTAAGCGCGTTGATTTAATCGATTTCTTTGAAAAAGAAGAGTGGCAAGATGTGCGTGCTGTTACGGTTCGTTTATGGCTTGAGCACCCAGAAAAGACTTTGCAGAAAGTAGAAATCGATGCTGTGTGGCAATTGGCAACAACTGCTGTGGCTGCATTGGGCGCAAAGGTGCGTACATGAACATTTGGCTTTTGTTGATTACAGCGTGCAGCACATTTGCTCTTGATCGTGTGACAAAATATTGGGCATTCAATGCGCTTTCTCATGAATCAATAACGGTGTTTCCAGGGTTTAATTTTATACTTTCATGGAACAAGGGTGTTTCGTGGAATTTTCTAACACCAGATACAACACTGGGTTTCTGGCTTTTGACCGGTTTTATTGTTGCTTTAATTACGGGACTTGCTGTTATGTTTTTTAAACATGTGCAGCAAAAAATGGCCTCGATTTTTGAAACGATGTTACTTGCCGGTGCGCTTTCTAATCTCTTCGATCGGTTTTATTACGGTGCAGTACTTGATTTTATTCAATGGCATGTGAAAGACTGGTACTGGCCAACGTTTAACGTTGCCGACGCAGCAATTGTTTGTGGCGTTGTTGGAATAGTCTTAAAAAATTGGCGGGAGTAGATTATGTTTGAGTTAATCACGGGTTATGCGCGTATGATCGTTTCGTGTGGTCCTTGTGCGTCAATCCCTTACGCAAGCATAGCGTGTTCACTCTTTGCGTTGCCCCTTCTTGTGGTAATACACATGCTTTATTGGCTTTCTCCTGTGATAGGCATAGCGTTTGTTGGGGTTTGTGCCGCTGTAGCGTTAGCATCGTTTCTTATTGTTGCTTTAACGTATCAGCAAACAGAATTTATTCTTGATAAAATCATAGGGGTTATGCTGGTGTTTATGGCTGTTCCGTTTACAGCAAAGTTTATGCTTATTGGGCTTGTACTGTTTCATAGCATACGTTTTCTTGTCCCATTCATGCTTAAATCTTTTGCTCCATCATTGAGGTACAGCGTTTGGCATTCAGTGCTTGCGTCTTTAGGTGCAGGACTTTTAACCAACGTATTTTTACGTTTTGTTATGTGGGTGGCTGTTTAAATTAGTATGAATCTACGCCGTGTTTTACTCCAAACTGTTTACCCCTCTCTTTGTCGTCAATGTTCAGTAGTTATCGTACCTGAAGATGTGTTTTGTGATGTCTGTACAGCAACGATCAAGCCGGTGGTTACTGCTTTTTTGCCACTCACAAAAAAGACGACGCTCAAAGTATTTGCTGTTTCAAATTACATTGCGCCCATGCGATTTTTGGTAACGCGTAAATTTGCTGGTGATGTGCTGGCTGCCCGTCAGATTGCTGATATGATCAACACCTTTATTCCTTTAAAAAATCATTCTGTCGACGTTCTTGTGCCGGTGCCGTTGCATTGGACGCGTTATGCTGCGCGCGGTTATAATCAAGCGCATGTGATTGCGCATAGATTAGGCAAGCATCTTAACGTTCCTGTTATTCGTGCAGTGCGTCGTGCGCATAAAACAGCGTTTCAGTGGCAACAGACGGCCGATGTACGACGTCAAAATGTTAAAGAGGCGTTTGATATTGCTTGGTGGTACAAGCGCAACAGGCTCGATTTTCTTACTGGTAAGCATGTCGTGATTGTTGATGATTTATGCACGACCGGTGCAACGCTGATGGCTGTTGCCAAGGTTCTTGCGCAAGCAAAGCCGGCTTCGATTACAGCTGTGGTTGCCTGTAGGGCTGTTTAATTCTCAAACTCTGTTTTAACTCCACCACTCATCTGGACAACCTGTTCAGCAATGTTTACCGTGCTTTGTGCGGCTGTTAAATTTAGATTTTTATACGTGTAAAACATGGGCTGCTGGGTTGTCATTACCTGATCTGCAAAATTGTAGACGATATCATTTCCCTCAAAGACAACGCCTTGTAGTCGTCCATGGACAAAGCCTTCACAGCTTACTGTTTTGTCTGTTCGATCGATGAGTGATTGTGTGGTATGCAAAGCACCAAAATCTTTATTGTTTTTTAAAATTGTGCAGTCAACTCGTTGGCAAAGTACTTTTTCTGCAGTGTGATCAAGAGAACTTTCTTCAGCTTTTAAGATGAGCTCGTAATCTTTTTTTTTGCTGTATTCGTGAAGGGTTACATTTTTGATGGAGACCGGTGGTTTATTTGTTTGTGTTTGCACAGCTTCACAGATTGTTTTTTGTGTGGTGTGTGTATTTGTTAGATAAAGCCAACAAAGTCCAGGTACGATGCAAAAGATTGTTAGAAGTAACCACGCACGCATATGAGCTTAAGAGCGTAGTGAAGTGTCGATAAGATCTTGAGCAAAATGTTTTTGCTGAACATACAGCACCAGGTCAGCAAATAAACGAAAAGCACTCTCTCCTCCACCGCGTGGAACGATCAAGTCAGCATATGCTTGAATGTAAAATGGCGCATCATTAGGGCAAACAAAGAGGCTCACAAGGTTTTCTTGCTTGACGCGTACATCTAAAAAATCATCGCCAAAAATAATCGTTTGTTGGGGGGTAAGATTGAATCGTTCTTGTAACTGTTTGGTTGCTGGGGGTTTGTCGAGCATGCCTACAATGCATAGATCATCAGGAACGCCAAGCATGCGGCCGCGTTGAAGCGTTGATGTGTTGTTTTTGCCGCTCATGAGTGATAGGGTTATTCCAGCATTCATGAGGGGTCTAAAAATGTAGCCATCTTGAATTGAGAATATGCGCCCGCCTTCACCCTCGTTGGTGACATAAATGCCAGCATTGGTGAGTGAACCATCAACGTCGCAAACGATTAACTTTATATCGTTTATTTTTTGAACCAGAGGTGTGTTTTTAAGACATTCTTTAAACCATGTGGTGTCGACTGTTTTATGATCATTCACGGGGTAAAGCCCTTTTGAAAATGTGATGAATAGCGCAAAAGCGTATAATTTATTTTTCATGAACAAATTATACAGGCAGGGTTGTTTTTTGTCGAATATGTGAGGGGGATTAGATTTTTTTGAGGAGCTCTTCAGCGTCGTGATAAGAATCAATCGCGCCGTGAACGTGTTCAAGAAGGTGAATGTTGATTTTGTTTTTAATGGCTATGCATTTCATGCCTGCTGCTTTTGCAGCCAAGAAGCCTGGAAGTGAGTCTTCAAAAACAAGACATTCTTCAGGTTTTACACCAAGTTGTTCAGCTGCATGTAAAAAGAGAGCGGGGTCAGGTTTTGCTTTGTTGTTTACATGAGCAATACAGAACATCTTTTCTCCAAAAAAGCTCGCCAGATTCATCTGTTTGTTTAAGCTTTCCAAGTTTTCGAGATTTGCATTGGTAGCAATACTTGTTGGGATATCATGTAACTGAAGCTTTTTATGAAAGATTTCAAAGCCTTCAATAAAGGCAACGTGTTCAGCAAAGTGCTTGTTAGCAAGTTGGATTTTGTGTGCAGCAAGTTGCTCAACAGGGGTTTGAATATTAAAGTGCCCTTTTAATGCGTGGACAGCATTAATCATGCCCATGCCAGAGAGGGTTGTTATAAATTTTTCTTGATGAATGTCTAAGGTATGAAAACCGTGATCCTTTAGGACAGCGCGTGTGACACTTTGCCACGCCTTTTCTGTATCAAGAATGGTACCATCCATATCAAAAATGATGGCCTTAAATTTCTTCTTTATATCGATCATATCGTTAAAAACTCCTTATGTTGATTTATAATATACGTAAATTGGACAGAGAAGTACATAATCTGAGTATATAGCTTTCTATATATATGTCAAATAGGCAATATAATCCTATTTTGACATCATATTGCAACTTGTGCAGATTTGGGTATTCTGAACAGCATCGTTATGGTATTAATCCCGAGAAGGTGTTGCACTTTCTCGATGTGGGGAGAGATAGGATATGCAACATCTAGCCATCATTCCCGATGGAAATCGCCGGTGGGCTAAAAAACATATGTTAGAGACTGTTTTTGGCCATAGACGCGGTATGGAAGTTGTTAGGGCTGCCATTAATGTTTGTATAAAAAATGGTGTTAAATACCTATCTTTTTATACTTTTTCTCTCGAAAATTTTCGTCGACCAGAACTCGAAAAGAACTATTTATTCAATCTTTTGATTAATGAGTTTCCACGTAACTTGCCTGAACTTATAGAACAGGGTGTACGGGTTTGTTTTATTGGAGATAGAGAAAAATTTCCTGAAGTTATGCAAGAAGCGGTAACGCGTCTTGAAGAACAAACAAAGCATTTATCAACACTACAAATCAATTTACTTTTTTGCTATGGCGCAACGGCTGAAATTGTTCAAGCTGTGCAGGCTATTGCTCAAAAAGTTAAAGATGGATTACTTGCCGTTTCTGATATTACTGAAGATACGGTACAGGCGTCATTATGGACCGCTGGAATTCCCAACCCCGATCTTATCATTCGTACTGGTGGTGTTATGCGCTTAAGTAACTTTTTGCTTATGCAGGCTGCGTATAGTGAATTCATGTTTTTAGAAGATTACTGGCCC
>Ga0206940_1002_pt1 | contig 80031 bp, 102 predicted proteins | sample Alteio_BWOrgHeat_8_FD_152963 | JGI IMG/M metagenome (GOLD analysis project Ga0206940, IMG submission 152963) | Enriched cells from forest soil in Barre Woods Harvard Forest LTER site, Petersham, Massachusetts, United States -... | ecosystem: Environmental > Terrestrial > Soil > Temperate forest >...
CGCAGCGGTAAGGGGCCGGAACAGCAGGCATTGTTACGGCTGATCGGAACACTCGTAGACGTGCCACCCTTTGCCGAGCGGTCCTAATCTCGATCGTTCAGGACCGCTCTTGCCCTCAGCGACCGGTCGCGCTTTGATCCGATCGCGGCCGGAGGCCTAGCTAAATGAAGAAGCCTGACCTGAAGGATCGAGTGTTCATTCTGGAGATCGACGCCAAACCGGTGTTGGCCTTCGTCGCAACCACCATGTCAGAAGCAATGGAGCTTTCGCGCGAAAGCTGGCTACGCGACGACTTTCGTGAACTTGAATCAGGCGGCGCACCCCTTTGGGATGGACGAGCAAAAATCGCGGTACGTAGCGCGCGAACAGAAGAAGCGGCAAGCTATCAGGACCGAACCGACGAGATGGCAGCGGGCGACGAGCTTGGCATGCTCTATCTGATTGAGCTCGACGCGACATAACCGTTGTTGCGCTATCATAACGTGTCGTCCACAGTCACAGCTCTATTGCCAACGCGGCCTTCGGAAATTCAAGACTGGTCCGACCCCATAGCCTAGGCCCGTAGGTCTTCCATCGCGGCTTTGGTATCAGCCTCTGTTTCGCCCCGCATCTTTGCGGCGCCTTGGCGAAGTTCGAGGTCGCCCTGGACAATCCGCCAATGGAATCCGCCTTGGCGATCATTATTCACAATGACCCGAAGCGAGGACATCGTTGCAGGTGCAGACACAGTTATCTCCGTCGATGTCTACTAAAATTTTGGCCTCATCAGCGGCCGCGTTTTACACAACAACCTTTGAATTCGGCTGGAGGCGCTTGATCTTTGCGCAGAAAGCCCCGTTAACACACGCATTCCCGTTTGACAAAACCCCATTGAGATCTCAGCAGAATTTCGCCTGTTTCTCTGGAATTCGGGGCTTGGAGACCTTTCGCGCGTTCGCTGCAGTACGTCAGGGTGCACCCAACAGTTGGGATCGCCGATTATCCATGCGCCAACGCCCTATGCGAATGCCGCATTTCACATCGCCTTCGTCCCTCATTGTCAAAAGCAGAGACTGGCAGTCGTCGTGAGTAATTATACCGAACTTGCTCGGCGTTCGCTCAGGCTCAAACGTGCAGTGATAACGCCCACAATGCGGTGCGGCACAGGCACTCCTTAGGTCGACTGAAACAGTCTCACATGACCGACGCCGAGCAGCTCGCGGGCCCTCAATCCCGCTTCGCGCGACGTGATAATCTCGTTCACCTCGGGATGGCACAGGCGAAAATCCTGCGAGATATCGAGGACGACCTTCTCCTCCTTTGCCTTGTTTGCCCAATCGCGCGCATTCGGCCGCTTCTCCATGCGGCTGCCGATCGCCTTCTCATAAGCGGACGCAATATCCGGAGGATTTTGCATCGACGCAATCGAGGCGCGCCTGACGATATCGATCTGTTTGGCGGTGAAGAATTCTCCCAGCTTGACCCAGCCATCGCGCCGGAAGTCGCGAACCGTCTCTAGCGACAAGATTCTCTCGTCAGGCACTGCTTTAGCGTTGGCGACGGCCATCTGTTGTCCTTTCGTAAAGAGGAGCCATTCGACGTCTGCTCGTGCGGTAAGGCGGGCCGCTCACACGCAAACGAATGGGGCATAGAACAGAAATCGTTAGGGATGAAACCATGACCACTCAGTACTTGCGCGAGCGAAATATTGCATCCAACAACGAAAGTGGATCCAGGTTTGGGACCCTTGCGGTCACGGATTTTCAATCAAGTGGTCACTGCTCTAGCTCTGGCTTGGAGCTTCCGAAAAACGCAAAAATAAGCGCGGCGGCATCGAAGATACCCATTCGCCCGGATTCGCTCATCCATGGTTTGCGCACAGGCGGGAGAAGACGCTCAAAGGCCGGCACATGCCTAGCTATCGCGATAGCAATCTGATGCTTCGTTGGAGAATGCAAGTATTCGAATTGCTTGCGAACGTCCTCTCGTGATCGCTTTGTTAGTATAATACCTTGAGTTTCGCCGAGCATGGCAATCGCTTCGTTCAGCCTTTGAATCCGGCGGGCGCGCGGCGTCGTGGACATATCTTGAAGTACCACCACGTCAGGCTGGAAGCGACTGAATAGCTCTCCAACGCGGCGTATGCACTGACGATTTTTCGCCGCTCCTCTCGCAACCATCGTGCCCCAGTCGACCGGAGCAAATGGCCCTTCGAAAACGACAAACGCAAATCCGCGCGCATTGGGATATATCGCAAGCACAAGCCGGTGCCTTCCAACCAAATTCATATCCCGTTGCGCTTACGAGCTCGCAGGAGCGCCTGGTCTAGTAAATCGAGCTTTGCACGCGTTGTCGGCGACGGATTACCTTGCAATTCCTCATGCAATTCATATGCGCGCGCTAACAGCTGTTCCTCAACGCGAGCAAATAACTTAGGAAACATCTCTCGAAGCGAAACATCGAAAAGGATTTCGATTGCAAAAGCCGTTCGTAACGAAGGATTTCGGCGCAGCTGCTCAAGACGAGATACCGATGTTCCATCGGACCCGCCCAGCAGTTGGGCGAGCTCCTTTTGACTAAGTCCCCATTTTTTGCGGTGAGTTCTCAGGTAGCAATGAATTCGTGACATAAATTCTGAACCACTCGAGAGCGGCCAGTTCAGTCTATGACGGGGTCAGTGCGATCGGTAGACACATGAGTTTGCCATTTCAGCAAAGCCGTTCAGTTCGTCCGCAATTCTTGAAGATTGGTATCGGGTAGATGTGGTGGATATCGGGGACTTAACAGTAATCGGAGCTTACACCCACTGTCTTGGGAAGGACCGACCGATTGCCTTTCCAATTTTGCGACTAGATCGCCGACCGTGATGTCCCCGTACTCCCCATATCCCCAAATTGTACCTTGATGTCGTCCTCTTGGGAAACACCGATCCCGTAGCGCTTCGCTAACAGCTTTATCTTGCGGCGCTCTCCTATTGGGACGACGTACAGTCCGTGACTCTTGTAAACGCGAATATTGAGCCGACGACGCAGGATTGCGCCGACTTGCCGGCTTGTTACCGGCCCTTGGAATTCATCTCCAAAGTGGTCGGCGACGGCTCGAGCAATTTCCTTCAGCCCGATCGAGGTCCCCTGCGGATGATGTAGAAGGGTGTTCAGCGCTTCTAAAACGTGGCCTTCAAAAGAGTTTCCACGTTCTGCATCCAGCACGGCTTGATCGTCGCTTGCAAAATTGCGGATTTGGATTCGTAGCTCCCTGTCCTCGACGAGGCTCAACAAAGGCAACAGCACCTGGTTGAGACGAGGCTCCAGTGTCGAATCTATTAGCGATGGGTTGATACGTGTTGCACCAAGTTGCTGGAATCTGAACATGAGCAACTTGTTACGCAATGATCGCGCTTCCTCGAAGAAGCAGTCCGGTGTGCTGAGCGGAATGTCCGATCTGAGAGCGCGGCCGCCCATTTGCTCCGTCAGAAACCTGCTCTCTAGTCCACGATCCTCAAATCCGCTACGCGTAGCAACAATCTTCGGACCGAAAACCTGAAATGCCTGCGGGTTAAACTCCTTATCGCGACTCAATATAGTCCTGAGAACGGGCAACCCTCTAACATTTCCGTTGTTCAGTATTTTTACGAGTTCAGCTTTCTCGTCGCTAAAACGAAAGTCCGCCTCGTCGAGCACCAAAGTTCCGCGAAACGCATTAAGTGTATGGAACAACGGTGATACAGTGGATGCTCCACTTGCAAAGAAGGGCTTGTTGCAAATTGACCCTATCGTCAGGAGCGCGCGCGTTTTTCCGGTTCCGAAATCGCCGCGCAATCTTAAGTATGGCACCTCATTGAAAGCATCATAGACCCACGTAAGCAGAACATAGTTCGCCGCGATCGCTTCGAATACTGCGCTGAAGTCCGCATATCTGTGAATAAATGCCGTTACCTCTTCGACCAACTGCAGGACAGATACGAATTCCTGGGGCTGCGACGGTAGCAGCACCGCCCGCGTCCTAATCAGATTATTATAGGGCGAGAACGGCACGAGCCTTTCAGTTGCAGTCTTGACGTTGGGGGCAACGCTGAGGCTTCTTCCATCCCATACGGCGAACGCGGTACTGTTCTCTTCCCCGTTGTAGAGCAACTCGACAATGGTGCCGTCGGGCAAAACACGAGAGACAGTGGGTACCTTGCCAATATCCTTCGGATCGAACCGTTTTCTCGCGTCGTCTTTCGCCCGCATCGATCTAACATAACTTAGCTCGCGGGCCATCCAAGACACTCGATCAGGTGCTAACGGCAGATCGACGCCGCTGATTTGCATCCTCTGATGGTGAGCGCCGCGTCTTCGCTGCAAAATGAGAGTCACGACAAGGGCCGCATTTTGATAGGCTGGCTTTCCACGCTTTTAGGCAATTGTGAGCCAAACGCGTGACCGTTTGTCGGACGAACGAGCAACTAAGCAAGTCTTTCTCTGTTTGAGAGATAGAGGAAAATGATTGCATGTCTTTAACCGACGAACGCGTGGAGGAATTCAGACGCCTCTACAAACTTTCTTACGGCAGCGAGATTTCCGCAGCAGACGCGAGGGCGATGGCTCTCCGCTTGCTTGAACTGTATCGGTTGCTCATGCGACCGATGCCCGAGAATGAAGATACTTTGCCGCCTGAGTGACTGTGTTACGCTTGTGGGACGGTCTTCGCATCCGAAGTAATCCGAGCCTGAATCCACACGTATGAGGTATTTCATTTACTGCAGAAAGTCATCGGAGGCGGAGGACCGACAAGTCCTCTCTTTAGACTCTCAACTTTCAACTCTCAAAGAGCGCTTCGCCGGCGATCCGAATATTGAGGTCGTTAAGATCTATGAGGAAGCCTTCAGTGCAAAGGCTCCGGGACGTAGTGTATTCGACGAGATGATCAAAAACATCGAGGCTGGCGAAGCACAAGGGATCTTGGCTTGGGCGCCCGATCGCCTGGCACGAAATTCAATCGACGGCGGCGCGATAATTTATTTGTTGGACCGGGGACGTCTACAAGATTTGAAGTTTGCCACTTACACCTTCGAAAACAATTCGCAGGGAAAATTCATGCTGCAAATAATGTTCGGGCAGTCAAAATATTATTCGGATGCGCTTTCGGAAAACGTCAAGCGCGGAAATCGAACGAAGCTTGAACGCGGCGAGTGGCCAAATCAACCACCCATTGGCTATCTAAACAATCTAGCTAGCAAAACGATTGACCCGGATCCTGAACGTTTCACTATTGTTCGCAAGCTATTCGAGCACATGCTCACCGGCTCGTACAATCCTAGCCAATTATGGCAACTTTCTCGCAAGGAGTTTGGACTTCGCTCAGTTCGTCATCGGCGGTTGGGCGGCAATTTGCTCGCGCGCAGCGCGATCTACAAGATGCTCAGAAATCCCTTTTATGCTGGCCTCCTCGTCCGCGACGGACGCGTTTACCGCGGCGCGCACCCAGCCATGATCACAGTAAGCGAGTTCGAAACAATCAAATCGCTTCTACAACGATCGCCCAAAACCAAGCCGAAGGTCCGGTCATTCTCATTCACCGGACTGATACGCTGCGGGGAGTGTGGCATGATGATAACGGCGGAGGAAAAGACAAACCGCTACGGTTCTCAATACACATACTATCGCTGTACCAAACGCCGCACAGATGTGACGTGCTCTCAGCCGTGCATTCGCCTTCAGGATCTCGAGAAGCAGATTTTGGAGTTTGTTGCTCGGCTTTCGCTACCTGTTGGACTCCACGCATTTGCGATCTCTGAACTAGTCAAAGACGCGAAGGTCAACGCCGAAGCGAGAGCGGCCCGCATTCGCGTCGCACAGCAGTCAATAAGAGACGTCGAGAGGTACTTAAAGAATTTAACCGGGCTTCGAACCAAAGATTTTATTACGGACGAAGAGTACACCAGCGACAGATCTCGTTTATTGGACGAGAAGGCGAACCTCGCGAAGCAACTGCTGGGACTGGAGACTGATAATGCGACGTTCGAACCCGCTGCGGTGGCTATTTCGCTTTCATTTAAGGCCTCGAAATGGTTTCGCGTTGCCTCGGTGCAGGAAAAGCGTCTCCTCTTCTCTTTGTTGAGCTCGAACCCTACTTTGCTAGAGAAAAAGCTGTTTGTTGAAGCAGCGGAACCGTTCAAGACAATCGCTCTTGCTCGGGGTATTCTACAAATGCGGGCCGTCGTAGACGACATTAGAACTAAATGCCTCAACCGCGACCCTCAGCTCATGAAGGTCTTCGATATGTTGAAACGGTACGAAGACCTACAGTCGGGCAAGATTGTTACGAATGACAACGAGCCGTGGCCGGTGCGGAAAGTTGGGTAAGACGGTCCGACAGGCAGATTCGGAGTAAGTTGCAATGGGTACTCCCCTCGCGGAACTGCAGTTTCGGAGAAATGGAAAGACGAAAGCAAAGCGCCTTCTGGGGCAGAACAATCCTTGGCACAGCGCTATTGCTGATCTCGCTCCTTTTCCAGTTCGGCGTGGTTGCGATTGATGTCCCTGAGGTACAACTGCGCCTGCCCAGCGATCCCCGTTGGTTTTACATCTGTATCAATATACTCTCCTGGTTTCTGTGGATTTTTCTCACATTCAAATTCGTCGACCTGTTGCGTCACCGCGTGCCCGAAGAGATGGAATCTGAATTCCACAACAACTTATTGCCCAATCCACTTTACGCTCTAAAAATTCCGCCGAGGCATCTTGACCTCAAAAGCATAGGCAGGGTCTTTACTTGATCGCCTTAGCGCTGTGTTTCGCTTCTTACCATGTCTGGACGGCAGATCTTTCCAAACAAAATGGCTCTCCAAAACTGGAGAGCCCTGTTTCGAACAGTTCAGTCGTTGCTTCGCCGGAACAGAAGCGACAATAGCCAAAGAAAGAAACCAGCTAGCCCAGGATAGAACAAGACACCGCCGATAATGCCAAGTCTGCGTAGGATGGTGGCATCAGCATCGTTCCCAAGACTGAGCGTACCCGCGGCAACTATTAGAACTGTGCCTACGAACAGCGCTATAAGCGACACGACGAAAGACAGACGAACGATGTTTGATGACAAAGGCACCTCCTCCAGTTGATGGAAGAGATCGCCGACTGTCCTGCGAGCTCTCACATCAACCAGAGAACTCTGGTCGGCAGTATACAATAAATCCTCGGTTGCAGCATCTTCGATCAAGCGACATCATCGCGAATGAGGACGGCGACTGCCGCAGATCAACTGCGGTCCGTAAATTGACATCCAGCACATTCGATCCAGAATAGCTCTAAGCGACGGTTCTGCCCGATTGGAAAAACGCGCGAATATCCGTTGCGAGGAGGTCCGGTTGTTCCAGCGCTGCGAAGTGACCACCCCGCGGCATCTCCGTCCACTGTGCAACGTCGAAGAAGCGCTCGACCCATTCGCGCGGCGGAACGACGAGCTCCTTCGGAAAACTGGCGAAGCCGAGCGGCGGCTTGATCCGTTCGGACTCTTTGAGTTGCAGCGGACTTTTTGCGGCCTCGTTATAGAGTCGCATCGAAGAGGTGACAGTGCCAGTAAGCCAGTAGATTGAAATGTTGGTTAGAAGCACATCGCGTGAAAACGCACGTTCGACATTTCCGCCGTTATCGCTCCACGCCTTGAACTTCTCCATGATCCAGGCGGCTAATCCGGCCGGTGAATCGGCTAGGCCGTAACCCAGTGTCTGAGGTTTGGTGCGCTGGATGTGGCTATAACCGCCCTCTCGCTCGGCAAAGACGCGGCTCGCCTCCATGTATGCTTTCTCGCGCGGCGTTAGGGGCGCGGCTTCGATGGAGTTCCGCGCAGGACGAAGCGAGCCAGGAATCATATTTAGATGAAGCCCCTTCACCAACTCCGGGTGTTTGCGCGCCAGCCAAACGGAAATGCTTGCGCCGAAGTCGCCGCCCTGCGCCCCGAATGTCTGGTAACCCAGACCTTTCATCAAAATCGCCCAGATGTCGGCGATCGCAGCAGGTGATGTGCCAGGCTGTGTTGGCCTCGATGAAAACCCGAAGCCGGGCAGCGACGGCACGATGACCTCGAAGGCATCATCCGGGTTTCCGCCGAAGCGTACCGGATCGGTCAACATGGGAATGAGTTCGACGATTTCAACAAAGGAGCCGGGCCAGCCGTGGGTAATGATAATCGGCAACGCTCCCGGCACTTGGCTGCGAGCATGGACGAAATGAATCGCGTTGTTTCCGATCCTTGCCATGAATTGCGGTAAAGAGTTGAGCTTGGCTTCCTGCGCACGCCAGTCGTATCTTGTCGCCCAGTATTCCAGCAGCGCCCTCAGATATGTTTTGTCGGTGCCCGTATCCCAATTGCTGTTCTGATATTCATCGGGCCAGCGCGTGCGCTTTATCCGCTCGCGCAGATCTGCGACGTCACTGTCGGGAATGTGTATCTCGAAAGGCTGGATATCGAGCTTGTCCATTGGCTGGCCGACTTTCGTGATGTTCAAGATCCAACATTTGGCAATGGAGCAGTCATTGGTACCTCATCGGCCTAACAGAGAGGGTGACCAAGCCGATGCCCGCTACGCGTCACGTGCAACATACATTGCTTTTGAATGGACATGGTTCGATGCGCGTCGAATTATTAGCGGCAGCGCGGGTGTAGCCCTAACGGGAAACATTGGAGAATTCATGTCCGCGACAATCGATGTCTATTACGATTTCAGATCGCCCTACGCATACTTTGCCAATCATCGTATCCGCGAAGGATCATTTGCACCCCCGGCGCCGGTCGATTGGCTCTGGCGACCCGTATCCATCGATGTTCTCCTCAATCTCCAGGCGGAACGGGAGGCATGGGCTGCCTATAGCGATCCGCTATCAGGGCCAAAACGCGCTCATCTCCTGGCGGATGTTCGCCGCAATGCCTCATTCTATAATGTGCGGCTGCGGCCGCCGAAACCACCGCGCCCCAATTCCATTCCTGCACTTTGTGTCGCCGCCTTGTTGGGCTCGGAAGGCCAAGACGACTTTAGGAACGCTGTATTTGACGCGCTGTGGCGAGATCAAAGAGATATTTCGGACTTGAATGTGTTGGCAGAATGCCTGACGCGCGCGGGCGGACATCCTGACCTGGTGGATCGAGCGTTCGCACCGGAGGCGCAGGAGGCGTTGGCTCTCGAAACGAGACGCGCCTATGCCAAAGGCGTCTTTGGCGTTCCATCCTTTGTTTACGACGACGAGGTTTTCTTCGGTAACGACCGGTTGGACATGCTGGGCTGGCGTCTCGGCCACGTCGCGCAAGCCTAGAAGGCGACGCAAACCGAACTTTCATTTGGCGATCTTCATGACCTATGCCGCCTGAGAACACAAAGCGCTGCATCACAGCGTCAGCCATCCAAACGCGCGGCGTAGATAAGCTGGGGCATTTTTTGCTACGGGTGTTCCATGAGCCATCAGTACTCTTTGGGCGGGCCACTCGAGAATGCGTTCCAGAGAGCCGCGCGCAGCCCGGCGTTTGATAAAGGCGATACGAAACTTGCGCGGCACGGACGGTTCTTGCTCCGTCATGAGATCCAGCTTCGCCACCACGGACCGCCAGCCTGAGATAAGGTTGATCGGAAGCTGCTGGATCAGATCGGCAAAAAGCACGGTCCCGCTCTTGACGTGAAAGAACACCACCTCGGTCGTGATAACATTGCCTTGCACGACAACTTGATCGATTTCCCCGGCCCAATCCGCGCTCGGAGCGCAACCGAGGTCGGCATCAAAGACGATGTCCGCGCGCTTCCTTCGCATTCTCGGCGGCGCGTATAGCTGGGCCGCGGGGTAAGCGCGCTTCCATGCCGGAAGAAACAAATGATGGAGCGAATTAGGAGCAACAATGTGCCGTACTTGACCGACGCCATCGACGTCGGCCTGCAGCTCGGCCGTAAGCTGGGTCGGTGACCAGATGAAAAGGCCGCCATTCGACAGTCTGATGACGGCCATTCGTGTTGGATAATGGAATCCGGCCACAGCGACGCTTGGTCCATCCGCAATCCAGATTTCCGCAGCGAACTCCTTCAGCATGGTCCGAACCTGCAGTAGCAGTACCGGTGATGGATGCGACTTGCGGCCTTCATCGCTAGTTCTGACGCGGCGTTCCAACTTCTGCAATCTGTCGCAGCAGAAGATGCATATTCACGGTGTGCCACATCTCCACTACCTTGCCGTTTTCCAGGCGATCCATTGCGGTTCCCGAATATTCGATACGCCGGCCCGTCGCAGGAACGCCGGCGAACGTCCCCATGTGCGTGCCGCGGTAGGTGACCCGTGTTGCTACCCATGGCCCTTCGGCAATCTGTTGCTCGATCGCCATCACCAGATCCGAAAAGGCTAGGCGGGTCTCCACGATTCGCGCGAATTGTCGCGCGAGATCGCCGTCACCATTGAAGGTCGTCGTCGACGTGAAATAACGCTCGCGTGCGATGATGTTGCCGCGCTGAGCTATTTCGTCCAAATAGGCGCGGACCACCACTTTGTTGCGACCCGTGAGGCCCTTTTCCGCAATCATGGGTTGGCTCCGAGGGACGGCGCGATGGTCATTGCCAGGACTATTGAGCTGGTGAAGACTAGAGACACGAACACCCTCGTTGTTTCAGCGGCGACAAGCATGCTGACACACCATGCAGCAGGCGGATAGAACGATGGCGACATTGGAATTTCGCCGCAATGGGAGCGGCAATACAGCTTCCTGGCGAAGGTTCGAGGCGCGCGCCTCATTGGAGGCGTGTGTTCGCGGCTTCGTCGTACGGAGCGTAGAGACAACAACGGAAAGCGAGCACCAGAGCCACTTTCCGGCTACGACAAGTTGCAGTTTAAGCTGGTTCCTCGCCGGTTCCGCGGTTCGTCCAGGCGAGGAGCCGGTACACGAGCGCATCGTCTTTCGCGGCCCGCAAACGCGGCCCGTCGTGGCCCGGCATCGCGGACCGCTTCGGATGTTCATTCTGCTTCTGGCCCCGGATGCACTCTGCGATGTGACGGGGATCGGCGTGGACCGCTATTTGAATCGCATATGTCCACTCGCAGCGGCGTTGGACGAGTCGTGGAAAGCGATGGCGCTCAATGTCTTTCACGCGCATAGCGATGAAGATCGTGTGACGTTGCTCGAGACGTTCCTGGAGCCGCGTTGGCGCTCCGCGCGCTCGAGCAATCGGGTCTCCTGGGGACCAGCCCAGAGACAGGGCGACTGGTCGCGGGCCGCCATCGCACGGATGCACGATTTAACTAAGGGGCAGAGCAAGCGTCAATTTGAACGACGAACGCGCACTATAACCGGCTGGTCTGCACGGGGGCTGAAGAATATTGCGCGAGCTGAAGGCGCTCTCTTGATGGCTGCGCGCGCTACGCAACCGAGGGTGAATTGGGCAAGCATTGCGGCCGAAGCTGGCTATGCGGACCAATCGCACCTTTGCCGCGAAGTGCGCCGTTACACCGGCCTAAGCCCGCATCACCTTTGGTTGCACCTACAAAATGACCAGGCTCTGTGGGTTTACAAGGCGTGGTTTGGCGGGTCGAGCGTTTGATCGGCGCAAAGTAACGGAACGTATTCGGATTTCGCCCCATCAGTTCTCTTAAAGTTGTCGCTTTGAAGACATCGTTTGCGGCACCAATGTCGACCTCTGGACACCCATGCAAAAATGGGAGATTGCTCGAACTCGTTGTCCGTGTTGGTCCAAACGTGATCCCAGCTCGCGCTTCGAAATAGCGTTTGATCGTGTCGCCTACTACCCTTTGACAGATGATCAAGAATCCAGCTTCCATCGAATTGAAATCTTGAAACTCGTCGACCAAAGCAAGCCTGTATCCTGGTATCAACTATGGATCCGCAAGTAGCCGCTCGTGCACTCTCTAGGCGCTGCCAAGAAAATCGACTGCGTCATATTAAGTCGTGTGCTGTCCAAAGAAATTCTGACTGATCGGAAGCAGCTGAACTCACCCCATTACTTAGTGAAACGAGGCGCAGAAGTTGACACCCCAGGACACCGCGCGCTGCGCGACGCACCAGGGGGCGCGTCTCATTAAGGGTTGGCCAACTGAAGTTCGCTCAACGTCTCGAGAGCGGCAGAAGGAGAATGTTCGAGGTCGAACGGTCAACAACTTCGCCTGATTGGCTTATGTGGCTCGTTCCGTGCCAAGTTTGGAATCTTCCCAAAAACATTCAGGATCTACTCGTATGACACTTCTTCGCATCGCTGCATTTTCAGATGGCGATAAAGGGGGAAACCCTGCCGGCATTTGGATTGGCGACAATTTGCCGCCTGCACCGAAGATGCAAACAATGGCTGCGGATGTTGGGTTCTCTGAAACGGCATTCGCGGCGCCCGAGGGCGGCGCATGGCGCGTTCGCTATTTTTCGCCGCTATGCGAAGTGCCGTTTTGTGGACACGCCACCATTGCTCTGGGGGCAGCTCTTGCACTTCGTTACGGCGACCAGACCTTTCAACTGAGGCTAAATCGCGCAAATATTTCGGTTGCTGGCCGCCGAGACGGCCATACGATCGCGGCGTCGCTTCAATCACCGCCGACGTGGAGCGCACCCATTGAGCCTCTCCTAAGGGCCAACTTGCTGCAACTTCTCGACTACTCAGTTGAGGATCTTGACTTAAATATTCCGCCCGCGAAGATTCACGGTGGCGCGGATCATGTCGTGTTGGCTCTCAAGACACGCAACGCGCTTGCTCGCATGAGCTATGACTTCAAGCGCGGACAAGAGCTAATGGAAATGGCCGGATTAGTTACGGTCGCGCTTGTTACTTCAGAGAACCCGCAGTTGTTCCACGTCCGCAATGCCTTTGCGGTAGGTGGGGTATTGGAGGATCCCGCAACCGGCGCAGCTGCCGCAGCGTTTGCGGGATACCTGCGCGACATAGGCTGGCCGCACGGGGGGGCTATTAATATTATTCAGGGAGAAGACATGGGGATGCGTTCGCTTATCCGCGCAGAAATTAGTGAGGTTCCCTGCAGTTCAATCAGAGTATCAGGGACGGCGCGAATTATGAGCGACGCTTAATTCCTCTTGCACCTGTCGCAGTTCTGGGCAAACGCCGATCAATTCCGATAGGCCCCGGTGAACAGGCCTGTTGTTGCAGCAGCATATCGCCAAGCTGCCTATCGGTTTCGTTTGCCGTCGAAGTGCCGATCACTTCCGAGGTGACCCCAATCCAGACATGAGGCCTTCATTACATTGTTGCTGCATTCGCGCAGTTGGGGTCCGCTGATGCAATACTTGAAGACCATTCGTGAGTTGTGGTTCTGGGCTTAATTTTTGATGCTCGCGGAACTCGGAGGAACCATGAGACGCGCTGCCTTAGCCTTGATCACGCGGTTCGTCGCTGCAGTGGACAGACCGCATCCGGTCCGGGTGGCCATCGACGGGCGGACAGCATCGGGCAAGACGACCGTCGCCGATGAATTGGCCAACGAGTTCGTTCGAATCGGTCGAGCGACAATCCGCACTTCAATTGATGGCTTCCATCGACCGAAAGTTGATAGATACGCTCGCGGACGCCATTCGCCTGAGGGTTATTATTTCGACGCCCGTGACCTTGATGCAATTCGGAAGCTGCTTCTCGATCCGTTGGGAATGCAAGGATCACTGATCTACCGGACGGCTTCCTTCGACCTTGGGACCGATCTGCCGATCGTTGCGCCCGCTCGTCGAGCGGGCCAGAAAGACATCCTCATAGTCGATGGGACATTCCTGCAGCGACCGGAATTGAGAGACGCTTGGGAAGTTGTCGTGTTCGTCAACGTTGACGCGGCGACGGCTGTCGGACGAGGCGTATCCCGGGACGCCGAGCGAATAGGTGGCCAGGAGGCGGCCGAGATCTTGTATCGCGATCGGTATTCGCCTGCGTTCGAGATTTATGAGAAGCTGAGTCGTCCCCTGCAAAATGCCAATATCGTGTTGGAGAATGGAGATTTCGAGAACGCGACCGCGCGCATCCTCAGGCCCGTCGAAAAGTAGTCGAGCTAGCTTCACAATCACGCTCATGTAACGATCTCCCTATCGGTTCGAGGATGCACCCTGGCCGTCAGCTAGGAGCATCAGAGGAATGTGTCATCATTTCCGCCGCTGGCACCGCACCATTTGTTGGGCCGCCTCAAGGAGTGCGGCTCTTAGCTTTTTATCCTTGATTGCTTGACAGGCCTTCACCAGCCTTTCGACAGCAGTGTCGGATATTCGTGAGATGCCTTTGGCTCGCTGTGCTGACCCCTCACTCTGATCTCCGACTTCACCGTAGAATGCAGTGATCGGCACACCGAATAGTTTTGCGAGTTGAGACAGCCGACTCGCCCTGACGCGGTTGGCCCCGTTCTCATATTTTTGAATTTGCTGGAAAGTGACCCCGACATCGTCGCCAACATCAGTTTGAGAAAGCTTGTTCCGGAGCCTCAAGTTCCGGATACGCGCACCGACTGCGGCATCGATCGCGTTCGTTTTAGCCCTCACCGAAGTTCTCCCCCGTTGTGTGCAGGGACAGCCCGTTTTCTGTTGCCGAATCAGCCGTCGTTACGGCCACCCACACACCTTTACAGGGAGACCTCCATAACTCTCGCGTGTTCGTACCGCGATCTACGCCGCGCAATCTAATTATTGCTCTGCTTGGGAGACCTCTTTTTCATGGTCGCGCCACACATCCGGTCATCGAGATAGCTAACCCTGAAGACGACGAAGATCATCCGTTTTAAGTTTGCCGCCTGTCTAAAACTCTACGATAAGACTGACGCTGACAATTCAAGCTGCAAAATATCCTAACAGTACGGGAAAACCAGAAGTGAATTCGAAATCGAGTTGTTGCCGCCGAAGCCCCTCCTTACCGAGGAGCTTCGTATTGGGATTAGATCCAGCTAACCGCCGCGTGCGCCTGCAGACTTCGGACGACTCGCTTGCGAAAGTTTCTCGATACTGACGAGCGTATTGGTGAGCCGTCGAGATAGATCGTCGTAAGGTACAATCTCAACGTTCTTGAGACCCTCGTTCAACATTCTAAAATACTCTGCCTTCGCTGGAGAGATTACGAACTCTGCTCGTGATCCAGCGATGATTATGCCTCTAGGCTTCATAATCCTTAGACGAAGGCTGGTCACCTTTTCTATTTGCATCATCATACTCGCCTTCTGGCTAGCGACACTCTCGATGTAGTTTTCAACCTGCGCAATTGCCTTAGCGATGTCGGAGGTCCAATAGAATGAGTTATGAGATTTGTCCTCGCTCAGAAGTAGGGTACGAGGCAGTTTGATCTCCAAGAGATCGAGATAGTCGTCTGCAGTAACCACGCCAAAGTCCGGGAACTGTGTTGTAACCACCGCAATATTCATCTTTGGGATTTTTCTAATATAGCTATCCTGGAAGTAGAGTATTTTTTCATCGAAATAAGTTTGCCAATCCGCCTCTGACAAATTGCGTGCCAGTCGGGAAGCAAACTCCGATATCAATCGGCGTAGATGAAGAAGCTGCACATCTCGCTTGCGCTGGACTGTCGCTCGCTCATCGAAGCCGGCAGCCTTTGAATCAGCAGCTAGCTTTGCCGCAAAACTAGAGAGCGCTTTGCCATCTTCAGCAGAGAGTGCGCGAGGATCGAGTTTTTCGGTCAGAAGACGAGCAAGCATGCCCCGCCGATAGGTTTCGACTCGTTGGGCATCAGTGAACTGACTGGGAAATATTGAGGAGAGCGTCTCGACAACAGCGTCGAGCTTGATGTCTCTCCCGCGTTGATTAACGAGGCCGCTTATTCTTTTAGTGTTTTCTCCGACAAGAACACCAAGTACTTCGACCCAGATTTCTGAACCAGGTCCTTTTTCGGCGTTAGAATTAGTTCGAAGCGCTTGAATTTCTTACCGATCGTTTCGAGGAGGTGCTTGCCGTTCGTAAATCCTTGGCCCTTGTCTTTCAAAACCCTTGGTCTCGCGCGATAGCCTTGGTAATGGACCGTCGTTCCAATGAGGGCTTTGCCATAAAACTTATTTTTTATGATGTAGCTGCGCATGAAATTCCCCAGCCAGATTATACCGCTAAGCTAAAAAACGGCCAATTAGCGTTTTCGGAAGCTCAGACGCGCCTCAGCTTACTTCGTCAATACAACTGCTAGACAGCGCTTCCTCGCCGTACGCGTCGTCCATGTAACCACGGTTAGCGAGGCGCTCTGAGCTGATCGACCGCTCTGACATCAGTAACTATCGAATCGGGTCAATTGTACACACGCACCAATGCCACCCCGGCATTCTAGTGTGCCTTTCCGGCACTGACATCCTTCTCCATCATATACCAAGCCGGCCGGCACATTATTAGTTAGCTCTCAAGCAGCATGAACACCAACCTGCTTGGGCTTAATCGACTCTTGAGCTTTAACGAGCGCAGAATCGAGGCCGAATTGAGCGAGTTGCTCTGCGACTTGTTTGACGACATCGATGTTCTGCGTGACGAAGCTCGAGCATTCGAGATCTTGCTCCAACGAATCTTCCAGGGCGAACGCTGGACAGTATCGTGAGTAGGTAGCCCAAGGGGGTTCGAATTCCCTCAAGGGTTCGTCAAAAGAAGCGTTGTGAATCAACGAGATTCTGGCGGCGGGCCGTCGTAGACGACATTAAAACTAAATGCCTCGAGCGCGACCCTCAGCTGATGAAGGTCTTCGATATGTTGAAACGGTACGAGGACCTACAGTCAGGCAAGATTGTTACGAATGACAACAAGCCGTGGCCGATGCGCAAAGCCAGTTAAAAGCTATCGTTGATTTGCCCCGACAACTCGCAGAAGACCCGAAAAACATCTTAGCATCTGCCGAATTTATGAGATTTGGCGTGCTTAGTTAATCGCCTTGTCGAGCCTCGGCGCGCCGTCGACGATCAGGAACTCGGGCCACCGCAGCCCGCGCTTGATGAGAACGTCAAGCACTGTGCGCCATGCCTCGGCGCTCTCCCCACCCATGCTCTTGATCGCGAGCAGAACCTTCTGACCGTCCGCGCGCGCCGAGAACGACGAGCAGCGAGATCGAGGTCGCCTTGCCGTCGAGCCGTACGCAAACAACCGTGCCACCAAGGATCAGCACACGATCGGCTCCCCGGCCAGCGAACGGCTGTTCCAGGCATTCCAGTCGCTCTTCACCTTGCGCCAAGTCCGGCTCAAGGTGTCCTTGCTGACTGTTCCGCCGAACAACGCCGCCAGCGCGCGGCGCACCCGCCGGGTGTTGGTGCCGGCGAGATAGCTGCTCGCGATCAGCGCACCGGCAACAAGCGTGCGTCGCTGATAGGCGCGCAATGCGTGGCTCTTCCATTCCGCCGTTCCGCCCTCGGCCGTGGTCAGCCGGGCGCGCGGCACCGCGATCTCAATCGGCCCGAACGTGCCCGTCAGCGACCGCGTGCGGCTGCCGTGGCGGTGCTCCGCGACACCGGCTCTTTCTTCATCGCCGGCCATCTGCTTCGTCCGTAACGCGGCCGTCCCAGCACAGTATCAAGTTCGCCGCGCAGCAGCTCTTCAATGAACTCACGCGCCCGAGACCGCACCTCGGCCCCAATCGGATCAAATCAATTGTCGAAAAGATCAACAGCCTTCTCTGCCGCAGGCTGCACAGAATCGCGCTTCGTAGTATGCTTCTTCATGCGTGGTCTCCAGTCCGGCGCTTCAACGCCGGATGATTCGAGGTTGAACACCCCAGAGACTACGCCACCCTCAATTCCTACCAACCTCGCGACGGGACCGCATCTGTATACCATCGGGCTGAGGCCTGTTTCTCGCTATTGATTTTTTAGCACTATGGGCACCAATTGTTTTCGCAGATTTTTCCTACCGGGCCAGGGAGATCCTTGCCATGGGGAGGGCCATTTGGAGGGCTTGGCAGGCAGCTGCCCGGGCTCTCGAGGCAACTCTTGAACTTTTCTTCGCAGCTCGACGCGTCGGCAACACATCCTAACGCGTCGGGAGACGGCAGTTTCTCCAGCTTCTTGATCAGCTCTTGCATCTGCTCGAAAAGGTCCTGTGTAATTTTTGCCGCCGCCTGGGCGTCATGTATCGCTTGCTCGATGAGAGGGTCTATGGAATTACTGAACGGTTGCTTGGGTAGATTAGGTACCTCCGTTGAATATAAGTCGGCAATAAAAACGCAGTCCCAAAACATCGTCTGCGTCCATGCCATCTCATTTTCGGCCCGCTCCCACGCCCACTGAAATCGTGGACTGTCCGTTTTATTTGCAGGACATTTTTTCAAGATTTGCTCGGCAAACTCAGGATCTGATCTCCCCTTAGCGATATAGATGAAAAATGGATTTTTCGGATTGGTCGCCAGAATTGCTTTTGCCGCATCAGCGAGCAAAGGACTCTCGTAACCTAGTCTCTTCTCAAGCAGAAACACCTCAACCGCCGCTAAATGCGGGTTGTCGTTCACCTTGGAATTGATGTCGGTCATGACCGCAGCAAGGTGCGCTGGAAGCAGCGGTGCTATGCCGGCATTCTTGGCGAGGTTCGATAGAGCTTGAAAGGACTTAGCGTATACCTGAGCGGCGCCTTGGTACAGAGAATGAAAATCCGGTATCGGCGGGACAGGTAAGCCGTGCGCGTACTTATTGAGCGCTGCATTCACGTCCTCTTGAAGCTTTTCGAACTTGTGGTCGAAGTCCGCCGGGAGCGGAATACTCGGCAAAAGGTCCAACAGGGTGCATACCGTGGGCTCGCCGAGAACGTCCGCGAGCCGATTAAGCATTAAGCAGTCGATTGGCTTCAACGCACACAAATCCGCCTCGCAATACCGTTGCGAGCCCGGCGGCACGCAATTAACGCAACGTGGGTTTTTGTGAATCCAGTTGATCCAATTTCGAAAACCCTCTCGGTCTCGTTTTTCCGCGATGTACGCAATAATACCCAACGCAAGGTCCGTGCTTAACGATGTCTGACCGCCTTGGTTTTCTGGGGTGCCTATCTTCGTCGGCGCGCGCCACCAGCGACCGAAATTTGGACCTGCTCCGAGAGATTGAGAACGCCTTACCGTCGAGCAACCGATTTGCTCACCAACAGTGCAAAGCAGCCCATTGAAGAAAACGCTGTCCCCGTCGTCGCATGTCGAATTATTGGCTGATGGGGGATAATCGTTCTTCGAGGGGAAGGAAGGTTCGACAGCACCGCAACGAAAAGCTTGGTCTTTGGATAACCAAAGGCTCATTCGTCTTCTAAGCTCATCTGTGTTTGTGGCCTCTATCTGTTCATTGAGGCTTTGTATGCGCATCCATAGCTGTTCGCCGTCAAAGCAAAACTTTTCCTTACGGTGTCGTGCCCCGCGAGACCGATCCTCAGGCTGACAGCTATGGGAAATTGAAATTGTACGAAGCTCAGCGACAACAACGCTTTGTCCTTGTTTTAGAGAGAAGGTTGACTCACAGCAATCTGCGAGATGCGCAAAGACATCGATTTCCCGGTTGGCCGTTAGCCGGTTTCCAGCTCGCACATCAGACAGCCTCAGAGGCTGTCCGCCTCTATCGAAGAACGCAGTATCCTGCCCCACATCGTGCAGCGCGACCCACATTTCGCCGCAGCTCTCAGTCAGACCGCAAGCGTGAGCGGGGATTTTTAACGCGAGAAACAACAGTACGCATAAGCTGCAGACCAACACCGATGATCGAATAATTCTCGGGATGGTGCATACCTTGCTCGCCATATTTGCTCCTGGTTGTCACCCAGTTTTTTGCCCTTTCTGCAGATGCTATGCCTTGGGCTTGGCCGTGTAAGAGCAGTAATATTGGTAAGTCACGTGTCCAAAAAAGTCCTTATCATTGCTTTCCGTCGCGCTCCATCCAACGTCGCAGCCTGGATACTGTTTAGTGTAGTTGTCGAGGTTCGCTTGACACATCTCTTTTTGCGTATGACCGCCATCCACCCTCGGAGAGACATATTGCGGCAGAGTCTGCGGACATACCTTTGAAGCGTTTAGGGGCTCTGCGGACTCCGGGACAAAACGTCGGGGCGGGACCGGGAAACTGATATTATTATACACACGGACAACATACATCGTATCCGACGGGGATTTTACATCGATGCGACCTGCCCAAATTTGATCGCTGTCGATTAGCTCATCGATAGCTTTGACGACCAGATCGTAGGGCGCGTAGTTCAGGCCGTCGTAAATTTCCTCAAAAGTGTGCGGACTATTGCTGCTAAGCATCCTTTTGATTTCGTTTTCCAGCCGATCAATTTCTCGGCCCTCTGCATTCCGTTGGTAAAGAATAGCCACGCTCATAAGCACCAAGAACACTATGACTACCGCAGTAGCTATCCAACCCCGTACCCCCTTGACGACGTAGATCGGAATGAGTGCCGCGATACCTACGGCGACGCCGGAGATTCCCATGATAGTGTCGAAGGTCAAGTTTTCCTCTCTTCGTTTTTACAAGCACCGTTGACCTAAATAAGTGTGCTAATCACCGCAACGCGGACGCGGCAACAGGAGCCGCTGGTTGAATGGCCACTAGGCCAGATTCTGCCAGAAATTGAGTAACACGCAAGCTTCTACCAAGCTCGAGACGACTATTGCTGCGCGCCTCCCGGCGCCTCAAATCTGGCTTATCGGGCGGCCCCTTAAGCCTGAAAGATCGCAAAGTGTTCACGCCGATGCGAAGGAAGGATGCAGTCGGCGCGAGTGCAATCGACCGAAATGACAAGATACACCGGGACTCAACTGTGCGGAAACGACATCTTGTCGGTCGCGACTAAGATATGCGGTCGATCATCCTCCGCCCACGTGCATACCCCGTCAAGCTTCGAGGTACCCATCTCGATCGAGCCCACGATCATGCCGACGCGCTGAAGCAGCGCGACGACATCCGTGCAGAGCCCCTCGCCTATTTTCCAGTGCCGGCGGAGATCCAGAGCGATGCGCTCGAGATCGTCATCGCGTAACTGCCTGTAGCTCGATTTTCCAAGAACGTCAGGAATATCGATCGGCGGAAAATCCGCGTAATGCTGCAGGACCGAGCTGATTTCCCGGAGCCAGCGCATCTGCTACGCCTGGTAGTCGATGTCCCGCCCCAAAGTCGATGCCAGCGTGCGGTAGAACATCGCCCGATGATTGGTCTACACTCGACGCAAGAAGTATTTTGCGACGCACCTGGAGCGCATCCGTCAGCTGCGTTAAGGCATCGGCGTCCGGCGCGCTTGTGCCATCTTCCCAGCGCGTTACCGTGCTTGTGCTCATACTCAAACGCCGCGCGAGCACAGCCATGCTTGTTAGCCGCCGCGCGGCTCGCACTTCGGTCAAACGTTCCGGCACAAATCGTGGAGTACCCACCCGCATTTCAATCGCCACACGCAAATCAAGAATAAACTTAAGGCTCGGCGTTTCAGCCTTGGGATCCACCCTCCTCTTCGTTTGAAGGACGCGCTCAGGTGGAACGAGCCGCTTCACCACCTGCTTCAAGGTGACCTTCGGGGTCTCGGCCTCGGCCGCTGCCGGACTCTCGGTGGGCGTCTTGGTTTCATTGTCGCTCAGGAATTCGTCGATTGGCTCGTAATACAGGAATGACTCGTAGCTGGACTCAAATGATACCAACGGCGATCTCTTCGATTTTGCCGGCGTGTTCACGATCGCGTGCCACCAGAAGTACAGCGAAGAGGTCTTTCCTGGCACCAGGCACCAGCGCTGTTGGGCTCACAAGACCACCAACGTGCTCATTGAGGTCGCGCTCTCGGTCCAGGTCAACATGAAGGCGGATCTTCGCGAGATTTACGGCGCGTCAACGCGCGCGGCTGCCGAAGCCGCAATCGACGTGTTCGCCGAAAAATACCGTGCCAAGTACGACAAGGCGGTGGCCTGTCTGACCAAGGATCGGGACGTTATGCTTGCCTTCTTCGACTTCCCGGCCGAGCACGGGTACCATCTGCGTACGTCAAATCCGATCGAGAGCGTGTTTGCTACGGTCCGTCATCGAACGGTGCGAACCAAGGGAGCCTTGTCGGCGACAACCGCCAAGCTCGGTGTTCAAGATCGTCACCGCGGCGGCAAAAACCTGGCGACGATTGAAGGGAGAAATCAGTTGCCGAAACTCGTCCAAGGAGTCAGATTCCAAAACGGCATCGAGGTCATCGGAATGCCGACTCACCACGCCGCCTGATCGACCTCGTCACCCAATCTCATGCATAGCTCGCTCGTGCGCGTCGTTGCCCATTGTTTCTGCATCATAACAGGCACCACAGACTGCGGAGCCGCCAATAAACCGCAATCCTTCGGTTGCGACTTCCATTGGTCTTGCCTGAGCACCGCTCGAGTTCTCACGGATGATGCGATCCTTGCGGCACGGAACGCTGAAACATCCTCATCTGCCTGCCTCGCTGTCAGGCTTCTTGTTCAGAAAGCGGGCACAGTTGAAAAAGCCGTTTTGGCGCTAGATTAAGACGGCGGCCTACAAGCTCACCGTGGCGCCAGGGGCGCGGTCTCTCGCGCACCGACCACGCCGCCGGCACTGCAGTTGAAGGGCCCATAAACGCAGCTTAATTATTGCAATCCACGGTGCGGCTTCAGCCAGAGCGCGGTGATCTGCCCTTGCTCACTTAGCTCAAAGATAACACCCGGAAATACGGTTACCGCTGCCGCAGAACTCTCACGAGATCCGATACAAACCCAACCCGTGGCTTTGTCGACCTGAACTGGGAGATAGCTTCCTCGAGTGAGGCGCACCGATATACCTGGCATCAGCGGACCGTCAGGGACGACGAAGAGTTCACCCGAGACGGCTTCTGGAGCGCACAAATTCGCAGGACTCCATCTTGTATGGGGACACAGTCCCCATACAGAGATTACCTTCCCAGCCTCATCAACTTCCAAATTGAGGTCATCAAGCAAAACGGATGTGAAGCTGCCTTCCGGAGATGGTTCAACATCAAACGAATACTCCTGAGGGCGATACACCAAGATGCTATTAGGTATCCGAGATTGGGTGCGATCTATTCGGAAGTACATATTATGGCTCGCTTTGGAAAAGCATATGATAGATCACGTTCGTTTCGGGATGAATCACCAGCTCATAATTACCTGTGATCGTCGCATTCGGGGCACCGACCTCCACGTTAGCACGACTCATTGTACCGGGGACGTCGTACCGAAGAGCCCCAGGAATGCCGCCGGGATCAGGCACACTCCTTCCAGTGGCCGTGATTTCTTGGATCGTCAAATTGTTGATGTAGGGTCTTCTTGATAGGTTGTTTGCCACGGTCCCTGTGAGCGTGTAGTCGCCAATGTTGACAACGCGGGAGCTGGCAGCGATTTCTGGCGCCGCTGCGGTTCCTGCACTGACGACGGGGAAAGTCATGCCCAATCCGGCGAGTGCTGGCTGCGAGCTTTGCCAAAACTGGACAGGGTTGGTGGCGAGGTCCCGCGTCATCCTCCCGATATCAGTCGGTATTGTCGCCATCGCAGCAATACCACTGTCAACGAAACTCCGCACCTGCCCGCCCACGCTCTGAAGTAGCCCATTCCCCGATAACCCGAGAGGATCAACGACATTAAGGGGATCATTCTCGACGTAACCATACAAATTGATGCCACCTCGCAAACCGATCGGGTCCAGTTGGGAAAACCTTCCCCAAGCCGGGTAGTATATGCGAGAGCGATAGTAGTATAGCCCGCCGTTTTCAGGGTCGATACGCTGTCCCGTATACCCGAATGTCCCGACAATGCTCGCGCTTGCACTTTTGCCAAACGGCAAGTAGTTCAACTTTGTGAATGCGCCGCTGCTGGAGTCAACCGACGCGATGATTGAGTTCAAGCTATCGGGCGTCAAGGTGAGACGCGTGCCGCCGATCGTCATCTGACTCAATACGTCGTTAGGGCCGAGACCATAAGCGTACCAGCGTAGTAGCACGCCACTTGATCCATCATAATCAAGCACGGCCCGGTTGTCGGCGTCGTTGACGGTAATCGTTGCAGTTCCGTTGACTGCTTTGCTCTTGCGGTGACCTTGCGAGTCGTGACCGTATGATGAGGTATTCCCTGCCCCACTCGCTGACGTCATGCGATTTTCAGCGTCGTAACCAAAAGAAAAGGTGCCGTCTCCGGTGAGGTTACCGTTGACATCGTAGGTTGGCGTGACGGACGCCACAGCGGTATACTGATTTGCCGGATTTACCGTATAGTTAGTCGTGCTGCTAGTCGCCGTCGGATAGTACCACCAGCTAGGGTCCGTCACTGTTTGACTGATGCGCTGGTTAGCGCCGTTGTAAGCATGATTGAATGTGACGCTACCGACTGCTGCGGGCGTGGGTGTCGGAGTTGGGGACCAGTTCGTTTTCGTGAGACGATTTAGCTGGTCGTAGTTATAGCTCATTACAAATGTAACTGGCGAGCCAGGCGCAGCAGCGACAATTGTTGCACTGTTATCAGCAATAGCCCTGACTCGCCCTGCAAGGTCATAGCTAGTCCACGCGGTCGGCGAAGCCGAACTAGTCGCTGCGCAAGAAATAGGCGTTGCCGCGATCGTTTTTGTACACAAGCGATTTAGCGTATCATAAGCGAAGGTTATTTGCTGGCCAGCCCGCGTAGTCTGCTGCGTGATATTATCGTCGGCATCGTACAAACGCGACTCGACGGGATGACCACCTGTTGAGTCGATAGGATAAGTGACGTTTAGCAACCGTTCGAAGCCATCATAGTTGTATGTTGTTGAGTTACCTCGCGCATCGAGAAAGCTCGCCAGTTTTCCGTTCGCATTGTATGCAAGTTGCTGGGAGACGACGCCGCTTGGATCGGTGACCTGCGAAAGCCTATTGACGGCATCGTACGCTAATCTAGTCAAACGCCTTGTATTCGCGCTGAAAGGTGTATTGATCGTTTGAAGACGATCCAGAGCATCGTACGTATTTGTAGTCGTATTGCCGTTAGGGTCTGTAACGGTCTCGACTTTTCCGGTGAGCGTGTAGGTCGTACTGGTTACCTGAGCAGCAGCGCCATTAGCGCGCGTCACAGTCAACAGGCGGCCATCGGCATCATAGGATCGCAGGGTTTGGACAGGGCTCGCACCGGCATTGAACGGTGCAGGCGCGGTAGAAGCGATCAGCCGCCTACTCGCATCGTAACTAAACGTGCTTCGATTTCCCTTTGGATCGGTTGTTGCTATCCGATTGCCGACCGGGTCGAATGAAAAAGTGGTAGCGAGATTCAGACGCCCAGGGCCATAGTCGGCTGTCCAGGAGACGAGATTGCCCAGGCTGTCATAGGTCAATTGAGTGGCCGCACCTGTGGGATCAGTTGCAACGATCGGCACTCCGAGCGCGTTATAGCGAAAAGTCGATTTTGAATTGAGATGCGGAACCGCCCCAGCATCAGCAACTATTTCGGCGAGATTGCCAGAATCGTCGTATTGAAAAGTCGAAACAAGACCGAGCGCATCTGTCTGCGTTGCGACCTTATTCCAGGTCTGATTGTACGTGAACGTCTGAGTGGTCGAAGAAGGCGAGCCCGCGATTCCAATTCGCGTGATCGACAGGACATTATTGGCATACGCATTTGTAACGTCGTCGTATTGATAAGCTACTCCATTGCCACGAGGCAACGTTGTTCCGATCATGCGATCCAGGCCGTCATAGGAGGTAGACGTTACTAGATCAAGATTAGCCAAATCCTGAATTTCGAAAGTCGCCTTCCCGCGAGGATTGTAGTAGAGGACATGCCGAGTTCCCGCTGCGTCTACTTCCTCACTTCTGTAGCCCGCAAAGAAGTAGGTCCACAACGCGCCATGCGTATTGGCCTGACTCCCGACACGACCGAGGGAGTCGTAGATATTGGTAACGAACGTTCTCCCATTTAACGACGGAATGTAGATTTGGGTCAGCAAGCCTGACGACGTGACATTGCCCGAGCTTTGATACGCGTACCGCGTGACGTTCCCGGATGGATCGGAGTAAGACGCTAGATTTCCAAGAGCGTCATAAGAATAGGAAACCGTTCGACCGGCGCTGTCCCTCACGGAGGTTAACTGATTGGTAGCGCTGTATATCAGTGCGAGCGAGCGGCCTGCATTGTTCGTTACGGCCGTAAGTCGCGGAGGTGTGCTCGCATTATATGAAAATGACACAGTCGGACCAGCGGGATCGGCCCAACGTGAGATATTTCCCGCCGTATCGAAAGTTAGCTGTTGTCCGTTTTTTCTTTGCAGCAAATAAGTGCCGCCCGCCATGGACAAGCGATCGCTCAATCCCAGCTGCGCCTGATAACTTTTGTCTGGCAAGAGAACAAATTGTTCGGTCTGTGAGCCGACACTAACATTGACTATGTTGTTGATTAGTTGATCCATAAACCAACGTTGCGCCATGTTTGCGACGAGAACGTTGGTCAAGGGCTTGCCGCTGTCGCTTAGTAAATCCAGGGAGGCATAAATTTCGACGATAGCGGCCGCGCCTTGGATAGGCGAGTCCTGCGCCAAGCCCTTGAGACCATCACTATTTGGAGAAGCTGTGATCGCGTAATCGTGCGTCCATCCAAATCCCAGCGGTCCTACTCGCTTCCTATTGCTAGAGCTATAGCTGCGATGGAAATCTAAACCGACAGGAAAAGCAGCCGAGCCAATTACAATATCATTATTGTCATACAAATAAGCCCCACTGCCGAGGTCGATCGGCTCAAGAGACTGTTTCTGTGGGGCCGGTGGTATTGAAGGGGTCGTGTTGATCGTCGCGCTCACGACATCCTGTTGGGGCACCGATTGATCGCTATAACCTCCCTTAATATTAGATGTGATCAGGTAGCCAATATTGTTGCTCAACAGCGCGATGTAACCGACGCCGGTCCACGCTCCCTGTGTTACCTGACCATTGCTCGGGAGGATAACTCGATATCCGCTGTTGATATAGCTTTCGATGGTATTCAGGTCGGGCGTGTTGTAGTGGGCTTGAACCGCCGACTTGATTGTCGACCAATTGCTCGAATTCGCATCGTAAATGATATCGCTTTCGTTGTTTGCAATATCGAGCAGTTTTACGGTGGAAACCGCTCCTACGCCTTGTTGAGACAAGTTTTGATCAAGCACTCCCCATTCGAATGCACTCCCATGCCCCGCGATGCCGAAGAAGGCAGTCACACTATGCGGATCTAGGCCCGCGGTGGTATTCGAGCGGGAGCTGAAGCCGACGAACAGACCTGGCATGTCGATATATGGACCGCCAGCCCACCCAACGACGCCGATACTACAATTCAAAACCGTTTGTGTTCCGAGAACCCTATCTTGCAGATCCGACACGGCCGACCACTGCGAGAGCCAAGAGTAGCCAATCATATTCAGTGATTCACCAAGCACAGCTTCAGAACTCGGCGTAGCGCCTCCAGCTTGATTCGCTTGCAATTGGTCGCGATGGAAATCCACCATACCCCGCGCTGTAAAATCCCACCCATTCACGATGGCGTAGGTATACCCAACTTGCGCTCGTATATTGTTTTGGGCCGTAAAGACGTTCGTGCGTCCCGACCCGGTCCCTCCGCAAAACACGCTTCCCATGCCGGAGGTACTGAAGCAGAATGGAAAAGTGACAGTGTAATTGATGGCAGTAGAGCTAGCAGTATCGGTAGCCTGCACCACTCCGTCTAAGTAAAGCACAGGCCTATTGCTCGAATTGTAGACTATGCTGAGGCGGTGGCCGTAGATCTCATCCCCGTAATAAGTCAGGTTGATTGCACCTAATTGCACACCCAAGGTGGTCCTGTAGCTGTTGGGGATCTCGCCGGGCCAAGTTGCCGGACTATCACCGGGCTTTTCATAACTAAGGCTTGTTTGCGGAGTAAACGGTTGAGTGAGAGGTTGAATGTAGCTGCCGCCGACAACATCCGCTGTCGTCGCTGTGGGCATGTTGGTTCTAATGTAATTGATGAGGTTGCTGGTGTAGTCGTTCAACCTATTGCGCAGATTCGTCGTGTTTAGATACTGAATTGAGGGAGGACTAGTCCCGATGCTTGCGCCGGACAGCGCCTGATCAAGTAAGCACTTTGCAGGAGGAAGACCCGTCCGACAATATTGCATCGCCGACGGGATATCGATGCCAGAGGTCCTGGTCGTTCTCGTCTTGAAGCTCGGATCAAAGACGTAAGTAGTCGAGCCAAGAGAGCCGCCTGTGGCTGACACCCAAACGTGGTCCATATCGACATAGGTAAGTCCGGACGAGCAACTCGTGGGATTAAGAGTGTACGGAATGCCGGCCCGCGTCAGCAAATCCGCAACTGCACATCCGTTTGACGTATCGACCGCCAGCCAGTTGCTCAGTACGCTAGGGCTAAGACGAATGGTGCCGTACTTGTAGCTTACCGAGTAACCGGATTGCCGCAACAAAGCCACCATCAAGGCGGCTTGGTCGAAATCATTTCCATGACCGTCTAGAAGTGTCCCAAATGCTCCCTTTTTTTGCCCGTAGGTCGGGCTGTATTCGATGTTTGCGTACACGTACTCATAGATAAGAAGAGCATCATTCTTGAGCGCCCGAGCTAGCTCGGCGATCGATGCAGGCGCGGCGACACCCGGTTGAGCAACTAAGGTGGGACTCGTCCCCGCATATATCGGCGCGCTTATAACGCTGGCTACAATCGCCAACAGGCATCTAATCACCATCCTTCGGAAAGAACTCAGAATCTTGTTGCGCTCGGACATCATCTCACTGTGCACCTTTGCCTAAGCTCGGCCTGATCACTTGCTGCGATAGCGGCACAACCCCCCGTGGCGGAGTCCTAGCTAGTTCTGTCTCTCGTTGTTTCAGTGCCTCGCTTAATTCCCCCGGGCGGCTGGCATACATTTCGGGTCGGTGGAGTCCAGGGGGACGAATCTCACTCGAGAGCGGGGTCTCCGATAGGGGTGGTTGTGGTGGCCTCGACTGCGCGTTGGCGCCCGTTAGGGTGTAAAAGACGAGCGCCAGCGGAAGAAGAAAGCTACTTCGTCGAGGCAAAGGCATTGAATACTCCGGTTGCGTTGTTCAATTTACGGCCCCCAATTCGCTCCACCGCTCGTATTCCAATCGAAGCATCCCCACACGCCCGTCGAACCAGGCGTGGTCACATTGATCGTTTCTTTCGTTCGATTCCCATTCGCGTCGTATTCGTAAACGATACATACGCCGGTGTCGTAGCTTGCCGTTATCAAACGTCCCAAAGCATCATACGAATAGGCCACTGAGCCATTTGCCGCTTCCCCGCCGTGTAAATCGAAAAGAATGAGCGGCGCTATTGCGCAGAGAGTCTTAATTGACCAAGTCCGACGGAAAACATCTAGTCGTCTCATGTCATCCCTTTCTCGGTCGCTCTATCACGACGTCGGTCGTAGAATCGAGGCGGTAGCTCAAATTTAATCTCATTCGTTGATGTACGGATATTTGCGTACTATCGTGTTCCGCGCAAAATTTATTTTGCACAATCCACCACGGTGTGCAACTAATTTGAGAACTAAGAGCTGGATTGCGACGCAGGGAGCGCCAACATGACTAGACTTATCGCGGCAATCGTTTTGCTTTTCGTTTTAGTCACGAACGACGCGCGTGCACAGACCTGCAGCGGTCTGACCAACATCGCTAACGGAACGTCAGCCGACGCGACGGCGGTGATGAACAACTTCAATACCCTACTCGGCTGTATCACCGCGCAGAATGCGCCGCGCGGCTATTTAAGCGGCCTTACACTCTCAACTGCTGGGAGTTCCGTTTCGTTCGGGATAGCACCCGGATTTGCCACGGCGAGTGACAACGTCTCGCCTATGACATTCACCGCATCGTCGTTTACGAAGAACACGAGTGGCTGGCAGGTTGGATCCGGTAACGGTGCGCTGGATACTACACCGATCCAGGCCAGCCATTGGTATCACGTCTATCTAATCAAGCGCACCGACACCAATGTCGTTGATGTTCTCATCTCTTTGGCCACGAACACCGCTCCTTTGCTCCCGTCGCCCTACACTCTCTATCGACGGATCGGGTCGATGCTCACAGACGGTTCGTCCAATTGGGTGGCGTTCACCCAGAGCGGGGATGAATTTCTCTGGAAAACGCCCGCTCTTGACCAAAATAACGGTCATCCCGGCACCACAGCTACCTACCCACTGACGACCCCACCTGGAGTCAATACCCACGCGCTGATTACGGTGCTCTATTCCAACACCAGCGCCAATGCTCAGGGAATTATCTATTCTCCCGATGCAGGCACCCAAGCGCCGAGCACTCCCTCGGGATACCTGAACTTCTTCAGCAACGCCGCGGGTAGTTTCAGCGTCGCAAATCTGAGCGTAAGAACCGACCTGACCTCTCAGGTAAATGCCGCGTTCGCGCTTGGGACCGGGAATTCAATCTATATCAACACTTACGGGTGGATAGACCGCAGGGGGCAAAACAACTAAAATCAACTCTACGCTCTCAAAGTGTCAAGGATCTTGATTTTCGATCGGCGGCGAGCAAGGCACCTTGACATCTCGTTTACGTTCGTGCGGCGAGCAGATCTTTTGCCAATACACGAAGACCGCAATTAAGAATGAGTTTTCTGCGATAGGCACGACTTACAGCCTTATGGCCATATGCAGTTTTGCAAAAGCGCCTGCAGTTCCCCCCAACTCCGCTGCCACTGCATTAACAATGGTCCCAGGTACGTTCGCCGCGTTGTGAATCCAGAGGCCGCACTGTACGAAAGTTCTCAAATCGCCGCCCCGCAGGCATAAGGGTCCCCGCATGGACGCGATTTTCATCAACGCCCGTTGATATCTCTGCCGATCATTGCTGCATTGGTGAGGGCGGCGAAATGCACACTCCCCTAAGGCCGATTCCGCAAACAAATCATCGGTCGATATCACGAGCAGAGGACGGCTATCGTGTTGGAGATGAAATCTGTTTCCCGCGGGCGCTAACGTACATTTTACAGGCGCAAAGGCGACTTTCGCGAAAGCTCGGTGATGAGCTAAAAGGCTCGCCGGGAGTAAATTCAGTCCTCGTTACTTTCAACTTCAGTCAAGCCAATGGTCCAGCAAACCATTGCAAATCTGCGACCTGCCTGCCGCAGAAATTTTCATTCCTCAACCCAGAAACTTGCCGCCGGACCTCGCACCGGCAAGCATAGCTCATGATTTTGACGGTCTGGTATGATGCTCACGAAGCTGGCTTCCGGACCACCATGTTGCCGCAATCGCATTAATGCTCAGCTAATAGCAATGACGAAATACATTAAGGACGACGTCTTTTGGAGAACAACGATGCCGCACCAATCTCCCGATTCATCTCTGCGCAGCGCTAAAAAGGCTTTATGCGCTGATTTATACGCTGATCGTCAAAAATTCAGCGCGAGAATTTCGTGGTTCGACGCATTGCACCCTGAAAATGATGATATCTGGACGAATAACTATGGCGAGTTTGTCGACCGAGATCTGCGCGTCTATGTAGCTGGGACGGCCGAGTATCTTTACCTACGCCATCGAGACATCGCTCCGCTCGCGCGTGTTAATCAGGTTGTCGCGCCAAAGGTCTTCGGCAAAGTGCACCCTGAAGATCAGCCGCTTGAGACGCTAGAAGGCCGTCTTCCCTATTGGGCGAGAATGGCAGAAACATTGGGGATGCTCTCAATAGTGCGGGCAGTCTCGGCCCACTATCGCCCGAATGTTCATTGCGTTCTTTTTACATCGCCACAGAAAACACTCCTCGAAACTGCCTGCACACCGCGCTTGGCCGTTATACCCGGTCCGTTAGACCCTCGTTATCCCCTGTCTCAGTTCCCCTGATGAGTCCGGAGTATACCCGCGCGGTTCAGAACGATGCGCCAGCGGTCGACGTCAAACCCTGGGGCATTAATCTCATGTGCGTAGACTCGGTGAACACAATCTTCGGTCGACAGTAAGCCAACGCTTGATACAAACGACAAGGGCGGGACTACCATCCCGCCCCATCCAGCGATCCGAACAGGTAACTCCACTAACAATTACCGAGACACTTTAGTGGATCATCCATTTGATATAGCGGAATTGTCGGCCCCCAATTAGCTGGCGGTCGTTCGAGGGCGAGAAGGGTTACGTCTACAGCGCTTGCCCACAAATCCGGACGGGCAATGTCATAATCGTATGTCCTATCAACACCTCCATGAAACCCGGATGGACCGAGGGAATAGTCCTTCACGTAACGAGCGACGATCTGCCCGCCAGCGCCAACAAAGTCGATCACCACAGTTGGATGAAAAGGCGCAATCTGGACGCCATTGCTGACCTTGACCTTGAGATGGACCGATTTTCCATCTGGATTTAGCGAGGGCCAAGCTTCAACGAATTGATGCGCCCGTACCTCCGAGAAGTGATAGCCCTGTTTGGCGGCGAAGCTAGGCCTTCCGCCAGCGGTCGCAGCAGCAGTGACGATCGCCAGGGCTAATCTGCACTTTCCACGCATATTACTCTCCGGTAACGCTTCCTCGCGCCACCACGACGCGGGAGCGATCCAATATTAGGTCTGCTCGAAAGCAGGCGCACCTAGCGCACGAAATTTTTCATTATTAACTTGCGACCACACCCCGGCGCGCCGAGCGCTTGCGGCGTCTGGCATTGTTTCCGCCCGTGCGCACCTATGGGGTGACTCTGTTTAAGCCACGGTTGACGCATTTCTCTTTAATGCCACCGCGGCGTTGCTCGAGACGTGTTGATGCACAACCGAGATCGTTCCGGGCGGGCTCTGTTTTTTTCATCAACGCGGCCTTTGGCTTTACCGCTGTGGCCTTACTCTCAATCGTTTCGGCGTCGCTAGTTGGGGTCGCTCAAATTCTTCAGCGCGCGGAAGTCAGGCTCAAACCCGCAACTGACTATAAGTAAAGCGAACCGTGACAGCATTCGATCCGTCGAGTCGGTCGTGATTGCCTCGCTTTGACCCGAAGTTTTTGACAGAGCATACCTGAGAAACCTGTCGAAGCAGGCCGCCGACGAGCGCTCCTCGCACTTAATGTTCGACCTGTATTATTTTACAAGAAGTCAATTGCCGCTTCCGATCATTGTCCCGCATGACGGAAGTCAGCCACATGAATGCTGGCGAAGTGTTGGTCTTCTCTGATTGAGAAGAAAAGCGTTCCAGCAAAAGCCTGCAGTGCATTTGGCACGTCAAGCGCCGTCGACGCTTCAACATGGTTGCACGCTCCTGTCGGCAACTCTCCGATTGGGTATTGCCAACGCACCGTCATACTCTGGTCGTCGGGAACGTACCAAACAAACAGCGCGTGGGAATTGATGCCGTTTTGACCATTATTGCAAACATTCAATGACAGTGTAGCGGTCGCTTTTGACTGCGGGTCTTCGCCTGGGCTTGTTCGTAGCAAAACAACGGTTATTCCTAAGCTATAGGAGGTTGTTCCAAACAAGGGAATTGATCGCTCATAGGGCATTTGGACAGAGGTGCTTTGAAAGTTGCGCGTTTTGATCGACGCAGCCCTCGCCAGCATCTTTTCGGTCTTCGCTCTCTGTTCTTCTTCCTTAGCCCTGTCCTCACGCGCTTTTATTGCTTCTTGTTCAATACGCTTTTGCTCTTCCTTCTGCCTCCAAAGCGCCTGAGCCGCATCGCAGATCTCTTGTGTAGCGGGCTGCAGAGGCCGCCCCTTCCAGGATCCGCCGTATCCATGCTCGAACAAGTTGATAGCGCCACTTGCCTCTCGATAATACCAAACCGTGACGCGACCTACCGTCCGTGTGTCGAAGCACTGGAGATTCGCGAGATCACTAATTAAAAACGGCTGTTCGTGAAGCCAACCTTCAATAAGCAATAGTGGCGCCTGAGCTGCTATTGATAGAAAGCCGATTGCGAGAACAGTGACGCTTGGACGTCCTGCGAACAAGCTGGCTATCGAGGTATACGAGAGTTTGGTGAACGCGACTGTATAAGCTGCCCAAATAACTATTGCAGTTGCGGTGACAGTCTCAACCGGCCACCGGGTTTGATTTAGCAGAAAATCACGCACCTCCGAGAGGCCGAACAAGTACTGTTCAAGAGCACGGCCGTTAACGAGCGCCAGGAGAGCTAGCGCTGCCAAAGCGAGAAAGCCGGCAGCCAACACTTTGCACGTGTCGGTCTTTGGCTTGCCAACATCGGATGACGTCTGCGTCACGGTCGACCTCAAGCGAGCCGCGAATGTTACACTATGGCCAATTTTGTTTCATTCCTCTGGTATGATTGAGCTTTCAGGCTCAGACCATGAGGAAAGGCCAAAAATTCCGACGTGCAACACGCCAAAAAGCGCTGGAAATGTTCGCTAAATCACTTGCAACAAAATTGGCCATTTTGTTGCACTCAAAAAGAGCGCCCGCGAAGACTTCCCGATCTTCTTCAGTTGCCGAAATGAGCTTGTTCGGTGCGGACGGCCTTCGCAAATATCTTACGCCGGCCGAGCGCGTTCGCTTCCAAGGCGCGATCCAAAATCTTGAGTCGGATCGGCGCCTGTTTTGCGCCGTTCTACTTTGGAGTGGAGGGCGCGTATCTGAAGTTCTTTCGCTTACTCCGTCAAAGATTGACCTCGATAGTGGGGCAGTTGTGTTTCTGACTCTCAAAAGACGGCGACAGATTTTTCGTCAAGTTCCGCTGCCCATCGAACTGCTGAATGAACTTGCAGAGCGATATGACCTGGAGAACGAACAGAAGCACCCGGTTAGACGGCAGTCACGACTATGGCCTTGGAGCCGCACCACCTCTTGGCGGATCATCAAGTCAGTCATGAAGGCTGCTTCAGTCAATAGTCTCGCTGCATCTCCAAAAGGGCTTCGGCACACGTTCGGGACATCAGCCTTCTTAGCCCAAGTCCCTCCGCATCTCGTGCAACGATGGCTGGGGCACGCGTCGCTTCGAACGACAAGTATTTACGGCGAAGTCATAGGCGCCGAGGAGAGGTCAATTGCAAATCGAATATGGCAAGGGAAATGAACGAATCGCTGGCGTGTCGGATACTAGCCCCGAGTCAATGCATGAAAGTTGAATCGCAAGCATTGCGGAATATCTCTTCTGCGTCGTGCAACGCCGCGAGGGGCGGTGACTATCTGCGGTCCTCCCATCGCCAGGCAACGCGGCAGATTAATTGGCCGCAGATGTGCTGCGACGTCCTGCGGTGCTGCGAACACGGCATCAGCCACCTCGTGGGCGCAGACCCCGACATCGCGCGGGTACGCCCCACAGACGGCTACTATGACCTGCTGCTGTCACGTTGGGCGAAGATCCGGCACGCACTCGAGCAAACTAAGCTGGCGTGGCAGCTTGTGCAGACAAGCTGCGCGCCGGGGTGAGCGCGGACCATTCGCGGGCGCGAGGACACCGCATAGGGATCGGCGGCGAAATTGAAGCGCAAGCCGGATTGGCCCGGCGTCAGGAAGGTCCCGTCATCGGAAAAACCTTCGCCAATGGCGTCGTCGATCGCGCCTGAAATGGCCTGGCCGGAGTTCTGCGCCACGATGCACGAAGGCGCGTATATCGACCCGGCGCTGATCGAATCTGTCGAGTTCCTGGAGCGCACGGAGGCGATGCAACGAACGATCGCCGAACCGAATCTGCTCTATAGAGGCCGGGAAATGCGCGAGCTGCCGTTTTTAACAGCCCCGGGGACACCGCTCTCACGAACGTAAACAATTCTGACCCGACCAATCGAAACTGCGGAGTACCATAACCAACCCCTTGTCCATCTTTATCTCAGCGAATGCATTCCTTTGATAGTCTCGAAAGCACGGAGCGCGAGTTGAGCTCCCTCTGCTTGGGTATACCGGCGAACAACCAAGTCGTGGAGCCCTTTTCCGAAGATGGCGGATACCCGCCTTCCCTTGCGTTTCCCAACACTGGCATGGCCTGTGTTTGCGCGGCGAGAGCACAGGCCTCAACGAACTAGGCCGCGTACTCATAAAATCGACGGCATCAATCGATGCCCGCTTGTCTCCCGACAGCGATGCAAAAGCGGACGTTGCCTGACTTCCGAGAAGGGCCACAAGCCGACTTAGACCACGAGAAGCGGCGATTTGCACCTTCGGCAGCGTCGTGTCATCGCAGCCGACATGATCATGAAGGCCTTCGGTTTGCAGCCACACGCCGAACAGACGAGACCATGGCGCGTTGCAACGCGCCGCTTCTGACGCACGACCGAAAAGATTGTTCCGCCGACTATCGAAATCAAAATTACCGCCTCCAGCATATCGAGCCATACGCTGTTGATGTTCAGTCGTTTGAATACGTAGACGACGATCAATTCCAGCGCGAGTACGAGCAATAGCCTTACATCGTTCCGCTTATTGATTCCGTGCAACTCCCCTTGGATCGTGCTCAACAGAGGATCGTCGGCAATTTCAGCTTCTCGGTCGTCTGGATTTGGTTCTTCCGGATGCATGGCAACTCGCTAATGTCGAAAGACATAGACCTGTCTGCTTCGGCGCTAAGCAACCCAAATTATAAGCAAAACAAGCCCGACCGGTACTGTGATCAAGCCAACCTTCAGCAAGCCTCCAATACCAACACGAAGTGAAAGGCCCTTTGCCTCCTTGGCATTCGCGTCAAGAATCCGTCGTATTGGGGCTAAGAGCCACAGGCTCAGATTGGCGACGACGAACCCAGGGGCGATCAAGGCAACGAAGGCTCCAATAAATGTCAGGCCGACAAAACTCGACGAAACCTTAGATACTCCCGGATGCACAATGGCTCGCACAAGGAAGCTGATCAGTATTAGAGTTGACGAAATGCAGAATACGAAAAATAATCCAATGAAAGGCATCGTCAAAGCGAGCCAAAGCGGCAGACCTCACGCGCCGCCATCCTCGTGCGCGCCTCACCAAGGTATTTCTGACCCCCGGAATCTGTCGGCATTTCTACTCCGAACTTACCCGTTGTCCGTGACGGTGTTGCTAGCAATTTGAGCGCGATGTCCGCAACGGGCCAGCAGAACCGATTTTGACAGCTTCGGCAAACATCCGGTCTACCGCCTTGTCACCGGATATCACTCACACGCAGAGCTTCTTCGGCTCAGGCCCAAAGCATCATACTCAATCCAGAATGAGTCGATTCATCGACGTTTCAAAATACGTTTCAACATCTTTTTAGCTTCGGTTTTCAAAAGTGGGTCTGCCGTGAATTCCTCGAGTGCGCCGCGCGCCAGTGGGAGCCTTGATCGACGCAGAGCATCGAGTAGTAGAACTCTGCTAACACCAAGGTCAGCCGATCTAACAAGCTCAATCAGCTCGCTAACAGTATCGTCATCAGCGATATTGGAAAGCGCTACCGCAAGCCCCTGCTGTGCGCGCTTTCCTTGTTCTTCTCGATAAAGTTTGACTAGAGACGGTCACGCGAATTTGGCATCGGGGACAGCCATAGCCCGAGCGATGCCATCACGAACAGCGTCCGGATAATTACCTTGTAGATGTTTCAGCAAGATTGGAAGCGACTGCGGATATGCGTTGAGGCTATTGACCAATTCCCAAATAGAATTCACGCTCACTCCGACCGAACGCAGCTCTTCAACGATAGGAGCTTCGGCGAGCGCGTGTTCCCTTTCTCTCTGCAGAAAGGCCGCATCTCGCGCCTTCTTCCGGTTATTAAAGTCTGGATCTGCTTGCAGCTCGGCTAACAATTCCGCTGCGGTTTTCCGTTTCATGGCTCCAACAAGCTGCCTGAGATTGCGCCGTCGCGACCGACATATCACAATCATAGTAGTGTTGATCACGAGCTAACGGGTCACCAACGGTCGGACAAGACATTATTACGGAAATTATCGGCACACGGGTGTTTTCGGCTGCGGGCTAGAAGGCGACGTGAGGGTTGACGGTCGTCTCGAACCGCGCATCATTCAATCACCGCTACGGGAATGAATGAGTGTCATGACTGACGCTGTCTCCATCGACTACCAGCTTGGGAAGAACGGATGGTCTCAGTTAACGCCGTGCCAAACTCAGTCGCGCTCCGGCACTCAAGGACCAAGTCCGCTTGGGGTCAAGAACGTTAAAACTCAGACTGAGCAAAACGCGTCGGCTTTGCGCCTGATAGCCGACATAGAAGCAGTCATCGACTTTCGCCGCTTCGGGCCAGACTCGGAGTTTCGCCCACCCAATGGCGAAGCGCTGCGGTTGAAAACGACGATCGCGCAGTTACTGTCGGGACGCAGAACGAACAGGGTCGCGCCGCGTGGATGACAACGAAATTGACAAAGCCAGGACAAGGATCGGCGAGCTTGCCCGTCTGATACTCGATGACGAGCTTTCCTACATCGAAGGAGCGCGCTCGATCTGGCGTCTTGGCACACCGGGCAAACTATCGGAAAGGGACGCGGACCTCGCCGTATTCCTCGCTATCGATAGCGAAACCGATGCACTACCAGTTGGTGCAGAGTTCACTTTGTGGAATCATGAAGCGTTAGAAAAACTGCAGCCCGAGATCGAACTCGCCGAGGCTTGGGCGAAGAAAGTTGGTCAAACAGCTTGCGAAAACCTCGTCAAAAGGTTCGGCGAGAGCTCAATGCCGTATGAAACAGAAATCGTCACGCTCTGCGACCGGTCGGGCCGCAGGAGCTTGAACTCATCCGCCAAAGTGGCATGCGTGAGTTTCCGCCGCGGTTGCCCGAGCAGCCGATATTTTATCCAGTGCTCACCGAAGAATACGCCATTAAGATTGCACGCGACTGGAATGTGCCAGCCAGCGGCTCCGGCTTTGTCACGCGCTTCGCCGTGAGGCGCGATTATCTGTCGCGCTTCGAGGTGCATGACGCTGGAGGGCACTCGCATCAGGAATATTGGATTCCGGCCGAAGACCTTAGCGCCTTCAATGCAGCGATTGTTGGTGAGATCGAAGTGGTGGCAAGGTTTCCGTAGGGCTTGGTCAGGTCGGCTTCGGGTCTTCGTTGCGTGAAAACGCGTTAAAGCCAGCATGAGCCGGTCGTAACCGGGTGAGTCGCCGGCAAGTTGGCTTATTTTCTTCACCAATTGCAGAACCGTCCCCGACGCGCAAGTTTGCACAACGTCACATTTGCATCGCTGCGATGACCGGCTTGATTCCGATAAGGTTCATCACGCGAGTGAGATTGTAGGCGAGCACGTGCAGCGCCATCTCGGTGGCGACCTTCGGCAGACGCCTCATCAAGAAGTGCGTCGCGCCCATGCGCATCTTCAGTGTGCCGAGGGGATGCTCGACCGTCTCGCGACGCGACGCAGCGCCTGAGGATCGGCGTCAAGCCGCCTCTGGGCATCGGGAGATGACGCGGTTCTTGGCCGTGGTGCAGCGCGCCTTCAGTGGGCAGCTCCACAAGCTTTTGGGGCGTAGCGCCGAATGGTGCGTTCGCCGTCCACTGTTGTGAGCCAATATGCCAGCAATTGACCGGCCGGGCAGCGATACACGTCCTGCTTGGCCAGGTATGCGAAGTCGTGCTTGCCGAACTTGCCCTTTGCCTCCATGCCCGTCGTGTTCGGCTTCGGCAGTGTCACAGCGATATCGGCGTCAGCGCAGGCTTTGATCTCCTCGCCTGTGTAGTAACCGCGATCGCCTACCGCCTCGAGCTTGTCGACGCCGAGCACGGGCTTGGCCCGTTTGCCCATGTTGGCGAGTTGTGACCGATCCGTGCCGCTACTCGTAACTTCATGCACGATGATCAGATGATGCTCGGTATCAACGGCAACCTGCACATTGTATCCGACAACACCGGAGCCGCGGCCACTCGTGGCCATGGACCGACTGTCGGGATCGGTCAGCGAGATCTGTTGGTCCGGTGATGCCAGCATCGCCTGTTCGTAGGCTTCGAGCTTCCGCATCTCGCTCGCGAGCTTGGTGAGCTTCTCCTTTAGATGCGTCGTCTTCGAGGCGAGAGTCTCAGATGGCTCCTGCAGATCTGCGGTGTCGAGCTGCGCGAGATAGCGCGACACGCTCTCCTCCAGTTGCTGGCGACGGCGCTCGACCTTGCCCTTCGTGAAGTTCTTGTCACGCGTGTTGACCGCCTTGAACTTCGAGCCGTCGATGGCGACGCTCGCCTTCGTCAACAAGCCTATCTGCCGGCAAAGCTCGACGAACTTCGCGCACACCTTCTTGATCCCAACGCCGTTGTCTCGGCGGAAATCGGCGACCCGTCTTGTCGTCGGGCGCGAGCCGCCGGAGCAGCCAAATCACTTCCAGATTGCGACGTGCTTCCCGTTCCAGGCGGCGGCTCGACTGAACACGATTGAATATCCGTAGATATAGAGCTTGCGCAGCGCCGCTGGATGATAGCCCGGCCGCCCTGTCGCCGACGGTTCGATGTCCTCGAAGCCTATTTTGCCGAGATCAAGAGCTTCAACGAACGCATCGACAACGCGAACAGGGTTGCTCTCATCGATCCAATCGTCGAGGCATTCCGGCAATAACGTCGACTGATCGCTATCCGCGCCTTCAATGAACCTTCGCATCGATCGTCTCCGGAAACCTCGAGACGATCCCTATCTGACTCGTCGTTTTCACGCAGCCAGGGTCACAAGGCGAAAATGCTCGCTGCGAGCTGATATCTTCCGCCTGAAAGCAGACTCAAAGCAGACATCGTGCAGAGTCCGAAACGGGCCCAAATGCAGAAGTGCCTTTTTCTCCTCGAGGGGTAGACTGCAGTAACCCGAAGGGCCGATTGGAAACGCGCCGCATGACCACCACACAAGCTCCTATCGGACTTGAAGGCGCCGAGATCCGGCGATTGACGGTCTAATGATATTGAGGCGTTTCGCCTGATTCGTGCAGAGGCGCTGCGGAAACACCCTCAAACATTTTGGTCGCTAGAAGAGGACCAAGGTAGTGAAGCGATGTTAGCTGCGTATCGTCATTGGCTCGGCGGCACCTTGCTAGGCGCGTTTGAACGACAGGGCTTGGTTGGGGTTGCAGGCTTTTATGTCTCGTCGGACAACAAGTCGCAACATCGCGCGCGTTCAAGAGGGCAGCCGCAGGAAAGGGGTTGAAGATAGGTTAATCAAAGAATTGCTTTCGTTAGCGGAAGCATGTGTAGATCAGGTACACCTTGCCGTGCTGGTAGTCGCAACAGAGGCGATAGAGGTTTACACGTAACGGATTTGAAGTCTACGGCTTCGACCCTCGCGTTGTTCGCATAGGCGACGCAACATATGACAAATTTCTAATGGTGAAGCGCTCCGGCTACGAACCTACTGATCGGAGAAAAACGCGCCTGCATCGCGCCGAAGTCAGCAGCGAAGGCTCGTTCCGGCAAACTAGCCTGCGCAATGAGTTCGCCATTGTACAGCCCAAGCCCTTTGAACCCGGAATCAATTCATCAGACCGCCCTGTCTGCTTGGGGTCACGAATGACAAACTCATAGTGAGCATAATGCTCCGCTTTCGAGCGGATCGCGACCAGATCGCCGTCGGTCGCAGCCCCGTTAAGGCCGACCGCCGAGCCGTGATTCAAGCCTCCGACCCAAGGGGACCCGAATCATGCGCTACGAACTCTCCGACGACGAATGGACCGCCATCAGGCCGATGCTGCCGAACAAGCCGCGCGGCGTACCACAAGTAAACGACAGTCGCGTCCTTAATGGCATCTTTTGGGTCTTGCGATCTAGAGCACCGTGGCGCGATCTTCCAATCAACTTCGGTCCATACACCACCTGCTACAATCGCTTCGTTGCTGGCGACCGAATGAAATCGAAAAAGAAAAGCCCCGCGATGCGGGGCTAGTAATCTGAGGCAAGCATAACCGTCAGGATGCGGGTTGTTATGTCTGGGTTGGCTGGGTCTTCCGAGCCGAATTCGCACTGCTTGTCGTAGTAGTCGATTTTCCAATAAAACGTTCGGCCGACGAGTTGGAATTTCCCAAAGTCATGCTCTCCATGCGGATCTACCGCTTCAGAGAAATTGGAATAGTCAGCGACTTCCAACAATGCATGAGCGACGACGCTATCGGGAAGTTCCGCGACGCTTGAGGTCATAACCACCCGACCGCCTTTGAACGTTTTACGAAAGGCGTCGTTCAACTCTCGAATTCTCACCGTGTTCATCGGCCCTCTCCACCGACCGTTGCAAAGGCCGCAGAGAATGACCGCGTACTACCCCGAACCACATGACCAGCAGGCGGACAGATCGCCAACCAGCTTTCAACCAAAAGAACAACGCTCATATGCTCCTCCTCACTGCCGGGACCCGACCGTTCGGATCCCGGCTTGTGAGGCAGAGATAATTTAATGAGAATCTTGCGGCCACTGGCGCGCTTGGGACCATCCCCTAAATAGATCTGACTTCCATCATCAGATGCATTCGCCATCCTAGTAAGACTCGAAAACTTGCCGCACTGGCACGTTCGCGAACCTGCACCAACAATCCTAAACAGTGGAAGATGGTCGGATGCGAGCCAACTTCACGACCATCCTCGGACGATCAAACTTCCGGGAGGACCGCCGGCTGGTGGGGTTAAAACGAGAGGATCGTCTCGCGCATCTATTGATCGTCGGAAAAACTGGAACCGGCAAATCAACGTTGCTCGAATCGATGATGCTTCAGGATTTAGAGAACGGAAATGGCTTTGCACTTATCGACCCGCATGGGGACCTCGCGGAGAGGATCGCGCAGAACATCCCATCCCATCGAAAGGCCGATATCTTCTATCTTAACGCCGCTGATCCTGCTCAACCCTATGGTTACAACCCCCTCCGCTACGTGAGCAGTGATCGCTCTGCGTTAGCGGCCTCAGGACTCCTCGAGGCTTTCAGAAAGATGTGGCCGGACGCCTGGGGCGTACGTATGGAGCACATCCTGCGCAACACTCTCATGGCATTGTTGGAACAGCCAAAGGCGACATTGCACGATATCCTGCGTATGTACTCCGATAAGACGTTCCGGCTCACGATCGCTCGATCGCTTAGGAACGAAACGGTTCGACACTTCTTCGAGAAAGAATATGAGCGCTTTTCGTTTGGTTACCGAGCGGACGGTGTTGCCTCTATTCAAAACAAGGTCGGAGCGTTTCTCGTTGACCCGATCCTCAACCGCATTCTCACCAATCAGCAAAACGATCTTCATTTCCGGAAGATCATGGATGAGGGAAAAGTCCTGCTGGTGAACTTGGCCAAAGGCCGAATAGGTGAGGACAGTTCCAACCTCTTAGGTGCCTTGTTGATTACGACTATTGGCTCAGCAGCGTTTACTCGGGCCGACATTCCCGCGGCGACACGCAAAGACTTCTATGTGTTCGTCGACGAATTCCAGTCCTTCACAACCCTTGCTGTCGCGAACATGTTTGCCGAGCTTAGAAAATACCGTGTGGGATTTACGGTGGCTCACCAGTACTTCAACCAACTTGAGCCGGAAGTCCGGCACGCCGTTCTCGGGAATGTCGGTACCTTAGTTGCGTTTCGCGTCGGCGCAGAAGACGCTCCGTACCTGGCCCGCGAGTTTCAGCCGAAGTTTGAAGATCTCGATTTACTTCAGCTCGAGAACTTTAACATGTACCTGAAACTTCTGATCGATGGCGCCCCATCCCGGCCCTTCAGTGCCGCGACATTGACACCCAATCGATAGCAATAAGGGCAGTTCGTGTAAGTTCGCGACCCGCAGCAACATAGCAAAGCCCAATCGGTCGCATGGTTCGACTTTTCGTTAGGCTTGATTGACCCGCTTCCGTTTGGGTCGAACCGATTTGAGATGTCCTGCCCCCAGATTTCGATGTGCAGCTATGTTCAGGTTGTGCACTTACACACTTTCAACTATATTCGGCGTGCCCGCTAGCTGGTTTCCTCAAACCATGGGCGTCGACGCTCTTCACGGAGTGGTCGATGAACATGTTGAGAAGGCTAGTATCGAAGAAGGAGCTGAAGTCGATTTACGGTATTCCTTACTCGTTTGCGCACATTGCGCGCCTTGAGAAGGTCAAGAAGTTTCCCATTCGGGTAAATCTTGGAGCTTGCAGGGTGGCTTGGTTCGCTGACGAGATCGAAGACTGGATCGAGTCACGTCCTCGCGCTGCTTAAATCGCAGACACTTTTTGAAGGGTTGTTTTTGGGCGGCAGGGTTCGAAACCTGCCGCCCGATTTTTTTCCGGTCTGCGTTCCGGTATCTGCGGACAAACGGCGGCAAAGCAGAGCGCTATACTGTATAGCGAATAGCGCGCTGACTAATTATCCATTCCGGTCAATATGTTCCCGTCTATCAGCAGCCAGACGGCACGCTGCGACCATTCTTGCTCGATCACTCTTTGAGAGCGCACGCCGCTCTGCGGACGTGCTCCCAAGGGACCCTAACGGCGGTCACGAGATACAAGCCAGCCACCAGACGGGAGCAATAGATCCAGCGCCGACGACCGACTGTCGGCGGTACTAGTAACGTAATCTATTTCGGCCGTCCGAGTTAGCGCTCGTGCAACGTGATCGACAGGGTCCCCGCTTCCTGAGCACCGGTGGCGGCCCGGGGAGGCAAAATCCGCTGGCGGTTTCGCACGAGGATCCTTCCCATCTGCTCGGCGCGCTGCCGGTCAATGCATTCGCGCAGGTAGGAGTGTTGCGCGACGAGTTCCGAACTGGATCGCCTACCGTTGACTATCATTGCAGACGAGTTTCAAAACTTTGCGTAGCCACTTCTCTCCGAGATGACGAGTTCAAACCACCCTAAAACTCAGTTGGGTAATCGCTTGGACCTCGGCGCAGGCAGTTTTCGGCAATGTCCTTTCGGGTCGGCGCCGAAGATCCCCGCTGGTCGCTCATGAGCTTGATGACACCGAGCGCTCTACCGGGGCCCCGAAGGCAACGAGATCGTGGCCTTAGAACGCAACACCGATAACGACCTATCCGCCCCGCCAGCACTCGTAACTCGCAGACAAGAAGCAGTCGCTACTGCCAGCCCAATTGATCGCGCAAAAGATGGCGTATTGTATCGACGCTACTTGACGTTGCAATGGTTTTTTCTGCAATATTGCCGTGGGAGTATCTAGGGGGCGACACCATGTTTCTCGTTTTGCGGCGCGACCAACGGAGAAGTGTCTTAGGCAAGATTATCTTCCAGCTCGACGTCCAGGCTGAAATCTCTCCCGCTGAGATGGAAAGCATCAGGCGGTATCGTCTGTCGGACACCATTCTTTATACCAAGGCCGAATTAACTGACGGCGGGTCCGGACTGCTTGGCCTCGCCTCCCGTTTGGCATTCAAGGCGATGAACATCTCTGTGAGCGTCGCGGACCTGGTCCAAGGCAAGCGAATCGAATGCAAAGACATCCTCGAAATGCTTGCCGTCGAGGAACAACTCAGGCAAGCGGCCCAAACGTTCAAGCAGGTTCTTCATGCAGCCACCCATTTTGGTGGAGAAGAAGCCATTGAGCTCTGACAACGTTTTTCATTGGGCATTCCGAAACCTCTTCCAATGGACCAACTTTCGATCGTGGTTTCTTGGATCGTTGGCCGACCGTGAACGCAGCGAGCTTCGCTCTCTCCACGCTCTTGTCTTGACACGTTACCGCGCGTCTCCGTCTTCCGACGAGGAGGCTGCTCTTGATTTTGTTGATGGTGTTGTCGACGAGGCATTCCATCGGACCGAGCGAGCGCCCCTCCCAAAGCTCCGCACTGACTTCTGTGAAGTTGTTTGGCAATTGCTGCACTGCGATCCGGTGATCTATGGCATGCCGGAAGATTCGCCGGACTTCGCTCACCTCTCCTATGCTGCAGTGAGCCGGTGGAAGTCTTTACTGGCCCGGAAACAGAGTGTTCTTAGCCACCCTGAACTTTACGTTCCAATGTGGCGAGAAACGATCATTCGCTTACTGGAGGGTGTCATCCAATCATTCCCACCGTTTGCGTTCGATCCCGCCGTGACAGAAGCGATCGCCGCATTCAATGTTCCACTCATCGACGTGTGCCGGGATCCAGCCGCGGCCATCGAACGCACAATGGCCACCATGTACGACGACGACGTCGTACGCGCTGGCCTGTTCGAACCCATCCGCCGATCTTTCGAAGATAATTTGAAACGCGCGAGCGGCATAAACCCTCAAGACCCACGGCCGACTAAGCCGGTCAAAACGCCGACAACAATTTCCGATCAAACTCCCCGTGACCTCGTCGCAACATTTCTCTCAGGAACTCCGTTTCCCGCGCTCTTCCAGGCTGACATCCCCTTCGCCATCCCGGAGCAGGCCCGCTTCGCCCATCAGTGGATACTAGCACCGCAAGGGGCCGGCAAAACTCAAGCAATTCAATTCCAGTTCTTAAATGATCTGCCCAAAGTCGCGGCTAACGAAGCTAGCATCATCGTTATGGACAGCCAGGGCGATCTCATTCGCAACATTGCTGGATTGAAGATCTTTGCCGAAGGCGGCGCAATGGCTGGAAAGCTGCTGTTGATCGAGCCCGATCCAGAGTATCCGATTGCCCTCAACATCTTCGATATGGGACGGGACCGGCTCGATAAGTATTCGGTCCGCGACAAAGAGAGACTTACCAACAGCACTTTAGAGCTGTTGACCTACGTCATCGGTGGCCTCTCCGAAACGGAGATGACGCCGAAGCAGCAGACCCTGTTTCGCTATGTGTTGCGGGCATGCATGCAGATTCCCAATGCCACCATCCATACCTTTGCTGAAATTCTGTCCGGCACTGAGAAATACCAGACCTATATCGATCAGCTGGACGGCCCTGCAAGAATCTTCTTCGAAACGCAGTTCAATGACACCCAATTCAAGCAGACTAAACAGGAGGTGGCATGGCGGCTGATGTACCTATTGGAGAACCCAACCTTTGAGCGAATGTTCTCGAACCCCAAGTCCAAGCTCGATCTGTTCACCGAACTGCAGTCCTCAAAGGTCATCCTCATCAATACCGACAAAGATTTGCTGAAAGACAAACGTACTGAAATGTTCGGTCGCTTCTTCATCGCCATGCTGTTGCAGAGCGCCCAGGAACGCGCATCACTCCGACGCGAGCAGCGCACAGCGACATTTTGCTATATAGACGAAGCGCACGATTACGTTGCCAACGATACCAACATCACGACACTGCTCGACCAAGCCCGAAAAATGAACATTGGTCTCATTCTGGCGAATCAGCGGTGCGCCCAAGTCTCCCCTGCCGTGCTCGACGCGCTATGCAACGTTGCTATCAAGCAAGCTCGATCCTTGAGTGATAGTGATGCGCATACCCTCGCACGCAACATGCAAACCACGCCTGATTTTCTGCTGTCGCAGCCGGAACGCGCCTTCGCGACGAGTATTCGAGGTGTCACCAGCCGTGCTGTATCACTCCAGTTTCCTTTCTTCTTGCTGGAACACCAGCCGCGAATGAACTTGGCTGACGAGCAACATCTCAGAGCGGAAATGAGATTGCGCTATTGCGTGGCTCCGGCGCCTGTCGAACTTCACGCCCCGGCCTCGCAAACAACTTCAGTTACTCCGCAGACGGACGAAGTCGATATTCGACCCTCCACAGATTGGGGTTGAGTGTTCGGGCTAGAATATTTTCGGATCACATAGAGCTGCAACGCAGAACGCCAATACGTATCCCTACCCATCGCTGACGTTTCCATTCGCCGATATTCGCTTATTTCACTACTCATGACATTAGCGAAGGCTCCCCCTTTGAGACGCCGATCTCGGCTACATCGTAGCGCCACCGGTCGCTCGCTAGCGCTGACACCACGCGATGTCGAAATCTTCAGGATACTCAATCGTCACCGCTACCTCCGTTCGAGCTTCATTCATGCTTTCGTCGGTGGCAACAAGATCGCTCTGATCAAACGCCTCGGAACGCTCTATCATAACGGCTACTTGGATCGGCCGGCGCAGCAATGGCAGGCCATCAATGCCCGCTATATGCCGGCAGTCTACGAACTCGGCCAAAAAGGCACGCAGGCGCTTCGCGCTATCGGCATCTCCGTCAATAGCATGCCGAGCCAGCAGTTCTCTCACTCGCTGATGATCTGCGACATCTTGGGGTCGATCGAGCTCGGGATTAAATCCGATCCCTCGTTGCGCTTCATTTCATGGCAGGAGATCGTCGCGAAGTTGCCGACGGTAGCCGCCGATCGACAAAATCCGCTCGAGCTTCCCTGCAGTATCGCCTTCACCTTCCCGCGCACCAAGACCACGCACCGATCAACCAAGGCGCTGGTGCCGGACGCGGTGTTCGGCATCGAATACCGCGCGTCGAGATCTTATCGGTTCTTTGCGTTGGAAGCCGACCGTAACCACGAACCGATTTTTCGCACCAACCTCTCGCAAACCTCCTACCTGCGCAAAGTCCTGCAATATCGGGAAATCGCGAAAGGCACCTACAAAACCCATTGGGGCCTGCCGAATCTGTTGGTGCTCAACGTTACCACCAGCGAGCCGCACATGAGCAACATCATGAAGCTGGTGCGCGACGTCTGCGGCGAAAAAGGTGCGAGCTATCTGCTGTTCAAGACCATGCCGTCACTGGCATCGCTGGAGAGAGCCCCCCTCCCGGATACTTCCATGTTGACGCTGCCGTGGCTGAGGTCCGGGCATGATCCTTTTGAAATTCACAAACCTTGAAAGGAGGTGATGAACGTGGATATCGATATCGATCGCGCCAAAGCATTGATCGCAAAGCGCGAGGAAATTGACGCAGAGCTCGCCGGCGTGTTCAGCGGCAAGGCCGCGACGCGCAAAGTAGTCACTTGCAGCCATTGCAGGGAAGAGGGCCATACGGCGCGTAACTGCCCGCACAAGACCGCGGAATAGCAAAAAGGGAGGCGTTCGCGCCTCCCTTGTTTTCCTTCAGTCCCCTCTTTAAGCGTCACCAGTATGAATTTCCCATCCCAGTTGGTCGGGATCAAATTGAGATTCACCAACAAGCCATCGCCTTCGTTGAAAGGCACGCCGCGCCGATCGTAACCATGTAGTCGCTTTCGGGACTCTGCCGCGCTCGCGCATTGTAAATCCGCTTGCTGCCTTTCGGCTTTTCAGCCGCCTACGCGGCAGGCTCGCGATCGCATGGAAATATCCTGGGCTTTGCCGGCCGGTCGCTCAACGACGAACAGCCGGCGCTCATCATCCCCAACGGCATAAATCCGCAGGAGGTTATCTTCGTTGATGACCATTGCGAGATCTCGGACTGAGCCTCGCATTTTCGGCGTGTATCGTCGAGGCTCGTTGCCGGCGGACTGCCGTGGCCGGCGATCCAGCACACGTCGCTGGAGGAGGAGAACCGTAATCTCAGCGACAGGCCTGCCGGCTGGTGGGGCTTCACCTTCGTCGATCTCTTCTCGCGATACTCGCCTGTGATTGATCCGCGCTTCAGCTACCGCGCCGAAGAGCGCCAGCTCAGCTCATAAGCTGCGCGCTTTTCTCACGGTGACAGGCTTGCGGATTGACCTAGGCCCCAGAAATGACTTTAGAAGCCCGAACAACTTCGCTGAATTCAGCGTTTGACACTCCCACACGATCATTACCTTCCAACCCAGCGCCCTTAATTCGCGTTCGACACGCGCATCTCTTTCCACGTTAGTAACGAATTTTTCATTCCAAAACCCTGCGCGAGTTTTCGGTGACGTAGTGCGATGGCAACCTGGATGTCTATGCCAGAAGCATCCGTGAACGAAAATTATCTTCTTCAAGCGCGGAAATACTAAATCCGGACTTCCTGGAAGACCGCGGCGGTGAAGGCGAAACCGAAAGCCCAACAGGTGCGCTGCGCTGCGAACAGCCCGTTCGGGCTTCGAGTGTTTGCCCCGTACTCGCGACATCAGGGCCGAACGCTCTGTGGACACCGGCAAGTCTATTCTCGACACCGCTCCCTCACCTTATCCGAAGCGACCACGCCGATGGTATACCAGGACTTGGCCTCAAGCCCTTCAAAACGTTTTGCCGCACTGAGATTGGTCGGTCATGGCACTTTCGAAAGAAAACACGGCTCCAAGGTGGATGAGGCCAACGGGACGATGCGAAAGATGCGGATAAGGATTTTACTGTGTTTTTGAAGCGGACAAGCTTCAACTTACGCAGGATATAGGTCGAACGGCGTCGTAGGGGTTGTCTGTAGGGACAATAGAGCAGGTATGCTGGCGTCCGCCTCCATCCATTGAATGTATTGTCTCATTACGGCAGCCATTCTCATTCGCTGATGCGCCGGATATCTGTGCAGATTATTTACAAACGTAAGCCCCGCACGTGAACTACGCCATTTTTCTTGGAAAACTTCCATCAATGCAAATTCGAGTACGTCTAAGGGGTGAGCAAAAATTGAGAGGACGCGCGGAATTTCTTTGACCTCGCCAACCATCTGAACGTGAAGCATTGGATGCCCAGCCGCACTCTTATGGATGTCGAAATGAACCTCCGTGATTCCTCCTGATCCAGCCCATTTGAGTTTGACCCGAGTCCCCCCTTTTGAGACAACCAACCGGTCCGGACCCGCATCAGCGAGTAACTCGCCTTCAAGGCTGAAGGAGATTTCAGCAAACAGTTGCTTGGCGGCCGTGCCGTGGTTTCGATAGCTGCTGCTCGGTTTAGTTATGATAGGCTCGTCATCGGCACCGTGGCTAGTACTCCATGTTACTATGCGGTTCCCCCGCTTAGCGTCGGCCACGGCGCTGGCAAGTTGAGATTCAAGCCGATCCAAACGGGTCTTGTTGTCAAGAAACCTCCCGGCAGCTTTTGAAAAAGCTTTCAGGTCGCTTTGCATCGAAGAAACATCGAACACAACCGCCACGATCTATCCCCTCAAACCAGATCGCTGGGGTCACACATAGCCTTTAGGACCGGATCATTTTCAACCTCCGCTTTCAGCATCCAAGGTTCCAATGCTTCTGCAGGCCAACCTGGTGGATGGAGTTGAACAGCCTTGTTCGTCGGGACAATCGCGTCTTCGCGGAAATCATCGGTCCAAATTACAACATGCGACGCCGGCGACTTGAGTTCCCCAAGATCAATGTTCGGCGCCAATGTTTTGAAGGCTTGCTGACGGCTACCGGCCTTTCGAGCCTCTTCGTCGAGTTGCCAAACCGTTTGATCGATACCTGCGCGCCACCACCGCTGCCCAAGGAAACGATTCAAGGGACCCGAATATTTGCAGGCGTGCAATTGACTAGCCCATTGCGTTATTGTGGGATCGCATGCTGACAGCTTTTCCAATGCCTCCCGCGATATCCCAAGTGCCCATGCAGTATAGAGGTCGGAGAGAAATAACCCGGGATAGGGAAGCGCCCGGTGACATAGCCATCGCACGATTTGCGACGGTCCCCTGGTCAACTCGGCCCCGCCGCCCTTGGTCTGATTTACCGGGGGTCTAGCGCTCTGAAGTTCCTCTCGCGCACGTATTGTCCAAATTGCCTCAGGTGGCAGCTTCAAAAGCGACTCGATGTCGTCCAAGCTGGCTCCATCTGTGCCCGCCGCCTTTTGTGTGTCGATATATGCGTTCGCCAGATCGGCGATATGATCCGTTGCATCGTCCTCGGCCTTGAATTGAATCCATTCGACATCTAACGTCGGCGCCAATCGGTGTTCGCGTTTCACAAACGTGCCGCCGATGGGCTTCGCAGCGCCAACAGCAGGTATCTCGTTTGCAAACGCCTGAGCTTCGTTTGTAAACATGACAATCGGCGCTAGCTTCTTTTCATTGAGCCGCGACCAAGAGCGAAGATGAGCAACAAAACTTGCGCCGTCCATTGCTGTTAAAGAAAGCGGCGCGGGTTGGTCCCAAAATTTGTGATCGATTAATATCAAGCTCGCCGTATCAATAAATTTGCTTATTTGATCGGAAAACTCTTCTTTCTTTCGCGGGTCTACGACCTCGCATGTGAATCCCGATGGAATCTTGGCACGAATCTCCCTTTCGTCGTCGTCGATCGCAAGTATCAATGGCTTGCTACTCATTTGTCGGAATCCGCAATTCTATGGCGGTGGCAAAATTCTTCGACGGCGGGACAAATTCAATTGTGCCGCCGTACTCGTCGAGTAGGCTTCGGGTCACAGTGAGTCCCAAACCCATCCCTTGTCCCAACGATTCATCCACTTCGGATGTGCTTGAGCGAAATGGCTCGAACCATCGGCGTGCTGTCTTCAGGTCAACAGCCGTGCCAGTGTTTTCCAACCGGAAAACAAATTCATCGTCTTCGGCTTGAGCCGTTGCTTGGATCTTTCCGTTTTCGCCTGCGAATTTTATCGCGTTGCTTAAGAGGTTGGTGAAAATTGCAGAGAGCTCGGCGGGAAACATAGGTGGCGTTCGCAATCTTTCTGGAATCGCCACCTCAACAGCCACCCTTCTGCGAGCAGCGGACGGAGACAGAAAGTCAGCGACCTTCGTGAATCGCTCATGCAGAAATTGGCGAGACCGCCGCCGCCGCCCTTCAATTCCGGTCATGTCTGCCAGGTAAACGGCATTACGCCGAAGTCTGTCCCGAATATCGCGGCATTCCGAAGCAACACTCGACAGCCTCCGATGAAGCTTCTGTTCTTTTATAGTTGAGGCAATCGCCTCAAGGTTTCGCGAAACACCTTGGGCAAGCACGGCAATAGCGTTCACCTCGTGAATAAAGGCGGCTTGCTCAAGCCCCATTGATGCCAAGACGCGATACATCGTTGCCTCGGTGGCTGTCTCACCTGAAAGTTCACGTGCGGATGCAACTTTCGTTTCCACAGTCGAGAGATTTGCCCGCGCAGTCCTTACATCACCTCGCGCCAGCGCGGCTCGCGCATCGCGAAGAGACCCAAGCGCGTCATTCTGGAGAGACGTGATGAGAAAGGCCGTCGGTGCTTCCGCAGCCGCCGACCGCGCAGCCGCCTTCTGCTGACGTTCGTGGTCGATCTTTCGGGCTTGTTTGGCTACTGTTCTAGCCGCGTAACCCTGTCTAATTTGAAGATCGATGCCCAGCCGAACCATATCAGCCACGAAATCAAAGCTTTTTCCCGGCAAAAAGCCTTCGCGGTTGACGAGAATTTTTAAGTCGCCCGCTTGTTCACGCGTGAAAAACACCGCTCCGAAGAACTGAAGGTTGCCCTGAAGGACCAATCCCTCTCCCGGGTCGCCCTCTGGAAGATTCCAGTTTGAGAATTGACGGAGCCGCCCAAGCTCACCCCGACCTCGCGAGCGGTAGTCTCGATCGAGATCTAACCAATCGTCTTTCGGATCACCGTACGGCAGAACCCGAAAGCCTTCGTAATAGACCTTCACGCCTCGATAAGCCGCAGGCCAAGCTGTGTATTGTCGCTGAAAAATTCTCGCTTGAAAGCTTATATTCGGCGAATCCCCGCTAAGCTTTCGTTTCAATTCGAACGGCTCGGCGTTTGCGAACTCTTCTCGCATGCGAGTTGTCGGCATAACGCTTAACTTCAGCGTGCGAGACGGCGCGTCGTACAGAATTTCTATAACCCAAGAGGCCGTTTCCACCACCGCTGCAATATCAGGTTCGCTGAGAGCAAAATCTTCGGCGAAGGCTATTTCGAACCCTGCCTCACGTTTTGCATCTCGGACCTGAATGGTATCCAAAATTGTTTTCTGGGAAACAACACTTGAAGGTAAAGGCTCGTACAGAGCAGTCGGCGGCGTTAAAGTAGTGACCTCATCAAAAAATGTCTTTAGCGCCTTCGTCGTCCACGCCCGACGCAGCCCTTTTAAGGTGAGACGGGTGCCGGCGCTGCGATCTCTGACCTCACTTCGAGGCAAGACCTCCACTGCTACGGCGTTCGACTTTGCAACTTGGGCCAGGGTCTCTAATCGCTCAACGCGATCCCAGTCGATTGCGGCTTTAACACCCTCTGACGCCGCAAAGCCCGCGGCCTCATCCCGCGGTACTTTCTCGTTCCACTTGCGAGAAACAACATTGAGTTTGCGCGCCAGTTTGTGCGCGGCCAAGCGACCAACCCCCTTCTCTCCCGTGTACCGACGTTTGAACCAGGGGGATCGACGATCACTCTCGGTCTTTGTGCGTCCGGCAATACGAAGAAATCCGCGCTCGAAATCGTCGGCTCCCATACCGACTCCGTCGTCTGCGATGACGATGACGCCCTTGTCCGGATCCTCAAGATCGGTGCCGATAATATCGACCCTCGTTGCGTCGGCGTCATAAGCGTTCTTGATTAACTCAACGAGCGCAGTGGAATCGCGACCGACGAGCAACTCGCCGAGTTCGCGAAACAGTTTGGTATCGACGGTAAACGTTGCCACGGTTCTGCTCAATGAGAGCTGCGGCGTGGCACGGGCGGTGTCATCGCGGTATTCCCTCTGACTAGCTCAACACGATCTGTTCAAGGAAGCGTTTGTAGCACCGAAAATAGCCGCCCTTTACCTTAGGCGCGAGCCCGAAGAGAGCGCGTGCAAGCCCCCCATCAGCCAACTTTTCATACAGAATATCGATATTTTTCTCAGGGGCAAAGATCGCATAGACGCCGTGAGAGGGAATTGCGCCTGAGCGATCCAGCGCCAATCGGGGGATTTTGGCTAGTTCAGGGATCAGTAGTTTCGGCAGGGTCCAGTCGGAAGAACGCACGCGGTCGATCGGTCGAAACCACGGTGCTCCGTTTTGCACGATCGAGCGTCGCCTTAATTTTTTCTCGAAACGCTTCAGACGAGCTTGCAACATCGGGAAGTGAGCCGGGTCGATAAGCTTCGCGTCGTCTGAATACATTGTTACGATCTGTCGACCGCGCCAAACGACAGCGCCTTCGGAAATTTCCGATGCGTCGATCCAAGGCCGAAGCAGCTCTTGCTCTACATCGTTCTCATCAGGTTGCAGTACAAATGCTGCGGTGTGGCCCAACGCTGGGCCCACTCTTACGATGTAACTCGATTCCCCTAGCGTTCGCCTGGTTCGAATCGCCGGTGCGAAATTCACGTTTCGATCACCTCTGCTTCGCCTGGCAATCAAAATGGTTGGATAGGCATCAACGTCTTCCACGAACGCGTCAATGGCCAGCACCGATTGCTCCGAGTCGATTTCGAGTTGTGGAAGCCACTTGGTGCGGAAACCCTCGGCAAACGCCATAAAGCGCCAACGATCTGAGCATAAGAGTCCACATTTTCCCTCAGGCAGAAGCTGATCCAATGTGCGGTCCAAGAATGGTAAGAATAAATCTCCGCCGATCATTTCTCGTGGAAGGCGTTGCTCATATTTCGCCTTGAGTGTGGTCGGAATTTTTGACCATCTCACGTACGGCGGATTTCCGACCGCGTGAGTAAACCGATCGGCCGGCATCTGGCTTAGCAGAAAATCACCTCGGACTACCCACGCCTTAGCTAACGCCTTGGAAGTGCGGAGGTGAACACCAAGCTCCAAGAGTGTCTCGAAAACGCGCTTCCGCGCGCGCACCGCTTCTGCGCGATGAATTTCGAACGATCGGATGCAACTTACGAGCGTGTCCGACCGCAGACTGATACCGTTCACCCGGCACGATATTATTAATCTTCGCACCGCTTCGACAACAAACGCGCCATCCCCCGCCGCAGGCTCGAGAAGTCTTGAACGCGTGAGATCGATATCTGCTCGCCAGCCGACGGCGTCAAGAATACGGCAGACGACTTCAGGTTTGGTGTACACGCCGCAGCGTCGGTGAAGCTCGACGATCTCACCCTGGACCGTGGGCTGGATCGATCCACGACCGCGAGATATCTGTCGATGACCCTTGTTGAGCATGCTAATCCGTGGCCAGGTCGTCGTCAGGCGTGCCATCCTACAGTTTGATTAAGTATAGATGGGCGCTACCTTTTTTTGCGGTTAATAAGATGCGGGTGGCGGGTCTTTTTTCTGGAATCGGGGGCTTCGAACTGGCTTTCTCGCAAGCCGGCCTCGAAACAGCCCTGCTTTGCGAGCTTGACCCTGCCGCCAGCGCGGTTTTGAAGAGGCACTTTCCTGACGTCGACCTCTACGGGGACGTTTCGGACGTACCGGCTATTCCTGGCAACGTCGACATCCTGACCGCCGGTTTTCCTTGCCAAAATCTCAGCATGGCAGGCAATAAATCTGGGATAGCCGGTTCAAAATCGGGCGTTGTGGAGAGAATGTTTGATCTGATCGGGCGCTCCCACGTTCCGACCGTTGTGATCGAGAATGTCTATTTCATGTTGCAACTGGACCGCGGCAACGCGATGCGCTGGCTTGTCGAACAATTCGAGTTGCATGAATACAAGTGGGCTTACAGAGTTCTCAACACCATTGGTTTTGGGCTTCCGCAACGTCGGCGGCGAGTCTTCATGGTAGCAAGCAAGTCGATTGATCCTAGAGGGGTTCTTTTCGCAGACGAGACGCCAAGCGCCTCCATTGTCAGACCGGATCTACAAAAGCCGCTTGGATTTTATTGGACAGAAGGAAGATCCGGCGTGGGATTCTTGGCGGATGGTATTCCACCTTTGAAGGTCGGTTCCGCATTGGGGATACCTTCCGCGCCCGCGGTACTTTTTCCCGACGGCGAAGTTCTCATGCCGTCGCTCTCAGCATGCGAACGGCTCCAAGGTTTTCCCTCCGGATGGACTACAGCGACAAGCGCAAATACGAAGAGAAATGCAGAGTGGCGGATGGTTGGAAACGCGGTCTCAGTTCCCGTCGCTCGTTGGGCGGCTGAACGGATAAAGACGCCTGGAGCGGTCCTCGATTTCGTAGAGTCGCCAATTGTAGATGGACGAAAATGGCCAGACGCTGCCTGGAATGTTGGCAAAGGCCGCATAGGAATCTCCGCTACTGACAGACCTGTCTTTACTGCCAAACCATCGATCTCGGAATTCCGGGACGCGACATGGACACAGCTTTCCGATCGCGCGCTGAACGGTTTCATTCGTCGGGTGATTGAAGGAGGGTTGTGGGTGCCCCCAGGTTTTATCGAGGCGCTTCGCGCAGCGGACCGGAAGGTAAGTCGAGCGGCTTAAGCGAAGCGCGATCAGTTGCAGATTCGCGTACATAGAAATTCAATAGACAGGTGCGTTACGATCCGCTTGGCCTATCTCTTCCCCGAACTCACGCAGGCGCTTCGTCTCAAGGGCATTAGGCTGGCATACTTTTTCTGCCCGAACTTGTTGGGTCTATTTCAGTTTTCTAATTGCGGCGACAATTATGACGCTGATCTCGGCCGTAGCACCTATTAAAGCAATGACCCCTGTTTTATCGATCAGGCGCTCTCCAGGATTGACATGCCCCATCAAGAGAGTCGTGCAGTCGAAAGCGAAGATCAGAAACAGCGCGACAAGTAGAAAAGCGTTAGCTGTCTTAAACAGAGGCAACAGATCGCTGACTATCAGCGCGTTTCAACCCCGACCTGATGCAATTGATCCTGTCTTGATTGAACTGTTGGCGACAGCCACGGACCTTATCAATTCACCGTATATCCATAAACTTGAAGCCTACCTTCAAGCCGAGTTCGCGAAATAGCGATCGCGCATCGCCATGAAAACTATCGTCACTAAGGTCTCCGGATCTTCAATCTTCGGGAACCTGCCGAAGCACGTGACTAAGCAACATCCTCACCGCCAGCGGCACTACGCATCCAAGTCAGGCATCTTGAAGCAGCTCCGTCACGGCTGCTTTTCAACCTGACCGGAAGCGCAGGCGTGCACGGTTCGGGAAGACGGCGGAGGCCGTGATGACCAGCACGAAGAATCTCGGGATCGACTCAGTATTCGATCGACGCACTTTTATCATAGTCGCTTCTTTCACAACGGGGGTCGTCGTGTCCTGCCGAGCACCTGCCCCCCATTGCAGAGGTTGTCGGCCTCCTCCGGAAGTGCAGCATGGCCTTCTCAACTTTTATAACGTCCGTTCGACGAATGGACGCTCAATAGAGTGCACTTCGCATCGGAATGCACACTGCTGAACATGGATGCTCAATGCACTCTGAAAAGCAGTCGAGCAGTCGCTTGAGAACCAAATTAATGGTCCGCGAGAATGCCGTGAGTGGATTGTGAGTACGGACCAAAGCCGAACTGAATAAAGTCGAGCCAAACAAGCACTTGCTTTTGAGTTAGGTGACGGCCAGGCAGGAGATCCGCTGAAATCGCGGCGTAAGCCGTGTCCGGTGCGCTCGGAATCGAGCCTCCCACGTCGAGCGGAATCGATCTCGACGCAAGTCGATCACGCAATGCCCGCTCTTCCTCTCTTAGACCGACCTAAATGCGCGCCGATTCGAATTTCAACCTTCATCGCCAATTTCCGGCTAGCGCGCTCTGCTTCGGCGAGGGCGGAATGCAGATTTACAAGGACTCGGCAAACTTCAGACGTTGACCGGACCGATCCGCAGCTAGCGACCAGAACAGGCTTGAATTGCATCCAGGTCTAGCGGGCGATCCATGATTTTGATTCCTTATCATTGAAATAGTTGTCTATAGCATATCAAAATATCCTCGCTGCGGTTAGCGGTAGTTAGCAACGCAAGGGGAGAGAAACCGATGCCGCTCATTCACGTCGCTATGCGCAGCGGGAAGCCGGAAGCCTACCGGCAGGCGATATTGGACAGCCTCTATCGCTCAATGCGAGAGGCACTCAGCGTGCCTGAAGGCGACCAGTTCATGACCATTACGGAGCATGATGCGCCAAACTTTCGGGGGGGCACCGCGTATGGTGTGGCCCGAAGCGACCATCTTGTTCTGATCCAAATCACCGTGTTCAACACCCGCACCTCGGAACAAAAAAAGGCACTCTTCCGACGAATCACTGATCTGCTCGGTAAAAGCCCCGGTATCCGCCCTGAAGACGTGTTTGTGAATATTCTCGACGCTGCCAAGGAGAATTGGTCCGTCGGGCACGGCATCGCGCAATTCGCCTGATTTCCTGTTAGAGGTCTAAACTGCCTCCTATCGAGGAACGAGGTAAGACGCTTATGCGCGTGAAAGATATGGATTACTCCGACGGTACCGTCACTTGTCGTGGGATTATTGCCTACGACGACACAACGAGCAGCAAGCGCCCTGGGGTGCTTGTGTTTCACGAGGGCCTTGGATTGGGCGACCATATTATTGAGCGCGCAAGAAGGGTTGCGAAGCTCGGTTACGTCACACTGGCAGCGGACATGTTCGGCGATCGCCGACAGCCTCGGGACCTCGCGGAGATGCAGCGATTGCTTACAGACCTCCGCAACGAGCCGACGAAGCTCCGCGCACGCGCTCGTGCAGCGCTCACAACGCTCGCCTCGCAGCCCGAGGTCGATGCCGAACGGTTGTGTGCGATAGGATTCTGCTTCGGTGGTTCAGTCGTGCTTGAGCTAGCGCGGGATGGAGCAGATCTTAAGGCTGTAGTGAGCCTCCACGGCGTGCTTCCAACCAAAGCGCCGGCTCTAGCGGGTACGGTCAAAGCGAGCGTCCTTGTCTTGACCGGCGCGAACGATCCGCTCGCGCCTCCCGAACAGGTTGCTGCTTTTGAAAATGAGATGCGCGCAGCCGGCGTTCGCGATTGGCAAGTTGTCACATATGGCAACACCCACCATGCCTTCACGAACCCTGCAGCTGACGGCGCATTCCTCTCGGGCACGCTCTACAATGAACAATCAGACCGCAGATCGTGGGCGGCGATGACAAGCTTCCTTGATGAGTTGTGTAGCGTCGGGTAACCACGCTTAGGCATTCTCGGGAAATGGTCGGGTTGATCTAAATTGCATGCCAACCCATGGAGCCAGAGCGATGCGTAACCCGAGACCGACATTTCGGCCCAGTATGGAGAGCTAGATTTGCCTCGTTTCTTCTTTAAGCGCAGTCCCTTTCCCACACCTTTCTGCACGCGCAACCGGTCGTCCGTCCTCGACTGCCGTCCTGATCGCGAAATCATACCGGTCGACATCGAGCGCAATGTCCAAATCACGTCGGTCCAAATACGTCCGACTCGGATCGTGGAACCGCTGAGCGTCGCCGCCCGCCAGAATCACGTTTCGGACCGCGGGCGCATCGCCGGGCCGCCCCTCCAAAAGGTTGCGCAGATGAAGAGCACACAACTCATCTTCATCCGTTCTAACAACGGCATTGTTACCCATAGCCACCAGCGAGATCCGACTTGACCCAGACGACAATAGCGCACGTGCCGTCGCGTTGGCAGTGACCAGTGATGCAGCATAAAGCCGCTCAGCATGCTTCGCAGCAACTATGCCCTGGGTGCCGGCGCTCGTTCTTTGAACAATTGCCTTCCCGGCAAAATCGATGTCGGAAACCTCAAAAGGTGAATTTCCGAAATCGAAGCCGGCCGGTGCACGACCCCGAGCCTCCCCGATGCAAATCTGCGCAACACCACTATCCCTCAGTGTTAGAGCCTCTTCAACGGTGCTGACCATGATGATTTTGCAAGCTCCATTGGCCAATACAACGGCCGCGGTTGTGAAGGCGCGGAAAACATCAATGATGGCTACCGCGCCTGTTGCTTGCACGGCTCCATCCAAAAGACTTGCTATTGAGATTTCCACAGATTGATTTCGTTGACTCAAAACCACAGCTCGGGATCTTTGTAACAGGTACCTTCACATCTACACATCTATGAGTCTACCGCAACAAGATGCTCTACCATGATTACTGTCTGTGAGGCGCGCGCATTGGCTAGTCGCAAGGCCGTACTTGCCAGCTTCTAACTCGGTTATATCCGACACGATTTTGCCTTCCGGCGCGATCTCGGCAATTCGCTGCCACACAGTACGCACGAAGCGACATCGGTAGTTTGGCCTGTACGAGAAGGCATCAACTAAGCAGCGCTAATTCAATACCTCAACTACTTATTTCGGAGTTAGCAGTGACCGGACATGTGAAGCTAGAGCACAAAAAGGGCCTCCTTATTCTCACACTTGCGAATCCCGACGGAAATCGCATCGGCCTCGGCGTTTTGGAGGGCCTCCGCGAGGCGATGGTCGAGGTAAAGAAACCGGAGACTCGAGCAGTCTTACTCAGAGGTGAAGGGCCGGTCTTCTCCTACGGTGCGGATCTAAAGGAATTCGTTACACGTCCGCCGGCAGAGCTTCTTTCCTTGATGCAGGAGTACGTCGACCTACTCGGTCAATTCGAGGCTTCGGGGAAACCAACGCTCGCCGCCGTGCACGGCGTTTGCTCATCTGGCGGTCTTGAGCTGGCGTTGGCATTCGATCAGATCTGGGCGGCTGCAGGGACCAAGTTCGGCTTTCTTGAGCTAAATATCGCTACGCCTCCATTGGCAGGCGGCGTACAACGTATCGCTGCGCGCGCCGGGCGTTCACGGGCTTTCGAGGTGACGACCTCTGGAAACTGGTACGACGCCGAGCAGTTTGAGCGGTGGAATATAGTGAACCGCGTGCTGCCGATTGATGCCCTGCAAGCAGAAGCTGAATCGTTGGCGGCTACCTGGTCTAACGGACCTACGCTGGCTTACGGCGGAGTGAAGACATTTCTTCGCGCTTGGGATCGCCAAGGCGTCGCTGGCGCTGACAAAATCAACATTGGAACCGTCGCGCCGATCATGGCAAGCGATGATGCGAAGGTTGCCATTGAGGCTCAAAGCATTCCCGGTCGTGCCAAGCCAATTTTCTTCGGTCGTTGAGGCTCTGGCAGGGGCCGTCGCATTCCGCGACGGACCATGGCGGCGGGGCTCATGACACGCACCTGTGCCACATCGCCTTCATCATTTATCGCGTAGAAGGGCCACGCCGCGCCGATCGTGACCATGTATTCGCTGTCCGGATTCTGCTTCACCCGGGCATTGTAAATCGGCTTGCTGCCTTTCGGCTTTTCGGCCGCCGTCTCGGTTCGTGCCATTATCCACTCCTGTCGGGATTGCTTCCATTCAGAATGATCCAATCCAAACTGGAAGCTTCTTTTCGTTATCCCCACTTGCAGGAGATGGTCATGCCCTTCGTGGATTTCGCGGAGTTGAAAAACCATGTCTCGATCGAACAAGCCATGCGAATGCTCGGCCTCAATCTGATACTTCACGGCAACCAATACCGGGTGCTTGCCTCTTTGCAACACCGGCGGTGACCGCGCGCTGATCATCATACCCGCCAAGGGCCTGTTCTATTGCTTCGCTGCAAAAGCCGGCGGGGACGCAATTGCTCTAACCGCGCATATACGTGGCATCTCGGTAAAGGAAGCGGCCGACCAACTCGACCGCGCATTTGGAACTGTACAGAACGGTACCAGTACAGTTAGCAAGAACCGGACCACAGGTCCCAAGCACCGGAAGCTAGAAAGCAACCGGCGTTTGACCCAGAGGCGTATGCGGCCCGTCTCGATGCGTGGCATGCGTCTCTGGCCCCCTTGGGTCTTCCCGCCGAAACCCTGAAGGCTTGGAAAGCCGGATACTCAAACGCCGGTACCAACCGCGGCAGGCTCGCAATCGCCCTCCATGACCGGGATGGAAATATCCTGGGTTTCGCCGGCCGATCGCTCAACGGCGAGCAGCCGGTTCTCATCATTCCCAACGGCATAAACCCGCAGGAGATTATCTTCGGCGGTCACCGCGTCGAAGCTGGCACGCTGTATCTCGTTCGTGACGTGCTTGACGTGCTAAAGGCTGATGAATCTGGTATCACCAACTGCGTTTGCTTCCTGACGGAAATATCCGCGCTGCAAGTTGAAATGCTCGCGGCGCTGATGGCAACACGACATTGCGACACCGTCGAATTGGTCTAGCATTCTGGCGACTCATACTCCCGCATCGCGCGGGAGTTTTTTCGTCCGAACTCATCCGCGCCCGGCTTATCGGATGTCTATTATTAGGAGGATGATTGTGAGTGGGACACGTGCCCAAGCGTACGCATTAGGCAATTGAATGATGCGTTTCGTAAAACCTTTGTCGGGAGCACGATGGTGATGACCGCAGGCGTCGCTGCGTTGCCCGAAATGGTGAAAGCATTCCGCTCTGGTCAAAGTCGCCGAGTTTAGCGACTTCACGCGCGAGAGTGACCCGCACGGCGAGCACGACTTTTTCAGCTTTGAGCACTGCAATCGACCGTTCTTTTAGAAATGCGACTATCACGACAAACAAGATGGGTATGAGCTCCGAAGATCAAGCCGATCCGGACAAGACGACGCGCGGGGGCACCTCGCTGCTCGCCGAGGATCACTTTTCCCTGCCCCGCCATCATGCGGGGCTTTTCTTTGCCTCCCATTCTGGTTCAGGCGCGTAAACTGTAACCAATCTTTATCGTCGCGCCGGCGGCATTAACGCCTATCAGAAAGCGAGCGTTACCAACGCCGGAGCTCTTCTGAGGCAAACTAGAGCGATGCGAAGTGTCGATAGACAGCCTCCGCAATCGCATCCTGCTCATTTTCAAGGCTTAGCAACACCTGATCCATTCGACCGAGAAGTCCGCTGGCCTCGACGTATTCGGCCTCGTGTATTGCGGCCTCCAACCGGGCTCCGGTCGGATCCCTTCCATCCCGTGAAAGTCGTTCAGCCAGTTCGGAAATTGATGGCGGTCGGAGATACAGAGTAAACAGATCGTCGGCGAAGTGTTGAATTAGCTCCTCGAAGGAAGCGATCGGCCAATCCAAGAGAGGCAAATTTCCGTCCGCTATCGCCTTCCGGACTAAGTTTAGAGACGTGCCATAGTGAGCGCCATACAACTCTCTCACTGCAATCAAATCGCCACCGCTCAGCAAGGTGTTAAATTCTTGGGCTGTAATCTTAACCCTGTCTGTTTCATCTTCTCTAAGGGAGCGCGTCGTAAAGGCTGGTATTATCCGAAATCTGCTATCGCGGCCCAACAGCCGCATCCTCGTTTCGGTTTTGCCACAACCAGATGGCCCGAGCACGGCTAGGACCCTGCGCATTCTCATCCACTCCGCAAACGAATCGGCAGCACTGCACAATTTGGAGCTTCGAACCTTCTTGTGCTATAATTCCTAATCTACCTATGATTGTCGAGCGCAATATTCCGATCCATGATGACTTTCGAATCGCCCGCGGAAACTGGTCGAGGATATACTCTATTCGCTGCGCGGCTTGCGACAGGCTCGTTTGCTACTATCAGAAAGACGGCGGCGGCAAACTCAAGCGACTTTATATTGACCGTATTTTCTCACCGACCGTTCCTGTCGGTCGAAAGATATTCCGGTGTCCCGTTCATCATGAACTCGGGATTCGCGTGCTCTATGCGAAAGAGAGCCGCGCTTCCGTTAGGCTTTTCGTAGACGCGATCACCAAGGAAACAACGAGTGTTGATGACTACTTGAAATCACGCGCTGCCGGGCAAAGATGATGATCGATTGACGATGGATTCCACGCTTGCTGATATTTCAGGGCAGCATCGCCGCGCCCATTCCAACAACTGAAATCGGTTGTGCGTGGCGGCAATCATCCTGTTCGGCGCACCCAAGTCAGATCCAAAATCGATCATGATTGGTGCCCCGTTTCTACTTCTCAAGTCTGAATAGACGCGCATTGGAGAGAAGCCGAGTTGATCCAATGCGTATGCAATGTCGTAAAGCTTGCGGCTGACTTCCACGACCTTCGCGTCATCATGCCTAATTTCTTTAATCGCGTCGTCAATTGTGTCTTCGATCCAATCTTCGATCCAGATGCCGTTCCCCGCGTGGTAAAGATGAGGCGTCGGAACGCCGACAGCAGCGAGGAGTTTGCGGCGCGACGTGATAACGTCAAACTGCTCCAAAAGAGCAGCCGCGGGCGAAGTCGGCGTATACGCTTTCAAGATAGCTACTGTGGATTGGGACGCGCCCCGCACGGTAAATTTGAGGAGATATGTTTCTGCTCCTGACCTGTGCCAATCTTTATCAACTATAATCGAATGAAACGTATCATTGTTAGCCAACAGTCCAAGCTTCACAAGTGATGCGATCAGGTTATTCTTGCCTGCGCTCTTGCAGAGTTCCTGTTCAATTGACCAGGTATCGGGCATCCGATTCTACACAACGGCTGAATCTATGAGCACCTTCATCGCCGCTTCTGCATTTCGCTCTTCGGTCAAATCAAACGCTGGGGCCGATGTCGCACCAGATTTCAACGTCGGATTGGAAGCCAACCTTTCGATCATTTGCAAATTGAAACCCGACTGCAAGAGAAGTTGGCCAAAACCCATCTCCCCAAGATTTAGTGGAGCGCTCGGATCGCTCATAAACCGCAGAAGTTCGACCATTCCTTCAAGGGGCCCCGCTGAGACATGAATACCATTTCGTCCCGAACTCACTTCACTGAGACCAAGTTCTTCACGATTTTCTAACAACCATCTCCGTATAGACCCTTGAGCGGCCCTTGTCGGATTTGTTGCGCCTGTCATGTCTACGCGCAACTTCTTCCAATCGAATGCCGTCGATATAGAAAACACCACAATTGCGCTATCTTGCCGAGTATAGTTCTCCAGTTGCTCCGGGTGGAAGCCGTTGAAAAGGATGGTGGGTTTTCCTCTCACCTTCAACATTACGCAATGCGTCCCACCCGCAAGTTTGACGTTGCTCATGTTGTCATAAAGAATGGCCAGCGCATCTGCTGAGAACGTCGAATAGCGCTCTAAAAATTGATGTCCCCCCAACATGTCGGCCGTCTCTAGGATGGGTGCCTCAAATGCCTTCTTGAGAGTGGCCCGAGCCTCGTCGGAAATGACCGCCGCGCCCCTGTGCGAGACAGTATCAATTACACCATAGTGCGCTTCCATAATCTGATTTTGGATAAGGTATTTTGAGCCCAAGACTCGACATGAGGAAGGTGATTGTCCGAACTCAGCCAAACGACTTGTAATCGCCTCAATACAGCGGTCTAGCCGAGTTGATCGACAAATCTCCGGCTTCAAGAAGAGACAGTATTCGTTTGAATGAATGTCTTTCGGCGCTTCATAGGGTGCAATGGTTATTGCACCATTCCCCCCCTCTTTAACCTTGTTGATTGCTTGAACAATTTTGGAGGGTTCGATCATCTCATGTACGCCTTGATTTCGAATGTAACTTAAGCGCAGTGCGCTGAAGGGTTAATCTTGGTCGTCCGCGGGCCTTTGCTTGTCCAAAATCCAATGCCCCTCAGATATCTTGTCTCGATATTGCTTCTGAAGAATTATGTTGTCCGGTTCTATGAGAGCTCTTTGGGATCCGGTCACTATTGGAAGACCCGCTTGCCGGAGATATTCGACCTTATTCGGATTGTTCGTGATAACGACTACACTCTCCACTTGGAGATGCTGCAGTATCTCACAAGCGGTGCGGTAAACTCGCGCATCTTCCGGATACCCCAACTTTCGATAAGCATCGGCTTGCGAGAGGCCGCTGCGCTTTAGCGTCTGAGAAGCAATGTGAGCGACCATTCCATTCGCGCGGCCTTCGTGATCAAGCCAAACAATCACCCCAGCCCCGTATTCCTGGATGTAGGCCATCGCAATTTCCATTTGCTCGCGACAGTCGCACTCCACGCTGAGGAAGACATGGGAGGTTATGCAGGACGAATGGACCCGGATTGGCAGGGCGCTTTTTGCTGCCACGTCCCCGTAGACCATAGCAATTGCTTCCTGCATCCCATCCCAATACACGATGTGCCGCCAAGTGCCATATCTAGTCAGGAGCGGCCCTTCTGCGAGTTGGACGATCATTAGTCACTCCTCGATGGAGATGTCTGTCAGGGTTGGCCAACGGAGCCTTCAACTCCCCAATATCAGGCGTATTAACCTACCACAACAACGCCTTAAGTGCGGATTCGGCAATTGAACTCGTGTCACCTCAATGTCGGCGCGCGACAGCGTCGGACCTCCTGACGCCTCTAACCATCTGTGCATACGAATGGCTTTTCCTTTGGGACGCCTGCTAGCATGGCGCCGATGATGGCGGCGAAGCAGCCCCAGAGAAACCTGCCCGCTGCAAGGCTGACAACATCAGGCGCAGCCATCGCGCAAGCTTCTTAAAAATCGTTTTTTCAATTTCAAGTCTGACCTAGGTTGGCCGGGCCAAGCGATGGCCTGAGAGCGACAAGTAAAATTTATTTTTGCCGATAGAAGCGCGGTGCCAAACCGGTGCCAAAGAAAAACCAAAGTTGAATGCACCCTCGATAACAGACTCATATCATTCAGGAATTTTGGTGGGCGATGTAGGGCTCGAACCTACGACCCGCTGATTAAGAGACATGGCACGAACCGACTCAAGGCGACTCAGACCGACTCAAATCAGTTAATCTTCATCAACCTTTCCAACAACTTAGCGCCCCAATCTCGTACAATGTTGACTCAAAGCGGATCAACTCAGTCCGCCACGTTCACATTGCCTATGCCTTACCTAACGCGGGGGCGTTAAATGAAAAAACGGCTGACAGAGGAAGGCGTGAAACGCATCAGGCCAGTGCCTGGGCAGCAGGTCGACTTCTTCGATCAAGGCTTTGTTGGCCTGCTGTTGAGAGTGAGCTATGGCGGAACAAAAACTTGGCGTGTGGTACATTACGTCGGCGGGAAGCCGCGCACCGTAAAGATTGGGCGCCATCCAGTCATGAACGTGCAACAGGCCCGCGACGCTGCTCGCAAGTTTCTCATCGACCCCCAAGCTGCGCTCGCCCGATCAAGGACCGGAACTTTCAAAGAGGTCGCAGAATTGTTTCTCCGGCTTTACGTCGAACAGCGCAAGTTACGATCCAAAGCGCAAATCGAACGATGCTTAAAACGCTACGTGTACCCGCGATGGGCGAGCCGGCCCTTCGAGGAAATCAAGCGAGGCGACGTCACAGCCCTGCTCGACGAGATGGTCGTCGAGAACGGAGCGCGTCAAGCCGACGTCACGTTGGCCTACATCCGCAAAATTACCCGTTGGCACCAAACCCGGACAGACGGCTACGTGTCGCCGATCGTGCCGGGAATGAACCGCGCTAAGTCGAAAGATCGAAAACGCAAACGACATCTCGACGACGACGAAATTCGCGCGGTGTGGGCCGCGACGGAGGACATGGGCACGTACGGGGCGCTCGTCCGATCATTGCTGCTCACGGTCCAGCGGCGCGAAAAAGTCGGCACCATGCAGCACTCACACCTCAATGCGGGGCTTTGGACGATCGAGGTCGAAGACGACCGCGAAAAGGGTCACGCGGGCGCAATCCGACTGCCCGAACTAGCACTTCAAGTTATCGAGTCGGCGCCGGTCATCGTGGGCAACTCGCATGTGTTCGCCGCAAGCGTGGGCGATGGGCCGTTCAACAGCTTCTCCCAGCGCAAAGACGAACTCGATGCGAAGCTTGAGGCGATCTTGCCCGGCATGAAGCCTTGGGTTCATCACGACCTACGTCGAACCGGACGATCGTTGATGGCGCGAGCCGCCGTGCTGCCTCATATCGCAGAGCGCGTCATGGGCCACGCAGTGCCCGAGCTTGAGGAGACTTATGATCGTTACAGCTATCTCGACGAAAAATCAGCGGCGCTGCAAAAGCTCGCTGATATGATCGCATCGATCCTCGAGCCTTCGCGCGCGAACATCGTCGCGCTGAACACTCGCCGCTGACGTCTCGGTGCTCTTGTTTTCAATGCACGCGCAATCACGCCAGGCTCGCTCTACAACCGCTAATTTAGGCACCCCCATGTGAGGCCCCACGACGGCGGCACGCGCGCCTGTGGTCCCGGCAACCGCGTTGTTGCGGAAATCAACGGCTTGACGTTGACAAAACCGGATCAATTCCGTTCAATTCGATCGTTGTCGAGCTGCGCGTTTTGCAGCCCCCGTCGGTTCCGACACTCTGAGTGTAGCGTAGAGACCCCGCCCCGACGGATCCCCTGAAGCTGCGCATGGTGCGCGGCTGAGCGGATTCGTGTCCGCTCGGAACAATAGGTCTCTACGCCGATGAAGCCCACTGAGCGGCTCACGCCCGTTATTCAAAAAGCACGATACAAGCGCCGCACGACTGCGGAGATTCTCGACGTCTCGATCCCGACGATCAAACGATACGAACAAGAAGGTCTGCTGCGAGTCATCAGGGAAACACCGACGAGCAATGTCTTCCATTCGCATGCAGATGTGATGGCGCTCGCAAGAGCGAAAACTAATCCATCAGACTAAACGACGATGATCGCCGCACACAGTTGCGGAGACGGCGTCGTGGGTCAGCGTCAATATGGGATCGCAACGAGATGCGAACTTCCGCGCGTGATCGAGAGAGCATCAAGCCTCGCCATCCCATCGTAGAGTTCGAAGCCTACATCGACACCCTCGTGGTGTTTCCAGCGTGGCTTGAAAAAGGCGATCGCAAACGGCTCTATGAAGCGCACGGTCGGTTTGTTCGCGTCGAGGAGATTCGAACGCCGCTGGGCGTGAACGCAGGCTACCGCGTTACGACGCATCAGCCGCAGCCTGATGTTCTACACGAACTTTGCGACCTGCAAATGAAACGCGACGGCACTCTAGGTCGCGTCGACATCGCGTTCGATGCCCGATCACACTCCCTGTCGCACGCGGAGACGATACAGTGGATCAAAGGCCACGTGCTGATGAGGCACCGCAAACAAGGGCCTCTGCTCGAATTTGTCGGCGAGACCGGAACAACGACCTATTTCAATCCTCACGCCCACGCACAACGATCACCTCGAGATGCCGCGCTGTATTCGGACCTGCCCTCCAAAATCGACGGCATTGCTAGGGCACATATCGATCTGCGCACGAGAGGCCTCACACCCATTCGCAAGATCGCAGGTCGCGACAATTCGATCGAGACCACACTCGACATAGAGCACTCAAGCCCGCTTGCGATCTTCCGCAACAATTTCAAGGTGACGTCGTTCGACGCAGCAAGATGGCGCAACGAACAGCTACGACGCACACTCCGTGAATATCGAGAGCTTGATGCTGCGCGCGATCGCGCATGTCGACACCCGCTGCATGACGCGTACGCGGAGAGCATGAAGCACCGCATCGAAGGCTATCAAACCCGTGCTCAATACGAATACGCGCAAGCCATCCCTGTCAGAATGAACACTGACTACAGCCTCGTGCGTGTTCGTGATGAATGGGTGTGGGGTGCTGTGAAACGTCAGAACACTGAAAAAACGATCATTGATATCATTGAATAATTTTATGCAAACACCCAACACCTGTTCGTTAATCATCATCATGAAGGGAGTACGTCATGGGCGCTGATGATGATCCAAGCCAGTGGTATCCGCGTGAGTTCTATCGAAACAGATCGAAGAACGACCCACCGCGTGCAGGCTACACACCTATCAAGAAGCGCAGATCAAGCCGCTATGATGATGATCGAGCACCGGAGCGCGATCTCGCCCTGCCCAAGCCCGCGGTGACTGAGCGACGTGGCGTCGGTGTGAAAGATGCCATCAAAGACATGCTGTGCGAAAACCCGTTGTACAGCGTCGACGAGATCGTCAACGAACTCACACCCAAGCTGGGACCGATTTCGAGGATCACCGCCGCGAACATACGTGCCGAATGGAGGCACACCATCAGGAACTTGCAGCAGAACGGGGTGAGCGCCCTCGAGCTTAAGCTGAGAGGGTAGCCTGGCCGTCCGCTGTCAAATCAAGACCGGAAGTGACGCATTAGCATCGAAACCAACGCTTATGACCCGAAGCAGACATCAGGTGGATAGAAACAATCCCATTCGCTCTTGGAGTGAGCTACGGGACAGTCCTAATGCGGTGCTCTCCGAGCGTTCCGGTCACCGTTATCGGCTCGGCAGGCCCGGGCTGCCTCCGCACGAGCCGGATAGCGCCAATGTAAGGATTTGATGTGCGATGCCGCTCTAAATCGAAGCAAAGCGCACTCACTGCCGCCTTATCAAAGTCGATTTCAGGAGGATCCAGCTGCAAGTTGGTCTCGACCACCAGAACCGTCTTCGTGCCATTCGCGTCGATAACGTATTCGACAGCAACGGACAGCGCATTTCGGTCGGATATCATGTGAACCTCCTGCTGAGGCGGTAGTCGCCTTTGGTGATGCGATCATCGGATCATTCACGCGCTACGAAGGATTGCATCTATACTTACTGAATTAAGTCGGTCCCGAGCCGCTCGATAGAATTCGATCTCCGGATTTTCCTCTTGCGCTCTGCCGTACCAATATTTTGCAGCGTGACGATCTCCCAGCCCTTCGTAAGCAGCGCCAATACGTTGAGCCAGCGAGCCTGCATCAAGGCTCCTATCTCCATCGGCCATGTAGTAATAGATCGCCAGAGCCTCGGCGTAACGTTGAGCTTTGAGCAGTTGATCTGCCTTCTGCTGAAGAAGATTGAAGTCGTACACGTGTCCCTCCGGCCTTCGCGTCGACGGTAAGCCGTTTCAGTTGGCGATCTGTTAAGCCAAATTCGCAATGTCGCTTATTGGCCCATAACGGACCAATCGCTCAAACGTCGCGAAGTCCGCTTGTGAGGGAGAAGGCAGAATCCACAGCCGGGGAAGGAGCGGCCATCCGCGTTCCAACGTACGAAACGACGTGAGCGCCCAAAGAGCCGCCCACAGCCGCTCATCCGGGCGATATGACGCGATCAGCCGCGCATACAGGACCGCATGCCGCGTTGTCGCGATCGAGGGACCGTCAGACGTCATCGCCTCGAAAAGCAAGCGCCCATCCGAACGTAGCCCCCCTAAGCACCCCTCTCATCGACGGCTTGAGGTACGAAGCGATGCGACATATTCTGCAATCGCGGTAGGCCGCGATAGGGGCTCATGGAGCCTGCACTGCCCCCGACAAGGTTCGGGTCTCACAACATCATTCGATGGAGAGACCACATGAACCACGACCCTGACGATTTTCAAAAACAACAACGCAAAGAGCGCGAGCGCAGGCTGAAAGAGCTGGGCTTGCGTCATGTCGACAATCGCCGACGCTGTTTCCATTGCGGCATCCCGATGGACGATCCATTCGCATTGCTCTGCGCAGCTTGCGAGGGAGACTAACCAAGATTGAGTGGGAGGGCTTTATTTGGGAGCGTCTCGGATTAAGCCCAATTCGGTCAGCACTCAAATAAAACCTCCCGACTCTGTTTTCATTCGCGCGTTCTGTTCATCGTCAGTACTGACGCGTGAACAGGCGTTCTCGTCGATTTCGATGACTACAAATCATCGCGTAGCAACCACAAGCCTTTGTTGTATATCGGCTTCTTGCAACCTCCTTGCAATTAGGGAAGGCATCGACAATATTCGCGCACGAAAATCGCGTTTGTATTCGTGCCCGTGAAACAAGATGTCGACAAGAAAAGGGACAGTAGCCGCCAAATCACATGCCCGTTCTAGGGTCACGAACGGACGATCGCTCATGCCTAAATCTGTCGATGGTCGCAGTTTGTACGTGAGGCGTTTTCGCGATGTTCTCTCGCTCCACCTGTCAGATGCAGGAGGCGACCGGGCTTCTGAAGCAATCAAGTCGATGGCCCGCAGGGCCGCAACATTGACGGTCGAGCTTGAACGGCTTGAAGCCGAGTTCGCGACATCGAAGGACGGGGCGACGCCCAATCAATTGGACCTGTACCAACGATTGACGAACAGCCTTCGTCGGGTCTTGGAGACGATTGGTCTCGAACGTCAGACCCGCGATATCACACTCACGCCCGACCTTCGTACATACCTAGCCTCGAAGACGAATGGGCGACGGCCCGCGCTAGACCATGAGGCTAGCGACTGATGGCGATCAACAAGCGGATCAGGCTCATACGACCCCGACCCGCTCAGATCACCACACCTCGCCCTAAGCAACCGACCGGCCCCACACTCCTCGACGCGATCGCAGACCCGCATCTTTTCAAGCCATGGTTCAGGGACCCGCGCACATGGGAGGCTTGGTTCGCATTCATTGCAGCGTTGTTCGGGCTTCCGATGACGGCAGAGCAATCGGCGCTCTATCGACAATGCACGGGCCGCGATGACATTCCCCAGGATGTCGCACGGGAGGCTTGGCTTGTTTGTGGGCGTCGTGCAGGCAAGTCGTTCGTTCTAGCTTTGATCGCGGTGTTCCTCGCGGCGTTCCACGATTATCGCGAGCACTTAGCACCGGGCGAACGCGGCGTTGTGTTTCTAATTGCGACCGACAGAAAACAAGCTCGCATCGTTTTGCGATATATCCGCGCGCTTCTGTCTCGGATTCCCATGCTTGCGCGAATGATCGAGCGTGAATGGGCCGAGGGCTTCGATTTGACAAACGGCGTCTCGATCGAGGTCGCGACTGCAAGCTTCCGATCTGTTCGTGGCTACACCTTCGTTGCAGTCTTGCTCGACGAGCTGGCATTCTGGCCGACCGACGATACGGCGCAGCCCGATTTTGAAGTTCTTAACGCATTGCGTCCGGGCATGGCGACAATTCCGAATGCCATGTTACTCGCGGCCTCGTCGCCGTATGCGAAAAGAGGCAGCCTATGGGATGCGCATCGTCGGCACTACGGCAAGGGCGGCGATCCTGTCCTCGTGTGGCAAGCCGCGACTCGCGTGATGAACCCCTCGGTGCCGCAAAGCGTCATCGATGAAGCGATCGAACGAGATAGCAGTTCGGCCTCAGCCGAGTACTTGGCACAATTTCGATCTGACATCGAGGCGTTCCTGTCGAGAGATGCCGTCGAAGGTGTGATCTCAACTGGTACGTTCGAACGAGGTGTCGTCGCCAACATCAAATATAGCGGCTTCACAGATTTTGCAGGGGGGTCAGGATCGGACAGCGCAACGCTCGCGATTGCTCATAAGGAAGAAGAAGTTGCGTTCCTCGATGCGATCAGGGAGCGGAAACCACCATTCTCACCTGAAGCGGTCGTGGCCGAATTTGCCGTGCTGTTGAAAGAGTACGGCATTAGCAAAATCATTGGAGACCGTTTCGCAGGTCAATTCCCGGTCGAGGCCTTCAAAAAGCATGGCATTTCGCTCGAGGCGAGTGCGAAACCCAAGAGCGACCTTTATCGCGAATTTCTGCCGTTGGTGAACTCACGCAAGGTCGATCTCCTCGATAACGCGAAAATGCTGACGCAACTCGTTGCGCTGGAACGGCGAACAGCACGGAGTGGCAAGGATTCCATTGATCACGCGCCAAACGGCCATGACGACGTGGCCAACGCAGTCGCAGGCGCGCTCACGACACTATCGGCCCGCAAATATGCCTACGACACCAGCCTCTCGTGGGTCGGGAACTACGGCGATCAGTCCAGTTCGGTTCAACGAGTAAACAGCTTCATCATGACAGGAGGTTTCTTCCGATGAACAAGATCATCGAAATCGATGACAAGGACAAAGGGCGCGTGGCGAAGGACGGAGAGACCTTCCGTTTCCGCATGCCTCTGATGGACGGTGCTCCACCAGAGCTGAAGATTGCAATGCAACTGGCCGACTCGGTCCGCCGCAATGAGCAATTCGATGCAGCGGCACACCGTCCGGGCTTCGTTCGGCTAACCGATCAGCAGCAATCAGAAGCTGACAAGGCACACCTCGCCTATGAGAAGCGACTGACCGACGCGTGGCGCAATCCTCCATCTCTCGACGCGACGCAGTTGCCTGACACGGCTGCATCGCCTGCCCCCACAACTGATCGCGATGCCGCCCGCCTGCAGCACGAACGCTGGCTTCGTGATGCTTGGAAGACCGGGGGAGCACGATGAGCGACGCAGCAGCACGATCACGGCTCCCGCTGGCTGCGCAGCTCAAGCTCGGAGCTATTATAGACCTTCAGGAAGCTGCACAATATGCGCTCCATGCGACCGCTGCCAAAATCGCAAGTGTTCAACGTGCGCTCGACATGGCAACCGATGCGGAGAACGCCCCCGAAATTCAATTCGAGCTACAGCGACTGAAGGACCTCCAGGATCAGCAGCGTGTCCGCGCAGCCGAACGCGCGCGCTCTGCAGCACAGTTGATGGGCTGGGTGCGTACGCTCCCAGTACGGGCATCGTTCCAGATGGCCCGCGAGATCGCCGTGAGGCCCGCGAAGGGCGAGACCCCATTGCAAGCCGTGCAACGCGTTCGTGAGCAGATCGCAGCGCTCACGAGTGAGAAGCAAAAGGTCATTCGGGCATCCCCTCCCCGCGACATTCTGCACGCAATGGTGCGCGAATACGTGCTGACGCTCGCCCAACAAGCGCGTCCAAGCATCAGCTACGACGATCGTGGCGTACGTGTGAACTTCGCCGATCACCTTCCTGTCGCAATGTTGGCATGGGTCGACCCCGACCGGCTGATCAAGCGGCTATGCGCCGAGATCGACGCGCTTCCTAAGACCGAGCTGTCGTTGAACCTGTTGCAGAAGAATGAGCGACTGGCCGAAATCAAAGCCAAGCTTTTCGGGCTCGAACGCCAGGAGGAGGCGCTGATCGATCTTGCGAGCGAGGACGGTCAGGAGATCGCAAGACGGCCCAATGCTGATCCGACTGCGGTGCTCGGTGTGATCATCAAGCAAGCTGTGATGATGGTCGCATGAAATACGTTTCGACGATCGATGATCTCCTTCGGTCAATCGTCGTGCTCCGCCGTGCTGTCTGGTCAGTCCAGCATGACGGAGCTCAGGCCGGCCACGTTTCTTCCGTCCTTCCGTGGCCGGGATACTGCGCGAGCATCACCGCGCAGACGCTCTGAGCCGCGTTGAGGGTCCGCGATCAGAGTAGCCCCGTCGCATGACGTACACCCATGCGGCGGGGCGTTCTTTCATCAACGATGTCAAACAGCAAGTTCTAATCTACGGCGCTAGCATGCAATCGCACGGCTATCGTGCTTGCAGGATTACGGATGCTCGCACTTGGCAGCACGGTCAGGTTGGTCGAGCACCATTTCACGTTCGCGTAGGTCGAGCTCCATGGCACGCACGGCTATTTCCGCGAGCTTCGCTAACGCATTCGTTTCCGGGGCTGCGTGAACGCCATCGCGCAAATCCTGGAGTTCGTCGAAGAGGGCATCAACGAGACCCTCGGGTGTGCGCGAATATTGTTTGCCCACTTTATTTCTCAGTTTCTGCATGGTGTCTCGTCCGCTGGCGGCTTCGCGTTCAGCCTTTCACGATGAGGGCGCCTCTTCGATTCGCTATCTGCAGCGCGCTCCCTTGTCGCTCCTCTTGCTGCGCGCTTTACATCGTTTGATATTTCACGCCAACACATGGTTGCGGCCTCGCAGGCGTCGACTAGTTCAGCCAGGGCACTGTCGGAGAGATCCCTCAGGCGTTCACTCTGTTTAGCGCCCATGTCTAGCAGCGCCGTTTGGCTTCGCGCTCGCTCTAACAATTCAGCGTGCCACGCGCTTGCAGCCTCAGTAACGACGCCGTCAGGTTCCGAGCTCCCGTAATTCTTATCGATGTAATCTCGCAATTTCCGGACTGACCATTTCATACCCTCCGCCTTGTTGAGACATCTGCTTTGGTCAGGAGGATCGAGCTTCGCGACCGCGACGTGGTGGCTCCAACTCAAATTCTCATTACGTGATGAGGGATGAATGCTGCGCGCAACTGAAGCTAAGTTGTTCAAGCTATCACGGGAATATCCGAAGCGCTTTTCGAAGTTGTCCTTGTCTTCGGAATTGTAGTTTTTGTGCCTGTTTGCCCACCAGTCGCCTAACGCGAATTGGACACCCTTTTCGATTTTTATGAGGCTGATTGCAACCTCTTCCCACTGATCATCAGTGAGCGGCGAAGGCACTGCGAGGCCCGTCGAAGAAAACCGGACCCCGTGTGGAAGTTCTAACGCGATCGGATCGGGGGCTGACATCGGCAGCTCGGGGCAGTCGCTCTGATCAGCGACCATTTTGAATTTTGTCTTCGCAGACAGAGGGGCGACCATGGACAATTACTCCGCATCATTACGCTTCTTCGATCGGAGCTTCCGTTTAACTTCTGTCCATTCCGGCGTCACTGGCGATAATTGATCCTCTAAGTAGCTGATTTCCCTCGGTTCGGTGAAGTCTGGCATAAGCCAAGCATTCTTGCGCAGCTGCTCACGGACTGCCTCCTCCCCAATGTGGGGCGCCCACTGCATGATGCAGGCGATGATTTTTGAGGTCTCTGCGGCCGGGACACGCTTCACACCCAACTTTCTGCGATAGATGCAGAGTTCGTTGTGTACGACTACCGCCAACCGGAATGCTGGATTGTTGCTGAGGTCTTGCGCCGGTCGTCCGCGCCGTCGCCGAAATTTGTCCGGGTATCTTCGTTCCGCGCTCTCTCTAAGGAAGTCCGCGAGGCCCGCTTCTGGAAGACCCAACTGCCGGTAAAGGTGAACGTCCTCTTCTACCGTATTGAAACGATCCAGCTTCTCTAGGAACAAGCATTCGGGCCTGCGAGGGTCGTCAATAACGCGCTTCATGATCTCAACGCACCGCGTATTCCGAGCTTAGTGTCTGCTTCAATTTATCTGATTGTAGCAGTCGCCACCACCTTCGAACTTAACCCAGTAATCCATGCCTCGGTCATAGCGCCAACAGAAACGGCTGCTGTGCTGCGAACCAACGATGTCGCGATAATGCAAAATTATGAAAAAAAAGAATTCCTCGTCCTGCCCGATCCGTGGAGTTGGAAATGTTTCTTCGCCAGCGAGATCGACCGTGAGATCGTATTCGCGTCCCTCCGGGCACATAACCGTTCTGTTTTCCATCTTCTCGGCTGGACCGATCACTCCGTGAAACTCATCGCGCAGCAGAGGTGGTTCGGGCACGTTGTTCGATCCTCCGAGCGTTATGTGACATTCGTCAATAATTGCCGGCATTCTCCCGTGATTGGAGATATCGAACATGGCGACTGGCAATTCATATTCGCCGACTTGCCCCTGAAGATGCGGGCGAAGGTTAACGAACAGCCAAGGCCGCTCATGCAGAGCTGTGGAATCCCTGATCTGTTGGAGTTGTCGCTCGCCCGCGTCCCATAGCTTGTCGGTCGACTGCCGCAAGGACAGGGTGAACCATGCGATGAAACCGGTAGCCACTGCTGTGATGAATGCGCTGGAGGAGTCCAATAGATGCCAAGCCTGGAGCATCGCAAAATGGACTACGCCATAAGTAGCGCACTCTTTCGCGCCATCCCTCGTTTTTTCGCAGACATCGTAATGCGCGGCAATATCCGACGTTGAAAGCAAGACAATGACACTAATCGCCACACCGATCAGGAAGCCCAGCACAATTTCGGATAGCAATAAACGACGCATCTGGCGGTCGCCCATTAGACTGTTGTCGAGTTAATGTCGTTTGTTGATTGTCCGGCAACGTAAGAGATTTGCACGACGTAGCGTCGAGCGATGACAAGGGAGTTGACGCAAAGGCCGCAACGTTCAAAAAAGCACAACTAGTTTTGCAGAAAGAGCAGGTCGGCTTCAGCAGCTGCGAGAAGAGACCCCTTACGAACAAAAGCTAACACAAGCTCGCATAACAGCTTGAGCGACCGATCCAAGCCGTCGCGGAGGAGTTCGGGCTTGATGTTCGCCCCATGCACTGACTTCGAGCGCAAGTCATAGAGTTTCTTGACGTCGCCAAATCGAAACGATCGTGCTGAACTATCCGTCTCCAATATCCGGGCTACGGCCAAGGCAATGCGAAATCTTAGTTCGTGGTCGAAGCCAAGAAGCGCTTCGATGCCCGACCAAACAGCCGCCATCTGGATCGAAGGCTTTGGCTCGCTATAACTCAGCGCGGCTACCGATGCCGCATGAACGAATCGATCTTCCTGCAGCATAGTGTGAAAACGCTGTTCAAGATCTCGGTAGGATGTGAATTCGGCTGAGCTGAAAGGTACGCTCTTCGACCAAGGACCGCCGCGCGATGCATGTCCGAGAACCCTTGTGTGTCTGTCTGGGCTTTGATTGTGAGGCGTCACGGATTCGAACAGCCAGGTTACAGGCGCCCCGCGCAAAATCGACAGTAGGATCAAATCCCACTGCGCGTTCCATATCCCAATAGCTGCCTCTTTATCGTCATCCGCTTTCAGTTCTAACTCAAAGTTAATGCCGCCGGCGAACGCGCAAAGCATTCCGTATTCGTACTGCGTCCTGGCCTTTGTCTTCAGCCACTCAACGTCGTCGTTCAATTTGATAGGACGAATGCGCAGATCATCGCGCAGCGAAACTTCGTTTTCGAGCGCAATCCCCCAGCCATACAGATATCGACGTGCGTCGGCCATTCGCGAATTATCCTGCCCCCCGGGACTCTCAGCAAGAGACCGATCTTACGCGCAGCGGGGATCGGGGGGAAACAGTCAGCATTACCTATGAAATTACTTAATTCGGCGATCTCTCGTCGTTCGCCCCCGCTAACCCCTTGAAATGATGGTGGGCGATGTAGGGCTCGAACCTACGACCCGCTGATTAAGAGTCAGCTGCTCTACCAACTGAGCTAATCGCCCGGGGGTGCCTTTCGACGAGGGTTACCCCTGGATCGCTTGATCGGGGCCAAAAGTCTCCGACTTTTCGGACCCTGTGCCAAGGAAGCTTTCAAGGCCGGCGTCGTTTAGCAAAGCACCCGACCCGAGTCCAGCAAGCGAACGGGGTTATTTGCCTCCGTTTGCAGGGAAATTCGGCGCTCTTCAACAACAAAATGCCGCCGGATTGCACCGGCGGCTTCGTGTTCTCGTTCCATCGCGGCTCTATAGCCGCGACGGCCCGTCGTCGTCCATTCCGCCGCGCGGGCCATGCATCGGCCCTCGCGGGCCGTCGTCCATCATGTCGCGCGGACCGCGACGGCCCGGGCCATCACCCTGGCGCCAGTGCTCGAAGCGGTTGCGCCACTCCTCGAAGCGGCCGCCGCCCATATGGGTCAGCATGGCAAGGCGTCGCTTCTGGTTCTCGTCGAGCGTCTTGTACAGCGGGTCGGCGGCGTCGACCGCCTTTTTGAACGCCGTGGCGCTGGCGCTCATCGTGTCGGCGCGCTGGTGCAGCCGTGCCATCATATCGTCCGGTGGTGGCGCGCTGCGGCGTGCGTTGATGCGATCGATCCTGAGCTTGCCGATATCGCGCACCGCGGCCTCGACCGGCGGCCACAGTTTTTCCTGGTCAGGCGTCAGCCGTAACCCGGCCTTCACCGCCGCAATGCGTGCGTCCATGAATGCGGACATGTCATCGGGATTCATCCGCATCATGTTCATGCGGAAGTCTGGTCGATATTGCGCGTAGACAACGCTTGAGCCGGCGAGCACGAGGACTGCAGCTCCGGCAAGAAGCCATCTTCTCATTGGTCCCTCCTTCGTCGCCCACAGCACAATCGCACGCGGCCGCGCGCGATCAACTTAATCGTTGGACAGGATGATCGGTCCGCCGCACAGGGCAAAGCGTTGATTCAGATCAAGGACAGCGCGTTATCGAAACGCGCTGCCTTCCTGAATATTCGTTCAGTTTAGAACTGCTCTGCTACGACGATTCCTGCGCACGCTTTAACGTTTCGGGCGCTTGCCGTTGCCGTCACGGGCCTCCGCCTCCA
>Ga0206940_1004_pt1 | contig 75083 bp, 75 predicted proteins | sample Alteio_BWOrgHeat_8_FD_152963 | JGI IMG/M metagenome (GOLD analysis project Ga0206940, IMG submission 152963) | Enriched cells from forest soil in Barre Woods Harvard Forest LTER site, Petersham, Massachusetts, United States -... | ecosystem: Environmental > Terrestrial > Soil > Temperate forest > O...
GATGACACAAGCTTCATCAACGCTTCTGTACGTGATACCGCTTCAGGTGGTTGGATTGTTCCAGGTGGCTTTGGTGTGTTTGTTAACGAGTAAAAGATAAAGAGGGGCCTCAATTGAGGCCCTTTAAAAAAAAGGAGATAGTCCGATGCGTATAAAAAAAATAGTTCCTCTTGCGGCGCTCTTACTGGCAACGTCAGCTGCTGCGCCCTTTGCTGCAACCAACTTGTTCTCGCCACACGATTGGGCAATGCGCTTACCAAAAGATAAACATCACAAGCGTTTTAGTGTTGGTGTAAACATATTCGAAGTTGGTGTGAGTGAAAGAGATGGTCGTAGTTGGGATGATAAAGAAGTTAGCATCTTGGCAATAGACGATTTGACTCAGTCAACAATTGATATGGTTTTCAATCCTGTTACGACTGTCAATAACGTTAATACTGCTCAGGTGCAAATAATGCTTAATGCGATAGCCGCAATGGCTCCTGGAGGCACTTTAGCATTATTCAATAATGGTACTTCCGCTGGACAACTAGCTTTAACGGGTAAGTTTGACCAATGGAGTGCAAATTTATTGGCTGCATACGAATTTTTGCGCGGATCATGGGGGCACTTTTCATTATCAGTACATGTGCCTGTAGTGCATAAAGAAGTGCGCGATGTTACTATTGTAGATCAAACAAGTTTGGCTCTACTTAATAATGCAACTAATCTTGCATATACTGGTGTTCAAATCGCTGCGTTGCAACATCTGTTAACCGATAACATTCGAACGATTGCCAAAACCCTTGGCAACCTCGATTTAAGCAACTGGGACGAAACAGGTTTAGGTGACGTTGTTGCTTTGTTGAACTGGAAGCACATGTTTAAACGTTGCGGTCATGAGCATCGTTCAGCGACGCTTCATGCAAAGATCGGGGTGTCATTCCCAACAGCTGAAGAAAAAGATGAAGACAAAGCGTTTTCTATGGCTCTTGGCAATGACGGCGCATGGGGACTTCCTATGGGCTTAGGTCTTGAGTTCCAAGCAAACAAGATCTTTAAGTTTGGTGTTGATGGCGAACTTCTTGTTTTGTTTGATGAAACACGTGTACGTCGTTTAAAAACAGCTCCTAATCAAACAGAGTTCTTGCTTTTGAACAAAGGCAATGCAACCATGGAACATGGTTTGACATGGCAGGTTGATGCTTGGGCTCAAGCGTATCATCTTTGGTCAGGTCTTTCGTTAACTGCAGCGTATCAGTTTGTTGATCATCAACATGATACGTTAGTGGTTAAAGATGCACGCTTTAATGTTATTCCCAACATCAACGGGATCGTTAACACTGCAAACAGCTTGAAAGAGTGGAACGTTCATAATGTTATATTTAGAGCGAACTATGACTTCTTTCAAAAAGCTAAAAAAGCTTGTTGCGTGCCACAAGTTGGCGTGTTCTACAAGCTGGCAGTTGGTGGTAAACATTTGATTGATGCTGATACGTATGGTGCTCAGTTTGTTCTGAATTTCTAAAACGTACAAATTTTCTATACGTTGCCTACGCCGCTCCAGATTCCTGGGGCGGCTTTTTTTTGAGTATTATATACAATGTGTATACATTGTAGTATCATTGGATTGTACCGGTTGGGTTTCAAAATGAAAGGGAGTATATGACTAAAAAGCTTACCAAGCATGGAAATAGCTTGGCGTTGATTATTGATAAGCCCATTCTTGAGTTGCTTAAAATAAATCAAGATACTGAGCTTTCCATTGTAACGAACGGAACGAGTATCACCATTGAACCAGTGAATGTACGTAAGAAGCGGGCGGTGAGTGATGATACTAAGATGCAAAAAATCTATGAAAAATTAGTTAAACGCTACGATGTGGCGCTTAAAAAACTTGCTACAAAGTGAATATATGCGAAATATCAGGTTTCTTTTGATTCAAGAGGTTGTTGGGGTCAATGTCGACCAGATAGCTCGTTATGGCGGGTTGCATGGTGTTCGTGACTTTGCATTGCTTGACTCGGCAGTGAATAGGGCAAAAGTGATGTTTAATGGAGCGTATTTGTACAGCGATTATTGCAGCATGGCTGCGGCTTATGCTCACAGTATCATTAAAAACCACCCGTTTCTTGATGGCAACAAAAGAACCGGAATTGTTGCTTCTATGATGTTTTTGGCTTACAACGGGTTTGAATTAAACGTGTCGGATAGGGTGTTGGTTTCAACAAGCGTGAAGATTGCAATCTCAAAGCTTTCGCATGAAGAGCTTGCAATGTTCTTTCGCAAGAATGTTATTTCAATAGATCAGCACTAGAGCCCCTCGAAAATTTCTATATGCTGTTTACGTCGCTCTAGATTCTTAGGACGACTTTTTGGGTGCGTGTTCAGCATGTGTTGTTTTCAATCTGAAATATTCATTAAATTTTCTCACACACTTCTTCTGATAGGCAATATTTTGTGCTTGAAAAGTTTATAAAAAACAGTAGAATGAGTGCAATTAATCGTGCTTAATGTCCGTCGTCGCCATTTCATGGCTATGACGTGACAGGCTACTGGGCACGTTGTGAATCGAGGCTTAAATAGCCATCTTTTACTATCAGTAGCCGCCGGAGTAATTTTAAAGAGCTTATAAAAAGCAATTGTTAACAATAAGTTTCGGGTTTAGACACGGGATTGTACGATATGCCAACAATTAACCAACTCGTACGCTTTGGTCGTTTACAGACAGTAGACAAGACCAAATCGCCAGCACTTGCCAACTGTCCGTTTCGTCGCGGCGTTTGTGTGCGTGTGCTTACTATGACACCAAAAAAGCCTAACTCCGCGCTTCGTAAAGTCGCTCGGGTTAAATTGACCACTGGTAGAGAGGTCTGGGCTTACATTCCTGGTGAAGGCCACAATTTACAAGAACACAGTGTTGTTCTCGTTCGTGGGGGAAGAGTAAAAGATCTTCCCGGTGTACGTTATCACATTGTCCGCGGTGCGCTTGACTGTGCAGGCGTTGAAGGAAGAAATCAGTCTCGTTCCCTGTATGGTGCGAAGCGTAAGAAGAAAGGTGATAAGTAATGCCTCGTCGTAAAAAGATTCTCTTAAAAAGAGATATTGGTGTCGACCAAAGATTTAGTTCAGAGCTTGTGCAAAAATTTATCAACATCGTCATGGAACGCGGCAAAAAAAGTGTTGCTCGTGGTATCGTGTACGAAGCGTTTGATATGATTGCACACAAGGTGAGTGGCGATGACAAAAAGGCTTTTGTTCTTTTTGAGCGCGCTATGGAAAACATTCGCCCTTACGTCGAAGTAAAATCTCGCCGTGTTGGTGGTGGTGTATATCAAGTTCCTGCTGAAGTTCGTCCAGAACGTCAAATGTCATTATCGCTGCGTTGGCTTATCGAAGCTGCAGCTGGTCGTGCAGACAAAACTATGGGTCGTCGCTTAGCTCAAGAGCTTCTTGAAGCGGCTGAAGGCCATGGTAATGCTGTAAAGAAAAAGAATGATGTTCACCGTATGGCCGAAGCTAACCGTGCGTTCTCGCACTACGCTTGGTAGGAATTAGAGATAATGAGTACATATAAATTAGATCACTATCGCAATATTGGTATTGCTGCGCATATCGATGCTGGTAAAACCACATTGACTGAACGCATTCTTTTTTATACGGGTATTTCCCATAAAATTGGTGAAGTTCATGAAGGCGAAGCTGTCATGGACTGGATGGAGCAAGAGCGTGAGCGTGGTATTACCATCACCGCTGCTGCTACCACCAGTGTTTGGAAAGATCATCAAATTAATATTATTGATACTCCCGGTCACGTAGACTTCACTATTGAAGTTGAACGCTCAATGCGCGTTCTTGACGGAGCGGTTGCAGTATTTGCTGGTGTTGAAGGCGTTGAGCCACAGTCAGAAACAGTATGGCGCCAAGCTGACAAGCATAACGTTCCTCGTATTGCTTTTGTTAACAAGCTTGACCGTGTTGGTGCTGACTATTTTGCTGTTGTAAACGACATTAATGAAAAACTTCATGGTAATGCGCTTGCAATGCAAATTCCTGTTGGCGAGGCAGAAAACTTCACCGCAGTTATCGACGTGTTGACCAAAAAAATGGCAACATTTGACGAAGCTTCTCAAGGGCTGAAGGTTGATTGGGTTGATGTTCCTGCTGAGTTTAATGATCAAGTTGAAGAGCTCTACACAAAAATTCTTGAACGCGCTTGTGATTTTGATGATGCAATGGCTGAAAGATACCTTGATGGTAATCCTGTTACTGTTGAACAGATCAAAGCCGCGATTCGTAAGGGTGTTATTGCTCAAGCTATTACCCCAGTATTTGGTGGTTCAGCGTTCAAAAACAAAGGTGCTCAATTGTTGCTTGATGCGGTAATTGATTACTTGCCATCACCATTGGACGTTCCTCCTGTTGTTGGAATCAATCCTGATACTAAAGCAGAAGAAACACGTGCAGCAGATCCAGATGCGCCATTCTGTGCATTGGCATTTAAAATTATGGTTGACCCATTTGTTGGTTCATTGACCTTTGCACGTGTGTATTCAGGTTCACTTGAAGCCGGTTCATACATTTACAACGTTACGCGTGGTAAGAAAGAACGTGTGAGCCGTTTGCTTAAGATGCATGCAAATAAACGAGAAGAAATTAAATCAGTTACTGCTGGTGATATTGCCGCGATTGTTGGGATCAAAGAAGTAGTTACGGGTGATACACTCGCTGATGAAGATCATCCAATTATTCTCGAATCAATCACACCTCCAGATCCAGTTATGCATATCGCTATTGAGCCTAAGGGCAAAGGTGATTATGAAAAGATGGTTAATGCACTTCGTAAGTTGATGCAAGAAGATCCATCATTCAGATTCTCTTACAATAGCGAAACAAGTCAGACGATTATTTCTGGTATGGGTGAACTTCATCTTGAAATCATTGTTGATCGTATGTTACGTGAGTACAAGGTCGAAAGCAATGTTGGTAAGGCTGAAGTTGCATACAAAGAAACTATTCAACGCCCTGTTGAATCTGAAGGTAAGTTTATTCGTCAATCAGGTGGTCACGGTCAATATGGTCACGTGTTGTTACGTTTAGCACCTTTAGAGCGCGGCACAGGTTTTGAGTTTGAAGATGAAACCAAGGGTGGAAGCATTCCAAAAGAGTTTATTCCTGGTATTGAAAAAGGTATTCGTGAAGCGCTTGGCTCTGGTGTTCTTGCTGGGTATCCAGTTGTAGACATTAAGGCTTCTGTGTATGACGGATCATACCACGATGTTGACTCTTCAGAAATGGCGTTTAAAATTGCCGCTTCTATGGGTTTCAAAGAAGGTGTTGCTAAAGCAAGTCCAGTTTTGTTGGAACCAATCATGAAGGTTGAAGTTTTAACACCAGAAGAAAATATGGGCGATGTCATGGGTGACTTGAACTCACGTCGTGGCAGAATTATGGGAATGGAAGCACGTAAAGCGGTACAAGCTGTTATTGCTGAAGTTCCTCTTGCGGAAATGTTTGGTTACTCTACGGCGTTGCGTTCTTTAACTAAAGGACGTGCAGGCTATTCGATGCAATTCGAAGCGTACCGTGAAGTGCCAAAAAATGTTCAAGATACAGTAGTTGGTAAAAAATAATATAACACAGACTTGATAGAAGGATTGTACTATGGCAAAGGGTGTGTTTGAGCGTAAGAAACCTCATATAAACGTTGGTACCATTGGACACGTTGACCATGGAAAAACAACGTTGACTGCGGCTATTACAAAAGTTTTGGCTTCACAAGGTATGGCTGAATTCAAAGCTTACGATCAAATTGATAAATCTCCTGAAGAAAAAGCACGTGGTATTACTATTAATGCTACACACGTTGAATATGAAACAAAGAACCGTCACTATGCGCACGTTGACTGTCCTGGTCACGCTGATTATGTAAAAAACATGATCACCGGTGCTGCACAAATGGACGGAGCAATTCTTGTTGTTTCTGCGCCAGATGGACCAATGCCACAAACTCGTGAACACATTCTTCTTGCTCGTCAAGTTGGTGTTCCTGCTATGGTTGTTTTCTTGAACAAAGCGGACATGGTTGACGATATCAGCATGGTTGAGTTGGTTGAAGAAGAAATTCGTGATCTTCTTAAGAAGAACGGTTTTCCAGGTGATACAACTCCTATTATTCGTGGTTCAGCGCTTAAGGCATTGAATGGCGATCAAAGCGAAATTGGCGTTCCATCTATTTTGAAGCTTATGGACGCTGTTGACTCTTTCATTCCTACACCAAAACGTGAAACCGATAAGCCGTTCTTGATGCCAATCGAAGACGTGTTCTCTATCGCTGGTCGTGGAACTGTAGTAACTGGTCGTATCGAACGCGGTATGATTAAAGTTGGCGAAGAAGTAGAAATTGTTGGTTTTAGAGATACAACCAAGACTATTGCTACTGGCGTTGAAATGTTTAATAAAGAACTTAAACAAGGTGAAGCTGGCGACAACATTGGTCTTCTTCTTCGTGGTACGAAAAAAGAAGATGTTGAACGTGGTCAAGTTGTTGCTGCTCCAGGTTCAGTTCTTCCTCATAAGAAATTTAAAGCTCAAGTGTTGATCTTGACTAAAGAAGATGGTGGCCGTCATAGCCCATTCTTCACAGGATATCGCCCACAATTCTATTTCAGAACAACTGACGTAACCGCTAACGTTGCGCTTCCAGCTGGTCGTGAAATGGTTATGCCTGGTGACGATGTTGAGCTGACCATTGAATTGGTAAGTAAGATTGCTATGGACAAAGGTGATAAATTTGCTGTTCGCGAAGGTGGTAGAACCATCGGAGCTGGCGTTATTACTCAGATTATTGAATAGTAAAATCACCTATTGGATTGAAGCATGAAAAAACAAAAAATACGCTTAACACTTAGGTCATATGACCATCGCTTGTTGGACAGTGCTGTTCGACAAATAGTGATGACGGTTAAGAGAACAGGATCAGCAATTGTTGGACCAGTTCCCCTTCCTAATCACAAACAGATCTTTACGGTTTTGCGATCTCCTCATATCGACAAAAAGTCTAGAGAACAGTTTGAAATTATTACCCATAAACGCATTTTAGACATTATTGCCCCTGCTGAGCAAACCATGGACGCACTCATGAAGCTCAATATATCGGCTGGCGTTGATGTTGAGATTAAATAAGGCTTTGTCATGTTGAACAGTATTCTTGGAACAAAAATAGGCATGACTCAGGTGTTTGACAAAAATGGGAACAGAATTCCTGTTACCGTTGTCGACATAAACAATTGGTTTGTAACGCAAGTCAAGTCAGCTGAAAAAGATGGTTATGCCGCAGTTCAGGTTGGTTTGGTACGTAATGGATTACGTGATGCGGCTGAGTTTTCTCCTGCCTGGGTAAAAGATAAAGCGGGATCGTTTACACGCATTAAAGAATTAGTTTTGCCAGAAGGCACTGATTTAGCGATTGGTCATAAAATGACCATTGCTGATGCTGCATTACAAGAAGGTGATGTTGTGTCTGCTACCGGTACTTCAATTGGTAAAGGATTTCAAGGCGTTGTTAAACGTTGGGGATTCGCTGGTGGACCTGCAGCTCACGGTTCTAAATTTCATCGTAAACCAGGGTCAAGCGGTTTCTTGCGCAGACAAGGTGAAGTGATGAAGGGGAAGAAATTCCCAGGCCATATGGGCGCAGATCAAAGAACAGTGCGTGGTTTGACCATTGTTCATATCGATCATGACAAGGGTTGTCTTTTTATTAAGGGTGCACTTCCCGGTAAAAAAGACACAGTAATCCTTGTTCGTAAGCAAGAGAAGTAAGATATGATTACAATTCCTGTATATAATAAAAAATCACAGTCAACTGAGACAGTATCATTGACTGCGACGCCTGAACGTAAGGCGTTAAGCCCAAGAACGTTTGCGTGTGCTATTCGCGCATTGGTTCAAAATTGGAGACAAGGCACTGTTGCGACTAAAACTCGTGGACAGGTTGCGTTTTCAAACAAAAAACCATGGCGTCAAAAAGGTACCGGTCGTGCTCGTGTGAGTTCGCTTCGTTCTCCTTTGTGGAGAAAAGGTGGAATCATATTTGGTCCACAAAAACGTGTACGTCAGTTGAGTGTTCTTGGTACGCAAAAAAAACTTGTATTTAACAATCTTCTTTTTTCGATGATTGATAAGCAAGCGGTTGCATGTTTCGATTTTGATCTTCAAGGCGCTAAACCGTCTACAAAATCAGTACGAGAAATGTTATCGAATGTTGGATTTGAAAACAAAAAAATCATTCTCTTCCTTGCATTTAATGATGATTTTACGGCTGCATCGTTCCGTAACATGCCCAATGTAAGCATTGTGGCATTTGATCAACCAAATGCGTATCAGTTGAGCAATGGTGATTGTTGGATATTTTTGAAAAAAGATCTTGAGTCTTTTAATAAGATGGTGACGCAATGGAATTAACAATTTACAACATCATTAAGCGTCCTCTTATCACCACTAAGAGCGTTGAACTTTATAAGAAGCTTGGCTTGTACACGTTTGAGGTACATAAAAGTGCTAATAAAGTTATGATTCGAGAAGCAGTCCAAAAGTTGTGGAATGTGGAAGTTGAAAAGGTGCGTGTTGTTAGGGTGCCAGGAAAAATCAAAACGTTTAATCGTAAACAGTTTGAAAGCGCTGATCGTAAGAAAGCTCTTATTACGCTTAAAAAAGGTTTTAAGATCGATCTTCCGGGCATGTTTGAGACAATGGCGCCATCGCAACAAGAAAATGTTGCCACGGTGAAGGAATAACAATGGCTATTAGATCTAGTAAGCCTCATAACCCGGCATCTCGTTTTCAACAGTTTATTGTGTATGAAGACTTGACCGACAAAGCTCCAGAAAAAAGTTTGACTGCCCCATTAAGACGCACAGGTGGACGTAATGCTTATGGAAGAATTACAACACGTCATCGTGGTGGTGGAGCAAAAAAAACGTATAGAATTATCGATTTTAAGCGAGCACATAAAGATGTGACCGGTAAAGTTGCTGCATTTGAATACGATCCAAATCGTAATGTACCTATTGCGTTGATTTATTATGCAAATGGTGCAAAGGGTTACATTTTGAAACCAGAAGGTCTCAAAGTTGGTGATTCTATTCTTGCGGGTCAGAAGGCTGAAGCAAAAGTTGGAAACTGCTTGCCTTTGGCAAACATACCAATTGGTTTCTTTGTGCATAATGTTGAACTGCAACCAGGACAAGGCGGTAAATTCGCTCGAAGTGCTGGATCACAGGTTCAATTAGTGAATAAAGAAAACAACATGGCTATTCTCAAAATGCCTTCAGGTGAAGTGCGTTTAGTGAGTGAAGCTAGTTGGGCCACGGTTGGTATGCTTTCTAATGCCGATTATCGCAACATGGTTATTGGAAAAGCTGGAAGAACTCGTCATCTGGGCATCCGTCCTACGGTGCGTGGTATGGCAATGAACCCTGTTGATCACCCACACGGTGGTGGTGAAGGACGTTCAAAGTCTGGATCACATCCAGTAACGCCATGGGGTAAGGGATGTAAAGGTACTCGTACTCGACGTAAAAAGAGTACAGCAATTTTGAAGCGTAGAAAGTAAGGAACTTTAATGGCAAGATCGTTACATAAGGGGCCATATATTGATCCCTCTCTTGTACGTAAAATTGAAAAATCTAAGGAATCTGGAAAGCGCGATGTTATTAAAACGTATAAACGCGCAAGTACAATAATCCCAGATTTTGTGGGACTTACTATTGCGGTTCATGATGGACGTAAATTTGTTTCTGTTTTTGTAACAGAAAACATGGTTGGGCATAAGCTTGGCGAATTTGCTCCTACAAGAACATTTAGAGCACATAGTGGTCAGCGTAAGGCTGAAAAAGGTGGGCCAGGAGCTGCTCCGTCAGCTAGGCCAGGAGCTGCATCAGCAGCTAAGCCTGCAGAAAAATCTGCAGCTAAGCCCGCAGCGAAATAAGAATGGTGCATCCGGTGGGATACACGCGTGAGTTGTTTTTTGGTATACTGAGCATAGAAATGCAGGTTGCACAATGGTAGCAAGAGCTGTTAGTAAATATATACGCGTTTCACCTTATAAGCTTCGTCCATACGCAGACGTTATTCGTGGATATTCTGTCCAGAAGGCGTATGCTTGGTTGAAGACTTGTGCGGTTAAACGTACAGATCCTATAATAAAAACGCTTGTTTCGGCGTATGCAAATGCCAAATTTAAAAATCCAGAACTTGATTCAATGGATAAGGTATTTGTGAAAGAGATTCGTGTTGATCAGGGCCCAATCGTTAGGTATTTTAAGCCTGCGGCAATGGGTCGTGCAGCACCACAGCGTAAGCGCATGAGTCATATTTTGATTATTGTTGACAAGAAGCAGTCATAGGTTTTTTACCTACGTTAGAGGTGTAGTGTGGGACAAAAGGTTCATCCAATTGGGTTTAGATTAGGGCTACATGAAGATTGGCACGCCCATTGGTTCGCCAAAAAAAATTATGGAACAGAGCTCATTGAAGATTTTCGTATCAGAAAATTTTTGAATGAAAGGCTTAATGTTTCTGATCTTGCGCGTATCGTTATAGACAAAGCTGTTGATAACGTGCGTATTACTATTCATGCAGTACGTCCTGGTACAATTATCGGGAAAAAGGGTGCGGGCATTGAGACGATTAAGCAAGATCTGTATAAGATGTTGAAAAAGAACGTTGAAATATCGGTCAGTGAAGTAAGAGTTCCTGAGTTGAATGCTCGCTTAGTTGCTGAGAGCATTGCTGATCAGCTTGAAAAACGTGTGAGCTATAAACGCCTCATGAAGAAAGCTGGATTTGCAGCGCTTAAGAGTGGTGCTAAGGGAATTAAGATTTGCGTTTCAGGACGCATTGGCGGAGCTGAGATTGCGCGTATTGAGTGGTTGCGTCTTGGTTCTGTTCCTCTTCATACCTTACGTTCAAATATTGATTTTGCCTTGGCTGAGGCATTAACAACGTACGGTTTGATTGGCATTAAGGTGTGGATTTGCAAGGGCGAATATGCACCACAATCTACGGCGTTAAAAGGATAATGTTATGTTGATGCCAAAAAAGACAAAATATAGAAAAATGCAGAAGGGCCGCATCAGAGGGCGTTCAAAGGGTTGTCGAACCATTCAATTTGGTGATTATGGTTTGATGGCTGTTGAATCTTCTTGGGTGACTGCTCGTCAGATTGAATCATTGCGTGTTGCTGTGAACCGCCATTTGAAAAAAGTTGGTAAGTCATACTTGCGCATGTTTCCTGATAAGCCTATTACCAAAAAACCCGCTGAAACACGTATGGGTAAAGGAAAAGGTGGCGTTGATTCTTGGGTTGCTGTTGTTAAGCGTGGTCGCGTTATTCTAGAACTAGGTGACGGGCTTTCACGCGAAGAGGCAAAGAAGATTTTGATGGCTGCTGCATATAAATTGCCTATGAAGGTACGTTTTGTAACTAAAGAAGATTTCGTTGATCAATCAGCAGAAACAGTGAGCGTGTAAGGGTAGCGTATGATAACAAGAGATGAACTTAAAAAAATGGATAAAGCTGCTCTTAGTGCCGAAGTTTCTTCATTAAAAAGAGAGATTTTTAATTTGAATCTTGGTAAAATAACGGGTCAAGTTAAAGATACTTCACAGTTTAAAAAGATTCGAGCAGTTATAGCGTATGCGCTGATGTTGAAGGGTCAGAAGTCATGATTACCCAAAAAAATAAACAAGTAAGTAATGCAACCGGTGGTAGAGTTTTGGTTGGGGACGTTGTTTCTGACAAAATGCAAAAAACGGTTGTTGTAAAAGTTGCTCGTACATTAAAGCATCCTTTGTATGACAAAGTTGTTCGCAAGTATAAAAAATACAGTGTACATGATGAGCAAAGTACGGCAAAAATTGGTGACACTGTTGAAATTAAAGAATGTAGACCTATGTCAAAGAATAAGCATATGACATTAGTTCGCGTTCTTTCTAAAGCGTAATAGGGGCCTACTATGTTACAACAACGCGCGATGTTAGCAGTTGCAGATAATTCTGGGGCCAAGTTGGTACAGCTTATTCAAATTTGTGGAAGCACAGGTAAGCGCTACGCCTATTTAGGTGATATTGTTAAGGTGGCGGTTAAACGCGCTATTCCAGGCGGAACCGTAAAGAAAAGTGATGTGTGTAATGCTGTTGTCGTACGTACACGCAAAGAGTGTGCTCGTGCTGATGGAAGCTACATACGTTTTGATGATAATGCCGTTGTGTTGCTCGATAAAGAGAAACAACCGGTTGGAACACGTATTTTTGGACCGATAGCACGTGAATTAAAAACTGGTGGTCATACAAAGATTATTTCATTAGCGCCAGAAGTGCTGTGAGTTTATTTAGGGAATAACTATGCTTTCATGTGTGAAGAAAAATGATACGGTTTTTGTCCTGTCAGGAAAAGACAAGGGCAAAAAGGGTTTGGTACTCTCGGTAGACCCTGAGCTCCAACAGGTTCTTGTTAAAGATGTTGGCGTTGTTACGCGGCACGTTAAGCCAACACAACAAGGAAAAAGTGGAGCAATTGTTAAAGAAGAACGTCCATTAGCACTTTCAAAAGTGATGCCGATATGCACCGCATGCAAAAAGCCATGCCGCATACAGGCAAAAGTATTGGACACGGGTAAAAAAGTCAGAGTTTGTCATCGTTGCAAAGAGACGTTTTAAGACGTACGTAGGTTTACTTTATGAAGTCAAGGTTAGAAGATTTGTATAAAACCAAGATTCATGCAGAACTCAAACAAGAGCTAGGTTTGGGCAACAGCATGGAAGTACCTGTCATTTCAAAGATAGTACTCAATATTGGTGTCAAAGAAGCAGTTTCTGATTCCAAAGTTGTGAATCAAGTTAAAGAAACGCTTGATAAGATTGCTGGACAATCATCAGTTAAAACACTAGCTAAGCAGTCTATTGCCACGTTTAAACTTAGACAAGGCATGCCTATAGGGGTCATGGTTACACTGCGTAAATCACGCATGTACCACTTTTTAGATAAATTGATCAATATGGTGCTTCCATCTGTTCGTGACTTTCAAGGCGTTAAGACAGTTCTTGATGGCCATGGAAATTACAATTTAGGTATTAAGGATTGGATGGTTTTCCCTGAAGTGGATTACGATAAAATTGATCGTATTCGCGGTATGAATATTACCATCCATACAACGGCTAAAACTGATGAGCAAGCGTTTGCATTATTGAAAAAATTTAATATGCCGTTTGCGGCTCCTAAACGTTAGGATGGAATATGGCACGTAAAGCGATGATTGAAAAATCAAAAAGAACTCCTAAATTCTCTACAAGAGCGCGCAATAGATGCAAAATATGTGGCAGAGCTCGAGCATATATGGGCTTTTTTGCAATGTGTAGAATTTGTGTGCGTAAGTTTGCACTTGAAGGTTTGTTGCCTGGTGTAAGAAAAGCAAGTTGGTAAGTGATAGAAAGAGACATCTATGTCTATTGATACAATAGGAAATTTTCTTACGGTTATTCGTAATGGGTTGATGGTAAAAAGACGCACAATTTCTCTGCAACATTCAAATATGCGCGAAGCAATCGCTACTGTATTGAAGAATGAAGGTTTTATCAGAGACTTTAAGAAAACTGAAGAAGACAATAAAGCTGTTTTAACGGTAGTACTGAAATACGTTGATGGTGAATCAGCTATCAATGAGATTACAAGAAAAAGTACCCCAGGCCGACGTCAATATGAACGAAGCAATAACATGACCAGCGTGATTGGTGGTCTTGGTATCTCTATTTTGACCACAAGCAAGGGTGTTATGACCGACAAGCAGGCGACAAAGCAAGGTATTGGTGGCGAAGTTATTTGTCACATTTGGTAAAGAAGGTAGAAACATGTCAAAGATTGGCAGAAAGCCTATTCCTGTCGGTGCTGTTAAGGTACAGATTCAAGGTAATGTCGTTCAAGTGGATGGCTCAAAAGGCAAATTTACACATCAAATTCCAGATGGATTTGATATTAAGTTAGAAGATGGTTTTTTGTCTTTAAATACATCAAATCATAAGCGTGAACAAAAAGTTTTGTGGGGTCTTCATCGTGCTTTATTGGCAAATAAGATCACAGGAGCTGGTATTGGCTTTGAACAAAAACTGACTATTGTTGGTTTGGGTTATAAAGCACAAGCTGCTGGAAAAAAACTTGTCTTTACGTTGGGATATACACATAAAATCGATTATGAATTACCCGCTAATGTAACTGTTGATATCGATAAATCAGGACAAATTTTGATGGTGAAATCATCTGATAAATTTTCACTTGGTAATGTGTGTGATGCTATTCGTTCTTTCCGTCCACCAGAGCCATACAAAGGAACTGGTATTGTTCGTGAAGGCGAAGTAGTTAGACGTAAAGCTGGTAAGACTAAAGCCGGGTAATTTCCGGAATTTTGAATGAAGGGACATCATAGTGAGTAGCCTCAAAAAATCTAAAGCAAGAGCTCAGCGCAAAGTATTTAGAGTGCGCAGAAAGCAATTGAGTCGCGGCGTAAAACCACGTGTTTCAGTAAGCCGCAGCTTGCAGCATATTTATGCACAAGTTATTGATGATGCGGGACATGCAACAATGGCATCTTTTTCTTCGGCTCATTTGACCCAAGCAAAAGGAACTAAAAAAGAGATTGCAAAACAAGTTGGCCTTGAACTTGGCAAACTGATGGTTGCAAAAAAAATTGAAGAAGTATTCTTCGATCGTGGCGGATATCTTTATCATGGCAGAATTCAAGCACTTGCTGATGGACTGCGTGAAGCTGGCGTTAAATTTTGATTTGATATAGGAATATAATGGCTGAAGAGAAAAACAAGAAGTCTTTGGGTGGAAGACAAGGACAACAAGAAGCTCATGCAGGAGAAGAGTTTTCAGAAGCTGTCTTGAGCGTGCGTCGTGTTGCAAAAGTTATTCGCGGTGGTCGTCGATTTGCTTTCTCAGCACTCGTTGTTGTTGGTGACAAAAAGGGAAGCATTGGTATTGCACTTGGTAAGAGCAGAGACGTAGCTTCTGCTATTGCAAAGGCTTTACGTAAAGCGCGTAAACACATGGTCACTATTCCACTGTATAAAACAACAATTCCTTATACAGTAACTGCTAAACATTCTGCAAGTAAGGTTTTAATTAGATCTGCTGCAAAAGGTACTGGAGTTATTGCTGGTGGTGCTGTGCGTTCTGTTATGGAAGCGCTTGGTGTACGTGATGTGCTTTCTAAAGTTATCGGTGCATCAAATCCACAAAACGTTGTTAAAGCAACTATGAAAGCTCTTAAAAAGTTGCGTTCAGCACAAGATGTTGCTCGTATTCGTGGTAAGAGTCTTAAAGAAATTATTGGAAGTGACAACAATGTTACAGCTTAATACATTAGAAAAAGTAACACAGAGACGTAAACGCGTTGGTCGTGGGGGCGGACGCGGTGGACATTGCGGACGTGGTAAAGATGGTCAAAAGGCTCGTACAGGATCTACAAGCGAAATCAGACCATTTTTTGAAGGCGGTCAAATGCCTTTGGTGCGTCGTATTCCACGTCGTGGTTTTACGAATATTTTTAAAAAAGAGTATCACATTGTTAACCTGAGAGACTTGGAAACAAGATTTGAGACAGGACAAACTGTAGATAAAGAGACTTTGCGTCAAAAAGGATTGATTAAAGGACAAGGCAAAACACTCATTAAGATTCTTGGCACGGGCTCATTAACAAAAAAACTTGTTGTTATTGTTAGTGCAGTAAGTGCTACGGCGCGCGAAGCTATCCAAAATGCTGGTGGTCAAGTTAAGGCTGTAGAGGAGACGAGCGGTGGTAGTATTACTTCGTAATTTCAAAAACATTTTTTTGGTGTCTGAGTTACGCAAGAAATTAGCATATGTACTTGGTGTGGTTGCTGTGTATCGTTTTGGTGCACATATTCCCATTCCTGGTATTGATGGCGTTGCGTTAAGCAATTTTTTTAGTTCACAATTGAGTGGTGGAGGTTTTTTATCATATTTAAACCTCTTCTCTGGTGGTGCGCTGCAAAAGTTTGCCATTTTTACTTTGGGAATGTCTCCATACATTAGTGCTTCCATCATGATGCAGTTGCTTACAATCATGGTGCCAACGCTAGAAGCATTGTCTAAAGAGGGTGAATACGGACGACGTATCATCAATAAATATACACGATATTTAACGTTAGCTATCAGTGTCATTCAGGCATTTGGTATCGCAGTGTGGGCTGAAAATAGTCCTGGTATAGTCTTATCTCCTGGTTGGGGATTTCGATTGTCAGCAGTACTCATTTTGAGCGTTGGTGCGCTGTTTGTTATGTGGATGGGTGAACAAATTAATGCCCATGGACTTGGCAACGGAAGCTCAATGCTTATTTTTGCAGGTATTGTTACCGGCTTGCCTAATGCACTTATAAAGCTGTATGAAGAAGTTCGCCTAGGCCAAACAGACCTTCTGATGGTTGCTTTGCTTGCTCTGATAACATTAGCTGTTATTGTTTGTGTTATTTTCTTAGAGCGTGGTGAACGTAAAGTTGCTGTGCAGTATGCTAAACGTGTTGTTGGTACGAGAGTGTATGGCGGTCAAAGTTCATACATTCCGCTTAAACTAAATCCGTCAGGCGTTGTGCCAGTTATTTTTGCGCAAGCTATTCTTGGCATGCCATTAACGTTGGTTGGTTTGGTTGCTGGAAGATTTCCTGGCATTAATCAGTGGTTGACTGATTGGTTCTATAATGAACGCATTCTTTTCAATATTCTGAACGCAGGATTGATTATATTCTTTGCATTCTTTTATACCGCTATTATTTTTAATCCAGCAGAGCTTGCTGATAATATTCGTAAATCTGGTGGATTTATTCCGGGTATTAGACCTGGAGCAAAAACAGCACAGTTTTTTGATTATTTATTAACACGTGTTGGGTTTCCTGGAGCGGTGTACTTAGCGTTGTTGGCTGTTGTGCCTTCAATACTTAAGAACGCTTTGAATCTTCCCATTATGTTTAGTGGGGTAAGTTTGTTAATTGTTATTGGTGTAGCACTTGATACATCGAGCCAAATTGAGTCGCATTTAATTGAGCGTCGCTATGAAGGTTTCTTGGCATCAGGTCGACTAAAAGGGCGAACAGCGCGATAGATTGTATGAAACAGCACGATAAAGCAATTATTTTTTCTTTTTTCGGACCTCCTGGATCAGGTAAAGGAACACTTGCTCAAACACTTGTTCAAAAGAAACAGTATCAGATGCTCTCGACTGGGAATCTGTGCCGTTGGCATGTGGCTCAAGAGACAGCATTTGGTAAGCTTCTTGATGGATATGTTAAGCAAGGGCATTTGATTCCAGATGCTTTGATAACCGATATGGTTATCGATTGGCTTGGAACTCATGCTCAAAATGCTTGTGCTCCTATTATACTGGATGGATTCCCTCGTACAGAGGGACAGGCAGAGCTTCTTTTGAACTATTTTCGTTCAGATAAAGCTCCTGGTTTTACGTTTCGTGTTATTCTATTTAAAGCTCCCAATGATATTATTATTGAGCGTTTGACTAACCGGGTTGTATGTTCGAATAAAAAATGCCAGGCGACGCTAAGCTTAAAAGAAAAATTGACAAGTTGTAGCCATTGCGGTGGGGTGCTTGTTCAGCGTGATGATGATAAGAAAGAAGTGGTGCAGGAGCGATTATCTCATTATCCAACATATCGTGACGCTTTGTTGTCTTTTTATAGGGCTGCAGGTGTGACGGTTGAGGATTTTGATGTTGATGCGCTTTCCTCAGACGCTGTATATGAGCGCTTTGTTGCTTTGGCCGAGAAAAAAGTTGCATGAAAATAATCATAAAAAACAAGGTTGCTCTTGAAAAAATGCGTATGGCTGGTCAGTTATTGGCTGGTGTTATGCAGTTAGTCAATGAGCGCGTTGTGCCGGGTGCAAATACCTTTGAAATTGATGCATTTATTGAAGAACAGATGCGCCTTGCGGGCCTGAAAACACCTTGTAAGGGGTACGGCACGTATAAGCATGCAACCTGTATTTCGGTAAATGATGTGGTGGTTCATGGGATTCCATCAAAAGAAGTTATTTTAAAATCCGGAGATTTTGTTAAAATAGACGTTGTGGGCTCTTATAAGGACTATTGTGCAGATTTGGCACGATACTTTTTTGTAGGTGACCCATCTCCTGTGGCTTATCGTATGGCATCTGTTGCTCAAGAGGCATTAGATGCTGCTATTGCAGCGGTTAAGCCAGGAGTAAGGCTCTCTGATATATCCGTACTCATTCAACGCATTGTTGAAAAAGAAGGATTTGGAATAGTACGTGATTTTGCTGGTCACGGTATTGGCAAATCAATACATGAAGAGCCTCAAGTGCCTAATTTTGGTGAGCCTGGTCGTGGGCCTGTGCTTGTTGAGGGGATGACGCTTGCTATTGAACCAATGATTACCGAGCATAGCTATAAAGTTAAGGTTATGCGGGATGGGTGGACGGCTAAAACCGTTGATGGTGGGCTTGCTGCTCATGTTGAAGACACAATTGTTGTCACTAAAGACGGCGCTGAAATTTTGACACGTTTGAGTGTTGTATAAGAGGCTTATGAAGAAAAAAGAAGATGTTATAATGATGGATGGCATTGTGGAAAAAGCACTTCCTAATGCTATGTTTCAGGTTAAACTTGTTGAAGGTGGTCACGTTATCTTGGCACATGTATCTGGTAAAATGCGTATGCATTATATCAAGCTGCTGCCAGGTGACAGGGTTTCGGTTGAGTTGACACCGTATGATCTGACCAAGGGAAGAATTGTTTCACGGTATAAAATTTAGTGTTGGGATAAGAAGGTTATGAAAGTACGTACATCTGTTAAGCCCATTTGTGATAGCTGTAAAGTAATTAGACGTGCAGGTGTGGTGCGCATTATTTGTGATAAGAGCGCAAAGCACAAGCAACGACAAGGTTAAGCAGAGTTAATAAATTATTAGTTTATAGAGGACGGTTCTACATGGCACGTATTGAAGGCGTTGTGTTACCAAATGAGAAACGCGTAGAGTATGGATTGACATATCTGTTCGGGATAGGTCTTACGCGCTCTCAAGTAATTTTAAAAGAAACAGGTATAAATCCTGATATTCGCGTTAAAGATTTATCGCATGAACATATTGCGTTAATTCAAAAATATATCACCCAAAATTACAAAGTCGAAGGTGAATTGCGTAAGGATATTACGTTCTGCATCAAGCGTCTTCAAGAAATTGGGTCGTATCGCGGGCTTCGTCATAAAAGATCATTGCCTGTGCGTGGTCAACGTACTAAAACCAATGCGCGTACGCGTAAAGGTCCTCGTAAATCTGGTAGTGTTGTTCCTAACAAGAAGCCATTGGCTAAGAAGTAATTAAGGGTTTAGATGGCATATAAAAAAAGCAAAAAAAAGCTTAATAGAAGCGTCGAAACAGTCGTCGCTCATATCAAGTCAACATTCAATAACACGTTATTGACTATTACCACTTCTGACGGTGACGTTTTGATGCGTGGTAGCGCTGGTGCACTTGGCTATAAGGGTGCTCGTAAGGGTACACCATATGCGGCTACACAAGTTGCTAACAAACTTGCAAAAGAAATGGTTGGCTTGGGTGTTCGTGTTGTTGAAGTTAACATGCAAGGTCCTGGTTCAGGTCGCGACTCAGTTGTTCGCGCTTTGCAATCATCAGGTCTTGGCGTGAGCGTGTTGCGTGATGTAACACCAATTCCACACAACGGAACGAGAGCGCCAAAGAAACGTCGCGTCTAAAATGGGGCTTACAGTAAGTATAATAAACGTGTTTAAAGGATCGTATGTCAACGTGTAGTAAATGCCGACAAGCCGGTGAAAAGCTTTATCTTAAAGGTGCAAAGTGTCGCTCTCCGAAGTGTACGCTTGAAAATCGCCCAACAGGACCAGGTCAACACGGTCGCCGTGTTGGTACAAAAAAATTGTCAGAATACGGTAAGCAACTTGAAGAAAAACAAAAAGTAAAGTTGATGTACGGTGTTTTAGAGCGTCAATTTAAACGTTTCTTTGATGTTGCAAGTAAACAACACGGTGTTACCGGTGAAAATTTGCTTACTATGCTTGAGCGTCGTTTAGACAACGTTGTATTTCGCCTTAAAATGTCAGTATCTCGCATTCAATCACGTCAACTTATTGTTCACGGTCACGTTAGCGTGAACGGTAAGAAGGTTGATATTCCTTCATACCTTGTTGGAGCTGGTGATGTTGTAGGTCTTACTGCAGCAACGCTCGAAAATAAGACATTTGTTGAAAATGTTGTTGATAAACGTATGGCTATGGGAATTAAGGTTCCTGAGTGGCTTGATCTGCAAAAGAAAGAACGCCAAGGCGTTGTGATTCGTTTGCCATTACGTGCAGATATTACAACCCCAATCGCAGAACACTTAATTGTTGAGTTGTATTCTAAGTAAAGACATGTTGATGAGTAACATTGGTTATGAGATGTTTTAAAGAATGGATGTAGACGATGAATTATAGGCCCCTGATTCTTCCCAAAATTAATTGGGACACAAAGGTAAGTTCGAGTACATATGGAGAGCTGGTTGTTCAACCATTAGAACCCGGTTTTGGTATCACATTGGGCAATGCATTACGACGGGTTATGTTGTCGTCTATTGAAGGTTCTGCGGTGACCGCTGTTATCATCAAAGGTGTCAACAATGAGTTTTCAACACTCAAGGGTGTTATTGAAGACACGTTGCACGTACTTTTGAATATCAAAGGCGTTGTTATTAAAAATTCAACCGGTTTGCCGGGCACTATGCGCTTGCAAAAAAAAGGCGCTGGCCCTGTAAAAGTATCTGATATTAAACCAGATGCTCATTTGACAACAGTTAACAAAGATTACGTCATTGCACATTTGGCTGCTGATGGCGACCTTGATATCGAGTTCTTTGTTGATGCTGGTCGTGGCTATCAAGCTGCTGCTTGGCCGCATGGTGAATCATTGCAATCAGATGGTAAAGTCTATTTGGATGCATTGTTTTCTCCTGTTAAGCGTGTTGAGTATCAAATTGAACAGGCTCGTGTTGGCGATCGTTTTGATTGCGATAAGTTGATTTTAAAGATTTATACCAATGGTGCAGTAAGCCCACAAGATGCTATTCATTATGGCACATCTGTGTTGCGTACTCAGTTCGAGCACTTTCTTCTTGTTAAAGAGATTCCGTTTAACGAAATTTCTAAAGCACCTGAAGTTGTTGCTGGTAAAGAGCATCGTGTTGAGGGTGATGGCCCAACTAAGGGACTTCCTGTTGACCTGTTCTTGAAGCCCATTGATGAGCTCGAGTTTTCAGTACGTGCACATAACTGCTTAATCGGAGCTGGTATTAAGCGCGTTATCGACTTGGTTAACATGCCAGAAGATGATGCTCTTAAAATCAAGAATTTTGGTCGCAAGTCATTGCGCGAAGTTAAAGAAATCTTGGCGGCATTCGGTCTTCATTTAGGTATGAATGTTAAAGAATTAGATTTGAAAAAAGCTATTAAAGAGCAAGAGACAAAGGCAGGGTCATAAGAGTATGAAACACCAAAACGGACGTAAAAAATTAAATATGAAGGGCTCGCACCGTAAAGCGATGCTCAGAAACCAAATGATTCATTTAATCAAATTTGGCTTCTTGCACACCACCAAGCCTCGTATTAAAGAAGTACAGCGCTTGATGGAACGCTTAGTAACGGTTGCGCGTGTTGGTTATGATTTCAACACCATTCGTCGTATTAAGAGCGAGTTGCCTTACGATGATGCAGCAGTAACAAAGTTTATTAAAGAAATTGCACCTAAGTATGTTACCCGTCCGGGTGGATATACACGCGTGATATTGCTTGGTCGTCGTCAAAGCGACACAGCGCCTATCGCTCGTCTTGAATGGGTGTAAGAGCTCTTTAGATAAGAAATAAAAAAGTCCCCGGTGCATTTAATTGCACCGGGGACTTTTTTTATGTGTGTTTTTTATGCACGTGTGATGGCGCGCGTAATTTCTTCGTCGCTTTTATTTTGGCGAATGAGTTCTAGAAGAGTCTTTGTTAGACAAGGGGCATCTTGTGCTTGGGGTTGAAATAAACGTTTAAGTGTATCATTTTGTGCAAGCCACCAGTTGAAGAAAATTCGAATACGCTGCTGTCCAATAAAGCTGGGGTGCATTTCGTTTTCGCATCTGCAAGCGATGATGAGTGCTTCGGGTATGATTTTAGCTCCCCCTGTAACAAGGCGTACAACTTTCTCAAGGTCCCCTTCGCCTGCAGCTGTGTAGACAGGATCTTGCAGGACGTCCATTCCCCAAAGAGGGCCAGATAGAGCAAAAATAACGAGTGTGAGTTGGTAGTATATTTTTTTCATGGTGGTTCCATTATTTAAAAAGATGCTGTAGCGGCGGCTGCTTGTGAAGTAGGTGAAATAACTGCATGCCATGCACCATTTGCTTCACGTTGTTCGCAACGGATCGGATATGGTTCGTATTCACGATTTTTGTTTATCCACCATGCGTAAAGATGTTGCATGTTTCCAGGTATTGCTATCCAGTCATGAAATGATGCATCGTTAATGTTATAGTTTTTAGCGTCAGTCCACCAATCAGTGAGATTTGAGATGATTGTCGGATTTAGGTTTTTGTCCTGAACTTTAAGCCAATGTTTTAATGCTTTTCTGTTGCTTTCGATTTTAAGCCAACTTTTAAATTCTTGGACTGTTTCTCTATTCTCTTTGTCCTGTACATGTATCCACCATCTAAAAAGAGAAACAATAACTCTGTGTTCTTGGGATATTTTTAGCCCGTGGTGGTTGGTTGCTTGGTATTCTTTTGATGAATTGGTGTATTCGGTTAAGGAGAGAGGGGTCAGTCCTTTTGAAGTAGTAAGCATTGGATCTGCTTCATAGGCGAGCAATAATGCACAGCAATCAAAATTTTTCCAAAAAGCTGCAAGAACTAATGGGGTTGTTCCGTCGTTGTTGTTTGCCCTTTCGTTTGAGTTGTACCTAAGCATGAGTAGACTATGCAGAATATTATCAAGGCCAAATGATGCTGCGTGAATAAGGCCAGTTAGTGTGAAGCGTCTTTGACGTTGACATGCGTCAAAATCACGAAGACAACGGTTAATTGTTGTGTTTGCATTTGTAATTTCAGTTACTGAAAAAGTCGTTCGGTTAATTTGGGAATCTTTATCATCGCCTTGATATCTATAAGCGACCCAATTTGCATAACTGAGCAAATTGAGTTCTTTATCTGTAAAAGTGATTGATTCTTGCATGCAAAACAGTGGTTGAGTAACGGTCATGAGAGATACAAATAGATAGAGTATTGTTAATTTTTTCATGAGAGTCTTTTATGCAAATTTTTCTACAGTTGCAACTGCAGTTGGTTGTTGGAGTAAATTAGGAACAACGGCATGCCAGATACCATCTGTATCTTTTTCGCAAGGGATAGGATAGTTATTGGGATAGTTACGTTGATGATCTGGGCTGTCCCACCAACCATCAAGACGGTTTATGTTTCCTGGTATTGCTATCCAGGCACGAAATGACGCATCGTCGACTTTAAATTTTTTAACTTCGGTCCACCAGTCAATGAGATTTGAGATGACGTTATAATTGGGTCTAGGGTCTTGGATAATTGAGAACCAGTATTTTAATGTTTGTCTGCTGGATGTATTTTGAAGCCAAGTTTTAAATTGTTGAATGGTATCAGCATTCTCCTTTCTTTGTACATGTTGCCACCACCGAAAGAGATGTGCAATCAACAGGCGTTGGGAGTAAATGTATGCGTCATTATTGGGGCGTGTGTATGGCATAAATGTACCAGAAGCAGATCTTAATGGTGTGTATCCACGGACAGTTGGCAAGGATATGTTTGCTCCAAGAGCCAAAAGGAGTGCAGCGGTATCAAACTGTCCCCAAAGCGCTGCTTCAACTAATGGGGTTGCGCCGTATCTGTCAGGAGTTGCTTCATTTGCATCAAGACCAAGGAGCAATAAACCAAGAACAATGTTGGAAGCGCCGATTGACGAGGCATAAACAAGACCTGGTCTGCTGTTGTGGTGTCTTCTGTGTGATCTGTCATACGCGAGAAGAGTTTCTCTTGTGGAACGACTGGCGTTTTCTTCTGTTATGCCCAAGTGACGTTGTTCTTCTTTATTGAAATGTAACGATTCTATCTCCATGCAGAACAGTGATTGTGTAAGCGTGAAGAGAGAAATTAATAAACAAAATAATGCTAGTTTTTTCATGGTGAGTTTCATAACCTTTTAAATCATAGGTAGCGTAATACCGGTTTGCTTCATATATTTTCCTTTGCGATCAGCATACGAAATTTCGCATTGTTCATCAGATTCAAAAAAGAGTACTTGTGCAATACCCTCGTTAGCATAAATTTTTGCTGGCAGTGGCGTTGTGTTAGAAATTTCGATCGTCACATGTCCTTCCCACTCTGGTTCAAATGGCGTAACGTTTACAATAATGCCACAGCGTGCATAGGTTGATTTGCCTAAGCAGATCGTTAAAACATTGCGTGGAATTTTAAAGTATTCAACGCTGCGAGCAAGTGCGAATGAGTTTGGTGGAACAATACAAACATCGCTTTTCATGGCAACGAAAGAGTTGTCTTTAAACTCTTTAGGGTCAACGATGGCGTTGTAAACATTGGTGAACACTTTGAATTCGTCAGAAACACGAATGTCATAGCCGTAGCTTGATAATCCATAGCTGACGACATTGCTTGTCTTTTCGTTGGGATTACGCACTTGGCGGTCAACAAAAGGGGTGATCATGCCTTGTGTTTGAGCCATTAATCGTATCCACTTGTCTGCTTTAATACTCATAATCTTCTCCTAGGTTTAATTGACTTAGCTTATCGCGCGAGTCTATCTTTTTTTAATAATTATTTCAATTTTATTAGGGGAAAATTTATATGAATAATTGTTTGCAAACAAAAGTTGCCATTGTTGGAGCCGGTTTTGTTGGGAGTACCATAGCTTATGCGTTTATGTTGCAAGGCGTTGCGCAAGAGATTGTTTTAATCGATACAAAAAGAGAGAAGGCCGAGGGTGAGGCACTTGATCTTGATCATGGTATGCAGTTTGCTCATGCAAAACGTGTTGTTGGCACCTCTGATATGAGTTATGTAAAAGACGCTTCTGTTGTTATCATCACCGCCGGAGTCGCCCAAAAGCCGGGACAGTCTCGATCTGATTTATTGACAACCAACGTTGGTATTTTTAAAGAGCTTATTCCATCAATCACCAAGCACAATAAAGATTGTATCATTTTGGTGGTAACTAATCCTCTGGATGTCTTGACGTACGTGACGCTCAAACTTTCAGGCTTGCCATCGTGTGCTGTATTTGGCGCCGGGACTGTTCTTGATACTGCCCGCCTGCGGTATCTGTTGGGGCTGCATTGTAATATCAGCCCAAAGGATATTACAGCTTCTGTACTTGGCGAGCATGGTGACAGTGAATTTGTGTGGTGGAGTAAGGCGTGTGTTGCAGGAATTCCTATACAAGAAATGACCACGATTACATCGGCCGTTAAGCGTGAGATACATGAACAAACTAAAAATGCTGCGTATGAAATTATCTCTAAAAAGGGAGCAACGTATTATTCAATTGCTTTGGTGGTTGCAAAAATAGTACGTGCGATTTTGCTTGATCAATCAAGAGTATTTACTGTCTCTACTATGATTGAAGATTTGTATGGTGTGAACGATGTTTGTCTGAGCATTCCAACGGTAGTGCGAGGTGGCGGAACATGCCAGCGGTTACCATTAACGCTTGATGATCAAGAGCAAAGTTTTTTTAAGTCTTCTGCTGCTAAAGTGTATGCAGACATTGTTTTGGCAAAGAAGCTTCTTGATCTGTAATCGTATTTTTTCAATATCTTTACAAAGGAATAGTGGGTTACTAGACTCAGGCAGAATTTGTAAAGGAGTTTGGTAGTAACCAAGAGGGATTAAGTATGAAAAAACTATTTTTATTGATGTTGGCATCAATGTTTATGGTGGGCGATGTATGCCTTGCTCGCGTTGACTCGAACACAAAAGATATGGATGAACGACAAGTAGAGTGCTACACATGTGGCAAACCTATGAAGAAGTGTAAGTGCAAAAAAGAGAAAGCTGAAAAAGAAAAGAAGCACAAGCAAGAAAAAGTAAAAAAAGAACATAAAGTTAAAGAGCACAAAGTTAAAGAACATAAAGTTAAAGCACACAAGCAAGAAAAAGTAAAAAAAGAACATAAGGCTAAAGAGCACAAAGTTAAAGAACATAAAGTTAAAAAAGAAAAAGAACATAAAGAACACAAAGTTAAAGAACACAAGCAAGAAAAAGTAAAAAAAGAGCATAGAGCTAAAGAGCACAAAGTTAAAGAACATAAAGTTAAAAAAGAAAAAGAACACAAAGAACATAAAGTTAAAGAACACAAGCAAGAAAAAGTAAAAAAAGAGCATAGGGCTAAAGAGCACAAAGTTAAAGAACATAAAGTTAAAAAAGAAAAAGAACACAAAGTTAAAGAACACAAGCAAGAAAAAGTAAAAAAAGAGCATAGGGCTAAAGAGCACAAAGTTAAAGAACATAAAGTTAAAAAAGAAAAAGAACACAAAGTTAAAGAACACAAGCAAGAAAAAGTAAAAAAAGAGCATAGGGCTAAAGAGCACAAAGTTAAAGAACATAAAGTTAAAAAAGAAAAAGAACACAAAGAGCATAAAGTTAAAGAGCACAAGCCAAAAAAAGTTAAGATGGATAAAGAAGAGAAAAAGCACGAAAAACGCCAAGCAGATCTTGAACAAAAACGTCGTAGCGAAGAAAAAGCAGAACAACGTGCATTGAAAAACGAAGCAAAATCGATGCACAAAAGAGAGCGCGAGCATCATAAACAAGTAACCGGAGAGCAAAAAGAAGAAGAAAAGCGCGAAGAGCTTCACGCAGCAGCTCTTCATAAACGCGATGAAGTTACTCAAAAACGCGCAGAGCGCCGTCACATGATGGCGAGCTGGGAGCGCGCGCATGATGAAGAAGTGCATCGTGATTTAACGGCTGGTAAGTATTCTGAACTGTACATTCTTCCCGCTATTCCACAATATGCGTACTGGTATGAAGGTGGTAAGAACTTCTTTAATGCTGGTTTCCATTATGATTATGCATGCAATGCTTATGGTTCTGATGGTGGTAGCAGTGAGAGAAATATTACGCAGCTTGCGTTTGGTGAAGATCAAATAACGCTTAATGGTATTTCGTTGGCAGCAAAGTTGGCAAATGCTGGAACGGTTGCTCCAACACCTGCTGGTGGGTTAGAAGCTATAGGTAATGCAACCACAGGTGATATTTCGCTTATTGGTAAAGAAGAAAAGTATCAAATTGATTTAGAGATTGGTCGTTATATTTTTAATCGTGATGTTGCGATTGGTTTAAATCTTCCTGTTTTGTATAACAGACACAGATTGAAAACAAATCTTGGACTTACTGATCCAGTAGCAAATGCGGTTGTTGCAAATACTCCTGATCTTAATAATGCCGCAGTGCAAGGTGCATTAAAAAATCTTCTTGCAGCTAAAGGCTTTACAGAAATGGGTGGTTCAGCAATGGGCTTAGGCGATCTTTCAGTCTATGCGAATTGTCAACTCAACTCAGTTCATTTTGAAAAACTTGTTCTTGGTGTGCGTTTTGTAGTGCCAACCGGTAAAAAAGCTTCTAGCAGCAAACTTTGGGCTCCAGAGCTTGGCAACGGCGGCTTTTTTGAAGCATTAGCATATGGTGCAGTTGCAATGAGCTACCATAAATATTTGAATCCATTTGTAACGCTTGAAGGCGGCTTCTTTGCGGCAGCGCATGTTGATCGTCGTGTACCACGGTTGGTGACTCTTGATTCAATAGCGGCTGCTCCAGTTCTTACACAAGCTCAATTTGATGCAGCAGAAGCTGTGCGTAAATCGCTTGCATTTGGTGATCGTATCGCGTTGAGAGATTTTGCTAATGCTAATGATGCTACTGTTGGTGGTGCAGGTCTTCTTGGCTTCAGTGGTTACGATTCAACCGTCAATGGCTTCGCTGACCAAGTCAACACCGTTAAAGTCACTCCAGGCCCAGAGCTCAAGTTCCGTGTGGGCGACAGCTTGTCAGGTATCTTCTGTCGTCGTGGCCAATTGGATGTGTTCTATGATTTCCGTGCTAAAGGCAAAGATAAAGCAAAAGGTCTTTCAAATCTGTATGATCTTAGCGCGCTTACTAAGCACACCGTAGAACTTGATCACAAAGTTGGCGTAGAGTATAGCTATCAACACTCTCTGTGCACGCGTACACACGTTGGTATCCTTTATACCTTTGCTGGTATGAACGTACCTAAGACGTTTGAAGTTGGCGGATCATTTAATCACGCGTTCTAGTCTTTCTCGCCGTCGCTTTTCGAGCTATGGCGGAGCAGGAATTCTTGAGATCAAGAAAAAGGCCTCGGTGTAAAACCGGGGCCTTTTTTTGTGCTAGTCGTGTAGATTCAATCATGCTATGATCCCTTGGAAAGACGAGTAAAAACCCCGATGGGGTTCACGTAATAAAAAGGGAGAAAGTCTATGCGTCATATCAGATTTGGTATGTATCTTTTGCTTGTATCATCATATATTCATGCAGCATCAATCGATGGTACTGTTTCGCCACAGTGGGTGACAACAACACCAACGTTTGCAAATGGCGATTTCGCGCGTGGGTTTGTAAAATTCACGCAAGGTTTTTCTGTCGATGCTGGTGCAGTGGTGACTATGAATGTGACGGAATCAGTTGCGGGTCAAATTAATCTTAACAGTACGGGTGCCATCATCCTGGAAGGTGATATGCATCTTGCGGCTAATGCTACGTTGGCTGCAGGAGGTGGCAGGATTGCACCACAAAATGGGGCTGCAATTTTTCTTGATGGTAATTTGAGTGTGCCTGCGGGGACTGTGCTCGATATTCGAGATAATACAATTATCGACGGACAGGGGCATGAGCTTATTTTAGAAAATGGTAATTTTGGTGGAGTTATTCTGATCAATGGTCCAGATCATACAACACTGACGTTGCGCAATATGACGTTGCGTGGGGTGCGCGACTATCCTGGCAATATACCGTCTATTTTGTTTGGCTCAGGCCTTAAGCAAAACCTTGTTCTTGAAAACGTTACCGTCTGGGTAGACGATACGTACATATTTTTTGGTGGCAATTTATTGATAAATGGAGAAGTTAAGTTGATGGGGCCTCATGTATTTGCGTATTTATCACCAAATAATTTGACGATAAATAACGATTCAACGCTGTTTATTGATCTTGATACAGTTTTTCATTATGCCCCAACTGATAGGTTCAGTAAGCACCTTCATTTTGAATCATCAACATCGCGACTGTTTTTGAATGGCTGTACAGTTTTTGCACCAAATGATACCGGGTTAACGTTAACCAATGGCCACCTGATTGTTGATCATAGAACAGTTCTTGCTAGCGATGGCCTTGCAGATCCTGATCCACAGTCTACTGCGTTTAATTTTGGTACCGCTTATCCAGATCCAAATACTAATCTTACGATTGATATTTTGCCTGGTGCACAGCTTGAATGTTCAAATGGTCTGTTTGTGTACAACAATAAAAATTAGAGGTGCATGATGATGATGATGAAGTTTTTGATATTTTGTCTGTTATTTGTGTCAAATATTCAGGTTGCTGCCCGTAATCAAATAAGATTTGGTAGTACACAATCAGCTTTGGCGCTCGATAGTGGTGCTACATTTTTGGGGCGTGTGCAACAGCAGAATGTTGACTCTGGAACGATCAATAATATGATTATTGAGCAAGGTGGTTTTACCGGTAAAGAGGGTTCAGCTTTTTTAGGTACACCTATTCAATTTAAAAATGGTGTGTTAACCGTTGGTGAATCAATCTCAAATCTTGATGGGATACTTGATCCACAAAAGAGCATTATTAATTTAGTTGATAATGCTCTTGCTCAGCCGGGTGGCACGCTTATTTCTAATCCAGGTGGTCTTTATACGCTGACAACAGTGTCCAAGCCGGGTTTTAATTTTTTACGTGGGCAGCCGCTTTTTAATCGTCCTGTGCCCGGTCACCCTGCTCCTCAGCCAAATGCAATCACATTGCATAATCAAAATACTATTCTCTCTCTTGGAATTCAAAATACGTTAAACACCAATATTATTTTGAATGGTGGATCAATTGTTCTAGAAGATGATCTGCGCATGGGCGACCTTGGAATTCTTAAGGGTGGGAATGCAGGTTTTGGTGGTGTTGTTTTTAATAATCGTAAACTTTCATTAGGTGGCATTGCGGCAGATTGGAATGACACCATCGTGTGGAACTCTGCTAACGATTTACAATTGAACAGTGCCGTGACGCTTAATGGTATTTGGGCATTTATAGGGACAAGTCAAATTAATGGTAATGGTAACGTTATTGATTTAAGTAATGGTGGAAGACTGTATGTCTTGGCTAACCCGTTTAGTTCAGAGCCATCAATACTTCGTCTTGCAGGGGTAAATATTAAAGGTTTGGGTTCAGGTTCAATACTGCTTGGTAATGTTCCTGGGCAGACGTTGGATACAGGCGCTCAGTTGATCTTGACTGATTGCGTTATTGAAATGGATGATTCGTATGACTTTACCTGCGGTACAGTTATTATTGAGGGAAACACGGGAATCATTACGCGGGATAATTTCTTGTCATTTGTTGATAGTCCTGATGGCACTACGCATGGTCATTTGACCGTTGAGTCTGTTTCATTGACGTATGATACACAATGGATGTTTGATCAAAATAACATTCGACCTAATCTGATTCAAGATCCAACAGGCAAATATGTGACGGTGCTTGGGGGTGGAGAAATTAGAACGTTTAAAGAAGACTCTCTAACGTTTCGTAACTATCAAACTAGTGGGTTATTACAGAAATATGCAATTGTTGCCAACTACCGTCCATTCCATGTGCTTCCAACACCTATAGATACAGGCGGATTTGATTTTAACGTTACCGTTGATGGTAATACCAATTTCTTGGGCTTTACGCGTGATGATACTCCCGTATTTTTTGTGGTTGATGGGGTTCAGGCAACCATGACTAATGTTGTGATGCGTGATCTTTCAACGAAACATATTTCGTTGGGAGTTGGATCAAGCCTTATATTTGGCGATAAGACTACTATTTTGTTAGCGCGTAATGAAGTACTTAATACGACGTGGACATTCTCGGGTGAAACGATTTTTAAAGGTGCAGGTAATATTCTTACGCTTGGGCCCAATGGTGCTATTCAATTGATTGGAGAAGGTTCATCGTTATTGTTTGCTGGTATCACGATAGAAGGCATCAATGGGACTAATATCTCTTGTACCGATGATTCTAGTACGATTAGCTTGCAGGGTGTGAAGTGGGTACAAAGTGGTGATTTTAACTATCCAACTGGTTCATTTCAAATACTTGATGATACGACAATGATGGGTCCTTATAATTTTACGTTCTCATCAACGCAACTGTTTGCTATTCAATCTGCTGCAACACTTTCATGGGTACGTAATATGATATTTAACTATGCACCAACTGATGGCAACATGACGTCGTTTCAGTTTGCTGGTCCAACGGCAGCGTTGTTTATGGATGAAGCGACATTCAACGCACCTACTGGTGTGCTGCTTGATACGGGGCTCTTGGTGGTACGTGATTATAACTTTGCCTCGGGCCTTACATTTGGTCCGAATTTGACGGTTGATCAGCCGTCAAGTGCTGTTCTTGCATCGAGTTAATAAAAAGAGATAGCGTTAATAAAAGAAGCCCACCCCGCTGCGGGGTGGGCTTCTTTTATTTCTGGTGGGATTGCGTTGGGCCAGTGACCTGGCGTTTAAACGCCAGGCTGTCGCACTTGAGGGTGCTCACGCTGCGCCCACATTCGTGGGCTGCATTCTTACAACGTGTATATCAATATATTTTTTGTATGTGGTTTTAAAATTTTGAATGTGGTTCAAAAAAGAATCGAGATGATGCTTTGTGAGATGGTTGTCACGAATGTGGCATAGCATGAGCGCCTTCTTGGCGCGACAGCCTGGCATGTAATGCCAGGTAAAAGAGCCCCAACGGAAATCAAAGCTCCGTCGGGGCGTAGCAAAATTATTCCAGAACTACGTCTACGTCTGTCTCTATTTCTACGTCTAAGTCTACCTCTGTCTCTTCGTTTTCTTCAAACAGGCCATCGCTGCGATGCTTTGGGGTGCAGGTAAGCGAATTATACAAATCGATTGTTTGTTTGCTCCAGTGCACGCTGCAGTTTGGTGTGCTGGTCTCTGTTTGAGAACGCTTATTGTCCGCAATCAAGCTTTTTACCCATGTTTGTATAAGTACATGCTGAACGATAGGAATAAATGTTTTTAAATAGTTGTCTACTAATTCGACGACATCTTTATGCAAATACTCTGAGCGATGTGTTTTTTCTTGTTTCTCTTGCATGAGTGTAACAATAGTTTTTTTGCCTTTGTTCATCTCTTCGCTCATATGTTTTTCAACGATGGCTGGATTAATGTTATGCTTTTTGAGTCTTTGATTAAAAAGCTGATTGATCGTTTTTATGAGCTCTTTTGGAGCTACTGTTTTTTCTTTTGATTGTGTGATTTTGCCATCATGTTGTATTACAAGCTGGTCATTTTTAACCTGTACTCCCGGTATATTGAGCTTGAGTGAAGGCATGGGTTTGGTTACGTGCGCGCGGAGAGCTTCGGTTGTTGTGCCCGAAAGATTTGACGCGCCAAGAACGATGGCTGTTATGATAAGGTTTTTTTTCATGAAAGACTCCTTTAGCTTTTTTAAAACGCGTAATCTAAACCAACAACCATCGCAAGCGCTGTGTCAGATCCAAGACTGTCAAAGTGCTTTATGGTCTGGCTATCAACGCGTTGTAACGCAATATTGGGCTGTCCATTTAAATCTTTATACAGTTGTCCAGGCATAAAAACTGCAAGCTTAGCAAAAAATTCGCAGTGTTCAAGAAGCCTGTAATGCATCTTAACGTCAATTTCTGTGCCCAGATGTTTGCTTGCGTCTTGCGTACTTTCCCAACCGCTAAAAAGTGTTGGAGTGCCTGGTGTTGTGACTACACCATGAGCATTGATTACTGAACCAATTGTATTACGTAAAATTGAAAGTTGTGCTTCTACTCTTGGATCAGGATGCTTGCCGTTGATGTCCCATTTTTTTAACGTTGCAGCTTCCCACAAGAACATAAGGTCTGCACCGACAGAAAATTTTTCACGATTTTTAAAAGGATACCATGTTGCACCAAAGCCAAGAAACTGGAGGTTGCTGAGGTCGTCAGTATTATTATAGGCATACAGTGTGCGGTAAGAAATGTTGAGTGGGCGTGGGATAATCAGACGATCGAAGATCAGCAAGCTGCGTACGGCTCCGCCTGCGTAACGTGAACGGAGTGGAACGAATGTGCCAAAGGTGCGTGAGCGTTCTTCGTTGTAGGGGTAGCTGTCGCCCGATATATATCCAGCAGATGCTGCTAGTTTGAATGGCGCTTCTTCGAACGTGTAGTCAATGTCGAAGAGTCCCATGAAGCCACGGTAATCTAGGCGGTAGGGGTTGCGGAAGCGTGCGTTGCCAAAGATGTTTGCGTTGACAGCGTTAGATGCGTTAGCGCCACCAGTTGCGATAGCTTTAGTAGCTATAACTTCACCTTGTGCCGAAAGAGCCCGATTATTTGGTTGATTAGCAATGTAACTGAGCTCTTTATTTGGAGCAAATTCTTGACCAGCAAGTGTAAGCGGCGTTGCTGTAGCAGTGGAGATGTATTGAACGGCGGCATTAGCAAAGCTTACGCCATCGGTGCTTGGGCCAGGCAGAAAATTATCTTCTACAATGTGAGTAAATTCATTTTCAACGACACCAAGACGTGACCGTGTAAGCACAATTTGGTTTCTATCAAGCGCATGCATCTTCTGATGTCCAAACTGCCCAGCAATTTCAGCATTAACGTGCCAGTTGTTAAGTGTCCAATTTGCCATGATACCTGGGGTCCAAAGTTTTGAGCTCGCATCTGAAAGCAGTTCAACCGTTTGCTCTGGAGCTCTTACATAGGTGAGGTACGGCTGCACATAAAAATCACCAGATCTTTCGGTGCTCTTTGTGTAATCAAGACGTGTTGCAAGCGTAATGCGATCTTTGCCTGTACCGCGTTGTGGCTGTGCAGCGTTAAGTTGTTGCTGACGCGTGGGAAGAAGGGTGTCAATTAACCCTGCGTTGGTCTCCAACCATTGGTTAAAATAAACATCCCACGACAAATTATCGTTGAGCTGTGTTCTCAAGAGCATACCTGGTGGCATGAAAGGGAAACGTGTAAATCCCTGCTGTCCCTGCCATCCCAAAAGTTCGACTGCAACGTCTGCATGGTAACCCATGCTTACACCACGACCAACGGTGTAGGGGAAGTATCCAATTTTGAAAGATGTTGGTTTATCTTTAAAGGCGTCAGTAAAGGTATCAAAATTTATTTTAAACCAAGCTTGTTCAACAAAGATAAGAGGCAAGAGTGTTTTAACAAGCGTGTTTTTTGCGATAGAAAAATCGTTGAGATTGTCAGCGCGAAAATCGTCCATGCCTATGGTTCCGTAGGCGTAGTGTTTTTGCCAAAATACGTAGTTAGTAAGGCGTGCAAAAGCTTGTGTTGTTGGTTTGCCAAATTTTCTCATGCCGTGCGTGATGAGCATATCAAGATTGAGTTTGTGTCGAATAAAATCGTTTTGGTCATCATAATCATTGCGTAAGGTGTTAACACGATTGTAAATGAAAAAGTTTTCATCTATGCATCCACCTACGTGCATAGTCATGTCACGGCCCATGAGCTTTAGTTGAGCCATCTTTTTAGGGTCTGGGTCTGAGTCAGTTGGGTTCATGTATCTGACGAGCTCTTCTTTGAGAATTTCGGCATGGGTAAGTATGGTGGGTTCTTGAACTTCTAGATTTTCTTCAACGGCGTCTTCTGTCGCGGGTAGAGCGACTGTAATTGGGCTAAAAATTATTAAGCTCAATAAAATACGATTGACGATCTTCATTGATGTGATCTCCTTTATGATCCTTTAGAATTATTGTATGGGCTCAAAAGCTGATGCGTTTTTGTCATCCTGTTTTGGCGTTTCCCTTTTTTCTTTTTTGATATCTTTTTTATTGTCTGTGATTTGTATTTTGCTTATGACAGCTGCTATTGCTTCGGCATGTTCGGCAAGTTCGCGAGCATTTTTGCCTATCTCGCGCACATGAGCTGCTACGGTTGAGGTGGTTGTTTGATCGAATGGTGAGATAGTTGTGGTTGGGGATTGAGTTGGTTGAACTGATACTTTGTCCTTCGAGACGGTGCCTTGCACCTCCTCAGGACGAGCGGGGGGGGTAGGTTCTGGTTTTGCTGGAGGTGTCTCAACTTTAGGAGCTTCTTTTTTGGGAGCTTCTTCTTTCTTTTTATCAGGCTTTGCTTTTGCGTCTTTTGCTTCCGGCGCCTCTTGAGGTGCCATCTTGCCAGTGGCTTCTTCAACGCCAGAAAGAAGATTAAATGCTGTTGCTTTAAATGGATCTTTTGTACGTACATCATGGCTATAAAGGGTCAGTGTCCACTTATCTGTTTTATCAGCGGGTGTGATAATAACAAATGCGTCATGGAAAACCTTGAGTGCTTTTTGATAAATAAGCGTAGGGCATGAAAGTGTAGTCCATGCAACTGCTCCCATATCTGGAGAGAGCATTCTAACGCCTTCGGTTGGTTGGAAGGTTTCGCGCTTTTTTTCGCCTTCAAAAATAACGGCTATATTTGGCTGATCATCTTTAGCTGTCTCTGTTTTTTCAGGCAGAGCAAGAATAGTTAACCCTTTTGTTTGATCGTATAAAAAGTTTGCAAAAGACGCTTCGTTGATAAAAGTGCTTTTTGCTCGATTAAGACCAGAGATGCGCAGCAGTGGGGGTGTTTTTTCTGACGTCATAGGTGCGTAAAAGGCGCGCGGTAGTGTATCAAAAAATGCATTAACTTGGTCTGCAAGTGGGACAGTTTTGCTATCAAGATATGCTGCCAGTGCTTGAAGCTCAGCTTTGAGCGAGTGCTCTTGCCAATAGTTGTCAGATTCTTGATGCCCACGCAGGCATACAGCATTGTCAGGATTAATGTTTAACAGATGCATGACGAGACTGAGTGTTGGCATAGAAAAGGCTGATCTGCCAACAAGGTCACCAATAAAAACAATAAAAAAATCGGGGTTAGTTATTTTTAAATTGTTATCAATAATATTAAGCTCTTTGAGTTTTGCCAAATCTCGTGTCAGTGAATGAAAAGCACCTTGAATGTTACCAAATAAAACAATTTTTGTTGCTGGTGTTGGCGTAATTTTGCAAACACAGTTTCCCTTAAAATTTTTCTCATGACGTTTTTTTGCAAGCTCTTCGATTTGTGTTTTAAAGTAACTAGGACTCCATGCGGGGGTCTTGCTGATTTTGATGAACGATCCAAGCCAAACAAGTTTTTCTTTAAGCGATTTTCTCCAGTTTGGTTCTACTGATTTGTAGTAGGGTGAAAAATCTGGCTTGATGGTATTGTCACCAACGTAGGGTGTGTTCTCATTAATTTTTTTTGCGTATGCAGTGACACTGTCGAGTGTGGTAAAGCCCGTTTTATAAGAGGGGCGGGGAAGAAATAAAAGTGTGATAAATAGAATCGTTATGCATATGAGTGTGTACAGTGATATAAATAGAAGTCGTCGCACAACACTGGTATGCCCACGTGAATGGGTTCGCTTCATTACTGCTCTCCTTGCCCGAACTATAATTCCTTTTTATAAAAGAATCATATACGTTGTTGCGGCGGCTAGCAAGAGCGACATGATGATAAAAATAATGCTGCTGAGTAGTTCTATGCGTGCGATGCCAATAACTGCTTTTTTGTCATGCTCCAGAGCACCCTTTAATGAAGCATGTTGGCGGGTGATAAGAAGTTGAATAAAAAGAATTAAAAATGCTGAAGAGAGTAAAAAAAGGTAGAGAGAGTCAGCCGTGGTAAAGTATCCAACTTGCGGCATCATCTGTTCGATAACAAATCGATATCCCAAAAGTGCAGTGACGGCGGTAATAACAATTGCAGAGATTCCGGCAATGTTACCAATGCTCATAAGAAACGAAAGAAGAGAGAGTATTATTGCTGAAAACAGAGGCATGAAAATAATGAGCGCTTTGCGACCGCTTGCTTTGGCAAAATTAAGAATAAAGAACGCTTTAGGGTTTTCAGATTTTTTGGTTGCATCTTGTTTATCAAGCTCGAGGGGTGTAAATCCGGCATCAACGCTCAGGTCAGCAAGTTTCCAGCCTGATGGAAATACTTTTGGGAGTACTTGAAATGATGAGTCATCAACAACAAAAACCATCTCCTCTGGGGTTACAAAATCGTTAGAAAGCATCATGGGAAGTCGATGATCTTCAAAGGGAAACTTTTTAAAATTCAGATCTGTTTTTAGTTCAAAAAGCACATTGTATTTAACAAAAATTCTGCTGCCAACAATTTTAATGTCGGGTGGACTTTTGTACGTTATTCTTCCGTTATCAAATGAAAATTTATCAATGGTTTCAATCATGATTTCATCACCATTGAATTCAAACCAAACGATTGAATCGGCAAGAAATGTGTTTTTAATAGCATCAAAAACGGGAAAGCTTTTAACAAAAAGACCAACTTTAACGCGCACCGTAAAAGCTCCCAGTTGTTTTAAGGCTTCAGTTGTCATTGCCTTGAATGGAGGAATTGTGTCGGTGGTGTTAAAACGCGCAAGTGAGATTTTAAAAATAATTAAAAGATACACAAGCAAGAGACAGAGTAGGGTAATTTTAAATTTATTGTTTTTGATATTAAAGAATGCTTTTAACGAGTCGAGAAATGATGGTTTCATGGTGTTTCACTTGATTTTCTTTTGTTATTATTTTGACTGGCTTTCTGTAAGCCCTTGTTATCCTGTCTCTTTGTTAACATCCACTCTTTGCCGTCACCTGTGTTTATCCAAACATTGTTGCTTAAGCTGCGTGTTTCTGGGTTGAATTTTAGTTCCAGATCTTTAAATTTAACATGTTTAAGCCCAGTAAATGCGTTAATAATTTTTTCGACAGTAAGAGGGGATTTTACTAATTTTATTCCTTCAACCAAAAGTGCAGCGTTAATGTATCCCTCAAATGAGAAGGGAGTGAGTGGTTTGTTTGAAAAATATTTTTTCATGTCTTCTCTGTACTGCTGAGCAATCTTTGTTGTGCTGTTGATAGGGTCAGGAACCACTGAGCTGGTAATAACATTAATGCCGCGTGATTTTGCGAGTGTTGATTGAATAGAAGTGAGGGAAGTGAGTCCTAAAAATACTGTTTGGTTGAGGCCCTTATTAATGATGTGACGAATAAAATTATAGGCGGCACGAGCTCCTGCTATGCAGAGAATGGCAGCTGGTGCTTTTTTAACCAGTTCTTCAGCTCCGGCGGTAATGTTGAGGGAGTTTTGTGGATATGATGCTGATGCAAAAAGGGTAAGATTATGATTTTTGAGTGCTTTTTTTGTGTCTTCCAGTACGCCTTCACCCCAATCACTTGCTTCATAAAAGAGAGCGATTCTTTTCTTGCCTAAGGTTTTGATGGTGTAGGTGATAAGTGCTTCGAGCTCTTGAGCAAAACTCGCACGAAAAAAAATAAGATTGGTGTATTCAGGTTTGCGGAACGCTGTAGTGCCTTCGAGTGGAAAGAGTATGAGTGACTCTTTGTTGGTAACGCGTGGTATGAGCGCTTCTAGCGTGTCTGTCCCGTAGGGGCTAATGAGTAAGGGTGACTCTTTGAGCATGGTGGTAACGTTGTTGTTGAGCTTGGGTATTTGGTTGCTGTCATCAAGTACTTTTAGAGCGCAGCCAAAGGGAAGCTCTGGGGACTCTTTAAGCATTTTATTAAAAAAAAGCGTCATGCCATCAAATATTTGGTTACTCGAAACTGCCAGATCTCCTCCGGTGAGGGGCAAAGAACAACCAATATGAATTTCATGCTTGCCACCAACCAGTTTTGTAGGAATGGGAGTTTCGATTGTTTCTGTTGATTTGGAGTTTGAGGGTGTGGCAATTTCGGCGTTGAGTGAGACTGTTAATGTAAGAAAAAAAAGTGTTATAAGCACAGTGTTTTCCAAGCTTTATCCATTTCATGGTATATTTTAAATCATGCTCCTACCATGACGATTGGACAGTCTCTAAGTCAATACATCAGTTCATTTATTGCATAAAAAGCTATATTCTCGTTGATTTTTACATGGCAAAAATTCGTGCTACACTTCTCATTCATTAAAGATTTTTATTTTATTGCACCAAGGATTTCATGAAAATTGTGCTGATTATTTTAAACTTTGTTTTTTTTGTCTCTTCTGTGAATGCAACTACTGTTGGCAATTATGCTGAAATGAGTACCGCTGTTGCTGCCATGGCTTCAGATATTGCGGCTCATTCATATGAGCTAAAACATGGTAAGAGTAGTGTGACAACAAGGTTGCATGCGCTTGCTGATGTGCTGAGCCTTGCACGAGAAGGGCTGTTTTATTATAACAATGGTTCATCAAGTTTTAATAAAGATAGTGGAGTTAACGCAGCTTTTGTTGTACACGATCTTTCTCGTTTATATCGCCATGTAACGGCAGATGACGCGTTTGAGCAAAAGCTAGAAGAGCAGGCGCTTGAGGTTATTGATTACTGTAAAGCTTTTATTCTTCCAATATTAAAGGGCGTTACAGCCCTAGGCATTGCGTGCACACAGGATAATGCAACACTCTTTGGAACCCCAGGGTATGCAGGTAAAAATCTTCGTTACATCATGTTGTCTACCCATTCTTTTACACGCTTGCTTGAAGAGTACGCTTGCCTTAAAGAAGATTCTGAGTACCGCTATCCATTGATTGTTGCTTTGTGCGCCAATGTTGCTTGGATTGTGCATGAATATAAAAAATATGATGAAGAGTGGCAGCGTGTTGAGGCTGAACGACGTAGGATTGTTGCTGAAGAAGAGCGAAAAAGAGTTGAGGCTGCACGGCAGGAGGCTGAGCGTCAACGAACAGAAAATGAATTGAGGCAGGAATTTGCTCAACGTGAAGCTGCTCGTGAGGGTGTTGTTCGTGATCAAGTTTTGCCTGGTGAGTGTGCCATTTGTACTGATGATGAAAGCCCTTTAAGGGTTTTGCACTGTGGACACGCTTATTGTGCGGTGTGCTTAAATCGTGAAATTGATCGCACTCCTGAGGCTGGGAGGCAAATGGATCAAGTTCGATGCCCCCAGGATGGATGTCGGGAATGTTTATTGCGGGGTGATTTAGCACATATTACATCTGCTGATCAAGGTCGTGCGCAACGTATACTTGCAGCTTATGATGAAGCTCGACGCAGACCCCTTGAAATAGCCCTTGAGAATTTGGTTCAGCAAAGAATACAAAATAATCAGAGTGAGGCTGAGATACAACGTCTTTTGAATGCGCAGCAGGCAATTAGATGCAGCAGTTGTCAGTATCCTTATATAGGTAAAGATACAGCTTGTTATCACATTACGTGTAGAAATGATGTTAGTGATGGGCATGGTGGCCGGAGAGATTGTGGGCATCAATTTTGTTATCATTGTGGCTCAGACTATATTTTAGATAGATATGGGCATTATCAGGCTCCAGCTGCCTGTGGTTTAAATTCTTACCATCCTACCTGTAGGCCCTTGCCTGGTCATACGCGTCCCGTTTAAGGTGTATTGATGTTTGAAAGTATTGATTGGCTCTTGATTGGATAAGAAATTTGTGATTGACTATTTTGCTCTTTTAACATAAATTTTCAAGATTGCTGGAATAATTTTTTTAAAAAATATTGGGTTTTTAGTATGCAACTTTTTAGCAATAAGTTTCTATTTGTAACCATTTTTGCGACATTCGTTAGCTTTATGGGTAATGAATTGTCGGCGATGGCGACTGGGTCTCCTTGTGATCAAAAAAGACTTTTAATTATTGGTGATATGTATCCAGAGACCAATGACAAAAGAGGGGCCATTGGGGGTACGGAAGCTGTGGTTTGGCGGGTACGTGATATTTTACAAAAAAGAGGGTGGACTGTAAAAATTTGGGGACATGCCGATTTGCAGGACAATTATAAGGCAAGGTTGGGAAACTTTTTCTTTGGAGGAAGCTTTACTTATAAAATTTTAGAAAAAGAAATTAAAGAGTTTAACCCTCACCACATTTTTATTCCGCTATTAGGACCGATAGCTCGTGCAGCTGCTCAGTTTTGTCGTGATAATAACATTCCATGCACTGGGTTTAATTCATGTCGCAGTCTTCAATGTGCTGCGCTCAACGCAGGTATTCCGTTAGCTCTTGCTGGGCAGTTGTCTGATGGTTCTGATGGCTTTTTACATAATGTATCGAATGTTGTTGTTCCAAGTGCATCTATGCGTGATGAAGAGTCGGTTCGTGGCATTAAAAACGTTATTGCGTGGCCACATGGGGTTGATTCAGGTGAGTATCCTCTCGCAACACCAGAGCAAAAGGCAGACGCAAGGCTAAGGTGTGGTTTAGAAGGCAAGCAAGGACCGTTTGTTCTTTGGGTTGGGCGCATGTCTAGAGAGAAAAATTTAGATGATTTTTTAAATGCAAGAATGCCTGGAACCAAAATTGTTGTTGGTCCTGCTGGTTCTGGATATGATCTTGATGCGTTACGAAGTAGATATCCTGAGATTGTATTTGCGGGTAGGCAAGTAGGCTTAGATCTTTTGAAGTGGTACCATGCTGCAGATATATTTGTTTTTACAAGTAAGATTGATACGTTTGGCCTAGTTATGCTTGAAGCTGCGGCAACCGGATTGCCGATTGTTGGTTTTAATACCTGTGGGCCTCGTGATGTTGTGCCAGCAGGGTGTGGTATAAGTTATCTAGCGGATCTTAATGGGATTTCAGATCTTGAACGGTGCGCCAGACGTGTTTGGAATGATTTGGAAAGAGGAGTTGTAACGCCTGCTATGTGCCGTGCACATGCTGCTCTTTTTTCGTGGGACAGAGCGATAGATCAACTGGTTAATGACGTTTTAATTAAAATTAAATAAATTTAGGGACTCTTCATGAATTTCATATCAAAGTTCTTATTTACCGTACTTATTGGAACATTTTACATTCAATTAAATGCAGAATCTTTTGACATTCAAACACAGATGAGTACTGATCAACTTGTAGAACTTGGACAAAAACTTGAAGCATCAAAAAAGATGCTTACTGAGCTTTATGAAAACCCAATGGCTTCAAGATCTCCGTGGAAAAGCTGTTTGATTCGACTAGCTAAAGAAACTGGGTATGTGGTTGTGGCGACGATAGTCGGGACTACTGTAATATTTACGTGGTATTTCGAAAGTTTACCCAAATTACATAGATTCGTTGATATTAATGCTCTTGCGGAACTTGCAACAAAAGTTCTACCTTGCGTGGGTATATACGCCCTTCTTAAACTTATCATTGAACGTTCTTCAGCATCTCAACAAGAGTTACAAGATCAAATTAAAGAACCTCTTGATCTCATTGAAGAAGCTCTGATAGCAATTGGTGCGCAACGGGTAATGTTAGCTCAAGAGCCTCTTGCTTAAGTGCGAATTTGAGCCGTGTGACATATTTCCCAAAGTGGTGTATGCTTAAAAGATCATATAAAATGCTGCAAAACGTGCATACTGAGGGGGATTTATGGATAGAGGATTTATAAAAATTACTGGTGCAAAAGAGCACAATCTAAAGTCAGTGAATATTACCATTCCTAAAGAGAAGCTGGTGGTGATCACCGGCCCTTCAGGGTCAGGCAAAAGTTCGCTTGCCCTCGATACCCTTTATGCAGAGGGGCAACGTCGCTACGTTGAATCACTTTCATCTTACGCGCGTCAATTTCTAGGTATATCCAAACGCCCTGATGTTGAAAAAATCGAAGGCTTATGCCCTGCAATCGCTATCGATCAAAAGACTGTTGGCTACAACCCTCGTTCTACTGTAGGCACAAATACCGAAATTTATGACTATCTCCGTGTGCTGTTTGCTCGTGTTGGCACGCCGCACTGTCCTAACTGTGATCAGCCCATAGCAGCTGAATCTCCAGAACGCATTACTAAAACCCTTCTGACAAAATTTGATAAGCAGATGGTGACTATTGCCTCTCCCATTGCTATCGCTAAAAAGGGTGAGTTTAAAAACGAGCTGACTAAGTTGTTCGAACGGGGCTTTCATCGTTTTGTGATTAATGGTGCTGTGGTTAAAATTAGTAACGCACAAGAGATCGAAGCACTTAAACTTGGTAAAAACTTTAAGCACAACATTAGTGTGCTGATCGATAAATTCGATATAGTTTCAGAAGAGTCAGTACGCTTGCAAGAGGCTATTGAAAAGGCGTTTAGCCTTAACGGTGGGCTGTGTAGCGTGATTGATAGTAAAAATAACGAACAGTTTTACTCATCTAAGCGTATTTGTCTTGGTTGTGTACGTTCATTCCCTGAGCTTGAACCACGTTTCTTTTCATTCAACTCTCCCATCGGTGCCTGCCCTGGCTGTCATGGCCTTGGGTTTACGCACACTCCGTGGACTGACTCTGGACGTGATGATAAGAACGAAAGTGGCCCGTCAGCATATTTTCGCATGGACCCTGCCGAGCGCGTTTGTACGCATTGTAACGGTATGCGCTTGCGTGATGAGGCGCTCGCGGTCAAAATTGCAGATAAGAATATTCATGAACTGTGCTCAATGAGCATTGGCAAATTAATAACCTGGTGCAATCAGCTTACGCTCACCGGTGAGGCGCATGAAATTGCCCAACCTTTGATCAGAGAAGTTATCGCTCGTCTAACATTCTTGGATAACGTTGGGTTATCGTACTTAACACTTGCACGCTCAGCCAGAACACTTTCAGGTGGTGAGGGGCAGCGTATTCGCCTTGCAACACAAATTGGTTCTTCACTGAGTGGCGTGCTTTATATCCTTGATGAACCAAGTATTGGTCTGCATCAGCGCGATAACGATCGCTTGATTCTTACGCTTAAAAAATTACGTGACCTTGGTAACACCGTCATAGTCGTTGAACATGATATGGATACCATTCGTGCAGCAGACTATCTTATTGATATGGGCCCTGCTGCCGGTATTCTGGGCGGTGAGGTAACTGCTCATGGAACTCCTGCTGAGCTTGCTAAGAACGATTCAGTCTCGTTGACCGGTTCTTATCTTTCGGGAAAACGTTTTGTTCCGGTACCTGAAACACGTCGTACGCCTCGTGGGTTTATAACCATTAAGGGTGTGCGTGCGAACAACTTGAATAATCTCACGGTGCAGTTTCCTGTAGGTGTGTTTGCTGCAGTGTCGGGTGTCTCTGGGTCAGGAAAAAGTAGCTTGGTTATGCAGACATTTGCTCGCGCCTTACAGCTCTTTTTTAACACCGGTTATGCCATAGGTAAAACGTTTGATGAGCTTGAGGGTGTTGATCAGTTGTCTAACGTTGTGCTTGTTGATCAGAGTCCCATTGGTAGAACACCACGTTCAAATCCTGCAACCTATCTGGGTATTTTTAATGATATTCGTGAGCTGTACGCTTCGTTGCCCGAAAGTAATGCGCGTGGCTACAAAGTTGGACGCTTTAGCTTTAACGTAGCGGAAGGACGTTGCTTTGAGTGTAACGGTGAGGGCACCATAACTGTTGCTATGCATTTTCTTGAAGATGTTAATGTTATCTGCAAGACGTGCAATGGGCTGCGTTACAATCAGCAAACGCTTGAAATCACATTTAAAGATAAAAACATTGCGCAAATTCTTGATATGTCGGTGCTTGAGGCACGTGAGTTCTTTGCTCACTTTACGCGCATCAAAAAACGTCTTGATCTGTTGTGCGAAGTTGGCCTTGATTACATTAAGCTTGGTCAGGCGTCTACGACATTCTCTGGTGGTGAAGCGCAGCGTATCAAGCTTGTTAATGAGCTTGCTAAGCGCGATCGTAATACCATGTACATTCTAGATGAGCCCACAACGGGGTTGCATACGGTTGACGTTGAAAAGCTTCTTCTGGTGCTTAATAAATTAGTAGATCGAGGTAATTCTGTGCTGGTCATTGAGCATAATCTTGATGTGCTTAAATCAGTTGATTATCTGATTGATGTTGGCCCAGAGGGCGGGGACGCTGGTGGCAATATTGTGGCGTTTGGTACGCCAGACACGGTTGCTGCGTGTGCCAAGAGCATCACGGGAAAATATCTTAAAACTGTTCTTTAGAATCAAATATACCCCGGGGTGCCTATATGTCGTTTTGTCGCAATTCAAAGCCTTTCTTGCAATAGCAATCCTGCCTGCTATACTTTCAAATCTATTAGAATTTGAAAGGTTTTATATGATTTTAAAGAGATATTCTCTATCACTTATCGTCGTTGTTTCTAGCTTTATGTCTTTGGGTAATCTTACGGCCATGGGGCCAAATAATCAGCTTGGTTTCTTTGATCCTCGATTGATGATAGGGAAACAGCTTCAAAATGCACAAACTGTTGAGGCTATTATTACGTCTATTGGTAGGCTTGATATAAGAATTAATGGCGGTGTTTTAAGAATTAATGGTGATAATGAAACAATTACTGCTGCTTCTGGTGATAATAAAAAAGCTCTTGAGGATGCCAGGGGACAATTATACGAAGCACTTCAACAGGTATATTCTTCGGACGCAAAACTTGGGCAGGCCATAGCTGTTGGGCTTGCGGGAAACGATAAGGGTATTGATGGCGTTTCTAATGTTTTTGAGGGTATTAAGTTAGGTGCCGCAATGCGTTTGGCAGGTGGTTGTGGTGATGTTATGGGCAAGCGTATTGCAGGGTCAGCTGAAAAAGTTCTTGGTGGAACCTGGGATTTTATTGTTGGCAATTTAATTGATGCCTGGAAAAGAGTGCAAGAAATTTTATTCCATAAAGGCCTTAAGTCATTTACCGTTGATGAACTCAAGGGATGGCAAAAGCATATTGAAATATGTTTTCTTGATATTGAACGTCTGGTTAAAGATGGTGTTAAAGATGCTTTGCGTGGACATGACATGTCTTTACGTAAAGCTGAAGATGCTGGTGATGAGCCGCAGGTACAACAACAGCGTACAAATGTATGGCGTCTTTTGATTACCGGTTATATCCGTCAGATTGAGTATTTTGTGAAATTGATAGATAAGCGTATTGGGTATTATCTTGAAGAAGAGGATCCAGATTCAAATGATCAGGTTCTTGAGGATCCAATTCTCTATTACGCTAAAGAAATTAAGCAGCGCCTTGTTGAATCTATGGCAGTTCTGCAGGAGTGCGCAAGCGTTAAAGAGCTTGATGCCGCGCTTGATTCTAGTAAGCATCTCATTCCAGCGATGAACAAAAATATTCAAGGTCTTATGACCCGTTTAATTGCAGAGGTTACACCAAAGTCATACTCGTTAACTAAAGATACGGGTGTATCATCAAAAGATACGGGTGCTTCTAAAGGGACCGGTGGTATGAGCTCAGAGAGTGAAGAAGGTTCACGTCCTTTTAATAGCTGGAATGGTTAGGAATATTTGTTATGACGTGTGGGCGTAGATTTTTAGGGATATTGAGTTGTGTAAGTATGATGATTGTGGCAGGGTTGCATGCCGTGCCACAATCGGTTAATGTTGAACAAGATTTTATCTTGATCGATTCAGCACGTATCCAGGCCCAAAGTGAACAGTGGCAGGATTTTTTTGAGCATCAAGAGCTCAAGCGCTATGCTGCAGCCACTTCGACTATTTTGCTTGTAACAGGCTTGGTAGGCTTTTATCTTTGGACATCGAATAATTCACAAAAACAGGTACAAAGCTCTTCAGATAATGCATTTGTAGGAGATTCTCAAGTGCAAGCTAAAGAAAGGCTTTGGGAGCTTTATTTAGATAGGTGGCAAAAAGAACGTACGTGGGGATATCGTCTGAGTAACGCTTTCGGTGATGGTGTGGATCGCGCTGTTACGATTGCTATTGCCAGTTTTTGCGTAGCATCGCTTACCGGTGCCGGTTCATGGGCTTGGGACAAGATTAAAGAGCATCTTGGTTTTGCCCAGGAGATAAGATTTAAGGCACTTATGCGTGATTATACGATTGATGCGAGTCGCTTGCTGTATACTTTGAAAAGCTTTTTTAAGGCCGGAGTTTCTGGAGAAATTAATGCAGATTTGTCTGCTCGTCTTGCAGAACAAAAGATGTATGGACTGCTTATTGACGCTCGGGCATTCGTATTGACTATCGAACGTTTTCTTGGGTTTGTGGTTGCAATCGTGAACCGAGGTGATCTTGGTGGTGCGCAGCATGATGATGTGCAGCGTTCATTGGATCGTTTTGTCACGCTTGCTAATGATATTTTGGTACGTCAAAAAGAGATGGTTAATAACGCAGCTGAGCATGCCGTATGCCTTGGGTTGATCCAAGGGGTTTGCGAAGAAGGCATGCGTTTGATGACGACTGTTGGAACATTGTTGTATGGAAAAGAGTTCAATGTGCCACAAGAGGCTTAAGCATACTTCTTGTCATTCCGGGCAAGGACCCGGAATCTATTTCAGTATAAAAACAAAAATTTTAATAATAGCTCTCAGCATGACGTTTGCTCATGCCTGTTTAACAGCTGTTCCTGATACACAAAAACTCCCACAAGACTTCGTATTCTCTCGTGACTATCTCGAAAAATATTTCCCCAAGGTGTTCGTCACGCGTGATTTTTTTGTTCGCATGACGGTTGATGAAGTTGCAGCTGCCTTAGGCGACGTAGTAACAATTCTGGCCGAAGATCCAGCTTTTTATTTTACCAACCCAGGTCAGCCGTTTAAGATTAGCCATTATTGGGAACACGTTGTAGATCAACTGAGCTGGACGAGTGAGTTTTTAGAACGGGCTCTGGTTGATGAAAAAACAGGTAAGATAATTTTAAAACAGTATGACGTCGATATTTTTTCATCATCATATGCATGTTGGCAGTCAGACAGTAAAACTCAAGAACAGCCGCTTGCTCCCATGCTTGCTGAGCACAAACTAGGCACATATCATCAATTTTATGCGCTCAGCTTTGATTATTTGAAGAAGTTGTTCAATGAGGGAATCCTGTTATTTGATGTGCATCAAACAATATTTTATTATTCAGAGCTTGAATTTGTTACCGAAAAATTACGTGGATCTATCTTTGAAGCAGAGTATCAAGAGCATTTTAAGCAGGCATATGAACTTATGAATTTGCTTAAGCAGAAGCTTGATATTAAAGATGATATGCTCGAAAATTCTATGACGCGCAAGAGAACGCGCAGGCATATGGGGTTAAATTGATGCTATTTTTAAGATTTATCGTTTTAATGTTTATATCGTGTGGACATTTATCTGCGCATGAATTAACTCCCGCAACCTCGCACGCTTTTTTCGAAAGCTTTCTTAATCACTATGAAGTTAGCCCAGAGGGACGCTATACGCACGAGTATCATCCGTTTTTATTACAGTGGACTTCCGAAAGCCTTGATTCCTTAGAAAAAACGATTCGTGATCATGGTGTTGCGTGCGATAAGCGCATGGTTATCATGGGGTATGAAGAAAATGCTGTTCAGCAGTACTATCCAAATTTTAAACGCTCAAAAATTGATGATGAAGCAACACATAAAAATAATGCCGGTTGGTCGCAGCGGTTACGTAATCGTTTTGGTTTTATGTCTGGATTTTTGTTAAAAGATGTTGAAATTATAAAGAAAAATTGGACTCATAAAACTCCATGTATTTTTGAGCACATAGATTTTGAATATGTACCCATTTTTGCTGATCGTGCCGCAATTTTTCATGAACATGCATTTGGTACAGCTTTACCGTTGATTTATCAAACTCATGCTCGTCTTTGTTCCAAGGTACGTCAGGGGAAAACTAAAGAGGTTTTAGCTGATCTGGCGCAATTTTGGCACACGCTTTATGCAGAGGCATTTACCGTTGGCAATAAAGAGCTTGCAGGTACCCAGGATGTGCTTTTCTCAATAGCATATGCTCAATATCTTATGCGTTCATCGGCAGAGTTAAAGAAATTTTTTATAGGCCCTGATATCACGTATCCGATTGAAGTAACGACTAAACAAGATAGGTATGCAACGGTGCATGCGCAACATTTTGTGCAACAATTTATACCGAATCTTGTTCCAGAAAATGGAGAGGCAACAGCGTATATTTTTTGTAGCTTTGTTGATGGTGTGGGCAAAAGTACCATGCTTGGGAATATTAAAAACTGGATGAAGCACGGTAATGTGATTGAAGAGTACGGGCACGTTGATAACTCTTCATCGCAGTTGGCTGATATGTTTAAGTTTGATGACAATGTGTACATTGTTGATCTGCCCGCACAAATGAGTCATTTTACCTATAAGCCCGATGGTTATGTGTTTGTGGATATGCGCACCTATCTTGATATCTCGTTACAGCAAGAGCTTGATGAGTATGTTACAAAAAACAAAGTTACGCTGAGGGAGGGCGCAAAAAGAATTGAACAAGAGGCGCTTATGGCCTATGATGCGTCAAATTTTCTTCATGTGTTTATTAAAAATGTGTATCTCCTGAGTAAGCAAGATACGCAATACTGGGTTCCATTTGAGTATCAGGGTAAGCCTTATTTGTTTAATGATAGAGGCCCTCTTGAGATTCGTTCGCTTACAACACTTTCGTTGGTAAAGTCTGAAGGGCTCAAAAATATTGAATCTGAGCAGATGCTTTTTACTCAAGGCATTAGATTTCCGTTACATTTTACCAATTTTTGCGATGATTTGGTTGCTAAGCTTAAGAGTAAAAATATTAAGCACGCTGTATTCGTTGACTTTTTAAGTATGTATCCTCGCTCACAACGTGAAAATATTCGCATTAACTACGTCATGCAGCAAATGGCTTTATTCAATCCTGCATTTGCCCCATACAAAAGTTTATATAAAGATTTTGTGAGCGGTGGTGAGCTCTTGTATCTGTTACAAAAACCAGATCAGCATGCCTATTTGGCAGAAATGCTTCATCTTGAAACAATGGTGCGTTACGCTTTGTTTAAGCGTTTGATAGAGGGTCATCAAGAAGACATAGATGGACAAAGTCTTGAGGTGCTGACTGATTATGTATGTTCAGTGTACAAAGAAATCTATGATAAGTACGGTGATTTTATTACAGGATTAGTGCGTAAAAAGCTTGCAAAAGAGACAGACTATCTTGAGAAAAAATATGGTTTATCAAAAGCGTATATGAATGTTCAGCATTTTTCTCCTGCACCTGTGGCTGCCTTTTGCCAGATACTGCGTACGCTTTTTACTCATGATATTACCCACGAAATTCTTAGTGATGTGTGGAAAGATACTGGTGTGCTTGGAGGCGCGACGCTTGCTAGTGAGGGTGAGCGTTTAAATACGGTCATGACGACTGATCAAGGGCATAAGCTTAATGCATATTGGGTTGTGCATGAATCGTGTAAAAATGCTGTTGTATTGGCACCAGTGCTTCGTTCGTTACGTGCGTGCTGGTACGGTCAAATTTTGAATTTGCTCAGTTCTCACATTGAGGGTGATAAAATCGCGCTTGATGCTTTGATTGTTCCCGGCATTCCTATCATGTTTGATAGAGGGCTTGATGGGCATTATTACGTGACGCAGCCATCGGCAGAGCCTTGGACAGGTAATGTATTTTCGCATATGCGTGCCCCTTTTAGAAAATTTCATCTCAGTAGTTTTAAGCCATCAAACTATGTTGTAGTCCGTGAGCTTTTATATCGTTCTGATTGGGAAAGTAAGACTACCAGCAAAGGGCTGATGGGGTTTGATAGTCCTGGTGTTTCGCAGAACAATGAGCAACAGAATACTTTTATGCTTTCATCAATGGCCCATGTGGTTCAGCAGTACCAGCAAGAGCGCTCGCAATCGGCGGTGTTACCAACCCAGATGGCTCTTGAGCATTTGCATCGTGGACATTGTTGGGAAGAGGAGCTGCGTGATTTGCGTGCAACAGCCATATACAACGGGAACTATTTAGGGCCATGGCAAAAGCCAAAAGAAAAGAAGTCTGATGCATCGAATGAAAATAGAAAACTTCGTTGGTGTAGTCCTCATTTACTTGAGACGATGCGTTTAATTATACGCTTGCTGGCAACATTAGAAATGGTGCTCAAAGATCCTGACTCTGATGTGGTGATTCGCTATGGCAATCGTGAAGATTTTAAGGCTGGACTTAAGATTCTAGAATCTGTGGTTTTCCCAAATCATTGTAATGTTTTCTTTCTTGAACCTCTCTTTGATGACTATGATATGGCTGAGCCGTATCCATCATGGGAGTGGTGGGATAAGATGGGGTAATTGGGATTTTTATCTCATAATTCTGTATTTGCTTTCTCATTCCAATGATTTTCTTAAAAGTGTTGCCTGTGGGTAACACTTTTGTTACGCTTTGAAGCAATTAATACTTTATGTTCTGTGAGGGCTGTATGGAATACAGAATAGAAACATATGTAACTTCATCTGGAAAACGACCGTTCAGAGAGTGGTTGGATGATCTTTCTGATATGAAAGCTCGTGCTGCCATTGATTTGAGAATTGAACGTCTTGAGATGGGTAATTTTGGAAAGTGTGAACCCGTTGGTGAAGGTGTTTTTGAGCTTAAGTTTAAACTAGGCCCGGGATATCGAGTTTATTTTAGTAAAGTTGGTTCTTGCATAATACTTTTGTTATGTGCTGGAGATAAGGGTTCTCAAAAAAAAGATATTGTTAAGGCAAAAGAGTATTTTCAAGATTATAAAATACGAGGATAAAAAGATGCCTAAAAAAGTCATTAAAGTTAAGAAAAAATTAGTAAAAGTTCCAGTAAAAAAGCACTCACGAAGTGCTGATTATCATGAAGAGCTTATTGAAAGGCTCAAAGATCATAAATATGCAACTGTGTATTTGAACGCTGCGTTTGAAGAAAGTTTAAAGGGCGATGAAGAGTCGCAAAAACTTTTTTTACGGGCACTAAAAAATGTTGCTGAAGCACAGGGAAATATGAGTAAGCTTGCAAAAAAGGCGCAGATGAGACGCGAGAGTATCTATCGCATGTTATCTGATGAGGGCAACCCTTACCTTCATTCGTTTTCAGCTCTTATTCATGCTATGGGATTTGGTATACGCTTTTATTGATCTTTATGATCCAATCGCAATATCCAAACCCTGTAACTCAATACTCGTCTTCCCATTCCAATGATTAGTCGTTACGTGACCAGCGACACTGAATGGTTTATCGCGTAACTGTTCAAACACTGGTATCAAGTCAGGACGATTAAAGAATACGATGGGTTTAAGCACGCCTTGTGAAAACGCTAAGCATTTGAGGTGGATATCTTTCATAACCTGTGGCGGCTTGACCAGCGTGACATCATGCATCACAAACAGAGGCTGTGGGTTGCTGTTACCAAACGGTTCAAGTTGTTCAAGGTTATCAACTAAGTTTCCATTAATTTCAGTAAACGATAGCGGTGCATCAAGATTCAGTTTGGGCCGTAACTCATCAAGTGAGAGTTTTGCTGCAATTAAACCAGCTAAACGTGCTTTAAGTTCAGGAATATTCTTTTGCGGTAGTTTAAGTCCCGCAGCACAAGCGTGTCCGCCAAATTGTGTAATCAAATCGCTACACTCAGTGAGAGCATGAAAAATATCAAATTCAGGCAGCGACCTGCATGAACCTTTGGCAAAGCCTTGCTTATCAAGATGAAACATAATTGTTGGTCTGCCGTACTGGTGCATCAGTTTACCTGCTACAAGCCCAATGACGCCTGCAGGCCACTGGTCACTAGAACCAATGATGACATAATCTTTATCCATTCCCTCTTTGCGAACCGTATGCATCATTTCTTGATAAATACCCGCTTCAACTTTTTTGCGTTCATCATTCATACTTTTAAGAATGGCGCCAATGCGTTCAACCTCAGAAAAATCTGAGCTGATCATAAATTTAACCGCTTCGCGTGCATCAGCAAGCCGGCCCAGTGCATTGATTTGTGGCGCGATCATAAAGCCAATATCAAGTGAGTTCCAAATTTCTTTGCTTAAATTATTGTTTGCGGCAAGTACTTTAAGTGAGTTGCTTTTGTAGCCACGTACTTTTGCGAGCCCATGACGTACCCAAAAGCGATTTTCGCCAAGCAGTGGCACAACGTCAGCTACGGTGCCAAGCATGAGAAGCTCATACGCTTTTTCAGGAAGCTGTTTAATGCCTTTAAATTCGTACAAAAGGCTCATGAGTTTAAATGTTACGCCAACGCCTGCTAAATATTTAAATGGGTACGGGCAATCGTGCTGGTGTGGGTCAATAACAGCCAGCGCCGGTGGCACATGGGCATGCGGTCTATGGTGGTCAGTAATAATCAAATCAACACCAAGCTCTCGTGCGCGCTCAGCTGCTGCGTGCGCCGCTATGCCGTTATCAACAGTGATAATCAGCTTGTAGCCATTCTCTGCAGCTCGTTGCACGCCTTTGACTGAAAGGCCGTAGCCATCACGTTCACGATTAGGTAAAAAGAAATTAATGTCAGCGCCCAGAGGAATAAGGGCAGACAGCGCTAGTGATGCGCTTGTAACGCCATCAACGTCATAGTCGCCAAAAATTAAGATTTTTTCTTGATTGTCTACAGCTCGTGCAAGGCGTTCTACCGCTGTGGTCATGCCTTTCATTAAGCTTGCATGCGGTACGTCTTGTTCAAACGATGAGAATAAAAACGTGCGAATTTGGTCAGCTTCAAGATAGCCACGGGTAGAAAGCACGTGTGCGATGGGCGTGGCTAGATTATGAGCCATAGCACGTTCACGTACAGCTGCCTCGTCGACGTTTTTTAAAAGCCAACGGTACTTTGTACCCTGGATGAACGTTTGTCCGTCTTCGCTCTTTGAGCTACGACGCGATTTTTCAGGGCGATTATTTTGTTGAGTAATCATCTACTCGGCAACAAGCTTAAGCGTTGGGAACAGGATCACATCTTTAATCGAATGTGTGTTGGTCATCAACATCACCACGCGATCAACTCCTATGCCTACACCAACAGCAGGAGCAAGTCCAAACTCAAGCGCTTTGATGTAATCAGCGTCGTAGTGATGCGCTTCAGTGTCACCACCTTCACGTGCAGCAACTTGAGATTTAAAGCGTTCTGCTTGATCAAATGGATCGTTTAGTTCAGTGAATCCGTTTGCGCATTCCATGCCGTTAATAAACAGTTCGAATCGTGCAGCGTATTCAGGATTATTAACATCACGCTTTGCCAGTGGCGAAACCTCAAGCGGGTAGCCAATAATAAACGTTGGCTGCACAAGCTTGCTTTCAACACACGCTTCAAACAGTGCAAACAGTTTAAATCCAAGCCCCGCACTTTGGTGGACGGTGACGTTATGAGCTTTGAGCGTTGCATCGATTGTTTCAGGGGTAAGCTGTGGAGCCGTCAGTCCACCTACGTGAATCAATGACTCAACAACGGTCATGCGCTTGAATGGGGGAGTAAAGTCGATTTCTTTGTCGTTAAACATGAGTTTCATTGAGTCGCCCAGCCTACGCTCTGCGCCCGTTGGGCTTGTAGCTTCGGCGGGCAGGCTAATGCTGTTAATCACAGCAGCAAAGAGCTGTTCAACCAGCGCCATGCCATCTTGGTAATCGCCATGCGCCATATAAAACTCAAGCATGGTAAATTCAGGGTTATGGCGGGTAGAAACACCCTCGTTACGAAAGTTACGATTGATTTCAAAAACACGTTCAAAACCACCAACGACCAAGCGCTTGAGGTAAAGCTCAGGGGCAATGCGCAGGTACAGTGGCATGTCATACGCGTTGTGATGCGTAACAAAAGGGCGCGCCGCAGCGCCTCCAGGAATAGGGTGCAGCATAGGAGTTTCAACTTCTAAGAAGTCGCGACTTTGTAAAAAATTTCTGATTGCTTGTACGATGTATGAACGTTTTTTAAATTTTTCTTTGCTTTCAGGATTACTGATCAAATCTAAATAACGTTGGCGATAACGCTGTTCAACGTCGGTAAGACCATGAAATTTTTCAGGAAGCGGGTGCAGGCATTTGCTTAACAGTTCAATCTTTTGCACATTCAGGGTCGTCTCGCCCATCTTGGTAACAAACAGTGTTCCCTCAACCCAGACAATGTCACCGGTGTCGATGAGATGTTTAAACTGCTCAAATGCGTGGTCACCAATCACATCTTTTTTAATGTACAGTTGGATAGTTGCACTGCGGTCCATGATGTTGCAAAAGAATGATTTACCATGGTCACGGCGTGTCATGACTCTACCAGCAAGCTGGAATGTCTGAGTGATGGTAGGATCTTTTTTGAACGCTTCAAGAGCTTGTGCGTTGGTATGCGAAACAGGTTTATGCTCTGGCCATGGGCTAACCCCCTCATCCATCATTTTTTTTACTTTGAGCTTACGAATCTCGTGTTCATTGGTTTCTTCGTGAGGGGTAACAACGGTTTCGTTTGGTTTCATAATAGTCTCAAACATGGATAAGGGTTTAATATTGTTTGCCAGAGATCTAGTATACCCGATCAAACGAGATTTGTATCCCCCATATGGTCTGTTTTTGCAAGCCGATAGGTTTGCTTGTTATTAGCCCAGGCACGGCTCTTAGCTGGCCCTGGGTACTGGTTTCTTAGGAAGCAGGTACACAAGTTCATTGGTATGACCCATGCATAAATCTAGACGAGCGTGTTGCTCGAGGGATTCAGGATTTTGTTTCCATGCGTGTTGCATGTGATTAATCTGTTTGATGTCCCTTTTGAGTTTAGCTATGCGTTGTTGTTCTAGGACACACATTTTTTTCTGTTTAAAATATTCATAAAGATTATTTTTGCCAAAAAAAGTGTAGTAGCCAAGTGCGCAGCACAATGAAATAAATACGCTGTTTCCAACTATGTTTTTGTATTTCACACTTACTCCTTTTTTACTCTTTATCAATATCGCGATGGTTTACGACAAAGCGTATGTTAGGAATAGATAAGCTTGCAACTTTTTCTACAAATGCGACCGATCGATGCTTTCCACCAGTGCAACCAAGGGCTACTGTCGCAAAAAAACGTCCTTCTGTATAAAACTTATTAAGCGAATAGCTTAAAAAATCATGAAGTCGCGTCCAGTAATCTTGTACGCTTTCGTTATTAAATAAATACGACTGAATGATTTCTGTACGACCATCAAGTGCTTTAAGGGCAGGAACAAAATAGGGGTTAGGCAAAAAGCGCAAATCATACACAAGATTGCTTTCAGCCGGAGCACCGTACTTAAATCCAAATGATATGATATTGACGACTAATTCTCGCTGTCTATCATCTGACAAGCTTGTTCGTACCCAGTTACGTAGTTCATGAATATTAAGCACATCGGTTTCGATGACCATATGAGCTATTTTTTTGATAGGTTCAAGGATTTGTATCTCTTTTTCAATGGCACTCTCTAGCGTTGAACCGTCTGCTAACGGGTGCTTGCGTCGTGTTTCTTGAAACCGCTGTATAAGCGTTTGTTGCCGTGCGTTAAGAAAAATAATCTTTGGCGTGCAGAGATTTTCTTCAGCGCCTAAGCGTTGTAGCTCTGCAAGAAGAGTAGATAAAAATGGTTCACCACGGGCATCAATGCCAAGTGCTATGCGAGGGATATTTTGACTTTTAAGTGCAAGGGTAAGAAAGGTTTGTATGAGTGGTACCGGTAAATTATCAACGCAGTAAAAGCCGATATCTTCAAGCGCACGCATAACGCTCGTTTTACCGGCGCCAGAAAGCCCCGTGATAATTAAGAGTTCGTTCTTGTGCTGCATATCAAAGTAACCTCATGTTTTTATTCCCTTTACGACCTTAGCCAGCATATCCTGTTTTTATTAGATTCAAAAAGAAGTTTTGAAAAAGTATGAAAAAGGGGAGAAGAAATGAACAAGCGTCTGTTTAACAACGGTCTAGCCTTGGCTGTGATCATAATGGCTGAGTGCTTTGTGGGTGTGATTGCCAAGGGCAATAAACCAGAGGTGCGTGATAGCCAGCAAGATATTTACACCTGGCTTAAAACCTATTCAGAAATTATTAGTTTGGTTGAAAAAAAGGCGTTCAGACCGATTGATTTTTCTGCCATCATTCAAAGTTCGCTTAAAGCAGCAGCGGCAGAGGTAGACGCACATACGGCCTTTTTTGGTAAAGATAGTTACAAGTCGGCAATCGAACAAACATCAGGAGAGTTTTCGGGCATAGGCGTGAGTATTATCACTAAAGCTCCCGATGATGAGGCTTTGGCAATAATTGATGTGATTGAAGGTGGCCCTGCGCATGGTGCAGGTCTTAAGGGAGGCGATAAAATCGTTGAAGTTGATGGTGAAAAACTTAAGGGTTTGTCAGCCGACGAAGCCGTTGCAAAACTAAAGGGTAAAGTTGGTTCTGTTGTTGTTCTTAAGGTTGTTCGTGCAAAAAAACCTCTTGAGTTCAAGGTAAAGCGTAACATTATTCAAGATCAATCTTCTCTGTGTTTTAATTTTACACAGCATAAAATTTATTATCTCTCTCTTAAACTGTTTACCGAAAATGCTGCAAGTAAAATGGAAGTGTTGTTGCGTAAAGCCAACGAAGGTGCCTGCAAGGGGATAGTGCTTGATCTACGTCGTAACCCTGGTGGCATCTTGCAATCGGCTATCGACATGGCTGGGTTATTTTTACACAAAGGTTCTTTAGTAGCTGTTACTAAAAATAAAGCACGTGAAGTGGTTGATAAATACTACACAAAGAGTGATCCAATACTTAAAGCACACGTGCCAATCTTTATTTTGATTGATAATTTTACAGCGTCAGCAGCAGAAATTCTTGCAGGCTGCTTGAAACATTATGCGTCTAAGGGCGAATCTGGTAAAAAGAAGGGCGCTCCACAGGTATTTTTGGTTGGAGTGTCAACGTTTGGTAAAGGATCGGTGCAGGAAGTTATTCCTGTCAGCAACGATTGTGCGCTTAAATTAACAACTATGCTGTACTACTTGCCAGATGATCTTTCTATTCAAGCAACAGGCATAGAGCCTGATTTTACGGTCAAACCACGTTTTGTTCCTGTTGATGAAATGCGTTGGGTTGCAGAAATGTACGGCAAAGAAAGCTCGCTCAAACGTCATATTACTGTCGCTGAGGTGACAGGAAAAGAAGAAGATAAGAAAAAGAAGAAGTCAGATTCAGACTCAGTGCTTGATGATGTTGAGCTGGGATCAGACAGTAAAGTGACCATGGATGGTAATGGTGGATCAGACGATATCGATGATCCAGAAAAAGCAAAAAAATGGGAAGATAAAATGCGTGAAGAGTTGGGACGCGATGTGCAGGTGCAGGCTGCCATTAATCTGATTAATATGCTTGATTTGGCTAAAAAGTGTGGCGCTCCTGTAAAGACAAGAGACGAAGCGTTGAGCTTTTTAAAATCGCATTATGTTACTGATGATCCGGTGACTATTGAACAGGTGAAATGACATTGCTTACCCAGCCTTGAAAGACTGGGCTGTCACGCCAGGGGCGCTCAAATGCTGCCACTACGTGGCGCCGTGTACCTGTCTCATCGTGAGATATTTTACTTAAGCCCAGTTGTGGGCGTATTTTGAGCATCGCTTCGATGCGACAGCCCACGTGTTTTAACGCTGGGCTGTTGTCCCCTCAACCGCCAGCCCATTAACAATCCAGCAGAAATTAATCAACCGAACGTTAACGATAGGCTCTATTTCAATATGATGATATAGAGCCTTTTCTTTTATGCTCTGCAGGCAAATTCTGCCCAAACAAAAGCCTTCAGGAAACACAAGCCCTTGGCCACTAGAAATAACCATGTCATTATCTTTGACGGTAAAAAGATGGCTTACGTAGTTGAATGTACAGCGCGTATCGTTATTAAAGCCTTTTACAATCCCGGCTGCTTGCGTTGAGCTAGCATAGGCAGCAACACTGCATCGCTGATCAGTAATCAAAAGAATCTTGCTGTACCAGTCATATGTTTCATGCACGCGACCAAGCAGGTGGTTTTGGTAAACAGCAACCATATCTTTGGCAACACCGTGCCGTGTGCCTTTGTTGATCAGCATGTAATGTTCATCAGTATCAAGATGGCGTAATAAGATCTTGGCCATCACGTTATTTTGTTTGTTGTAACGTTCATTGAATCGCGTTATTTCAGGTATGCTCGCGCACTGCTTGTGCGTTGCACGAAGTTCAATAAACTGATCGATTAAATTCATGTAGTCGAGCTTGAGGGTATCAAACTTTGTTGCAAGTGTTTGATATGAATTTTTGCTTTCAGTCCAGCCTTGCATCAGGTCACTGATGCCCCCAGAAAACAAAAGAAAAGGGTAAGCAATTTTTGAAGCTGTGCGTTCTAAAAAGCCTTGGTTAAAAAAGAGGCAGCGGTCGGCCAAAAAAAACATTAGCCCAGCGAGGCAGGACAGTTTAATGACTCGTTTGATGAGGGGATGCATATTGGTTTATTCTCTTCGATAATCTGTAGCAACAAAGCGCGCATTTCGGGCTCTGTTTGCGTACGTAAAAGTTTAAAGCGCCATTCACTGGCATCAACAACGCCACGAATGTATTGAGGAAGTTGCTTTTTGAAGGGAATGAATCCACGTGGTCCAAAGCAGTGCATGTTTAAATCAAGGTGTTGCAGAGCGCATGCAAGTACGGTCTGAAGATCAACAGAAAATGATTTGCCTTCGGCTGCATCAGTAATCTCACGCATTTTCCATGGCGCTCCCCACAATGCGCGGCCAATCATAAATCCGTCAACGCCGGTCATTTCATGCACCTTAACAGCCTGCTCAAAACGATTAATGTTGCCCGAAAAAATAACAGGAACTTGAACAGCTTCTTTAACTTGCTTAGTTAATTCGTAATCAAGTCGTGAAGTAAAACCTTCTGGTTGTGTGCGTGGGTGAATCATGATGCACTCAGCACCGTTGTCTTGCGCGATTTTAGCAATTTCAACAGCGTTCTTTTTTTTATATCCAGCACGAATTTTTATGGTAAACGGCACACGACCTCTAATCACTTTGACAAAGTGTTGCATGAGTTCAATCAAAAGCGTTTCATTTGCCATGAGTGCTGATCCAGAACCAGATTTGGTAACCACAGGCGCCGGGCAGCCGCAGTTGAGGTTGATCATAATAAATCCACTCTCAATGACGCGTTCAACAGCTTTTTCAATAAACTCAATTTTGTTGGCCGAAAATTGAAATGCTAGTGGTTGTTCAAGCGTTTCATAGCGTAACGATTTTCTATCTTTTTCGTTACTGACACAGGCCACATGGCGCATTTCGGTCATGAGCATTTCATTAGGGCTGAACTGACGAATAAGCTGACGTAGGGGTGAGTCAGTTATGCCGTCAAGCGGTGCGGCCATGAAGCGGTTGATCTTGAGATTGCCAATGGTGATGGGCGTTTGCCAAAAGTTTGTCATAAATTTTATTCGTATCCCTTTGGATATTTTGTGTGATAATCGGTATTTTCTTGAAACGCATGTGCAACTTTATACAACAGTTCTTCGCTGAGCGATGGGCCAAGAAATTGGAAGCCGATAGGCAGACCATTTTGAGCAAAGCCTCCAGGAATCGCCAGTGCCGGTGTGCCGGTGATACAGTTTGAAACCAAAAAGTAATCAGAGAGCCACATCGCCAACGGGTCATCGATTAAAGCGTTGATTTTCCATGGCAAGATTGGGCATGTTGGGCTGATTAAGAGATCGACGTTAGCGAACACTGCTTCAAACTCAGCGCGCAGCATAGCGCGAATTTGCTGTGCCTTGTCATAGTAGGCGTCACGGTGTCCGGCAGACAGAGTGTAGTTACCAACCAAGATGCGGCGTTTTACTTCAGTTCCAAAGCCAGCTTCGCGTGTGTTAAGGTACATATCAACAAGTGTTTTTGCCTCTTTTGAACGGACGCCGTAGAGTGTTCCGTCGTAGCGATAGAGGTTAGAAGCAGCTTCAGCTCTACTAATAATAAAGTAAAGTGCTATCCCGTATTTTAAATTAGGGATATCAATAACACTAATGGTTGCGCCCATGCTCTTGAGCTGGTTAACAGCGTTATCAAATACGTTACGCACTTCAGGGTCAATGCCTTCAGCTTCTAAAGCTTCTCTGATAATCCCAATTTTTAAATTTTTAGGCAGCTTGCCATCTAGTCCTGCTGTGTAATCTTTTGGTTCACGTTGCAGTGTTGATGAGTCGTTGGCATCTTTGCCAGCAAGTGCTGAAAATACAAGGGCATTATCGTATACGGTGCGCGTCAGAGGGCCAGCTTGATCAAGCGATGAAGCGAAAGGAACAATGCCAAAGCGTGAGATGCTGCCGTAGGTTGGGCGCATGCCAACTAAGTTACAAAATGTTGCGGGTGAGCGTACTGAACCGCCTGTTTCAGAGCCGATAGCAAAGGGCACAAGTCCGGCTGCAACTGCAGCACCAGGGCCTGAGCTTGAGCCACCAGGAATGTATTGAGCATCCCATGGGTTTTTGGTAGGGCCGTAGGCTGAAAATTCACCTGAGCCGCCCATGGCAAATTCGTCCATGTTAGCGCGGCCAATAAGTTCTGCACCAGCCTCTTGCAAGCGCGTAGTTACCGTTGCGCTGTAGGGCGCTTGGTAGTTAGCTAAAATTTTTGAACCGGCACTGGTGATGTGCCCTTTTTGGCAGATGTTGTCTTTTAAAAGACCAGGGATGCCAGCAAGAGGACCAGTTTCAGTTGATTCATTTGATTCAAAAATTTCAAGTACAGCGTTTAGGTCAGGATTAAATTTTTTAATACGATCAGTATAAAAAGCACGCACTTCAGCTGCTGAAATTTCTTTACGTTCAAGTTTTAGTTTAAGTTCTTTGATTGTGATAAACGGGTTCATGGTCGTTATTTTTCTTCCAAAATGGTGGGCACAACAAAATAGCCTTCATCAACTTCAGGCGCTATCGCCTGTACAGCGTCACGATCTTTTTTAACCGCAACGTCATCACGGAACACGTTAACGTTACGAATGTCTTGATCAACTGGTTTAATAACCACAGGTGCCAGTTGGTCAACATACGTTAAAATAGTGTTGATCTGTTCAGTAAACACTGCTACTTCGCTTTCTTCAAGCTTGAGGGCTGAAAGCGTGGCGATGTGAAGAAGCTCTTGTTTTGTAAATGTTGCCATAAAAATCCTTAAATCTTCTCTTTTTGCCAACGGCGACTTTTAATCCTGTACCAAAACCGTAGGCCAATCAATCCCGTTGTTATATAAAAAGACCCATACACGAGGGTAAATCTCAGCGTTGTGCTAATTCCTGGAATCTGCGCAAGGAGCCATGAAACAGGAACAAAAAAGCAAAAGCAGCACACAAGGCGTGTGAGCATAACGGTGCGTACGTCGCCAGCACCGCGTAGCGCTGCGGCAAGCACAACTTGGGTAAAGTCTAAAATAACAAGAAGGCTAATGATTGGCAAAACAGTGCTCGCAAAGGCGGTAAATTGATTTTTTGGATCAAAAAAGCTAATAAAAAATGGGGCTTTTACACAGAGAATCAAAAGAGCCGGAATTACGGTGCAGTAGGTGAGCAAGAACACTTTTCTAATGTTACCCATGGCGCCCTCACCGTCGTGCGCTCCAAGGCGATTGCTGACTAAAAAGGTGATAATTCCAGCGCTTGCCATAACAGGCAAGAAAGCAAATCGTTCTAAGTTCTTGACTACATCGTAGGTAACAATGGCCATAGCGCCCATAGGAGCAAGCATTTTAGAGAGCCAAACGTATGACATCGCTATGCTCATTTTATCAATCATAATCGGCCAGCTTAAATTAAGAATGTGCAGGGCCCGTTTGATGCTAAAGATCGAAAAGAACATGTGTTTAAAGTATTTTTTATAATCAGGATTGGTAAGAATATAGGTTAACGCCAGCGTGTTCATAACAGCGTATTGAACCGTCGTTGCCAAGGCAGAGCCTAAAAGCTCAAGCCTAGGCATGCCAAATTTACCCAGAACAAGGCTATAATCGGTAAAAATAAAAACAGCTATGCCAATAAGATTAATGAGCATAGGCATTCGTGTGTTTTTAACAGCGCGCATAAAGGCTAAAAGGCCAAGGCACATAAAAATAAGCAGCACGCCAAATGAACGCAGTTGTAAAAAGTGTGCACCATGTGCCACCATCTCTTCAGGAACGTTGAGCCAGCGATAGATGCTGGTGGCAGCCACAAGAATAAAACTGAACTGTGTTAGTCCAAACAGAACCGTTGTCCAAAAGGTGTCACCAAGACTTTCTCCACATTTTTCATAATCCTGAGCTCCATTGTGTCTTCCCATAACGGCAATTGCGGCAACAGGGATAGATTCAGCAAGCTTGATGAGGGTGTGCAAGAAGTTGGTTCCCATGGCCATAGCGCCGTAGAGCGTGGTCGATCCTAAACGGCTCATAATCCATGAATCGATCATCGGGGGGAGTGAAACGAGAATGGCAGCTGAAACAAGCTCTGGCAGCCAATACAGTAAAATATCTTTTATGGAGTCCCCACTTTGATTGATCCCCTTAAGTCTTTGGAAAAATGAGGTCATGGAGTGTTCCTTTTTTATCACAGTTTATAGAGCAATCATAATGACTTCTTGCATCTTAAACTAAAAAGGTACGCTTAGGAAGAGGGGAGGAGGGGTATGAAGAAATGATGGTCTCTATCGAATAGTCGCTTGGGACACAATCGGGGGGATTGTCCAAACTTCTTCTTTTTAAGAAATCGCCTGTATTAGAATAAGTAACGAATGAGTGTTATTTATTTATTGGGAAGGGGAGTGGGAGATGGTTATTAAATTTTTAGGTGAGGTTATTACGCGTCGTAGGGCTTTAAAGAGGCTGTTGCTTGTGGGGTGTGTTTTGTTGTGTGGGGGATACGGATTTTTTTATGCAGCCAACAATTCTATTCAAGAAGTAGCGCAATCAAGCATTTCTTTAGAATGTGTGAGTACAAGATCACTTGAACAGATTCGTGACTATATTAAAATGATTCGCGCCACAGGAATCTTTCAAACAGAAGAGATAACTGGCACTACTTATCAAATGCTTGCTGGTGAATTTTCGAAGTATATTGTTGATCTAGAAAATGATTTTGGAAATTTCCCAGATCAGCAAGAGTTTCTACTTACTGAAGCTAACGATCTGGCTACAAAACTTTCATCTCTTGTTCGCTGTCAAGAATTGTCAAGTAGGCTTAAAGCTCTCATAAAAAAATTAGAGGAAGCTAAAGCAATGCCTGCGGCAAAAGAGGTGGAAGGTGAAGATCAAAAAGATGAAGATAGTGATGATGGTGAGAGTGATGATGAGACCATTGAATATAGTGATGATGGCGAGAGAGATGAGGGTGGGTCAGTGGATGGTGAATCAGAATTAGGGGTTTCAGTGGTTACAGATCTACAACATGTTGATCATTCAGAGATAAGCTCGAGGTCCACAACGCCGTCTAGTACTGAATCTCATCGATTAGTTTCTCTTCATACACCTCAAGTAGAAAGTATAGATTGGACGAGTGTGCTTACAGATCTTAAGGCGGCGATTCCTCCAGCGCCTTCTGTTAGTCACAGACTAGAAAGAGAAGAACTGGCAGCTATGATTTGCACTGCATTTAATCGTATTGGATATGATAGATATAAAGTTGCTCAGTGGAAAGAAATGGCTGAAGCTAAAAGGGCTGATGCTGATTTTAAAAATCTTATTAAAACGCTTGAAGATTGGAAGGGCAAAGGTGGCCCACTCAAAGCCTTAAGAAATTTATTTGATGGTTTTATCGAAGCAGGATTCGATGAGCTAATGTGAGCTTGTTTTTCAAACTCTCGCTGACACTCTTTTTGTAGTGCTAGTGTTGGTTCTGGTAAATTTAATCATACATTAAAGAGCGTATAAGGTGATATTATGAAGCAATTATTTCCATGTATTGGTTTGATGATGTTGTTTGCAGGTGGTGCAACGTTACTGCTAGGTGTGGTTGCGCATGAGCCGGGTGGTGAACAAAATGATTTGATTTTGATTATGGATCCTTTCTATGAAGACTCAACTCCTGATGAAAATCGTATATATAAACATTTTGAAATTGGAGCACTGACCTCAACATTACTAATGGCTATCGGGCAAAAAAAGCCTTCTTTGATTATTTCCTCACCTCATGTTTTTAAAAACGCTTTCGGAACTGAGGCGATGAGAAAAACATTCCCCGACACGTTTAAAAAATTTGAATCAGAGAAATGGAAAACTTTTTCTTCTGATTCAAAACATTGGGTTGTCTTGATTCCTGAACATTATGCTCAAGAACAAGGTCTTGATATTAAGGAACTCGAGAAGTTACAAACAAAGTCTTGGTCTGATGTGCGCAACCTGCACTTTGAGAACATATATAATGAATTGGATGCATCAATTCCTGATGAGAACCAAAAGAAAAAGAACAAGATTGTGATGGACGACCTACACATACTGATTAAAAAGCTTAATCAAAAACCAAAAGAGGCACTATGGCAAATATACGCAACGGGACACGGTACGGCATTTAAAAAGCAAGCCTCCTATACCATACAGTGTGGAGTGAGCGCCGATGACTTTAAAGAGTTGCTTAATTTTTTTAATGAAAAACTAAAGGTATCACTATTGGTGTATGCTTCATGTTTTTCTGGTGGACTTAAGCAGGCAATGATCAGTAAGCAATTGAATGATCTTAAGGTTAATTTTATTGTTGCCGGAATAGGAACCACCGAAAAAGAAACATCTGCGACTGAAGTTAATTTTACAGATTTTTTTTCAAAGGGGCATGATTATTTTGGCGAGCGAAAAATTAAAGGAATGTTTGGCGGGGATCCATTAAAATCGATTATTCAATGTGCTTGTGGCGACTTTGTGTTAGAGAACCAACCATTTGTGTGGATACCTCACGTTGGGGTGTTTCAGGCTTTAGAAGTTGACAAAAAGATTATGATGCTTACAAAATCTCTCGCAAAAGCGCATGCCTTTGAGGGAAAATCTATTGAGGTGCAGGGTAGTAAAGGTAGAGAAGCGATGCTTATTTACCCAGAGCATATTCAAGTGCCTCTAATATTGGAAAATTTCAAAAATGGTGCACTTATTTTGCCAACACCAACGATTCTTTCTCAAGACAAACCAGCCGCTCAATTAAAACCAAAGCTTTGTTTATTAGAAGAAGTTCAATTTGATGGAACTATCGAAGAGTTTAGTAAGGTTTTAGCAAAACTAAACAATAGTTTGTTTGCAAAAGTATTTTTAATTCGAACACTGAAACTAGCAGAAAAAACCATTCAGAATTTACTTTTTTTGGTTCAGGGGCTTGATGAGAAACAAGAAATAGTTGCGGGTTATCAAATAGATGGGGGGGGAAACTTTTTTACAGAAAATCTCGATACAGAAGCAGATCAAGAGGGTATTGCAGATATTTTGTATGAAAGAGTTAATCTTGCTTTAGGGAATCTTGGGAAGCCGTTATTGCCTGATCCATGTAGTTTTGAAGATTTTGTTCGTTTGATTGATGATGCTGTTGATAAAACGGATGATGTTGTGTTTGAGCAGAAGTCATTGAAAGAGGTTTTAGTAAAAAAGCAAAAAATGATTAGTTCTCGTAAAAAAACAGAAATTTCTGGCGAAGTATCATCTGAGCGTAGTGAGAAAGTTAATAAGATAAAACAAGATTTAATCAATCGTTTTAAAGGGCTTTATAAAAAACAAAATAATGATGATGAAATAGAAGAACAGTTGAGAATGGTTATTGCACAGGGATATGGGGCATTTGTTATAGAAAATCTTTTATCGTCTAATGAGCCTTCGATGACCAATAGGCTGCTTGTGAATTGTGGTCATCTTGTTGCAAAGGGGGTTGGATTAGTTGAGATAAGTAATGGGGTTTCTGAGTTTGTAACAAAAAATGGCAATGTAGAAGATACAGTTGAGCTTTATCAAAAATTATTCGACAAGGGTGTAGGATTTGATCAAGCAATAGCATTAGTTAATAAGTATTTAGAAACCGCTAATGATGGTGTAATTAAGGGACTTGTTAGGCTTTGTCGGGCATTGGTTGGAAAGAATCAGGGATTCTCTGAAGCAAGTAAAGTGGTTGAAAAAGCATCAAAGAGCAAGGATACTGCAGTGCTTCGGTTGACGACTTTGCTTCGTAAAGAATTAGATAAAAGAGAGCAAGGAAAATGACTTTAGAGTGTGATTAAAAATCTTCATTAAGAACGGATAGATGCAATAGAACAGATCACAGGATTCAAAAATATTTATAATGACCTTGAGTCAAGAGGCGCTAGCACAGATATTTTTTAAACTCTTGTAGGAATCGTTTGTGCGGTGTTAGCGTAGATTCCAGTAAATTTAATCCATTCATTAAGGAGAATGTAATGAACCAATTGTCTATCTGCAGGGCTTTTGCTCTTCTGGCACTTGTTGCAGCGCCACAGGCATCTGCAGTAACGGGTAAAAGCTTTTTTAACCCTCGTGCAATTAATAGCGAAGCGTTTCTGAATGAATCATCATCGCTAGCGTTTTCGCATCACAACAAGCCAGCAGAACGTTTTTCACTTTTTGCAACGGGTTTTTATCAGGAGTCGGTAAACAGTAAGGATCTTGCACGGTACTTTTTCCCTAACAATAAAACAGAACTTGTGATTAAGGGTGCTAACGCCGCTGGTCCAGCACCCGATATTTCTGGAACGTGGTTGCAAATTGCCGGCTTGGATGCCAATACAGCCATTGAACTTTATTTGAACGCATTTGCATCAAAAATAAGTATCAGACCTGAATATAAACGCTTTGGTACTGTGTTGCACTTTCATAAACAAGTTGTTGGTTCATGCTCGCGCCTGTGGCTTGCTTTGCAGGTGCCCGTGGTGCAGGTAGAAACTAATGCGCATTTGAGTGAATATGACAAACAAAATGAGGCTGCAAATTTAAACGCCATAGATCGTTTTGTATTGATTAATGCGGGAAATCGTAGAGTTGAAGCAGCTCAATTGACAGCAATGCTCAATGCTCAACAAGCGTTTGATAATCCATTGTGGAAGTATGGAAAAATTACTAACCAATGGCAAAAAGAAGCTGGTGTTTCTGATCTTGATTTTAGACTCGGTTACGATTTTTCTCGTCATTTTACGACGTATGCAAAATTTGTCGCACCAATTGCACATAAACCAACAGCAAGTCATGTATTTGAACCTTTGATAGGCAATAATGGTCACTGGGCACTTGGTGGTGGAGCACAATTTGTTTTCAACCTAGACGGGCTTTCTGAAAGAATGAAAGATAGTTACTTCTTAACGACACTTGACTGTCAACATCTTTTTGCAGCAACAGAGCGTCGTTCGTTTGATTTAAAGTCACATGGTGCATGGAGCCGTTATTTATTGGTTGTTGAACCCGAAAAGGCAAATGAAACATTGCAACCAGGTATCAACTTTTTTACGCAACCTATGCGTGTAAGTGTTAATGCTGAGTGTAATTGGAATAACATTGTGCATGTTGCATGTTGCTCATTTTTAAATTTTGAATTTGGTTACAATTTTTGGGTAAGGAGTGCTGAAAAGGTGTGGTTGAGACATTGGAATGAAAGTATTAACGTAGCTGCAGAGGTGTTTAATCCAGCTGGTGGTAATCAGTTTCTTATTAATGCTGCAGAGGACGGTCGTACTATCAGTATGCACTTGAATGCGGCGCCTGGTACTGATGTTGCAACAACGTCACGTATTTCTGCTAATGATCTTGATTTATCTGTTGCAGCACACCCAGCAAGTTACAGTCATACTTTACATGCAACTTTAGGAACGCATGGATTGTGGAGGCAACAGCCTTATGAGGTTGCGTTTGGTGGAGCATATGAAATTCCTTCATCAAATAGAGCGCTTGAGAAGTGGGGCGTGTGGTTGAAAGCGTCATTGTCAATTTAAAAGAAGAAGGTAATGAAAATGATGTTGCAAAAAAAGAGAAAAATATTTTTATATACTATTTTTATAACTTTTAGCGTTATGAATGTTGCTATCTATTGTACGGTTTGGACAAGTCTTTCAGATGATGAGTTAGAAACAAAGTTGGGAAGTAGAAAGACTACTGCTGGAGAAAGAGCAGAGATAGAAAAAGAAATTGCTCTTCGTAAAACAGCTACTGCCCCTGCAGCGGTTCAAGAGGAATTAAGACAAGCTAAGGAAGTGGTTCAGCAACTGACCGGTGCGACGACTGTTGAAGAAGCACGTACAATTGTAAAACAGGCAGCTGTAAAGGGTAGGTCGATTGCTGAAGATCTTAAAGATTTCACAGAAACCGTTAAGGGTCTTGTAGGTGCTAGAGCACAACAACTTCAAGCCATTGAGGCATTAAAAAGAGGTGCAGCAGCAGCTGGGATAGAGCTGCGAGAGTATGTTGCAGATTTACAGGCAAGAGGGGCGCTTCCCGTAGCTCCAAGTGGAGGAGGAACTGGCGGCGGCGCGGGCGAGGGGCTTGCAAACCTTGGGAATACCTGTTATCTGAACGCGTCATTGCAAGAGCTACTGCATCTTCCAGGTCTGCCTGAAGCTTTTGAAGGGCATGATAGTAAAAGAGATCCTAATGGTGTTGTTGCGCTTTATAGAGCATTAGAAAGAGCAAAGGGTACGCCAAGTGAGAGTAAAGCTCTTAAAGCTCTGCATGAAAAAGTAGTAGCAAAATACTTTGCTGGTCGAAAAGGTCATGAAGAAGATGCTGAAGAATTTTTGACCTTTTTGTTTGCCGGCATGAAAGAGTGTGGTGTTACATTTTTTGAGTACGGTGCAAGCAATGTTACAAAATGTGTTAATTGTGGTACTGAATCTCCTGGAAATACGTTAGAAAATATTCTTAGTATTGCTGTTGTTCCTGCATCAACGACAATAAAAGGTTGTTTAGATGAACATTTTAAGCAACAAAATTTGAATGTTGCTAATGGTAATCAACCTAATTGTGCACGCTGTGCAGGGCCACAAGATGCTACCAGTAAAGCAGTACTTACCTCGCTTCCCGATGCATTAGTAGTTCAGCTAAAACGATTTAATCGTGCTGGAGGAAAAATCAAAGATGTGATTGAGATTACGCCAGAATTGAATATGGCTCCGTATTGTGTTGGCGGTGTAGTTGATACACAGTATTGGTTGCAGGGAATTATCTACCATGATGGTGATACGATAGGAGCAGGTCACTACAGAGCCGCTGTTAGAGTTGATGGCGCTCAATGGCAAAATTTTAATGATCAAGTGGTAAGTCTTCCATTCACACCTGGAAGTGCTGATTACATGGCTCAATTGGGTGGTGATGCGAATCGTACCCCGTATGTTTTATTTTATGTGAAAAAGGGTTTAGTGCCAGGGTTGGTGATTCCAGTGGGAGCTCCGGCTGCAGCGGCGGTAGTAGTTAAAGCTTCAACTGCGGCAGCAGCAGCAGCGGCGGTAGTTAAACCAACAACGTCTCCAGTGACGAGTGCGGGAGCTGTACCATCAGCTACAGTGGCCGCAGCAGCGCTAGCATCAAAACCAGCTACTCTAGGCAATCTTGCTCCAGCTGCAGGGCCATCACTTGGCACGGTGAACCCTCAGTTGTCTGGCGGTTCTTCTGACCAAAATGAAGCAATGCGAGGTTTTTTAGCTGGAATAAAACCGCAAGTTTTAGAAGATGCTGGGTTAACAGCGTTGTTTGAGAAAAAGAAGTCGGCTGTGGCTACGAAGACTGCTGCGGCTTCTCTGGTACAATCTGAAGCCTTTTCTGCTCAAGAGCGACAACCCATAGACTTATTTTTGGGAAAGTATAAATACACTTCTGCTAAGGATTTTTGCGATCAGTTATTTGATCTTAATAATAAAACATGGTCGTTAGATAAATTGATGCCGACATCAAGAATGTTCCCCAAGGATGATAAGTACATAAACAAGTTATCTGAAGAGGCTGCAAAAGGTAAGCTTGGCTGGGGTGACGCGCACAATTTTATGTTTGATATGACAGGTGATGTCCCTGTTGCTGGATATACCATTGAGCAAGTCAAAGCTATGCTTAATTTTCGTATCGCAAAGCTTCAGGCAGCTGAGCAGATGAAGTCACTTAAGGAAAATGTAGAACAGTTTACCAAAGCTTGCGAGGTTTTTGATACCAAAGCATTTAAGCAGTTGATTGCCAATATTGTTAGTTTTGTAAATACGATGAATAGAGGTTCTTCACACGTAAAGCCAGTTTTATCAATTAAACATGATAGCTTACAAAAATTGGTTGATACGAAATCTTTTATCCCAAGTGAGATAAAAGATCTACGCCTTTTTGACGTTATACTTATGACGTTACCTGAAAATGTTGATTGCTCAACTAATATTTTATATGCAAGCTCTTGGATTAATATTTTAGCACTTGAAAAAGATCTTAGTTTAAATAAAGCGCAGATCGAAAAGGCCGTTAATTCTTTTGAAGGAACAAAGCTTCTTCCAGATCAAGCTGGATTTATAAAAGAAATAGATGATGTATTGGGTACAATTAAGCCCGTTAAAGATACGGTTAAAAGATTGGGTACTTATTTTGCAGCGGATCCTGCTGATGATGGAACTAAGCTTATGGGCGACCTTGTGAAATTTTGTGGATCAATTCGTGATTCTCAAGACAAAATTTTGAAGGCTTTGGTAGCAAAAAAATTAAGAAGAGCAACAACCATGAAGACGCTTGGAGAAGCTGGTTTGCCATTAAGACCTGGTGAATTCAAAACATTAACAACGGTTGACGATGCAAAAAGAGATGAGAGCTTGCCTGTGGCTGCAGCAGAGACGGCTGGGGAGGCGCTAGGTCCATTGCAGCTTAAAGCGGGGGAAGTTGATACTGATTTGGCTGCAAAATTGGGAATAGATCCTGTTACGATGGCAATGAAAATGATAGCGGTTCGAAAAGCGTGGGGTGCTATACCAAAAAGTGGACCAGCTGAGAAAGCTACATACTGGAATGAAAAAATTGGCAAGACAACTAAAGAGGACTTCAACGCAGCTGCTGATGTTGAAGGAGTTGGACTCAAGAAGCATCTTCAGGGTTTATTGGGTGTCAGCTGGTAAATACATTCAATCGCGAATAACATAAATTAAAGAGAGGAGGGCCCAAGCCCTCCTCTCTTTTTTATAGCCCTTAAAATCCTACGCCAGCATCTTTAAACCCTTGAAACAGCTTTCTAAACATATCCTCGTTACCAACAAACGATTTAACGCTTGCAAGCTTACTTGTAAGATCAGCAAACTGAGGTTGTGTCTTTGCCCAAGTGGCAAACTTCTTCCAGTCAGCTGCAGTTTTTTCGTTATATTCGTTTTGCTCAAACGCATCTTTTAACACACCAAGTGCTGTGCCACGTTTTACAGGGCCCAGCTCAGTAACGTTAGGAACGATAGCAATCAAAGAATACAAAAGTCTTACTTCTGGCACTTGCTTAAACTCAGCGTCAAATGCTGCACGCATTGCAGCCATTTCTTTATCATACTCTTCATTCAGAGCTTTTAATTGTGCATTAGAATCTTGTTCAATTGCCGCGCGTTGCTGTGCAAATTTTTTAAGTTGTTGTGGAAGCAATTTTGCATAAAGTTGGTCAAGTTCTGGTCCAAGATCTTTGAGCGCCTCAAGAACATGCTGACTAGGCTTTTCAAGCTTTACATAACCCTTTTGAATAGTGTTGTAAAGTGCCTGTACATCTTCACACTCTTCAATTGATTTAACGCGTGGAACTTGTGTAAGCAAATCTTTGAGTGATTTTTCAAGAGCCTTGTGATCAGCTTTTGTAAACGCAGTATTGACCTCTGCCATGAGCTCTTGTACACGTGTTTCTGCAGGAAGGACACTGGTGCTAAAATTGAGCGAGAGAGCCATAAGTGCCGCGAGTAAACGCATATGATTTTTGAGTGTACTGTTTTTCATATTATTCCCTTTGCTTTTTTAAGCCCCCTGATGGCAGGGGGCGTTGTTACAGCGATAAATTTTAGTTGTTAAATGTTACACCTGCTTGTGAGAAGCCATCAAAAATGTTTCTCACTATGGTTCCAAGTGCACCAGTTTTACCACCCCAGGAGTTTAAGTGATCAACAAGTTCTTGAAGTCCAGGATCGCCCTTGGTGTTGTCTGCAAGAGCTTTCCAGTCTCTGGCTTGATAGCGGTTGTAGCCACTGCTCTGGAAGGCTTGATCGATGGTGGTTGCATAATTTCTTTGTTGAGATTTTGCTTGTGCTGAATTTGTAACAATAGATTGTGCATCAGGGATGATCTGATTAAGCTGTGTAAGCATAGTCGCCCAGTCAGTAGTACCAGCTTTTGGTGCTTTGAGTTGCGCAAGATAGGCAGGGTCAACTGCTTTGGTAACCGATGAACCTTTTGTTTCAACGTGCTTAAGCGCGACTGTTTCACGAACAGCTTTGCGTGCTTCTTGTTCAAGTGCTTTAATATCACTAAAAAGCTTATCGTTTTCTGCTGATAGAGCACCACGCGCTTCAATTTCTTTAGCAAACAATTGTGCTTGATCAGCAGCATTGTTTGCAACTTGTGCCTCAGCGCGAAGAGCTGCTGCGCGTTCTTGTTCTAATTTTTCAGCCAGTTCACGAGCTGCTTGTTGTTGATGAGCGTCTTGAGCGCTAGCGGCGAACGCTTGTGTCATTTCAGCAAGATCTGCTGCTTGTTCTTGTAAAGCAACTTCTCGTTTTTGTGCTTCTTCAAGTATTGCCGTCATAATTTCTTGGACTTTTTGGTCAGCTGCTGCTTTTTCTTGTTCAACCTGCTTGCGTAATTTTTCAGCTTCTTTTTCAAGCATAGCTCTGTGTGCTTTGTTAGCTGACTCTTCTGCCTGAGCGGTCATTGATTTAAAGAGCTCTGTTTGTTTAGCCAAGAGTTTTTGATGCTCAATTTCTGCGTCTCGTTGAAGTCCAAGAACGGCTTGCTCATGGTTAAATCGTTCGAACATGCTTGCAACTTCATGCGCTTGTATTGCTGCCTCGTTAGCCATTGTGCCTTCAGCGTCAGCGGCAAGAGCGGCAATTTGACGTGCATTTTCTGCAAGTTTTCTTTCAGTTTCTTGTTGTTCAACAGCGGCTTTGTCTTCAATAAACGCTGCAAAGATAGCGTTAAAATCTTGTACTTGTGCCCAACCAAGCTGTGAACCTACGGGTGAGGGTTCTTCGTTACGACCTCTTAGTGCGTCTCTTTCAAGATCAGCTCTTTCTTGAGTATGTTTAGCGTGCATTGTGCGCATCGCCTCCGCATGTCTTGCTTGTGCAGCGCGTTCATCTTCGGCTGAAGCGGCGGCAGCGGCAGCTGCATGTGCGCTTTGAAGATCAGCAATTCTTTGAGCTACATCCTGTTGTTGTTGTGTACTTAAGTGTGGTGCGGTTTCAAAATTTTGAAGCTTATGAGTGAGCGTTCCTTTGAAGTCAGGAAGCAGTCGTTGTATTCGCTGTTCTGTTTCTTTATCTACGTTTCCCATCCATTCAAGCATGGTAACAAGGGCTATTACAGCGTCTAAGTCGGTTGGGTTTTCCATGAAAATCTGATTTGCTACTATTCCCACTATGTTACGAAGACTTGCGAAATTATTATCAGATAGTGTGATGAGCTTTCCAGATTGTTGAGATTCTTGAGCGATCTGTGCGATTTCTGAGGTTATTTTTTCTACTGCTCTTTTGAGAGCGATCTTGCTTCTGATTGTTTGAGCCGCATTTCGTAGAGGTCCATCGGTATGAAACTCACTATATGTTTCAAGATTTTTTGCTACGTCTTCCATCTTGGTCAGCTCTTCATCGGTGAATTTTTCTATTTTAGAGATTGCTTCTTTTACTTTTTTTACGCCTTTTTCATCAACTCCTGGATTGCCGGTAGCATGAAAAGCACCCAAAATCAGTTCTCCATACTCTGCTTGAACTGTTTGCATTGTAAAGGCAGCTGCCCCAACAGCGAGCACCAAAAACAGCTT
>Ga0206940_1005_pt1 | contig 70536 bp, 69 predicted proteins | sample Alteio_BWOrgHeat_8_FD_152963 | JGI IMG/M metagenome (GOLD analysis project Ga0206940, IMG submission 152963) | Enriched cells from forest soil in Barre Woods Harvard Forest LTER site, Petersham, Massachusetts, United States -... | ecosystem: Environmental > Terrestrial > Soil > Temperate forest > O...
TCGATTAAAGAGGCTCTTGAAGGAGCAGGCTTTCAGAACATTCTGATAGAGCAACAGGGTCTTATTTCACCCAAAATAATTGCTGAATTTTTTCCAAGATCGTTGCAATTTTTTGTGAGAAAAAGCGTTCAGCTTTTGCATAGCATTCGAGTAATACAATCGGGAATACTTGCTTCTGATCTGTTTTTTGTTGCGTACAAGAAGTAACCTATGCTGCCACAGCAAAAACCCAAGATAGCTATTCTCACCATTCGCAACAGCTACAACTACGGTGGTGTGCTTTCGAACCTCAAAGTTGCTTACGAATTTTGTGAACAGTACTTTACGCCAACAGTGTTCTTTCTTGGCTTTGACCCTGACGTTGCCACAAGCGTTCGTCGCAGAAAGTTTACGTCGAGCGTTAAACCCCTCGTCTATTTTGGCATGAACTGCGTTGAAGTTGGCGCACGCTGGTCGTTCTGGGAGCCGGGACACTATCAGTTCACCCTATCACACTGGAAAGCTCTGCTGAAAGATTACGACTACTTTTTTGCCATCAGCGGCACCTGCATTGCAGCACACCCACTGGCACTGCTCAAAAAGAAATTTGCCATGTGGATAGGCACACCCTATTTTGAAGATCGTGAAGAGCGCATTAAGCAGCTTACTGGCGTGCATAAAATACTTAACGCGCTTGCGCACAAACGCATGATGGCAATAGAACAGAATATTATTGATAATGCACAAACAACGTTTGCAATCGGCTCGTACGTATATAAAAAAATGCAGAGCATGCGTACCAACACCAGTAACAATCTTGTACACTGCGGCTTTCCCATTGATTGTTCAAAAGCGTCATTAACACCCCAACCAAAAGAAAATATCATTTTAGCCGTTGGACGGTTTACTGACCCTCGCAAAAACGTTGCTATGCTCATGCATGTTTTTGACGGCATTTACAAACAAACACCTACAATGCGACTGTACGTTGTTGGCGTAAAACCAACTAACGAAAAAATGCTTGCCTGGATGGCACTACCATCGTTCAAAAACGTTTCAATTGTTGGACAAGTGGGAAGCGAAGATCTTACAAAACTGTTTAAAAAAGCGTCGCTTCTTTTAATTACATCACATCAAGAAGGCCTAGGGATAGTTGGCCTAGAGGCTCTTTTGCACGGAACTCCCGTTGTTGCAACTGACTGCGGTGGCACACGTGATTATGTTATTGATGGTAAGACTGGATTCTTGGTTAATGTTAACGACACGCAGGCGATGATACAAAAATCAGTTGAACTGCTAACCAACACAACACTCCACAAACAGTGCTCAATTGAAGGGCAAACACTTATTAGAGAACAGTTTTCGTTGCCTAAAATTTATACAAAATTACAGGATGGTTTGAGCTTTGTTTATCCTGAATTACATGACTGGTTCAAGGCGTGTGATAAAAAAGCGTATGAGCAAAAGATGAGCGCAAATCAGGCGTTGTTGCAACAAGGCGCCCCATGAAAGCAATGGTTGTAAGCCATACGTACATCACAACGCTCAACCGAGACAAATGGAAAGTTTTTGCTGCTCAACACCCAGACATTACCGTCACACTGATATTTCCTGAGCGCTGGCCTGCTGCGATTTTTACGCACAAAGCTTCAATTGATGCAAACGAACAGACAAAAAATTATATCCCTGTAGCCATTCCAACACGACGTGAAGGCAACGAACTTTTGTACACCTACCATCACAAGCCACTTTTCGAACTGATGAAATCGACTCGCCCTGATTTAATCTACGTTGAACAGGGCATTAATGCACTCAGTTACGCGCAAATTAATCTGTATGCAAAATTACTTGGACTTAAAACAAAAAATATCTTTTTCACGTGGGTTAACTGGCATCAGAAGCTATCTTTAAAATCAAAGATTTTTTTAGCAATCATCGAACGGTTTAATCGTTCGTGCTCATCAGGGGCGATTGCTGGGAATAACGATGCACAAAAAATACTTCAGCAAAACGGTTTTAAACAACCAATCATCGTGTTGCCCCAGCTAGGCGTGAACCAGTATCTTTTTAAGCCTGTTGTTCTTACACATCATGAAAAAAAATACATTGGATACATTGGCAGAATCACTGAAGAAAAAGGCGTCTTCTTTCTTGTGCGCGCATTCTTAGCGCTTGCCGATATATTCCCAGACTGGTCACTTGTGTTTGTTGGTAAGGGCGATGGCTTGCTGCGCTTACGCAGCTTTGTGGCAAGCAAACGCATGTTACATCGTATTGAATTTTGCGACCCAGTGCCGCATGATAAAATAGCAACCATGCTACAAAAAATGAATTTTTTAGTTCTGCCATCGTACGATACGTCGTCATGGCGCGAACAGTTTGGTCATGTGATTATTGAAGCAATGGCGTGCAATGTACCGGTACTTGGCAGTAACGCTGGGGAGATACCCCACGTTATTGGCAACGCGGGGCTTATATTTGAACAACGCAATGAACTAGCTTTGCGTGAACAACTGCAAAAACTTATGATCGATGACGCTTTAAGAAAATCACTGGGAAATCTTGGGTACGCACGCGTGCACGAGCACTATACGCATGAGATCATCGCAACTAAAACATATGCTTTTTGGCAACAGATATCCACCTAAGAGATTAAACCTGTCTTCTTCTATCAAAAAACCACTTTTTTAGTATATTTCTTAATCTTTACTCACAATATTACTTTTTTCTTGCTAAATTTACTTTCTATTTGCAATAATAATATTAGCTAAATATACAAAAATTGACGATGGAGAGCGTTATGAAAAAATTATTTACCCTACTCATTACAAAACTTATCTTGTATTTGTGTTGCTGCTTAGCACCATTGAATGCTGCTACAGCGGTACCCCCAATAGATTTAAGCGGTTTGCATAGAGCTCAACAACAGCAACCACCTGACAGAGCGATTTATGGATCAGAACTAACATTTGAAGAATTTTATGAAACAGGAGAGTTTTTAGGAACATTTGATGATGATACTTATGATGAACCAGGCACAAATTTTGATGAAGAAAAACAAGGTGAAGAACAACAATCAGAGCGTTCTTCGTATTACGAACCAACTCCAAATGATCTATTGATACAAGCTGTGCAACAAAACAACCTCTTAGAAGTTAAGCGCTTATTAAGCCCTTTTCAAGCAGATCCTAGTTGCTATCTTACAGCAACCCAACAAACTCCCTTGCACATCGCCGTGCAAAATCGCAACTTCCCGTTTGTCCAAATAATTATAGCTTTGTTAAATCATGGCGCAGATCCTGATGCTCAAGATATAGACGGAAACACAGCACTGCATATCGCAATGAAACTTCAAAACATCCCCGCAGTAACCATCTTATTAAAAAGAGGCGCAAACCCAAACAAAACAAATAGATTAGAGCAAACTGCTTTAGATATCGCTCGCAACCACCCACAAACTGTTAAAGTTAAACCTCGTTATGTCGATAAACGTATGCGAGAAACGGCGCTCCATCAGGCAGCAAAAAACAAAAACTCACGTGATGTCATTAATGCTTTATTAAACCTTGGGTTAGACCCAAATGCCCAAAACGTTTTAAAGCAAACACCTTTACACATTGCTGCAGCACATGGAAATTATGATGCGGTTGAAGCACTTTTAAATGGCAATGCTGATCCAACAATTGTTGATAAATCGAGAAGAACACCCATGCTCGTCGCAAAAACATTAGAGATATTCAAATTATTAGAAAGAGCACAAGCGCTCTGGCTTAATCAATAAAAATTAATCTACCACCATCCGGCCTAATCCTTTGCTTGCAGAATCAAGAACTTTAATACAAGATAATATTTCAACAAAAATGTTCTGGTTTGCGCACGATCAAAAAAAGGAGAAGTGCATGACTAAGATAGCAGTCATTGGAGCAGGATATGTTGGGCTGGTTACCGGCGCATGTCTGGCACAAAAAAATAATGTCATAATCATCGAAAATAATGCAAAGCGCATCGAAGCACTTTTGCAAGGGCGCATTCCCTTTTATGAACCGGGACTCGATGTTCTTGTTGCTCAAGGGCTTGCACAAAAAACATTAACTTTTGTCTCTTCAATCAAAGAAGGTTTAGCGCACAATCCATCAGTAATTTTTTCGTGCGTTGGCACACCACCTATGGCCGAAGGCGCTGCAGACCTTTCGTATGTCTACGCAGCGGCTGAAGAGATTGGACAGCATATAACCGATTATACGCTCGTCATCAATAAATCAACGGTACCAGTTGGCACAGCTGCACGTGTGCGTGAATACATTCAGGGAGCACTTGATAAGCGTGGTATCACCGTTTCTTTTGACGTTGCATCAAACCCTGAGTTTTTAAAAGAAGGTGATGCGCTTAATGACTTTTTAATGCCTTGTCGTGTGGTAGTTGGTGTAGAGTCTGAAAAAGCACAAAATCTTTTGCATGGAATCTATAAGCCGTTTTTAAAAACTGATGATCAGTTCATTGTTATGGATCCAACCAGCGCAGAACTAACCAAGTATGCATCAAACACGATGCTTGCTACACGCATTAGCTTTATGAATCAACTAGCACTGTTTGCTGATCTTGTTGGCGCAGACATTGAACAGGTCAAAAAAGGCATGGCTAAAGATCGCCGCATTGGCCCACACTTTTTAAATGCGGGCATTGGCTACGGCGGAAGCTGCTTCCCTAAAGATGTTAAAGCATTGATTCACATGGGCAAAGAGCACCACTTCCCTATGACGCTTGCGCAAGAGGTTGATAACATTAACTTTGTACAACGCATTTGGTTTACCAATCGTATTAACACGCATTACGGCCCGGCGCTTGCACAAAAGACTGCGGGCATTTGGGGGCTTGCGTTTAAGCCTGAAACTGATGATATTCGCAGCTCACCTGCATTACATGTTATTGACGATCTTTTGGAGCGTGGAACAAAAATTATAGTCTACGACCCTGTTGCCATGCAGCAAATTAAAGATATTTATGGTGATGCGCTTACCTACGCACCGAACGCAAACACAGTACTTGAAGCCGCAGATTTCTTGGTACTCATAACAGAATGGAAAGAGTTTACCCAGCGACAAGTCTCAGACTTTTTATCACTCAAAGATAAACATGTTTTTGATGGACGCAACTGCTTTGACCCTCAAAGCATGATTGATGCAGGCTTAAATTATACATGTGTTGGAAGAAACAAAATATCGCAACCAAGCAAAAGAGCCCATGACCAACAAACAAAAAACAACCATTCTGTTCATTCATCATGGTAAAGGCATTGGCGGCGCTCCACTAAGCTTACTGTATTTAGTACAAGCACTGGACCAGCGGTTCTTTAAGCCCGTCGTGCTTTTTTTGCACGATTCTGATGCATTAAAAATGTATCGTGAACTTGGGATAGAAACGGTTGGTCCGGTCAATCGCATGGATTTCCCGCACACAAAAATTTGGTGGCTGCGCTGGTACCATGCACCGATGATTTTTAGAGCAATCAAAGACACGTTGATTACACGCTTTTTTACAGCACCTCACTGGCTAAAAAAAATTAAACCCGACATGGTGCATCTTAACACCAGCTCTCTGGTTGCCTGGGCAATAGCAGCACACCGTGCAAAGATTCCAGTGATCTGGCACATTCGTGAGCCTTTGGCTAACGGATATTTTGGCTTAAGAAAAGCGTTTGTGCGCACCTGCGTTGCGCGCTATGCAACGCGCATTGTTGCTATCAGTAAACATGACGCACAACCCTGGATTAAAAATCCAAAAGTTCACATCATGTACAACGCTGTACCACCAGAAAAATTCAACCCAACAACAGATCCCTCAGTCTTTCTTAAACGCTACAATCTTGACCCAAGCACGCCTAAAATTTTATTTCTTGGGGGCGTTTCGCGCGAGAAAGGCACGTACTTAATCTGTAACATCTTTACAGAACTTCTTAAAAAATTACCAAACGCTCAACTTTTAATTGCCGGTGCCTCTAACACATTCAAACCACCATCCAACGCCACTCTTTTGGGCACCATTCACGACACACCCGCAGCCATGGCCGCAAGCAACGTCATCGTTTTTCCTGCAACTGTTGGCCACTTTGCACGCCCAATCATTGAAGCAGGATTTATGAAAAAGCCTGTAGTCGCCTCAAACCTTGCACCGCTTGATGAACTAGTGATACACAATAAAACAGGCTTTTTGATTGACCATAAAGATACACAGGCCTGGGTTGATGCCCTTTATAAATTATTAACGAACAGCACGCTTAACCACAGCATGGGGAAACAAGCGTACGCGTTTTGCACAGAGCATTTTGGACTAGATAAGCAACAACAGATCATACACGAATTGTACTTAGAAACCTTGGAGAAAAACTATGAACCAAGAAACACTTAAAACACGCGTTAAATCTTACTGGAACGCTGCTTCGTGCGGCACAGAGTTTATTAATCAACCAAAATTCTCACTCGATTACTTCGAAGCCATCGAAGCATATCGTTACAGCATGGAACCAGAAATTCATGCATTTGCGCAGTTCACGCGCTGGAAAGACAAAAAAGTGCTTGAGGTTGGCATTGGCGCTGGAACCGACTTTTTGCAATGGATACGATCTGGCGCACATGCACATGGCATTGATCTGACTGAAGAGGCGATCGCCAACATGCAGCACCGCACGGAGCTGTATAACGTTAAAGCACACGATGTACGCGTTGCTGATGCTGAACATTTGCCATATGACAACGATACATTTGATTTAACGTATTCTTGGGGCGTTATTCACCACAGCCCAAACACAGAACGATGCTTGCAAGAAATTATACGCGTCACCAAACCCGGTGGAACCATCAAAGTCATGATTTATAACAGGCGCTCACTGTTTGCGCTGTACCAATGGCTTAAGCACGCATTAGGCAAAGGCAAGCCATGGCGCAGCATGAAATACGTGCTCCATCACTATCAAGAAAGTCTAGGCACCAAAGCGTACACGTTTAATGAAGTTAAAAAGATAGTACAGAATTTACCCGTTTCAATCACCCAACTCACAGCTCCCGTTACCAATCATGATTTATTGATCTACAAAGCCTGGCCCTTTCGATGGATGGCTTATATTCTTGGATCTGTAGGCGGATGGAGGTCTAGAGGCTGGTTTTTAATGCTAGAATTGAAAAAACATGATACACTTGGGCCTGTTATACCTCATTAATTATAACAAAACGTAAGGTTACCTATGACAACGATTGACGAACAGAACCCAAACACCCCTACCCCTGAAGAAAGCCAACCCCAAGGCCCTGATTACAAAGAGCTCTACCTCCGCACGCAGGCCGACCTTCAGAACATGAAGCGCCGCATGGAAAAAGAGCGCCTTGAATGGACAGGGACAACTCAAGCCGATGTCATTGAAAAACTGCTTCCTTTTGTCGAAGATCTTGATCGCGCCATCGAAACTGCTCAAGCTAACAAAACTGAACAGTCTGCAATCTGGCTTGCCGGCTTTGAACTGATTGCAAAAAACTTAAAGAAAACGCTCTCTGGCCTTGGGGTAGAAGAGATTGTTGCCACCGGCAGATTCAACCCTGAGTTTCATGAAGCACTTATGAACGTCCAAAGCGCTGATCACGCCAGTGGGATGATTGTTCAACAGCTGAGTAAAGGGTTCACGTTTAAAGGTAAAGTACTTAAACCTGCCCGCGTGAGTGTGGCACAGTAAGGTCCAAACCATGGTACCAATCTCGTTACAACGCCTTCAGCTTCCAGAAAAACGATCATCACGGTTACGTCGTCGCTTAAAACGTTTACGATGGTTACGATTTACTAACAATCGTAAACTCATTCCTAATCTATTTACCCTAGGCAATGCGCTCTTTGGCTTTAGCTCAATTGTTTGGGCTGCATCGGGCCACTTTGTTGCTGCTGCATATTTTATTTTACTGGGCGCGATTATGGACGCTCTTGATGGACGCATTGCCCGGCTCATGCGCACAACAAGTGATTTTGGCGTGCAGCTTGATTCGTTAAGCGACGCAATCTCATTTTGTCTTGCTCCAGCATTTTTGGTATATACTTGGCACCTCAAACATGGTGGTGCGATAGGTTTTACGATGAGCGCCCTCTTTTTGCTTGCTGGCGTTTTGCGTCTTGCCCGCTTTAATGTTACGCACCTTCAGCAAAACATTAATTTTATCGGACTACCAACAACGCTTGCCGGTTGCTTTTTGAGCATAGTACTGCTTAACACACGCACGCTTCTTATCACCCCTGCACTCACAACTGCGTTTATTATGCTCGTAACAACACTTGCGGTTCTTATGATTAGTTCTGTACCGTTTCCAACATTCAAACATCTGCCCGTTCCAAAATATATCGCTGCCCCGGCATTACTTATTTTCTCTGTTTTTGCTGTTGCGATGGGGTTAACGCGCATTTTGCTTGCACTATTTGTGGTCTATTTTTCACTCGCTTTTATACAATTGATCACACGACGAAAATAATACGTTGTCCTTTAGCCATTTTCTGTATTGTCTGCTAAACTCCTGAGGTCATTCTACTGTACATTTTAATGGGAAAAGGACCATTGTCATGAATGAAATGAGCAAAAAAATTGTCATCACAAGTTCGTTGATTTTCTCACTTGCAGCCCTTGTTTGCTGCGCCATTTTGCTTAGAAGACAAACGTGCTTAACCCAGCAGACAAACGGCTTTAGACAAGCTCTTTCAAAACCTTCAGATCGCACAGCTCCGGCACGCGTTATCTCTACCAACTCGGGCAACACATGGCTTGATGTACAAAAACAAGTTAAAGACACCGTCATTCAAATTTTTGCTCACGTATCAGAATTTAATTGGCTTGAACCTTATAAAGCACCTGACCAAGGTGAAGGTACAGGCAGTGGCTTTTTTATCAATAAAGATGGTGATATCATTACCAATTACCACGTGGTAGCCCAAGCAAGCAGCATAGAAATTCAAATACCTTCATTCGGCCTTGAGCGCTTTGATGTAACCCTTGTTGGGGCTGCACCCGAACGCGACATTGCTCTGCTCAAGCTTACTAAAGAGACCCATGATCGCATCATGGGCAAGCTTGGTAAAATTACATCGCTCCAGCTGGGAGATTCTGATTCAGTGCTACGATCTCAAGAAGTATTGGCTCTCGGCTACCCCCTGGGGCAAACGCGCCTTAAAAGCACCCTGGGCATTGTAAGCGGTCGCGAACGCTTGGGCAATGGTGGATTCATTCAGATCACTGCCCCACTTAACCCTGGCAATTCTGGCGGCCCGGCACTTGATACAAATGGCAATGTAGTTGGTATCAACGCACGTGGTGTAATGGAAGCGCAAAACGTTGGGTACATCATCCCCATCAACGAAGTTAAAAGTGCTCTACAAGACTTGTACAAAGTTACGCTCTTGCGCAAACCAACACTTGGATGCATTTTTACCGCTGCAACCAATGAAATGGTCAAGTTTTTAGGCAACCCTTCTGAAGGTGGCTGGTACATTGCAAAAGTGTTCAAAGGCACGTTGCTTGAAAGCGTTGGTATTGAAAGTGGAGACATGCTCTATGCTATCAATGGCCATAAAGTTGATCTGTACGGTGACCTGGATGTGCCTTGGAGTGAAGACAAAGCGTCACTTTTTGAATTCATGAACAGACTTACCGTTGGTGATACCATTAATTTCAGCATCTATCGCAAAGGTAGTCCTAAAGAGTTTAGCTTTAAGTTCGAACATCGTTATCTTCCGCCAATTCGTATGATTTACACTGAGTTTGAGCCTGAAGCAATCGATTACGAAATTATCGGTGGCCTGGTGGTTATGCCGCTCACCCTCAACCACGTTAGCTTATTGCTCTCACGCGTGCCAAATTTGATGCGTTACGGAAAAATTGAAGCTCAATATGAACCGGCGTTAATTATTACGAATATTCTTTCAAACTCTCAGGCGTTTAAAGCTCGTGTATTGCGCCCTGGTGAGATTGTTGAAGAAGTTAATGGAGAACCCGTTAAAACCATGAGCGACTTTAGAAGAGCTGTGGTTAAAAGCAAAGAAACACGTTATTTAACGATTAGAACTGAAGATAATTTTTATGGCGTTATGTCAGTTGATAAGATTTTACATGACGAAGATATGCTGGCAAGCCGCCACTTCTTCAAAAAATCTCAACTGATTGATGCACTTGTGAATAAACCTATTGGGATTGCTAAAGCGAAAAAATAATGTCTGAGAAAAAAAATAAAGAACGGCTTGATTTACTGGTGCTTGAACAGCACCCTGAATTAAGCCGCAATCAAGTTCAAAGTTTTATCATGCAAGGCGCAGTCAGCGTTGACGGTGTTGTGATTAATAAACCCGGCACCCCAGTAGCACGCACAAGCTTGATAAGTGTTACCAACAGCAAGCCTCCTTACGTCAGCCGTGCAGGCTTAAAGCTTGAAGCTGCGCTGAGAGAGTTTAATATTGATGTAACTGATAAAATAGCCCTTGATGCTGGCATTTCAACCGGCGGGTTTACTGACTGCCTGCTCCAACACGGTGCCGCACGCGTGTATGGCGCTGATGTTGCATACGGTCAAGTGCACGAAAGCATAAGCAGCGATAAACGCGTTGTACTGCTTGAAAAAACAAATGTTCGTCATCTTGATAGATTACCTGAGTTGGTGGACATTATTACTTTAGATTTATCATTTATTTCACTGCTTAAAGTGATTCCCGCAGTAAGCCAGGTTCTTAAACCTGACGGTAAAATTATTACACTCATCAAGCCCCAATTCGAAGCTGATCGTAAAGATATTAGCCGTGGTGGCATTGTAAAAGATGATGCTGTGCACCAGAAAGTCATTGATAAAATTATCACAGGGATGAAAGAGTTTGGGTTTGAGTCAAAAGGGGTGATTGAGTCGCCCATCACGGGCGCGACGGCTGGGAATAAAGAGTTCCTAGCATTGTTTACCCGGTAAACAGAGCGCTTAAATTTTTTTTATTTTTCTTACTTTCTTCGTTGGACATTAATTTACTTTTTATTATCTTTCGGTGGGCGTCGGCCCACACGCGACCAAGGATATGTGTGGCCATATCCTTGGAACCAGGCCACCAGCTTGGCAGCTGGACTGCCTTAACGCCCATCACGCTTCGCTATCGACAGCACTCGCTTCGCTCCCTTGTCGTACGCTATATGGGCTTATATAGTATTTTATAAAATTATTTTTTAATATTTAATCCTTTGAGCGACGCTGAGCGCTGTCGGGCACAAGCCCCTTGGGCGTAGTGCCGCAGTGCGAATCGACGCGTCACTGAAACGGTCAAGCGGAACGCTTGTGGCCGGTTTCCAAAGGCCTGGCCACACGGGCCTTTGGTTGGTCTGGGCCAACGCCCAGCGAATGACTTAAAAACTAAAATTAATGTCCAACGAAGAAACAAAAAAACCACAAAAAAAGGTCCGGTGACATTTACACATCACCGGACCTTTAAAATTTAAAAGAAACTTAAAAAGAAATCTAATCGCTTAGACCGCGTCAGATTCTCTCATTGCAATAACGTTTGCTTGGTTGATTTCAAGTTCGTAATCAACAATCTCTTCAACCGTTTCGCCTTCGTTATAGTGCTTAATAACATCAGAAATGAGCTTGTAAGCAATGTACGTTGCAACTGCACCGCCAGCAACACCAGCTACAATCTTGAACGTTTCGGTAGGCTTGCCACCATCTTCTTTTGAACTAACAAATACATTTACAATCGCATCCTTAGTACTTTTCCATGCAGCAGTATCTTTAACAATGTCATAAGCCATTGCTGAAGCTAATAATGTCCCTAATGTTATTAGCTTACCCATTCCAACACCAGCAAGCTTTTTAACTTCAAGGCCTTCAACTTTTTCATCAATTATTTTACGAAACAAATTTTCGCCCATTGTTTCACAAATATTCTTAGCATCTTTACCACCAGAAACAGCAGCACTTAAATACTCTTGTGCATCAGCAAAGAATGATCTGACTGCAGGATCTTGAGGATTAAGAAGTGTAAAATATGTGTTCAAGAAAGCTTGATCAACGTCGCTCATAGATTTTTTAGTGTTAGCTATTTGAAGAAGCAAAAGGGGTTTTTGATCTGCAGGAACAACGCCCTGTTTTTCAAAATACTTTCTTAAACCTGTAAGATCGCTTGTTTTAGCAAGAACCCACTTCATTGGTAACCCTTGATTGTACTCATCAACAAGGATCGTACCTTTGTAATGTTCTGATGGCATTACACCAACAAGTCTTAAAGTTTTTTCAAGAAGTTGTGCTGCATATGGTTCGCGATAGCCTTGATACTTGCGTTCAATTTTTATTGGACCATCAACATAAGTAATTGTGCTGCTTAAAACAACCATATTTTCAAGATGACTTGAAGCTGTAACTAAACAGTTTTCGTTATACTCTTCATCATGGCGACCCAACAAGAACATATCCCACTCATTCAAACCAGGTTTACATACGGTCATCCATGGATATTTGCCACCTTCAACGGTCTTGAAAAACGCAAATGATTGATCAGCTGTTTTGAGTTGATCATACGGTGTTTGCCCGTCAAAAATAGCTTGGATGCCTCTGTGCTCAACAGCTTCTGTTTTTGCCTGTACAGCACCAAAAAGACCCAAAACCAATGCAAGTGCTACTGCTTGTAGTACTCTTTTCATATTTCACCCAACATAATGAGGATTATTGAAAGATAAACTCAACATAAAAAGTGTACGCTAAGAAAAACTTTTTTCAAGGAAACAACAGCAAGAATCATGATATATATTAATTTAAAACTCAATCTGAAACTAAAGAACCAGGGCGATGCCTAAAACATGCCATAATCAATAATAAAATCACGATAAAATGAGGAGCCATTATCAACCAAACAGGCCACCCAGAAGCAACAAGTGCATCAACAACAAAGCCTAAAATCACAAAATAAGGATACGGCACAAGTGCAAAGGCCCATCGAAAGGGCGATGGTGAGAAAAGTAAAAACAGAAACAACGTAAACAACGGATAAAGCACAAGAGACAAGTAGTAGCACATGTGCACCAGGCAGCGCCGAACAACATCACGAAGCACCGAGGGAGGCAAAACATGAAACTGAGTTGCCATCGTTGCTAGCCCTCGAAGCACCGTTGGAACCTCGTGATGCATGCGCATCTGAAAAAAGAGGCTGGGTGAAGTAAATGAGTAGTTTTGGACGGCACGATCAGAATGATACTCGATATCGTACAGGATCCCCACCGGAACAGTCACTGTATGAATATCTTCATGTAAAATAAACTCTGGTGCAACAAGCATAGATGTTACAACAAAGTTATTATCCATATGCATAAACAAAAGATCTTTGCCCTGTTGCGTGCCACGATCAATAACACCCGCATAACACAACATTTTTTCATCTAACTCAAACCATTGGTTAAACAAAACATTATGCACATGCTGCTTAAATTTCTCTTGCCTAAACTGCTCCGCACGCACTATCAATCGCGCTCCAACAGTTTCACGGCACACAAAAACGACTATCATTAAGCCAAGACCACAAGCAAAAAGCCATGAGAAAATTGCACGAGGGATAAATGTTAGCACCTGCAAGAATTCCCACTCCTGGCGCGCAATAAGCTCTCTCAACAATAGTATAGTTGCCAACCACCCACTTACCGGTAGCAAATCAAATAATGTTGGAAGAAAGTTAAGACACGAAAAATAGACAATGCTCGACGCCGAAGCATGCGATACCCGCAAGAATTTTTCAAAAAATTCTACTATGGTAAAAAGGCTTGCTAAAAAAAGAGTTATTACCGCTAAAAAAAGAAAGAAGCGTCGCGTCAAGAAGTTACGTAGAGTCATGCTATTTTTTGAGCGACTCCGGCGTTATTAACCCGCATGAAACAAGCGCTTTCATAGCCTCTTCAAACGAAATATTCGTTGGAATAACTTCGTCTTCAGACATAATAAAAAAGTAGCCCGTTGCAGGGTTTGGTGAGTTTGGCATAAAAACTTTTACATAGCGCTCTGTTGGATACTCTTTGAAAGAGTCTGGAATAATTGGGGCAAACGTATCTTGCGCAGAATCAAGTAAAAAAGCGATGTGATATTGACCTCTTTTTGGATAGGGAATAAGCACTACCTTACGATCTTGAGCTAGAGGTGCTTCTAATGGCATCTTAAAAAAATCAACCAAAGTCTTTACTGATGAGTAGACAATACGCACCAAAGGAATACGTGCAATATGTCTCTCAAAGTAATGCACAATTTGATTAACAATAAGTGCCTTAAGCACAAAGCCCAAAGCCAAAATAAACAGCGTGGCAAGAATAAACTGAGAGCCTGGAACCATGCGTAAAAATGCCGGTTCAAATTTATAAATAGGAGCAAGAATGCGCGATACAAAGTTATACAAAAAATTAATAAAAAAGAGTGTTGCAGCAATTGGGATAATCGTAAACAAACCGGTCAAAAAAATCGCCTTAAAGAATCCATAGATACGCTTTGAAAGGTCAACCATATTGCCCCCTACACTTATATTAACTATTTAAAAACTTCTCTGACAGCTGCTGTACCAGTGATGTTGCCACCGCATGCGCGTGGTCATGGTGCGACGCTTCAACCATCACACGCAGTAATGGCTCTGTTCCAGAATAGCGTACCACAAGTCTCCCCTTTTCGAGCATAGTTTCGTGATCTGCGATGATTGTAGCAAATGGATGCTGCGCTAGATCGTTCTTTTTATCAACTCGAATGTTGACGGTCACCTGCGGATACTTAACAAACGAATCAAAAGACCAGGTATTGTTTTGTATGGCTGTTTCTAAAAGCATCAATGCCACAAACACCCCATCACCCGTTGCCATGTAATCGCGCAAGACAATGTGACCAGAAGGCTCACCACCCAGTAAAAGCTTTTCTTCTTCGAGCTTTGCAACCACGTGCTTATCCCCAACCTTGGTACGATAAAACACTTTGCCTAAATCTTCTAAATATTGGGCAAACCCTTGATTGGACATAATCGTTCCAACAACTGCTATGCTCTGCTGATAGCGTGCGTGGTTAAGCAAAAAGGCAACGATGTCATCGCCATCTTTAATCTCACCCTTGCTGTTCACAGCCACAATGCGGTCGCCGTCCCCGTCAAAAGCAAAGCCACAATCGGCCCCAAATTTAAGCACGGCTGCACGGAGCACCTCCGGGTGCGTGGCTCCACACTCGTCATTAATATTCGTTCCGCTAGGCTCAACGGCGATCGTGGTAACGCGCGCTCCCAAATCCTGAAAAATCTTGGGGGCAACTTGGTAGGTTGCACCGTTTGCACAATCAAGAACTACATGAACATTTTTTAAAAAACCTGCTGGAAATTGGGAGAGTACGAGTGCTTGGTAGGACTCTGAGGCCTCTGGCCAGAGAGTAAGTACACCATGGTCGACTAAATCTCCAGAAAACTCTTGCTGATCTTGGTCCCTGCTTTCTTCTTGCAAAAACAACTCAGTAATACGTTGCTCGTCTTGAGCACTAAGCTTACAGCGCTGTGCGTCAAACAACTTGATACCGTTATCATGATAAGGGTTATGTGATGCTGAGATCACAATACCGGCATTGAACTCTAAATCACTTTGGGTAATTAATTTGCACAAAGCTGGAGTTGAAAGAACTCCGGCATCAACAACGTCAACTCCACCCGCAAGCAACCCTGCACACAAACTATTTTTAATCCGTGGTCCAGAAATACGCGTGTCCATGGCTATCAATAATTTGGGCTTATCTAACCCATATTTTTCACACGCCCACTGAGCGATTGCGCGTCCTAAAACCTGTAGCGAATCGTCAGCAAATGGAAATTGATCAGCGTTTCCACGAATTCCGTCGGTACCAAATGTAAGCATAATTTTCCAGCGACTTTCTAACATCCGTTATAACTTTGATTTTTCAAAACTTTCAGTTTAGTTTAACGATTGTGCTAGGATAAGACTAGTTCGAAATCTGTAAACTATGGAGAATTAACCCATGACACACATGACTCAATGGTTTTTTATAAAGTGTTTTCTTCTTGGACTATCGGCCTCAACGGCAATGGGCCCAATCTTTGTTTTAACATTCAATCACGGTGCCACGCGTGGCTTTTTAAATGGATTCTTTACGGGACTTGGATCAGCAATCGGCGACGGTGTCATGCTTTTCTTAGGCTTTATGGGCATGCTCAGCATTCTTGAGCAGTCAAAAGCGTATCATATAGCTATTGATTGCACCGGAGGGTTTTTACTTTTAGCCTTCGGACTTTTTATGATTCTTTCACACGAAAAAAAACCATCGGGACTTGTTGATCAATCTCGTCCAAGCGATTCATATCTTTTAACGATGCTCAAAGCGTTTCTGTCAACGGTTATCAACCCACTCACTCTCTTCTTTTTTATGTTTGTCAGCGCTCAATTGCTGCCCTCTGATATGCCAGCGCTATCAACCAATAAGCTTATCTTTGCAAGCGCTCTTGCAGGCTTTGGTTCTCTTTGTGGCCTTTCGTGCGTGGCATTTGGCGCAAGCTTTTTAGGCCGCTCAATGAACCCCAAGTATTTACGGCTTGTTTCGCACATCACCGGATGCATTGTTATGTGCATTGGTGCCTACTTTTTCTTTGATGCTGTCAAGGTTATGATGAGCTGGTGGAAATAATTTTAGTACAGATAATTTGGTAACTTAACGTTATAAACACCCGCTTCATCAGCGCCAGCCAAATCACCTTCATCGTCGCCAATACAGGCAACAATGTTATAGCTCTTTTTTCTTAAATCATCACGCACCAAACGCTTCCAGGCCCCGATAGAAATAGCGCCTGAACCCTCGGCATATTTTTGCTCTAAAAGAAACAGGCCATCTTGATCATCAATCGAAACGCCTTCACGCGCTAAATTACCCCGCGTACCCTCTTCATACCCCTTCATCCAGAGCCTACGTGAGGTTATAAAAACTACTTTGTAGCCTAATGCCCTCAACCACGCACAAAACTCAATCGTGGGCTTGATGGGCGTACAACGCTGGTTCACACGAAATATATGATTAGCATCAGAGCCTCGTTTTGATTCAAAATTTTCTTCAAGAACAAGATCAAGATTTGATAACAAAGTCTCGTCAATATCGAACACAACAACGTCTTTTTGAGTAACAGAATATTTGATAAAACGCTGTTTTGCTTCTTCACATATACAAGCAAGTTCGCACTCAAAACCGGTAAGCCCGAAAGCATCTTTTTTTATGTAGTAATTAACGATAGCCATTTTTGCATCTGCGTAAGCTTTTTTTGCTTCTTTGATTGAGACTGGTGCATGAGCAAAACTAACGATACTTACAGCTAAAAGCCCCAGAAATAATATCTTAAAATGTTTCATACGATACTCTTTTCTTAACATACAGACATAAAAAAAGGCGCCCCTTGCGAAGCGCCCAGCTATCATCATTTTTTGATTAAAAAAGATCGCCTTCTGGCAAGTTTATATTCACAACAGTCGAATCTTGCGAAGGAAAGTCAGTCGCTCTTTCATCACCAATCTGACAAACAAGACGCAAGTCATCATTGCTGATCCTTTGACATTGCTCACGCTTAAAATCAACCGGCTTTGTCGTTGCGTTAGGATCTCTGAGTATCAGGGTGATATTGGTTACGTTTAAACCCGCATGAGCAAGATTTGCCAGCACTGCCGCACGCATTTCCCCTTCAGGATCGTCTTGTCGTGTGCTACAAAGAACCAAGTGGCCACTTCTTTTTTGAAACTCTTTACACAAAGAAATCACTCCCCAAATTGGCTCATCACAATGCTCTCCCTCAGGTGTTGCTTTTATAAGCTTAGTACGAAACAAAAAGTTTGGGGTCTTACCCGTTCCACCTGCTACCGTAACAAACTTTTGCTCAATGGAAAGCCAGTGACTAGAAAGAAGCGTTTGGTCAATATCTACAAGGGCAAATGTTCCTGCAAAATTATCTTGCGTAAACAACTCAGACCATTTTTGGTGAACAATAGCTTTTACCTCTCTCTGAAATCCGGAGATACCAACCTCAACCTCAAGTGTATAAAAATCAATTATTGCTTGCTTATTATCATCGAACTGTTCCTGTGTCATCACTTTATCAGCTAACAGTTTTTTTGCCTGTCGCATTGGCATTGGACGCTCACTTCTTGAGGAAGCTGCAGCACTTGAAGAAGTTGTGGCTGCAGAAGCTGCTGGGTCCATCCCATACGCAACATCAACAGTTCCTAAACACAAAAACCCGAGCGCTAATAATCTTAAAAATTTCATGTAAATCCTTAGCTCATTTTTTGATAGCGATAAATAACTTTGCCGATAACTCTAAAATGATCTTTGCCACGCACCAACGCAACAGGAGGGGTCTTGTGATTGACTGATTCAAGCACCACAAACTCTTCCATGTAGGTAACCTGCATGATTGCTTTAATGAGCGTATCGTTGCCGTATTCAACAGCTGCAACGTCACCTGAGCGTGTCCATGTTTCTGGTGAAACGATGAGATAGTCACCTTTAACAAAGTTAGGCGCCATCAAATTGCTTTCTACACAAAAACAAAACATGTTTTCATCAATGCTGTTTGGAACGGGTACAAATTGATCTTTGTAACCCGTGGTAACCTGCATAAGCTGATTGTTGTAAGGGGAGGCGTTTGAAGGAATATCGCCCATGACAGGAACGATTTTAAGCTGAAGATCAACGTTGATGTTTTCTGGCATTTTAAGCGTTGTTTCAACGTTATCGGTGCGCGTGCGGCGCTGAGCAAAAAGATCGACTGGATGCGTACCAAACGCTGAAGCCAACTTTTTAAGTGCGTCTTCGTTCCAGCGACGCGTTCCATTTTTTATATGCGTTAAATAGCTTTCTGAAAGACCCGTCTTTTCAGCCAAAACCTTGGTTGTCCACCCACGCTCACGAAGCAACTCTTTTACGCGTAGTTCTGTTGATGACATAGTCCAATCCCCTTCTTTAAGGCATGCAAAATGTTAATAAATATCTAAATTACACGCCCCCTAATATAAACAAGAGATCTGTGAAAAGCTAGAAAAAAATTACTAGATGAATGAAAAAAAGAATAGAATTACACAATGCAATTCATACAGCATCATTTTGAGACAATAAAGAAGGGGACCGAAAGGTCCCCAAAAATCTTTAAACGCAATATTTTAAGAAATATTACGCTACAACTTCAAACGTAATCACCGGATTTAAAACAGCTTGAACTTCTTGAGCATACTGAGGATAATGAGTGGTCAACGCAGCGACAGAAACCTCGTTCAATCCAACCGATACTGCACGCTCTAAAACCTCATACCAAAAAGCTACGAATTCTTGATCGTTTTCTGGCACTTCAACGTTATTGATATCCGACAACAATTCGTTAATTTTGATAGGCATTAAACGACCTATTTCATCCAACATACCGTCATCAACCAAACATATTTGAGCAATAGCAAATGTCATATTATATGATTTAACAAGCTTCAGCATTTTTTGCATAAATTTACCAAGACTATCCTGAACGAATTGATCTCTATTTCCAATCTTAGTGATGTCAGCATCTTTAAGTTGACCTATTGCTTGAGCAAAGTCGTTACCCATTGCTTTATATGCTTGAGCAATACTTACAACAGCATCACGTTCTGAAATTGTATCCCGTGCAACAAACGTAATCGCTTCTGCCAATACATTAGGCGTTAAATCACCCGAAAAATCAAAAGTGATCTGAGTAGAAAATTCTTCAGAAGCTCCTAACGCATTACCTGAAGCCATCAACCCAACAAGAGCAAGCGCACGCATGACATTAACCTTAACCATGAAATCCTCCATCCAAAACCAGATTAAAATATAACCACCTACCAATCAAAGCTTAGCCGTATTAAAAACATTCGCAACGGCCCTGTCCATCGTGCAAACAAACAAAAACTTACAGACTGACAATACACATTAAAAAACATAGGATTACTCGATTTTATGCTATACTCCAGGGCATCATGACTAAAGTAACCATAAAACTGACCAAAAATTATTTTGAAAAACAGGCCTGGGACCAAGGGCTTTACGCCTGCGGCCTTGATGAAGTAGGCCGAGGGTGCCTTGCCGGCCCGGTAGTAGTGGGTGCGGCGATTATTCCTATCAATGCCAGCTATAAGCTTCTTAAAGACTCCAAAGAGATGACTGCCGGTGAACGGGCTACGGCATTTAATTGGATCAACAAGAACTGCTGGTGGACCGTTGCCACAGCCAGTCACCGCATAGTGGACAGCATTAACATCTACCAGACGACACTTTTGCACATGAAAAAAGCATACCAACAGTTGATTGAACAAGTACCTATGCCACTAGAAAAAATTAAATTCGTGCTCACCGATGCTATGCCCCTCGAGGTGCATGCTAACTACGGCCACCAGGATTTGGAATGCTACCACTTTTACAAAGGGGAAAGGTATTCAACATCAATTGCTGCGGCGTCGATTGTAGCCAAAGTTACGCGTGATAGAATTATGGAACAAATGAGCTCCTACCTTCCAGCATTTGGCTTTGGCGAGCACAAGGGATATGCTACACAGCAGCATGTTGATGCTATCAAAAGCCACGGAGCAACAGTCATTCATCGATTGAGCTTTTTAAGCAATATTGAAAAAGAAAAGCCAGAACAACAAGAAATGTTATTTTAAAATATGAACGCACCATTTGCAGAAGTCATTCAAAGCACATTAACCAGTTACACAGCCCAATGCTGGGAATGGGATAACAGTCCAACGTTTGGTTCACTAGTTGCTGTTTCTCAATCTGATAGAACTATTTATGGCCTGGTAACCGGCGTATCAACCGGTTCATCTGACCCTATGCGCACGCCCTTTGCCTACAAAAAAACTGAAGCTCAACTACGCGCTGAGCAGCCACATATTTTTGAATTTTTACAAACGAATTTTACGGTGCACGTTGTTGGGTATACACAAGAACAAAATATCATGTACCTCATCCCCCCAACCCCCTGCAAAATTCACAGCTTTGTAAGCGTGTGTGATCAAGAAACCATGAAAACATTCTTTGCTCAGCCAGATTTTTTGCAACCTCTTTTTTCGTTTGCACCAACCATTCAATGCTTTGACGAGCTTTTGCTTGCCATCATTAACCACCTTGCAGATAACAAAATTATGACCAAACAGAACATCGACGAATTCTGTAAGCTCTTTTCGCTTTTGACTGGTAATGACTACCGTAGGCTTAAGATATTCTTGAAACGGGTCGAACCCCTACTGGGATAATACAGTCTGAAAACAAAGACCTATCCAAAACGGCTCCATTTTCCTGGCCTGAAAACATAAAAAAATAGTTTAAGTTTATATTGCAAAAGACTGTGTTAGAGCTATATTTCTCTCACAAACGCTCTTAACACACAGAATAATAAACACCCTGGAAACAGCATGAACAACGTACCACCATCTCTCCTCAACAGCCACCCTCTCTGGTGCTCTTATCACAGTGGGTACTCAGGCATCTACGAACCTGCCTATCAAGCCAATATCATTTTCTATGATGAAGAAGAGCTCTACGATGAAGAAGAGCTCCTTGATTTGCCTACTCAACTACCTGGAACTTCCGGTGGCTCCCATTTTTGTAACGGGTAAGTAGCTAAAGAAGTATTTCAGATCATCATCACCAAATCTAATGCCTCCTCCAAAAAATGGATTAGCACTATTCTTGCTAACAATGTCATCAAGACCAAAGGTAGTATAGAAGTTCTTGAAGAAGAACAGTTTATTCAACCATTTAAGATGTGGTCGTTGATCACCAATACGTTTAATACCGCGGAAATCAAACGCTTCAAGCGTTGTAATCCAATGGATATTGTCAGTATGAAGTGGAACATAATAATCAACACCAGCACCAACAGAGCTTTCGAACAGTCCAACACGAAATGCAAGGCGATCAAAGCGTTTACCAAACTGTAAGCCAAACAGAATGTCATTTTCTCTTCTGACCGTTTTCTTAACACTTTCAGCAAAATAAAGCTTACCAAAGTTACCCATTGGCAGCTCTGTTGGACTTAAGACATTACCACGTCCGTCAGTATATTTCGTCTCAGTAATATCACGTGTGATACTACCGTACTGATCACCAACCAATTGAACAAGATAGAAGAAGTCAGAATTTGGACGCAAGCGCAACTCAAAATATCCTTTTGAATTGTAGTGACGTAGCATTGTTTCGCTATGCATATCGATATTTAGCATCAAGCCCTGTGATTTAGTAACATACTCTTTAAAGCCTCGCACAGTCTTTTTAATGTCGTAGTATGTCTCATCTTCATTAATCAACTTACCAAGCACGCCTTTGCCTGAATTTACTTTCTCAGTAACTTCACCAGCTTCTCTAAATGTTTCGCGTGCTTGAACCGACGCATCACCAATAGAATCAAGCGCATCAGCGGCTCTACGTGAAGCATCACCAAAGTTATCAACACTCTTGCTGAGCGAAGGCATTGTTGCTCTAAAGTCAGTCAAAATAGCATTAATATGATCTTCATTATTTGCCATTGTACGTTGCAAAACTTCTGCAAAATTAGCGATACGATCTGAGGCTTGGCTTACAGAATTAAGCGTTTCACGCATCTGCTCTTCACCCTTGCGCGTAGCAAACACATTTTTAAATGAAGCTGCAATATCTTGAATAGTTGTTGCTATATCCCGGAACTGGTCCATTAATTCGCCTACGCTGGCGGGAGTCCTGCCCGGCATAGCCAGAGTGCTACCAGGCAATAAAAATCCCGTGGATGGATCGCCTGGATCAATTTCAAGAGTCTTGGTGCCAATCAATCCATCTTGGTGAATCATAGCAAAGGCATTTTTGGCAAGCTTGATATGTTTACCAATGCGCATAAGTACTTCAGCTTTACCATCTTCAAGCAATTCAATGGTCTCGACCCAACCAATTTCAACCCCTGCAATTTTTACAGGAGCTTTAACTGCCAGACCACTGGTATCATCAAAATATGCTTTAAATGGAAAATACTGATCTTTATCAAGACGAAGAGCCCTGATGTTAATACTCAGATAAATAAAAATGCCAATGGCTGCCAAGATAAATAAACCAACTCGTGTTTCAAGTTTCACAACTGCACCTTATGTGTGATTGTTATAACCAATACACCCGCAGAATTTTAAACGCTGACAAAGGAACAGAATCTTCTTCCTGCTCCTTTTTTTCTGCCTGTTCATCACCCTCTTGAGGCTTTTTCGCATTATCTTGACGCGTAGAATAACGTATAATTGCTAAAACTTTTTGCTCTACACGTCCAACGTTACCACAAGATAGCACAGAAAAAACCCTGGGCCCAAATTCTTTGGTAAAAATATTCTTAATATCTGGAACAATTTTTGGCTTTTGATCATAAAGAGGCTCTAAAACCTTCCAATTTGCATCCCAGTCTTGTGCCAATTCTTTTTTAAATTCTTTAAAAAATTGTTGATAACGATCTTGATGCGTCATCGCATCTCCTGCACGCGGTCGCCGCACACCAATAATCGCACATAACGCATCAGACAGCCAAAGAGGATCAATCTGATCATTTGATGACCATATGGTAAAAAGATCCTGCAAAGTAACCACTGAATTTGGCTCTACTTTTTTACCCTTAATTACAGGAAGAGGCGGTTGATAGTACATGTCCAGAGCATCAAATCCAGGTATTGCTAAAAGCTCTGAAAGATCATCCAGTTTACGTTTTCGTTTTTGAAAAAATTCAAGAAGCTTGGTATAAAGCTCACCAGGCTTCATAATATTAGGAACCTGAAGCGATTTAAGCATAGATTCATACTCAGGCTTAAATGAAGACGCTTTAAAATCAAACGCTTCATTCAGATTAATCTTGCCCTGCTCACAGACAATACATACTTTTATTAAACCATCAATTCCATCAATCTTTTCTTTTAAGGCAAAATCATGCCATCTGTTTAAATAGGGTAAAACACGCTTAAGTAAAAGCACGTTTTCATCGACGTTTGCAGCCTCTTCTTCTTTTAACCCCTCCTGCTTTGCATACTCTTTACGCTCTTCTTCGCGCAATGTGGGAGTTAGTTGTGCTATGGCGATAGTAATGCCGCCCAACGCAAGCATTTCAGCACGTTCACGATCAATCATGGTACGCGCAAACTGAGACCCTATAAAAACGCCACGTATCAACTGTTGCGTTAAAAGCAGAATGAGCGAAAGCATCATCAAACAAAAAATTATAACGACGCCATTATTTGTTTTACGCATATTTATGGCCCCTGCAACGGTTGAGCAGGTTGTGCCGGTTGCTGTCCAGCCTGCTGCTGTTGATCATCAGGTTTCTTATCCTTATCAGGCTTCTTTTCCTGCTTTTCCTGACGAACCTTATCTTCATCTTCTGTTGGGTACGAGGCTATAGAAAGCATTATCTGAAAGCGTGAAGATTGTGTATGCGCATCGTTCCATACATCCAGCCAAACTTCAACACTTTCGGGAACAATTCCCTGTACCTCAAATGTATGTCCCCATTGCTGAAACAGACGATTTTTAGGAGCGTCTGGCTTAGGCTTTTCTTCTTTTTGCTTATCTTCTTCTTTTTTACGCAGATCTTTAATACGTGCAGAATAGCGTATAAACATACCCTTAATATTATCCATCACTGTATACGTACGCACGACCTTTTCTGCTGCTGTTGCTGGAGCAAATTGATCCACAGCACCCTTAACATTCGCAAGATCTAGCGTCTCTTTGCGCACCAAATAATACGTCTTAAAATTTTCATCACGCTTCTGCCTATCTGCAATCAATTGATATATCACACGTACAAGCCGTTGACGTTTTGTCCCATACACCTGAAAGGGGTTGGTGCAGATAAAGCTGACATATGTGACTGGCCAAAGCTTTTTAGTCTCAACACGAATAGCATCAGCATTATCATCGATACCGGCAACAAAAAAGGTTTTACGCTGCTCTTCGCGCTTTTTTGCTTCTTCTTTTTTCTTACTATCAGTTTCTTCTTTGGGCGCGTCAGGCGCTCCTTCAGGCTTTTTTTCATCAACTGGTTGATAGGGAAATGGAATAAACGCAGAATTTAAATCACGCTCAAACTGATTAAATAAAATACAAACTTTACGATTAGTAGATTCCATCTGACGCGTAACATCAAGATAGCGCATGACACCACGATGAACTTGCACAATACCCATCATAATAAAGCTGGACAGTGAGAGGGCTATAAGAACCTCAACTATGGTAAAGGCTTTAGCAAGTCTCATGACTTCTTCTCTTTTTCTTTTTTGAGCTCATTTCTTATCACAAACGTTGTCATACCTGTTAAACGCTCTACCCGCTCATATTTCCACGTGATCGTTGATTGCACAAGAAATAACCGGTGTTTTAAAGAAGCAAGTGATGATTTTGGACTAATAGAATCAACCTGCGATGTTATCTTCATAACAGGATCTTCAAGCTTTTGCATAAACTTTTTTTGTTCTTTATGGTGCTTTAAAGACTGAAGGTACTGCTCTTTTTTTATAAAAAAAATTTTTGAAAGCTCATCACGATCATTTAAAACACGCAAAAGTGCACGCATTTCAAGGTTAGCTACAATTGATACTGCCGTAACCAAAATACCAAGAGATAGCAGCACTTCAAAGATTGTGAAGGCTGATGATTTATTCACCCTATTTAACCAATCCATCATGCAGTTCAAACCTTCCCCAAAAGGGATTCATAACAAAACTGGCATCTGTTTCAACATTGTTAATCTTACGCACAAGATGCACTGTAATCTCCTGCACTAACCCATCAGGAATTACGTAGCAACACGCCATACCTTTTTCATTAATGATAGTGCGCTTATTCAACAAGACTTTATCAATTTTAACAGAAGGCGCAAAATCATACTGCGTAGGAAAATAATACGAGCTCACAGGCCGAAATATCTTGCGCCCTGGTTTTTCAGGATCATCATGCTCATCTTCAATAGTGATGACATCATCACCAGACCCAAAGCGCGCATTAAAAACAATTCTATGCAGCCTTTGATTAGCAATTGCCTCTTGCCGCGTGAATGAAATGATATGATTCAAATTATCAAGAATCACTGACCATTCAACCGCAACAGGCCGCCGCATCATACGCGGCAAAAGAACGGTGGCGATAACCCCAATAAGAGCTATCACCACCATGATTTCAATAAATGTAAAGGCAGAGCGCTTCACACAAATCCATTATAAACCGTCATCAAGACGATCTTTATCATCTTCAGATTGTGTTTGACCAAGGTAAATAAGTTCGAAAAATTTATACTTTTTGTTCTTTTCTGGTGGACAATGATACACAAACTCATTGCCTTGATCATCAATAAGATTCTCTTCGCCAACAAGAGGCCATTTATCAGCATTACGTTTATATTTATCTTCGTTAGGGCGAGGATTTTGAATAAGCGCTCTCAAGCCCTCTTTAGTTGTTGGAAATGTATCAAAAGTAAGTCTATATTCTTGCAATGCATCTTTAATAGCTATCATTTTAAACTGTATTTTTGCCTTAGCGGACTTTTGAAATATCCCTGCAATACGTGGTCCAATCATAACCAAAAGACCCATAATCATGACCGTAACAACCATGATTTCAATCATGGTAAAACCACTACTTGAACGTCGTAACATCATAAAATCCTCATTCGTAAATATTAAACTACATTCCAGCCATATCACCCATACTCATGATAGGAAGGAAAATTGAAATCACAATAAACCCAACTATCACACCCAAAACAATAGTCATGACAGGTGCTATTTTTGCTGTTAGCCCATCAGTCAACTCTTTGAGCTCTTCATCATAATCATTTCCCACAGTCAGCAGCATTTCTGCAAGTTTACCAGACTGCTCACCCGTTGTAATCATGTAACTAGCAATATTAGGAAACATGCCCGTCTCTTTTAAATATTTAGCAATCTTACCCTCTTTGATAATTTTGTCGCGCGCTTCGTTAAGCTTTTGTGTAAGCACTTTATTTTCAACAATGTTACACACAATATCTAACGCTTCAGACAAATTTACGCCACTTTCTAAAAGCATTCCCAACGTTTTAGTAAACTGCACAACTGCCTTAGTGCGAGAAAAGTATGCCGTCATCGGCAGCTTTAATAAAAGCGCATGAAACTGATACTTACCCTTTGGCGTTGACTTCCACCACACAAAAGAGATGATGCCCACAATAATTGTACCAATAAGCAACCAGAGATTACCCAACACAAAGTCTGACGCAGCAATTAAAATCTTTGTTGGCACCGGCAACTCTTGCCCCATTTGTTTAAACATTCCTTTAAGCTGTGGCACCAAGAATGCCAACATGCCCACAACAATTAAACAAGCAAACGACAGCATCATAATCGGATACGACATTGCTTTTTTGATACGTTTCTTAGTCTCAGCTGATCGCTCTAAATAGGTAGTCAATCGTAGTAAAATAGTATCAAGCTTACCGGTAGCCTCACCAGCACGCACTAACTGCACATACACTGATGGAAAAATCTTAGGATAACGCCCAAGCTCTTTAGCAAGTGGCTCTCCCCCCTTAATCCCATCTTTAACACGTATCAAAACGCGCCTAAACTGCCCTTCAAATTGCTCAGTAAGTAGTTCTATTGCTTGCAATAAAGGCACAGTCGATTTTAAAAGAACAGCCAACTGCTTGGTAAAAAGAATAACTGTCTTAGGCTCAACCTTTTTTTCAAAAAGCGATCTCAATGAAAAGCCTGTCGTTTCACCTGCAACCTCAGTAATCTTTGTTGGCATAAGCCCCTGCCCTTGCAGAGTCTCTTTGGCAACATGCATTGAGGTCGCGTCAATGGTTCCACGCACCAGGGCGCCACGCTTATTGAATGATTCGTAATGATAAAGAGGCATAGGAACATGCTCCAAATTATGGTACAAATGAACACACTTGACTTGTATAGCATAATTATCATATGCGTTAGAAAGATTTTTGATATATCTTTTAAAAATTGAGGGGATGTCATGAGAAAGCTTTATCTATTTTTATTGGTTAATATGACAATGTTATCGTGCATCGCACACACCGAACAAGTCGTAGAAAACGAGACTAATCTGCAAGCAATCGTCGATATGAACGATGAACTGACCATGCAAACACCAACAGAATTTGCCATGCACAACTTACGTGACTTTTTTACAACCAACTCAGTTGACACCCGCGCGCCTCAAGAGCACGTGGTAAAACATAAAGAAAAAGTCGATACGTTCAACCAATCTTGGACTCGTTTTATTAAAACACTGTACAACAAACACAACTATGCACAAAAACTTTCACAAGACAGCTCACACGTTGTTCAGTTTTTAGAACTCAGCAATGAGCTCGACCTAGGCACAGAAACTGTATACGTTTGCCTCAGACTTTTTTATAACAAAATCAAAGGTTGCGAATTAGTTGATGATACCGTTGTTGGCTCTCTTCTTGAAGCAATGCCAGAAAATCTAGAGCATCATTTTGTCGAAAGTCGCCCAACAACTGACCTAACGTTTGTTAAAAAAAACCTCGAAAACATGCTACTCAACAAATTTACGTACCACATGCCTGAATTTAGAGCCAGCCCAGACACTTTTTTATCAACACTCTCAACAGAAATAACCCAATACTTTCAAGAAGAAGTGAGCAACACTGAAAAAGAACGTTTAGCACGTGAAACACGTGAACGTTTACGTAACACGATTGTTAAACTTTTTGAAGTGGCACTTACCAAAACAATTTGGCAACCTGCAGAACACAAAACCATTTGGAAATCGTTTACCGGCATTGCCCAAGGCTTTCAAAACCTTGGATCTCACGGCATTATTGATCACAGTGATGATCTTGACGATCTTTTATGGAGTCTTATTCACCGTTTCTGTTTCTTTCTTGATCTTGCTGGCGCTTCGTTGCCTTCAAGCTTTTATGCTGAAGTTGAAAAAGATTTAAGAAACGGTACAGTGTTCTTTCTTGAATACCAAGAGCAAGATGAAGCTATTGCCACCAAAAAAGATATTCTTATTGGTGCACTGCTACAAGCTAAAGCCAAAGCACTTGCGTATGAAAAAAGTGGTATAATAACGATGCCGTTACGATAATTTTTTATTTCGTATATTACAAGAAAGTTCGTTCATGATTAAAAAATTATTGGTCACAAGTCTGCTTGCTACTGGGCTGGCTACGGCGTGTGGCAATATACTCGCAATGAACAATACGCAAACTGAGACTGCAAAAAAAGAAAAACTAAAGCTTCTTGGCAGCCAAGCAAGTACAGAAACGTTAAATCAATTTCTGAATACGTTTGGACTCGCATGGGCAGAACAAAATTTTGACGGTACTTGGACAATAAGCAGACACGAGAAACCGCTCACCCCTATGGCTTATTTTAACCGATTAGTTGATAAAGATTTACGCGACCAAGAGATTGTAGATAAAGGCATACAATGGTTTGAATCGCCGTGGCCTACTGGTTGCGCAGTTCAATAAATAAAACGTACTTCACATAGCCCCGGGCCGTCACAAGGTGCCGTGCCGGGGCTAATATCCTTCAAACCTACGGCTTGTAAAATCAAGCTACCCATTTACGCAGCAACCTCACCCTGCTGCTCCTCATCACCCTCTTGAACACCAACGTCTTCAGCGCCAGCTTCTGCCGGTTGCTCTTCTGGTTGTGGTTCTTCAGCTGGCGCTGCCTCAGCACCAGCTTCTTCAAAAACAGGCTTTTCGAGCGCTGGCTGACCCTTAAGCTGTTGCCATACAGCATTAAGCGAAGCAAGATCTGCTGCAACATTAATATTGCCCACCGTCACAGGGGTATCCCAGCAGCTTAAACCAATGTAACGAATCCCTGTAATTGGATATGGATCTTGCCACTCAAATAGTTTATTTGCCTCAACCGGCTCATCATGTCCAACAGTAATCAAACCTTTCTCACAGCTGATCCAGAAAGTTCTATAGTCTTGGGCGTCAAGCATAGCGTCTGGCTTAGTTTTTTGCGTTACTTCCATAACAGATTTGCCATTGCTCTTAAGCCTGATTGCTGATTTCATGTTATTCCAACCACCTAACACAACTTCATAAATCTCTGTGTCAGAGCCCTTCATGCGCACATTAGCTTGAGGACTTAAACAAATCCACATGTCGTGCTGTCCCATTACTTCAAACATAACGGCGCCTTGATCAGGTTTTGGAAAACTTGTAGGAAGCCAGATGTATTCACCATACTGCTCTTGCAAATCAATACTTGGTTGTTTATTAACACCCAAAACGTTTTTCACAATTGCGTTAATCCACGTGTAACAAGTGCCCTGATACATGGTTTTGTTTTGATCATCAACTAAATACTCATTATTAAGCGCTGCAAACAACACATTCATAACACCACTACGTATAGCAGCATCAAGAGTCGTTGAGTTCTTAATAAACCCGTTATACAAATCCTGCAAATGACCCCATACAGCTTTTTTAGTTCCTGCCTCTTGTGCAACATAAGGGTGATCAATCACATTTAATATATCCTCACACGCAGACAACAGGACATCAAATGTTGCTGGTGGAGTTGCTGCAAAAGCTGCGAGCATCTTTTGCAATTGATCATGATTAGCAAGCGCTTCAGGAGGAATGGTCGCCGATCCAAGCTCACGTTGCGCTTGCGCATCAACATATCCAGGAACATTAGCATCTTTAAATGCCGTTTGTGCTTGTTGTTCTATGACTTGAGCATCAAGTTGAAGTTGTTGCGCTTGTCCTTGTTGCTTAAGCGCCGCCTGTTTTGCTTGATTCAATTGCTGAGCACCCTCAAGCTCGTGTTGTGTGGCGTTTCCTATCTGTATCTCAGTAAGACCAGCATAGACCATTGATGCTGTCGCTGCAGCAGTACCAATGCCAGCAATAACCATTGCAGCTGTTGGTAATGCAATAAGAGGCGCTGCTGCTTGTATCAGATCGGCACCCGTCTGCCTCATAAAGTCTGCCGTTTGCATGCCCTTTCCCGCCTTCTCTCTATCGAGATCCGCTTTAGCATGTTCAAGCTCTTGCGCGAGAGCCCCAGCCGCCTCCTTTTGCCCAGCTTCTAAGAGTTGCTGTTGAGCTTCTAACTTTTTGTTATAAGCATCTTGAAGCATTTTTTCTTTAGTAGGATTCTTAACACCCCCTATCTGTAAAAGAGATACCCCACCCGTTTTATCAAGCTCAACCGCATAAAAATACTGGCCTCCTGGTATTGAGGTATCCTGTTGTATAGACTGCCCTTTTGTTACTTGATCTAAACAGGTAACCGATGAACCTTTTTGATCAAACCAATACTCAAACGGAAGTATAATCTCCAGCGATCCGCTAAATTTTGGGATCTGACGAGGTTTTTTGTATAACTCATCACCAACTTTATAACCAAAAGTTATCTGCGGAGCAACGCGGAAATTCTTAAGCGCAGCGCCTTGAGGTGCAATAAAACCAAAACTCTTAACCCCAAGATACTGCAGAGGGTCATTAACAACGGTTAATACCGCTTCACCCAACGCACCAGATCCCACCATAATCACGCCTTCAGCATAGCTTACCCAAAAAGGCAAGAACCCATCTGGATTAGGATTTAATTCGTACCCAGAGATATCTATTGGCGCCACCAAATCAATATATTTTCTTTTTTTTGTATCCCACTTTTGCACTTGAAGATTATTATCAATAACAATAACGTAATGACCAGACGTCTGATTTTCTTCAGTGCCAAAAACTATAGAAAAAGGACCTTCTGTTTGTATATCAAACCCAAATGATCCTTGATCAGGAATTCTAAATGGAAAGTGAGTCCACGTAACTTCTTTACCTGCGGGAATCGATACAACATTTTTTTCATCTGGATCAAGATAATTGCGATCTGGCACCATTATTTCAACAGGATCACCAACCTTAATTTCGGTATATTCAATAGGTTGATCATTAGTACCAAAACCAATAAAACTAGGATCCTCACCTTGCGGAATAGAATATGCTGCGATTAACTCTCCATCAACCGTATCACCGCGAAATGCAAGCAATAACCCATCATTAATTGAAACTGTATAAGGTACAAAATTACCGGGAGAAGCTACAGCTGATGGATTTTGTGCTTTTTTAACGTCATAGACGGTCGTAAATACAGGCTCACCATCTTCAGATCCCGTACGTAACCGTATTTTTGTGCCACCATTACTATCAGCACCAATAACAACCCTACACAAAGCGTCTTGAGTTTTTGCATCGCCAAACACAACCTGAATGTCCCCGTTGCTTCCAGAGTTTGCCAAGAATGAAACTGAAGCACTTCCTTTCTCAAATGATTGACTTAACCATGCAACACCACGATTAATAAGCGGCGTAAGTGCTAAGAGTGAACTGTCTGTAAAATTATCAATTTTATTTTCTACAAAGCCACTAACTTTAGGTTTCTTTGCAATAGGCAATGTCGCAAATGGCATTGTTGATCCCGGCAAAACGCCCCCTGCGCCTATACCCAATTTAACAATCTCTATTGCCACGCGTGCATCAGGATTTTTTGGATACGATGCTCCATCTTTATCAACGGTATACGCTGTTGTTACCGTACGCTTTGCTGTCTTTGCGGGTTGCGTTACTTCTGTACCATGCGATATAGAAATAGAAGCCAAAGCACCATCAACCTGCGTCCATGCAGCACCATTCCAATGAAAAATTTGACGATTTTTATTCGTTGCCCACGCCTCTTTTTGAGACTGAACAGCTATGCAAGAAACTTCACCAGGCAACTGCTTCCATGCATTACCACCGTAACTAAAAAGCGAACCCTGATCATTAATAACCCAAACAGATCCGTCATAATCAGCAACATCAAGATTGCTCGCCTTACCTTCTGTAAATGGAATCACCTGAAATCCGGTATCTTTTTTATACTGAATAACCCTACCATCATCAGTAACCGCCCACGCTTCATTTTTAGTACGTGCTGCAATATGCACCACTTTACCATCAAACGGAATCAGGTCCCATGAAACACCATTTCTAATATATACTTTATTATCTGGGCTCACACGCCAAACAATACTATTACCTTTTTCGTCGCTATCAGCTCCAACAGAAATATCAATGGCAGTAACCCCTTGATCGCTCAATGCTCTTCCATCAGAGTGAACTAATTTATGGTCAGCCGTTATTCCCCACGAATCATCTTTTTTATAGACAGCAACTTGAATTAAATTGTTGTTTCCCAAAAAGTCCCACCCACCTTCTTTTTTACCATACGTTGCATTTTGTTTTTCAGGAAGAGACCACACATTCGCTTTTTGATTCTGAGCCCCGGCGTACATGTAATAATCACCAAAAGTATTTTTAGCTACTACTAAAAGATATTTTGCATAACCAAAAACAGGATCACCACCCATAAATTGATCACTCACATCGGGTATACTGATTGCATTACCACTTATTGGCCATTGTTTAGCAACCTCAGTAATATCATGTATTTTCTTGTTATCAAAATCATTGGTATAAGCCCCATACAATACGCAGCCACCAGGCGGTATGGTTGGAAAATTATGAACATCTTGATGATATGGAGAGCCAAAAACCTCATTGCCCTCTCTATCAAGAACGTGAAGATATTTAACTCTATTCGGCGTAGGATCACCATGCCTAATATCGTTCAGAGCTTCCCATGCACATTTCCCAATATCTTTGCCACTTAAATTTGCAAGCTCATCTGCTGAGTAATAAAAAGCTGCGCCGTAATAAGCCTTAAGAATTTCAGCTTTAGGCGCCGGAGCTGAATAAGCAACTCCCCACACAACATCAATAGGCTTAGTAACCGCTGGTTCAAGTAAATACTCTTCTTCTTTAGTCATGACATGCAAAGATCCCCCATTTGATGCATTAGTTAGACACAATGCATCAAGAGGTTTTGCATCATCATCAGGAACAAGCGTCCAATGCGCTTCGCTTAAATCTGGATCTTCGAACTCTGTGCTCTGAAAAACAACCTTGCCATAGGTCTTTGAATTTTGATCCTTATCAATGCTCATGACACAACCGCGCACAGCATCAGATGCAAAAGTAATATAGTCATTAAGGTTATAGTCTATGTAACGCTTTACTTTGAATTGTGCGCCTGGATCTATTTTAGGATCTTTTGGATTATCTGATCCATCAGGGTTTTTTGGAACATCAACATCGGCTACGCACACCACTACGTTATCTTTATTTCTATACACCCTAAAATATTTATCGTTGCTGAGCGATTTAATGCATACAAGGCTTTCTGGTGGTAAATTGTCATTTACATTACGCTCAAAAAAAACTTTTGCCGGAAATGTACTTTCATTACGCAGCAGTTGTAAAAAACCATATCCATTTGGTGGTAAATTACTCAAATCGAAACTGCACAATAAACCAAATAAAACAGTACTTCCCAACATCAAGCTGACAAGTCGCTTCATAAACTGCTTCATACACAAGCCCCCTAAATTCAAATGGGTAATATTTTACACAATTGTCATTAGAAGTAGCATGTGCAAACAAATCAATGCAACAGTTCTGGTTGATTTAAGGTATGCAAGCAATAGTTCGTTGCCCTTCATCATGTGCAGTCATAACATAACGCGATGTTCCATACGCATTCATTAAATCAACATCATGACAAATCACAAGCACGGTCAAACCGGTGTTTACAATAAGCTCTTGTAGAAATTGCATAACCAATCGTGCGTTTTGATCATCAAGTGCTGCAGTCGGCTCATCGAGAAGCAACAAAGAACATTCTTTTTGCAAAATCATAATGATAGCCAATATTTGACGCTGACCACCTGACAATAAACGCACAGGTTTTACCATGTCGATACCGAAACGATTCAACAGCTCAGGAAATATTTTTGCTTTGGGCAGCCCACATAACCCTGGATATTCAGGCATAGCAGCAAGTCGAACATTTTCGATAAACGAAAACTGATCTGCAAGCATAGGGTTAATGTTTTGTTGAACCATACACGTTCCCTGTACAGTTTCCTGTAACAAACGAAACAATGTTGATTTACCAACGCCATTTTTTCCGGTTAAAAAATGTAATTTGCCCGACTCAAATTCAACCGTTAGATTTTTAAAAAATGGTTTGTCATTTTTGCTAAATGAAAACGTGATATTTTCTAAACGAATACTCTTTTTATTGTTCATCTCAAACTCCTAAGTGATCGCCGGCAAGCTCTGCAACAGAACGTTGACGGTAATACACAAGCACCAACGCGATAACAATAAGCGCCTGAATAACTGAAAAATATTTAACCCCAAAGCCAAACCTTACTAAAACCTGCTGCAGCACAACGTATACAGAAGCACCAACCATGGGGAGAGCCACTGATCTCTGACAGAATTTACCTATCAGGGCCTTACCGACAATAAGAATGGTAATACAAAAAAGTGACATTCCAGCTCCAGCATGAATATCAACAAAGCCAAGCGTTTGCGCTACGCAATACCCTGCAAGACCTGCCAACGCGTTACCAAACACAAGCCCAATACTCACAACATACGCTGAACTAATCCCATAGTTTTTAAAAAAGTGTGGATTGTTTCCTTGAACTGAAAAGCTAAGGCCAAGCTGTGTGCGCAACAAGAGCACGATAAACATGATCAGGACACCACAAAGAAGTATCAGCACCCCAAGCTCTGGATGAATGCCAACAGGTAGTAACGCTAAAGAGTTTTGACTACCAGCAAGTGAAACATATGATCCACCCATCAGACATAAATTAAGACCGTAGGCAATTCCTATCGTTAAAATACCGGCAAGCAGATGAGGTAACTTACCGAACACCACCAAGAAACTGGTGATGGCGCCTATCAAGGCACCACCCAACAACGCACCAGCAACAGCTGCTATCAATATCACAACAGGATCACAGCCACGCGTTATGGTAAGCATGATGCTTGCAGTTGCTGCACCCGTTACAAAAGAAGTCTCTAAACTGATATTGGGAATCTTCATGAGTGAAAAAATCACAAACGCTCCCAGCACAAGCGGCATGTAGAGCAGCATAGATTCTAAACAAATCAAACTGAATGTAAGCATGATTATCCTTGTATCGCTTCAACAACTGGGTAAATTGCCTTCTGTGCATCAGTCAACGCAAGCCCCTGCAGATCAGCAGCTTTAAGATTAATCTTTAATTTATACGCATCTGGCGAAACGCATGGCAAATCAACTATTTTTTTATTGTTCTCAAGAATATCATGTGCATAACGCGCAGCTTGCACACCAAACTGATTTTCGTACACACCAAAACTTAACGCAGCACCACGATCACACGAATCAAGATCGGTCGTTAACAATGGTTTATGGTGTGCATTGCACAACTTAACCAACGCATCAAGGCCTGCAACAACCGTGCTATCTTTAAGCACCATCACTACGTCACAATCAGCAATTACGCCAGCCGTTTTACCGTAGATTTCATGAATATTTACAACCTCAGCAGTAGCAAGCGCAATGTTATGTGATTTTAAAACTGCTTCAACCTCTTCTTTTTCTTTAACAAGCCCAGAACCCTGAGTTGGATTGTACACAAGAAGAATCTTTGCTGTATCTGGCTTAATTGTTTTAAGCAATTCAATTTGATGCTCAAATTCTGGCCTTTCTACACTTCCCGTCACATCGCCCTCTGGATGAGTTAACGAGGTCACCAAACCTACTCCAACAGGATCAGAAACTGCTCCAAACACCTGTGGAACCTTTTTGCCACGCTTAACAAGCAGTTCATGAATCATCGCGCTTGGACCGGTAGCAATGGTAAACACAAGATCATAATCACCATGCACAATCTCTTCAGCCTGTGCATGCATTAGTTTACGATCGCCTTGGGCATTAAAAACCTTAATGTCATAATGCTGCTTGCCTTCTTTGGTTAACGTTTGGCAAAACCCATGCTCAATTTGCTCAAGGCTTGGATGCGTTGTAGGCGTCAAAATAGCAACGCGCTTTGCATGCTCGTGCTGAACAGCATTGCCAAAACCAGATTTATATTGATACGCCACAAACGCAACTAAACCAATATTCAAAAGAACACTGACAATCAAACTATTACGATTCATTATTTGCCCTTCAAAAAATATAAAACTACATAATATTTTACGATGCTGGTGCACATAAATGCAGACATCGATACAACTAAAAATAAATTAAAAACTGCTAGACTTCCTCTCAAATATATCTAAAAAACACCTACAAAGATTTCTATCAAGCAAACAACCTGAAACATCTTTGTATACGTTAAAATTTGTACCATCCATTGGTAAATAAACATTCTCAACACGCACTCGCTGTTTTTTACTAAATTGCTCGCACAGTACTTGATTTTGCACTGGGTTATGATTAATAAAAAAACAGGTAGTACCTGTACTACACTTAAATAAAGATCTGGTCACATCAGAAAGCACACGCAGCATGCAGTCATAACGCTCGTTGTCAGACAAAGAGTTTGCAGAACATTGCACAAAAGGATCACCTTTCTCTAAAGAAATCACTGGAATGGCAAGAATCACATGCATGCCCGCTGGCACTCCAACCTCTTGATAGAGAGATTGATAATACACAGCACAACGCTTAATAAATCTAAGTACGATATGACCAGAAACACCTGCTTGTGCAAAATACGATGGCAAGAAAACATGCATCAAATGCGTTACACCATGCCTACTCACTTCGGCCAACAAGCTGCGTATATTTTCAATCGTCTTTTTTCGATCTATGCCATGATGCAAAAACATATCAATCAGTTGATCAAGCTGGGCAACACCTTCGCCCTTTCCTTGTGCAAACAGTTCAGCAACAACCGCAATATCATTGCTGCTACCTCTACGCCCAGAAAGCAACTTCACATTACTTTCTCCAAATTTGCTCGCTACTGTCTGTCTAAATTCACGATTATGTTTTTGAAAATCAGCATGATCAACAAACAAATTAGGAGCACAAACAACAACCGGAAGCTTAAAAAAAATTGAGTACCCCTCCAGAACACCACTACAAAATTCAAAAAATTTCTTGAAATTGGGAGTTGATCCAAAAACACCAATCTTTTGAGCGTCATAATGTGACACAGAACCACAGTCAACAATGCTCACTAAACCAGCACCTGCTTGAGTAGATCGAGCCGACTCCATAGCATTAACTGGTGACAATAAACCAACAAAAATAATAATTTTAGACACTAAAAATTTCATAATACATTCTTTCATGCACTAAAAAACATACAAAATTGACACAGAAAAATACTGTGCAAAAAAATAACAAAATATGTTTTATGGGAAAATAAAGATAATTGGCTTAAAGCCAACGCCAGAAAGAAGATGCTATAGAAAAGAAAGAAGATGCAACACCATTGTTGCTCAATTTTAAACATTGTATCGAATTATACCGATCGACACCCTCGGTTCTGATAGCGTGTGCCATAACGGCCCTCTCGCTCTTAATATATAGTTTATTCATGCTCTCATCGTAAAACTTTAGTTTCTGTTTGTCAAACACCCCATTTATTTGTACAATTTACTCGTTAAACACAGAGTTTTTCTTGTTTTCGACACCCCCTATCTGCTATCCTTAACAAAAGGAGAAGGTCGATGAAAAAGCTTTATTTGCTGCTATTTTTGCCCTATTTAATCACATGCGCACTCTTAAGCGCCGACTCTTCGTTTTCTGATTTTGACGTGTACCAAAGCACTATAAATAAAGAAACAGCTACCAAGCAATTAGCCACTTATCTTGAAAATGGTAACTCCTGCAAAGATTATTACACGATAAGCAACGATGCTTTTTATCTCTTTGCTTCACCAGCAGATAAACAAGCAAACAAGCCAGAGTTTGTTCTCACATTCGGCACCAAACAAAAACCTACGCTGCCAACATTCACCCCTGATCTGTCATCAAACAAACCGCTCACCGGCTTACGTATCGCTCTTGACCCGGGCCACGTTGGCGGGAAATATGCACGTGCCGAAGAACGCTACATCGATCTTGATATTCAAACACCAGAGGGCATTAAAGCTGTTCAGTTCGATGAAGGAACACTGGCTGTAGCAACAGCAAAAATTTTAGCTGACTTGCTAACAGAATTTGGCGCCACGGTTCTTTTAACTAAAGAGCAGCCGGGGCAATCTGTGTATCCAGTAGATTTTGAAACATGGTGCAAACAACAGAGCTTAAATCCAGCTCAAACAGATTTTAGAAAAACCTACAACGGTCTTGACCTAATCGCTCGTGCAGAAAAGATTAATGCCTTCGAACCACACGTAACTCTCATGATTCATTATAACGGCGGTGACCGCTATCCCAACGGTAAGAACATACCCACAAGCGACAATCACTGTCTTATGTTTACACCAGGGTCTTTTGCACAAGGAGAATTAGCAAAACCAGAGGCTCGTTACGAATTTATTCGATTACTGGTAACAGAATCAGCTAAAAACTCAGAAGAGTTTTCAAAAATTATTGCCAAGACAATAGAACAAGAGCTTGGCATTCCCCTGCTTAACACATCACTGTACATGCCAGATACAACAAAACTTCGAGTCCCTGGTGTGTATGCTAGAAACCTTGCACTCACACGCAGAGTTCGCAGCACCCTGTGCTACGGTGAAACGCTTCTACAAGATAATATCGAAGAGGCACAGCGCTTGGCTCAAACTGATGTTGATATCGATGGTATTCAAACGTCATCACGCGTTGTGGCTGTCGCTAAAGCATATTTTAAGGGAATCTGTAGATTCTTTGGAATTGGAAATTAATAAAAGAGCCCCGGGTCGCCGGAGCTCTTTTAAAATCTCTACTCAATAATTCTATTCTCTTGAACAAGCTTACTGTTCGTTCTACCAACAAACAATGCTACCGGTATCCAAGCAGCAATAATGCCTAATGACACAACTGAACCGTATGAAATAAGCGAAATAAATGAAGAAACTGCAGGGAACACTGCAATTGCACCAGCTCCAATAGCTTTAGAAGAACGTGATCCAAAGCCATCCATCCAGCTTTTTGCTTTAAACTTTATGTCTTTACTTGTTGGAATATACATAAGCTCTTTACATGGATTATTAAGCGCATAGCTTATTCCCTTAAGCGCTACCATAGCACCAAAGAAGAACCACAAGCCATTAAATGTCCATGCAAGCATAATCGCACACGCTATGGTGACTGGAAACATCACTAAGCAAAACGTAATGCCAAATCTTCTGATAAAAAAGCTTGTACCAACAAAAGCAAAAACAAGCGCTAACAGGTTAACCGCAACACCAAACGTACCCAAAAATCCAGCTAATTTTTCTGGAGAAGGGTAAACCGAGTGTGCCGTTAATTTCATCTGAAGATTTAAAATTTCTCCGACAATTTCATACACCGTTCCAACAACCAAAATGCCCATCAGATATGGCTTAGAAAGCAATAAACGCAAACCCTCTAATGCACCTGTTTGTTTTTTTGCCACACTCTTTTGTGCTGGAGCATCTGGATGATGATGCATAAACAATTTAATCATGCCAGGAACAATTATTAAGCTAATACCACCCATCAATACAAGTGTAGCTATCCCAAAATAACCAGCACAAGACGCTAAATACGCCCCTAAAATAGAGCCTGTTTGCGCACCAGCTATAATAATCGGATACCCTCTTTTAGCTGATATTGGATCAACAGAACTTGCAACGAATGACCAAAAAAGAGCAACCAAAAGTGTGCCCGCACTTTCTATAACAAAATAGGCAACCCATCCAAGTAATCTATATTTATCAGTTACCGTATTTGCCAAACCAATTGTTGGGCTTGCTACGCAATAAGCGATTGATAAGAAAAGAACGCTATAAATCGTACAAAGCAAATAGACGAGTCTATGCTTTTCAAGCCAGTCAACTAACTTTGCATAAACCATAAGCACAAGTATAAGTGCTATAACAGATACTATCTTTGCATAAGGTAAATAAAGAGGCCCTACAGTATTTAAAAAAATCGCATCTTTTAATGACCGCATTAACCAATAAGTACCGATAATAAAGAAAAATACTCCAGACAAAAGTCCAAACTTCTTGAACTCCTCGCGTGAAACATCACCCCACAAAAAACGCGCTACCGATGACACCATACGATGTCCTTTCGTAAAAAAAAACACAGCCCATGAACGCATGATGCAACACAGCACCTGTCCATAAACTTTTTATTTAACACAACAAATACCTGCGAGGAATTCCCGCGTTTGTGTGTCAAATGTGCTCGAATAGCCTTATGACACGCATGTTATTGGGTAGTAACTAACGACAGCCCTAAGCTGATCGCCCTTACGGGGATTCCCCTGAATAGTTTAAGCAAAACCACGATGTAAAAGACAGGTAAATAATATATGGTTAGTATGACACAGATTGAAGGAATGTAAAAAAGTACTTTAAAGCTTACTCATTCGACATGTATACGCTTCCACCAAAATTTTCTTTAAATATCGTGCATATTCTTCGGGATTTTTTGCATCCATTAATTCACCAATAACCGCAACGCCATCGGCGCCACTCTTGATCACTTCTGGAATGTTTTCTTCTTTTATGCCACCAATCGCGATTATGGGTAATTTTGTTTTCACTCGTATCTTCCTGAGTCCATCCAGTCCAATACACGGTGCCGCATCCAATTTTGTTTTTGTAGGAAAAATTGGACCAACCCCAAGATAATCAACACCAACAGGGATACTCGCTACCTGTTCTTCGAGGTCAATAGAAAAACCCACGATACCCATACAAGATGTATACGTGCCAAGCGTATCAGACTGCCCAACATGCACTCCAGAAGCTAATATCTGCTGCGCGATATTTACTCGATCATTAATAACTAACGGGACCCCGTAACGATCTGTAATTTTTTTGAGCGCTTGTGCTGTTGCTAAAAATTTTTCATCAGACATCTTTTTGTCACGAAACTGCACAACATCAACACCGCCACGTATAGCTTTTTCGATATGATCTAAAAATTCTTGATGGGTAAAATCACGAGGATCAGTCACCAGATACAATATTGGCAACGCCCACGAAAAAAAGTTAAGATACATTACTCTTCCTCCGCTGGCATTACCCAGATCAGGTTATTAGGGTTGGTTGTTCAAACCTCTCAGCCAATCGTTATTGGCACCCCTGGTAATTAAAATTATTGTGAACGAATGCGAAATACTATCATAGTTGTCCTGTACAGGCAATTTAAATAAAGGATCACTATGTTCAAAAAAACAGCGCTCACAATACTCACTCTCTTACTTAGCACACCACTTGCACACAGTTTTAATAAAAGCAGTCTCAAACTTCTAGAAAGCCCGTTTGTCTTTCAAGCACAGCAAAATCTACCACCCGATGTTTCTTACATCTTTGCCGATCTCAAATTTGATGGCGAACGGTTACAACTCTGTGAATTTGGCCCATGTCCCTACGCTGGACTCACCGACGCACCCGTTCACGTAGATAATCAACAAGTCCTCTTAACCTCTCCCTACTGGGAACTTTTTTGGCACTTTCTGAATGAGTTCAATATTCCCATGATACGCATTGGCGGCTGGGATCCAATGGAAGCAAATAAAATTTTACATACATTGCATGGCAAACGATACCAATCAATCGATGGTTTTTTATCTGATCACACATTCCAAGATTTATTTGAAACAAAGGGTTCGCCCATTAAAAGCATTAATCACGCTTTGGCTCTTATTGTTTTTACCGGATCTGGTAGTGCTCATAAACGTTATCACAACCTCACGCTCGATCATCCCAACCTCATTTTTATCAACCACTATTTGAATAAAATTGTAAGCAGAAAAGACACTACCAACATGTTATGCAAACAACCAAATCTGGCCCATTTCAAACCCAAATCTAAAATTTGCCCAACAACGTACACCCCAACATTAGCTCAATCAATTATCAATGAATTTGACACTTCACATTACCTTATCAAACCACTCAGCAGTATGCGCGGTAGCGGGATTATTATGGTTACAAAAAAAGATCTTGACCCTACGCTCAAGACTTTATTCGATAAAGCTTCAAGCAACAAAAAATCAATATATAAAGCTGGATTTTGGTTAGACAAAAAGCAAAAGCAGTTTATCGCTGAAGCTTACGCACCATCAAAAAAAGTACGCTTTGACGGCGAATTGTATGACCCAACCATGCGGCTTATATGCTTTTTAGCACATAATCGAGGTGTCATTACTATTCACGTAGTTGGCGGATACTGGAAAACACCCCGCTATCCTTTAAATAAAAAATGCGATCTCACCTTGAAACACATAACTGAAGCGGGAGTTGGCGAACGCCGTGCCATCGCACCACACGATCTTAAAATAGCAAAAAGACTCTGTGCTGATTTAATGTATAATGTATACAGTACCGTACTTGCAAGGAGCATTACTTAGGAATAACAATCATGCTCAAAATTATTATCACAACAGCAGCACTCATCACACAAATCATCTCTGCCACATGTACAACAACAACCACACCGCAAGATTATTGTGATGTGTATCTGGTGCGACACGGCGAAACCAATTGGAATGCTGAAGGCAAAGTACAAGGGCATACCGATACACCATTGAATAAAATAGGAGAAGAGCAGGCCTTAGAACTCAAAGAAAAACTAAAAAACATCTCTTTTGCTGCCATTTTTTCATCTGATCTTATGCGAGCCAGACAAACTGCTGAAATTGTACGCAGCTCAGATACAATAACGATTGTAACAAGCCCCGCCTTACGCGAACGAAACATGGGGGCACTTGAAGGAAAATCAACAAAAGATGTACGACAAAAATATTATAATGATGGACTGTTACACAAACCACACCATGAAATGCTTGCTTACACATTTGATGGCATCGAACCTTATGCAAAAGTCTATGCACGCGTAAAAGATTTTATTGTTTCACGCGCATCAAAGCACATAGGCTCTTCTATTCTGGTTGCATCCCATGGTGGAGTAATGCGTTCGGTCTTGTACACCCTGGCATTCAATCATGGACATTCGTGGGACGTCTCCAACTGTGCAATCGTCAGATTACGCGTACACCGCAATGGTGCTATCTCTTTGGATGAACATGAAGGCGTTAAACTTATAAAAAATGCTTTTTCTTGACCTTGACTGGTAGCCACGCAGTCTCGTATCCTTAACACATAGGGGAAAACTATTCAGGGTCACATATCAGGGGGAGACTATCAATGCTGTTACATGCTTTTTACGCAATCAGTTGCGCGCTCGTATGGGCGGGGACAAACATTGCAGGTAAATTACTGCCAAGTGAACTTTCGGCGCTTACCTTTGCTTTTATTCGCTACACAATCGCTGTTTTATGCTTTCTACCGTTCTTGCAAGCTAGTGAGTACAAAAACATTACACGCCGCATGGTTCCGTCTCTCATATTCTTAGGCCTTACAGCCGTCTTTATTTACAACATATTCTTTTATAATGCACTACACTTGGCGTCAGTTACGTCAGTTTCACTACTTTCAGTCACCAACCCCATCATGACACTCATTGGTTCAGCAATTATTGCACGTCGCATTCCAACAAAATATCAGCTCATAGCAGTCATGCTCTCATTTGCTGGAGCCGCTATGATTATTACTCAAGGCAAAACAGGCCTCGATGTTTTTTCAGGAAGCTTGGGAGAGCTGCTCGCACTTGCAGCGGTTATCTCTTACGTTTGCTACACACTCATGCTCAAAAAAATCAGTCCTCATTTTTCTCCAGTATTTTTATCATTTGCAACAAGCGTAAGTGGCTTATTACTTCTGGCACCATTTGTTATCAATTATGACTTGATCACAACACTTACAACATTAACAAGATATGAATGGGGACTGTTTATGTATCTTGGTTGCATTGGCACAGCACTAGGCCTTATGCTCTACACTCTATCAATCAGACGCAGAGGCGCTGAGCTTACCAGTCTAATTACATTCAGCACCATGCCCTTTTTTGTTTGCATACTTTCAGCATTCATTTTTGGTGAGCAGATGTCAGTATGGCAAATGACTGGAGGAGCGTTTGTGCTTGCTGGGCTTTTTGTTGGGGTGAAAAAGGGATAATTAACACTCAAATTTTTGCGTGATTACATCAACAAGATGCGGCACTGTCTTGTCCATAAAATGACCTTGATCAATAAACTCATAACAATCGGTTTCAAGGTTTTGCTGAATATGTCGTGCTTCTTGGATAGGTATGAATGGATCATCAGTCGAAGAAAACTGAACAATCCATTGCTGATTTTCTTTAATGGCATCCCAGTGCCAAGGAGCATCGTAGTATCCTGATATCTGCTCACTTGCATGCCCTAAATCAGTATAACAAGCACCAACCAAGACACTGCCCCAAAGCTTGTTTTGCTCTGCATAACGCATGGCGGCAACAGCACCTGATGAATGCCCGACAACAATGGTATCTTCATCACAACGTAATTTATCATGCATGTAAGGCAACCAAACTGATGCCTTAGCTTCAACATTATCAGGCATTGTTGGAGCTAAAACGGTGATCTTATGTTTTTCAAGCTCAGCCTTAAGCCACGGAATCCAGTTATGCTGATTGGTACAACCGCCATTCCCGTGAATGATAACAACTTTTTTCATGTACATTTCCTAGAAAAAACAAATGGAACAAGCTAAAATTATATATAGACTATACACCCCAATACGTACAATAAGTTTAAATGAACAATAAAATTAAGGTACCATGAAAACAATACTTACATGCTTGCTAACCCTAGCACTCACCATTACCACCAACCAGATTACGTTCGCAAGCAAAAAAACGCGTGCTCAACAAGAAAAAAAAGAAAACAAACAAGCTGACATACACGACGCACAGTGTCCTGTTTGCTTTGAACGTGCACATACAACCACAACACCTGCCGTAGTCACCAAATGTGGCCATATATTTTGCAAAACGTGCCACGATACATGGCTAGCACATCACAACACATGTCCAGTTTGTCGAAAAAAACTTACTAAAAAAAAACACACACCAACACAAGATGAAAATCAAGATCTTTTTTTTGATGCCAATCAAGAAATAGACGATTCAACAACTGAACTCGAAGCCTTCATGAACAGAAGAATTGAAGAAACTCACCTAACCCGCGCTCGCAATGGTGACATTGTCGCATTAGAAGCCCTTTCATGCTCTCTCAAGTATAGTAGTAGCAATACCTCAGCTCTTCATATAGCAGCAAAATTAGGCACTCTTGAGAGCATACAAACTCTTATCGATCTCCGGCATGCAAGCATAAATGAACGCAACCGCTTTAGATGGACCCCTCTCCACTACGCTGCACAAAATAATCGTACTGCTGTAATAAATTGGCTCCTTGATCACGACGCAGATATTGACGCTGTTACTACATCTGGAATGACTGCTTTGCATGTTGCTGCAGATGTAGGATCAATAAACGCGGTCAAAACTCTTATAGACCGTGGTGCAAAAATAGATACACGTGATGCTAAAGGACACACACCACGCGGATCAGCTCTAGACAATCATAATGGAAGAAAAACAATGATGCCATTTCACTATGAAATAGCACGCATGTTGCAAGAAGCTAGAAAAACATAAGAAGAAAGTTAAAAAACAAGAATTTGAGATAACATGTTAAGCTTTAGACTATTTCTTTTTTTAATATTAACACCCTGTTGTGCAACTCAATCAACATTATTTGCTGGGGAGACTTCACCTATGAAATGGTCTGAATTCACATTTCTTTTAAAGCCATCACCAGTTGGCGGAGTTGGTGTTTTTACTGCTCATGATATTACTGCAGGAACAGAGCTTCTTCCGGTAACATTTAATGTGCGAACCATGAAAATAAAAGATATACCTCAAGCATTTGTTAGCTACTGTATTTTTATCAACGATGAGGAATGTTTGTGCCCAGAAAATTTTAACCGCATGGAAATAGGCTGGTACATAAATCACTCAGATACGCCCAACATGGCTATAACAAATCCTGCGCAAAGTGCAAGCCTAGTTCCAAGCATTGTCACCAATTCATTTTATGCACTCAGAGATATTAAAGAAGGGGAAGAGGTTTTTGTTAACTATAATGCCTTGGGCGAACCTGAGAGCATGAAAGAAGATTATTATAAGAAATCATAAAAAGCTGGCGAGTATTATGAAATCAAAAAATTTGATATTTTCCAAAATAATGACACTAATCATTTCATCTTTCTTTACTTCTTATTTTTCTACTCAAACCTTACTAGCTCAAAAACTAAGAGCCGTCCATACGTTCAATCCCTATCAACCCAACGAGGCTCTTACAAATATCTTTAAATCAAATGATGATGATCTTTTACGCGATAAACTCAAATCAATACAAACAGAGGGGCCTGAAGCCCTGAGGGATTTTTTCCTACAATTTTATGTTGATACTGAACAACTAGCGTCCGATGGGAACTGGGATTACTATCATCATACCCTCTTAGGACATTGTCTTGATTTTAACAAAATGACCAAATTTAAAATACTCCTTGATGCTGCACAGCATCTTGAATGGCAAGATTTTCAAAGAATACTTTGTCAAGATGTTGAACAAAATCGTCATGTAACAATATTGGGGTATGCAGAGTATTTGGAGCATGCATGGCATGAAGATTGCATCGAAGCAGTTAAACTAATCTTTGATGCAATACTTAACAAAGGACGTGTATCAGAGCTAATACAACAAATTCAAGACCCTCATCTTTTAGAAAGAAGAACAACTCTTCGTATACGACTTAGTGCCTATGAAACCGCCCAGGCGAGGGTTGTTATTAATGACCTTTTAGAGAGAAGAGTGAATCACTACAGCAGTCTATTGACCCCACCCGATTTAAGCCACCAGAACGGCACACGTTTAATCGAGCGCGTTCAAGCTGCACGATCAGAAATTGAAATCATTGAGGCAATAAAAAATTCGTAACCAATATTCAAAGCATATTTTTACAAAGCGATTGGAGCAGATGAATAATAAACTTATCATTCTCTTGGCTGCACTGTGCATGACCAGCGTAGAAAATAGAGTTTTTGCAATGAAAACAGAACCAACACAAGAACAAAAAGTTACAGAATTAAAAAGCAAAGTTGACGAATCAGTCCGTCAACTAAAAACACAAAAAAAGATCGTTGCGGTGCTTAAGGAAGCTATCAGCACAACCATGTTTTCAAGTGATATATACAAACCCTACAAAGAGTACTTACTCACCTCAAAAACCGAACTGGTTGGCCTCAACTTTGAACAAATCATTGAGCTCAGCGATTCAACATCTGCCCCTTTAAAGAGACGCGTACCTCCATACTATCCTCGAGCTCTTCTTATGAAATTTCTGGACCCAAAATCCATTAAAAATCTTCGCCTGGCATCACCCGATTTTGACAAAATCGTAAGAGAGCATGTTCACACACTTGATTTGTCAGAAGCAACCGATATCGTAATCAATATAGTCTTATTCCATGAAGATGGGCGTCCGCGCTATAAAAATCTAAAGGTACTCGACCTCAAGAAATCCCGCGTTAAATCACAAACTATTGATCGCATCGTTCATACTTATGATGATCTTGATGAAGTTTTCTTGAATGAATGTTTGTGTCTTAATTCAAAAAAAGATATAAATGTCGCACGAAAAAGCATCGAAGAACGTCAAAATAATAAAACCGTATGGCATCCACCCTATGAGGGAGATAAAAAATATCCTAGCGGGTGGTTTGAATATGAAGAATCTTATTTTGAAAGTTTATTTACTGTTGGAAAATTTTTAATATGAAATCCCCAAAATTTAAAACTAAGAACTTTGATGCGTTAGTGAAAAAACGACTCACAGAAGCTGAAATTGCGGAAATTAATCGTGAAGTAGAGCTTGAAATAAGGACACTAAAATCATTGCGACAAGAACCACATCATTTTTTAACACAAACCATTGTCACTTTGGCATGGACTTTGTTTTAAACAAGTGTTTTTTTCCAACAACACTGTCAGAAAGGGTTCTATGAGGCTTTATCTTTCGTCTAAAGAGTTTGGTGATCAACCAGAAAAGCTTACATCACTGGTAGGTAATGGCAAACGGGCGGCTGTTATCTGCAATGCGCATGATTGCAAAGATACAGAAGTGCGATTTGCAATCGTAAAACATGAAATAGCTGGTCTTACAAAACTAGGCTTTATACCTGAAGAAATTGATCTCAGGCATTACTTTGGAAAATCTGAGGAACTTAAAAGTGTTCTTATAGCTCATGATTTACTCTGGGTCAGTGGCGGCAATACTTTTTTATTACGTCGAGCATTTAAACAAAGTGGGTTAGATACTTTACTTCCAGAGCTTCTTGCCAATGACAATATAGTTTACGGTGGCCATAGTGCCGGAGTATGCGTCTTATCCCCATCGTTAAAAGGCATTCATCTGGTAGATCCAGCAGATAAGGTAGAATCTTGTTATGATAAAGAAACTGTATGGGACGGATTAAATATTATTGATTATGCAGTTGCGCCACATTATAAATCAGATAAATATAGTACTGCTATGGATGAGGTAGTTCAATATTTTATCGACAACAACATACACTTTAAAACACTTAAAGATGGTGATGTAATTATTGTTAATGGAGATCAAGAAATTCTTATTTGATACTTAAAGTGAGTATGGGTGGTCTGCCGTTCATTTTCCCGTAAGTCGTTGGCTTATGAATAACACTGGGAGAAAATGAATGGTGCGCCCTGTCGGTCTATTTTAGAACTTTTTCTTTTGAGCATAACGAAATTAAGATGCTTAAGGTCCAGTCGTTAATGCACAACTTGAGTCTAGGTCTTTTATAATAGCCCACTGCTTTCCGGGACACTTAGAACAGCTTATCCCTAACTCATTTGCAGCACGTAACATAAACGCCATTAACTCATCTAGTGGTTTTTTAGGAAAAACTTCAAAGGCTTCATCCATTAATTTTTTTGCTGAACTCAATTTATTTGTATCTATAAAAGCATCCATAGATCGTATATAAATTTGCCCAATCAGCTCTCCGTGTGTAAGCGTATATTTTTTACAATTCATACATTTAAGTCGTGGCTTATTTTTATATTTATCCTCAAAGGCTTCAGAGATCTGCGTTACTTTTTTAGAATACTGGGCAAATTCACTATTTTGACTTGCTTGAACCATTTTTCCTAAGTACTGAAGAAATTCAAAAGCCTCTTCTTGTTCTGTTTTAGGCATCACTTGGGTGGATATCAAACACAAAAGCAAAAAAATAGTTTTTATAAATATCTTCATCACCACTCCCCCCTCTATAAACCAAACTACTATTCAATCGTTATATTTTCTTCTTTACTTTGTTCTTGAGTAATTTCTATTTCAGGATCAGGATTCCAGCACGTCTTCTTCTTACAATTAGGACACTTTACTTGAGCAACATTCGCAAGGCCAGCCATTGAGTCATCTGTCCAAGATTTTGTTGGTAATGATAAATAATATTGAAGAGCTCTCCAAAATAGATCTCCTACTGTAGGTGCCAGCAATTTTACTAACCATTCGCCCACATGAGGCAGAAGCTCCCCTATGTTCATTTTACGATCGCACTTATTGCATACAATTCTCATGATTGCCTCCCGCACAAAATTGAGTATAAAATTTCACTCAGGCAGTTTACAACGATAAAAAATAAATTGAAGAATTTGTATAGAAAGAACGAGGGCGTAGTATGATCTTTAAGTCACTTGGTATTCGATTAATTGAAGTTGTTGAACAAAACCTTGAGTCCACACCCTAAAATCATCCTAAGTTGCAAACTCTTTTTTAGAATATGATAAGCTGGTATTGTTTAAAGTGAATATAGTTGAACTGATACGTTGGAGATTTTTCAGTGACTCAACAAAAAAGTATTGATGAAGCCTTACGTAGACTTATTGATGTTTACGATCCTCTTGCCGTTTATTCTTTTGAAGAAACCCCTGATTATGCCTTTGTCATTGTTGTTGAAGGTTCATGGCAAAAACCACTTAAAAGAAGCGTCGCCGGTAAATATGCTTTGTGGGGACTTGAAACCCCAAAAGATATTTTAGTTTTCACTAAAGATGAATTTGAACAAGGTTTGCATGACAAAACAAGTCTTGTTCACAAGATCAAAGCCGAAGGAAAGCTTCTCTATGCCAGGGCATAAGGATTGGCTCAAAAAATCTTACGGCGAACTTAAGGCAGCCAAGCTATTGATTCAGGATAAAGAGATCCTTGATATTGCTGCTTTTCATACCCATCAATGTGCTGAAAAAGCTCTTAAGGGATATTTGATGTTCAAGCACATGCAAATTCCAAAAACTCACAGTCTTGAAGAACTTCTGATGATATGTTTTAAAGCAAATCAAGCCTTTATTGAGCTTCTACACGATGTCATCATGATTGATCCATATGTAATAAATACCAGATATCCTGATGACCACTTTTCCATTGGAGAAAAAGAAATACTTAAAGCCATTGATCATGCTGAACGAATTTTTAAGTTCGTTGAAGCTCACACAAGTAAGCAGAAAGTGATGATTGATGTTACTTAAAAATATACATATTTTGTTAATAAGAATTCAGGCATTGTTACTTCTACTCTTATTTAAATTTGCATCTTGTGACCAACGATCATCAGATCTTGAACTTATTTCTAGCTACAGTAATGGTGGAGAAGAAGGGCGTCTTTTTGAACCTGCTCAAATTGTGGAACGATTAAGAACAGAATCTATTTTAAAACGTTATGCTCCTCAACCTCCAGCTGTTGTTTATGATATCGGTGGGGGTGCTGGAGCCTATGCATTTCCATTGACTCAGCAAGGATATTCTGTTCATTTGACTGATTTTGTGCCATTACACATTCAGCAAGCACAAGCTAAAATGCAGGAAACGGGAATTCAGCTAGCAGAGTGTAGCGTTGGCGATGCACGAGATATTAAAGCAAATGATGCAGTAGCAGATATAGTTTTGTTTTTTGGACCCCTTTATCATTTGGAAGAAAAACAAGATCGGTTAAAAGCGTTACATGAAGCGTATCGAATTCTTAAGCCTGGTGGAACCTTTTTTGCAGTTGCAATGGCTCGTATAGGGGTAGTGCATCTTCTAGGAAACAAAAATAAACTACATGATCCTTATTTTGCATCTATAGTCGAAACGACTTTAAAAACCGGTAAATATAAGGCACCAAAAGCAAAATTTTTTACAAGTGCATATTGCCATCATAGTGATGAATTTGAAAAAGAAATTGAAATGGCAGGATTTAAAAATATTCAACTTTTGAATATTAATGGCCAAGTTCATTCACCTATTTTATTGGATGAAATCCTAAAGAATCAGCAAGCATTAGATACATGGTTATATTTTCTTGAGTTAATAGAAAAAGATCGAACTGCTATGGATACAGCGCATATTATGGCCATTGGTAAAAAATAAAAAAAATGGTGCGCCCGGCAGGTCTCGAACCTGCAACCTACGGATTCGAAGTCCGGCACTCTATCCAATTGAGCTACGGGCGCATTAAACCTTAAATATTTCATTTACTTATACGCCCGGTCCCTCGTCTAGCTCGGGATCGAACCTGCAACCGTCCTTCGAGACGCAATTAAATTGCTCCTCAGGATGAGCGAGTCCGGCAACCCTGAGCCCGACGAATGGGTCCAATTGATCCCTCGACGAGCTCCCAGCCTTCGCCCTACGTGGCTTCGGCGGGCAGGCGGGACTAAGGGCTGGGCGCCTTAAATTGATGTTAAGTTTACCAAAAACTATGATTATACCAAAGAAAACTTTCTATTGAGGCTAAAACTGAAAATCTGAATAAATTTACTTAAAAGCTAGATCCGGTTCCAACCAAAACTTAAAACCACTATCACGTAATACTTTAAAACTCCTTGTCAAAGCTCTTACATCTTTTAATAGAGCAGTAATTTTTTTAAGTTCAGCCTCTTGTTGTCGTTCATTTTTTAACAGGTCAACATTGTCATTTGCGCACGAAAGCAATTTAGTTATCTCATCAATTTGCTCAACTTGTTGATAATACATTTGGTCAGCCAATTCGTATGCATGAAATCTGTGTAAAGGGTTTTCCTCAATCAACGTGATACAGACTTGGTGAACATGCATAAACGTTAAGACAACGTGCCGAAACAACTCTTTAGCCTTTGTATAACATTGAATCATCTCAACCTGAGGAGATAGGCGTTTGCCATTTTTATGGAGATCCCTAGGCCCTTGTTTCATAGCCATAGCATTATTGGTAACAAGCACAACGATACTTACAATAATTAGTAAGAGTTTTTTAAAAAAAATCATAATCTTGTTCTTTCATTGATGAAGTTAAATTGAGCCACACGAACATGAAATAGTGCTCTATTCTAACAAAAACGAGTCTAATGCCAACTGAAAAACGTATCTTTTAATAAAAAACGCAGCGATATAGACCCATTTGACAAATATCATACGTATGCGTACAATAAGACTAATATTATATTTAACGCTTTAACCGAAAGGCACCCACTATGTTAGTACCAAGTTTAGGTTTTATTTTACTCTTCGTAGAAAACCCTCAAAAAAGCAGCCTGTTTTACCAGGACATTTTAAACATTAAACCAATAGAAGAGTCAGCCACGTTTGTCATGTTTGCATTAAAAAATGGTGTCATGCTTGGCCTGTGGTCACGCTACACTGCTGAACCGCGTGTAGAAGCACGTGCTGGAGCCATGGACGTTTGCTTTGCTACAGAGAATGTTGACGCAGTCTATGAAGCATGGGGTAAAAAACATGTTACGATTGCTCAAAAGCCAACTGACATGGATTTTGGACGCACCTTTGTTGCATTAGATCCAGATGGACATAGAATAAGAGTTTACAAACTTATGGAAGAAAAATAATTGCTCAAGCCATGAAAGTTGTTCTTGATGAGTAAAAACATTGAGTTTAAACATATCAGTGTTCACGATGCCCCAGAAAAAAGCCCTGGTTTTTTATTGTGGCACGTGAGCACGTCATGGAGAACGTCTATCGAAGCGGTCCTGAAACCATTGGGCCTAACCCACCCACAGTTTGTTGTGCTTGCAACGTTAGGCTGGCTCACGCGCGAAGGAGACCGCATCACACAGGCTGCTCTTGGAAAAATGGCAGGACTTGACCCAAATACTACATCGCAAATAATACGAGGACTTGAAGTTAAAAAACTTGTTAAACGCGTTCAGTCAGCTGACCCAAGAGCAAAGAATCCACTGCTGACTACCAAAGGAACTCAAGTATTAGCTACTGCGTTACCGGCCGTAGAAACAGCTGACGCTCAATTTTTCAAAGTGCTTAACACTCAAGAAAATGCTATGATCCTAAAAGTTTTTCAAAAGTTAACTTCGTCATAGAATGGAACTTGCATGCCCAAAAGCTATAAAGGACTTTACTTCATGGCAGCCCTAACAATCTCAACAGCCGTACACCCAACATCAACACCCTCTCAAGAATTAAAACCGCTATTTGCCAACAAGCCCAATGCTGATTTGTACTGGAAAGCGCTTCTGCAGATAGCAAAAAATAATAAAGAAGAAGCGCTCAAAATTGTTGCTGCAATCAAATCAAACGCCCCTGCGCCAACAACTCAAGAACAAGCTGATCCTTTTGACGCTTTTTTTGATGAACTTTTTATAGCATCAGTACATAAAGACCCTGAAAGATTAACTGACCTTGGTCTCTTTGAATCTATCGGCATTCATGAACATAATGCCCATCTCAATGATGTTTCACAAGAAGCAATAAGAGCTGATGTACAAAAAGCACAAGAGCAGTTACACCGGTTAAAACAGTTCTCATACAAAAATCTTTCTTCGGAGCAAAAAGTTTCTCACAAAATGTTTCATTGGCTTCTTACACACACTGTCGCAGGTGAGCCGTTTCTGTTTCACGATTACAAAGTTAACCAGATGTTTGGAACTCTTCTTAATCAAACCATACTATTCACACAGTTTCATCCATTAAAAACAGCCGAAGATGTTGAGCACTATCTTACGCGTTTAAGTCGAATTCCAGAACAACTTCAACAAACGATAAGTCTTCTTGAGCATCAATTAAAAAACAGTATCAAACCCCCATTGTTCACCATTATAAAAGTAAAAAACATGCTTCAAAAATTAATGCCACAACCGGCTACTGATCATGTTTTTTACAAAAATCTTGCAGGACATGTAGAAAAAATTGATATGCACGATAAAGATAAAGCACTCACACGAACAGAAGCTGTCTTGCAAAATCAAATTTATCCAGCGTATCAATCACTTCTAGAATTTTTCACTAAACTTCATGACCAAACCGATACCAATCACGGCGTATGGGCTTTGCCTGCTGGTGATGACTACTACGCACACATGCTTAAGCAACATACAACCACTGATCTTTCTCCAGATCAAATCCACGAATTAGGTCTAAAAGAAGTTGAGAAAATTCACACAGAAATGCGCGCTATTCTTGCACGCGAAGGCATTACTGACCCAAATAAAACTGCCATCGAACTCTTTAACTCTATTGCCAACGATCCTCGCTTTTTCTACCCAGAAACAGATGAAGGACGCAAACAGTGCCTAGCAGATTACTATGCAATTTTAGATCGATGCCGCACAGAACTGTATCCTTTATTTGATCTCAAACCAAAATCATCAGTCAAAGTTTCACCTGTTCCAAAACATGAAGAAGAAGGCGCTCCAGGAGCCTATTATTTTCCACCAAGCATGGATGGATCACGACCAGGAACTTTCTTTGCAAATTTAAGAAGTATGAAAGAAACGCCTAAGTACGGGATGGAGACGCTTACAATTCATGAAGGCGAACCAGGTCATCATTTTCAAGTAGCGCTGCAACAAGAATCAGACATGCACATCATGCGCAAAATACCAGCACATTACACAGCTTACCTTGAAGGATGGGCGCTCTACGCAGAAAAACTTGCCTATGAACAAGATTTTTACTCATCATCATTTGCACAAATTGGCCACCTACAAGGAGAACTCATGCGCGCAGCTCGACTTGTAGTAGACACAGGAATACACAAAAAACGCTGGACGCGTGAACAGGCTATTGACTACATGGAGGCCGCAACAGGCATGGATCATGGTTCTGTTGTGACAGAAATTGAGCGCTACTTTGTATTGCCAGGACAAGCGTGCGCCTACAAAATTGGACAACTTAAAATTCTTGAACTACGCGATCGAGCACGCAAAGCACTTGGTGATAAATTTGATATTCGTAAGTTTCATAACGTTGTCTTAGGTGTAGGCGCTTGTCCTTTGACAATTTTAGAAGAAGTTGTTGATGAATATATTCAGACAGCCCAGCGTTAAAAAACTGGGCCTAATCCAAATCAATACCCTATCCAAGCATTTGCACTAGCTGGAAAATATTGCCATCAATATCTTTAAAAAAGATCATTTTAACGTGGCCTGGTACTTCGATAATTTCGCCTACAAAATTAACACCTTTTTCTGTGAGGTGCTTGCGTGCAGCATCAAGATCATTAACCGTCATGGTAACAACGGCATTTTGACCCGCCTGAACAAGAGAAGTGCTATCATCTTTGGTTGTACACTCACCAACGCCCAAGCGCACACCACCATCGCTACCACCAAGCTCAACCCACTTATATTGCTCGTCACCACTAAGCTTTTGAAGCCCAAGAGTCTGAGTAAAAAATTCTGTTGCCTTGGCTATATCTTTAACTGATACCCATGCTAAATCCATACGCTTAATCATTGTGGAAACCTTTCATGTATTTTAGTAAAACACCAGTCTGCCATACAAGAATGGTTCTGCCAAAAATAACCTATTTCAGGCACAATTAGCGAAATAACGTGTACACGATACCTAAAACAAGTAATCCAAGAAGCATAAAGAAAACTGCATCGTTAACGCGTTCAAGCCTCTTTTTCGAAATTTCTTGTGCGCGCTCAGTTGATGATTTTATGTAGTGAAGCTTTAAAGAAACGTACGTTTGAAACAGTAAAATTAACAGCGACAAAAACACAAAAAGATAATAGATGAAATCTAAGTGTGTTGAATAGCCAACAGAAGGCGAGCATGCATCAATCACCATTCTAAAAAGCACAAGAATTGGAACAGCCGTTGCTGCATACGAAAGACGTGAAGCGTCATTGATATCAATAATTAAACAAAATAGCGCTATAAAAAATAAGATAAACATTGGGAAATAGAGCGAGAAAAAATCACGCATACCAACACTGGCAAATGTAATTGAAAAAACAACCGTTGGGTAACTGATTGACATGCCCTGCTCACCTGCAGCCAACTCAGCCTGCATATAACCAGCATGCACCTCTGTTTTAACCGGATCTTTATCCGGCACCAACGTTCTTGGCGCTAAATTTAAACTATTATCATCTACCACAAAACATAACTCACGTGGGGTTACATTTTTATTTTGCAGCACAATAGAAATCATATTTTCTGCTAAAGGAAAGTGTTTATAATTCAAATCAGTCTTAAAAGATGTCTGAATATGATAGGCAACGAGTACATCTTTTTCGATAAGTTTAATAATTGGAGGCGATTTATAAATAAGATTGCCGCCGGACTGCAAAAAGCTATCTTGAATAACAAAGTTTTCAATGGTTTTAAGTGAATCACTCCCTACAGGAAATCTAAACCAAAGAATCCCATCAAGCGTAAAATGATTATTTTTAATCGAAAATTCAGGCAATCCTTGAACATAAAGACCCACGGCTACTTTGGATGCAAATTTTGTCATAGTCTCATCGTATGGAATAAGAGAAGGTTTTGGATCAACTGATGGGAAATGAGCATCTTCCCATTGCAAAATTCCGATCGCAAAAAATGCCGTTACTAGGATAGCCAAGACATGATACAGCGTGCCTCGCATTAAATGTTTTAAAAAATTCACTCTTGTTAAGAAATTATTAACGAGCATATTTAAATCCTTGGGTTAAATGATCCACACTTTTTTACCAAACGCATGACGATTAGATGCATCAAAATCAACCGTAAATCCGTGTAGGTCATAATTTTTCATTTTTTCAATAGCCGCAATCACAGCTTCTTGTGTGATATCGCCCTCAACCATCTTAAGTGCCTGAATAACAATAGAAGCACATACATAGTAGGTAAACGAAAGAGCGGTTGGCTCTTCATCGGGAAAATAACGCTGTAACGCATTACAGTACTCTTTTGCCAACGCTATTGATGATGTTTTTGGATCTGGAACAGCTGAAGAATATTTAAATCGAGCACCCTTTGATCCAAGAATTTTATTAACCAAAAACGTAGAATCTATCCCCAAAAATGTTGTACCAAATTGACCATTTTCAAAAAAGTTATTAATCAATTTTGTTGTTGGCATGCTCGTTCCAACACACACTACAACACGTGGATCTTTTTCTGTAAGCATTTTTGCAGGCGTTTGAATATCCATGGTAAATCGATTGTACTGGGCAACGCCGATAGGAGTTATTTCTTGAGCCTCAAGATCTTTGATAAACGCTTTAGATGCATCAATCGAAAAATCATCATCAGCATGAAATACTGCAACGCGATCGATGTGTAAATCATCAACAATATAACGCGCTAGAGCATCTGTTTGAGGCTGCAACAACCCTGGCCCATTAATCATGTACCTAAGTGATGCATCACGAAATAGTGCATCGCTGCCCCAAGGGAACAAAATGGAAATCTTTTTATCTTTAACCATAGGCAATACAGAAAAAATCCCACGCGTGCCCATGACGCCTAAAAACATGTCTATCTGTTTATCTTGGTGCATACTCTCTATATTTTTCTTGGTAGTCATAGGATCACTTTCATCATCCATTGCACACAAATCAAGTGTGTGACCATGCATACCGCCAGCGTCATTACAATTTTTGAATGCTGCAAGAATGGCTTTTTTGATCATGTTTCCATACACGCCAAAGTGCCCTGAGAATGATCCGGACATGCCAAAGGTGATTGTTTTTTTATCGTGAGACGCTTGTTCATTAGCCAAACACGATATTGCGATACCTAAAAAAAGTATCTGAGACCTAAAGAAATGTTTCATAAAACTCCCCTCATAGATTGTATAACTTGGGGAGAGCGTAAGAAAAGGGGGTGTGAAGAGTCAACGCTTCAAACTCATTGAGGAGGCGCAAACCATTCCATTAAGAATTCATCAAGAAAAATATCACCCTTGCGAAGATTATCTTTGAGCAAGCCAACGTGCTTAAATCCCAATTTTTCATAAAGTCTTATTGCTTCACGCTTCGTGGTCGTAACGGTTAACCAAAGCTTACGCAAACAAAGATCTGAGGCCTCCTCTTGAAGCTTGACAATTAACTGCCTACCCAAACCCTGACGACGAAAATCTGGTTTTACCCAAAAAGAAACAATAAGTGCATTGTGTTTTGTTGATTGCAATGTATTCGTTATCAAGCCAATCATACCAACAGCTTGTCCATTAATAAGAGCTACTCTCATATTTTCTGAACGAGAACGCCAATCAACTTCAGTAAAATTAATCTCTCTCTCATACGTAGAGCTAAATGAATTTGGGTCCATTTTGAGTGCTTCAAGACGAATATCACGATACTTTTGCCACTCATCAGGAGATAATTTTTTAATTTCGATCATAAGTTTTCTTTCACACGTTTCTTCAACACGTCCATATCAAGACGCATTTGATAATGAGGCACCGGATGCCATGAGGCAATAAATTCATCAATGATTTCAAAGCCCACTTTTTTATACACATGAATGGCCCGAGCGTTAGTTGCTTCAGGATCAATAAAAACCTGTTTTTTATCTGCAAAATGCGTGAGTAAAAATTCTTGAATCATGGGCACCGCAAGACCCTTGCCCAGATAGTTTGTATCACAAATAAACACATCAAGCGTTATGACAGACTCACTTGCATGAGATGTAATCAAAAAAGCGAACGGGGTTTCGTTATCGTAACCAACCCAACGCAGCACCTCATGATCACCTTTAAAAAATTTTTCTAGGCCTGTGAGGGTATTTTGAAGGCCAACGCCATGAATCCAAGCTTTGATGTAATCTTGAGCAAGCCAGGTATGAATGAGCTCTCGTTGCGATTCCAGAGCGTATTTGAATATAAATCGTGATTTAATCATACATTTGAAGCGGTATTAAAAATTCTCCTAACAAAAAGCCTAGCGACAGATTCATCACAGCTACATCTTTCACAAACCATTTCAATATGGGCACGAAAAGCATCATTTCTTTCTCTAAATCTTTTCTGTAACTCGTCAATAGTTATACCCCGTGCGTCTAATTGCCCACGATGATACATCACACTTTTGCGTATAATATCTTCTTCTATTCGAAATGGTATATTTTTAAATGCACGTTCTTCTACAACTTCTAGTTTTAACTTTTCTATTTCAGCTACTAGTCTTAACCTTTCTATTTTTTCAAGGCCTTCGATTTTGTTTCTGATATTTTCACAATCCCCACTTGGCGAAAAATCCATTGCTTGTGCGCACGTGCTGATAATAACAATAGCCATAACTATCATTAATCTATTTTTGACCTTCATAAAAAATTCCATGTATCATTTGCCATTATAAACACTTTAAAACATCTACTCGTTCACCAAATTTCACAATCTTAAGTGTTTTATCTTTTGACTGCTCTTTATGCGCGTTCCAACAACGTTGTAGCCGATCAACTGGATCACTAAAAGAGTCTGTACCTAATCTAAATGTTCCCCAATGCATGGGAATAAACGTCTGTGCCTTTAAATCAACAAAAGCTTGAAAGGCCTCTTCGGCACTTACATGTGAATGTTTCATAAGTTCACGTGGTTCATTTGGACCTATCGGCAAAAGCGCTACATCAATTTTTTCAAACAGCTTTCCAATCGTACCAAAATGCTCTCCGTAAGCAGAATCACCAGCAAAATAAATCTTTAAATTATTAGCCTCAATCATCCAGCTTCCCCATAAAGCTTTATTGATATCAAAAGGACCGCGATTACACCAATGAATCGCCGGTAAAAAATATAAAGAACATGCTGAAGCTTCATCTTTTTTATAAACAAATTTTTCAGACCAGGTTAATTCAGCAACATTTTTACATGCACGGTCAAGAAACCATTGCCCAGAACCCTTTGGTACTAAAAATTGTGCTGCAAACGTTTTATTAATAAACGCTATGCTTTGCTCATCAAGATGATCACGATGCGTGTGAGAAATGATAACAAGATCGATTGGTGGAAGATCTTGAGGCTTGATTCCCACAGGAGATTTGCGAGGGTACAACAAAGTCAGATCAAAAAAAATAGGATCCGTTAAAATGTTCACATTATTTATTTGTATAAGAAATGTTGCATGACCAATCCATGTTATAACTGGATTAACGCTTCGTGCTACAGGCTTATCGCACGTAACCCACTGATCAAGTTGATTTTTTTGCGTAAAATAATTAGCAAAATTTGTTTTAGTTGCCCAAAATATTTTTAAAGCGTCCCAAAAATGATTATGGTTATCATGCAAGTCGATACAAAATCTACCCTTTTCATCAACCAAAGGTGCTTGTATTCCTTCGATTGAATCTAAAGGAGTAGCAGCAAAAGCAAACATAAAACTAAACGTGCATAAAAAATAAATTCTTACCAAAAGATTCATTAAAACCCTTTTACTGTATTAATCAATTGTTCCGGACTATCAATAATCGCATCGGGTTTATTTTTAACCAACGCATCGCGATTATTATGTCCCCAGCTTACAGAAATAATGCGCACACCACCCTTACGAGCAGCATCAATATCTCTAATTTCGTCACCTACATAAATAAGTTTATTACCAGCAAGATTAAGCTGTTTTTTTAACTTACCAAAAATATGATGCTTATTAAAAACACCTGATTCAGAGCAGATAACACTAAACATATTCAAATCATGTTTATGCAAAAACAGTTCTACATTTTCAACTGAATTTGACGTTAAAATGCCTAAACAATAGCCAGAAGCATCAAGTGCTTGTAGCATCTCTTTTATGCCTGACACTGGATTAAGATTTGGAATTTGCTGCTTCATCAATGCACGCGCTTTTTTAGCAACAAATGGCAGCTTATACCAAGTAACCCCATATTCTTTAGAAATCTGAAAAAGTGATAACCCTCGAATATATTCATGCTGATCTGGAACTATTTTTTTATAATTATATGTATCAGCAAGATCATTAAATACGTGAATGAGATAGTCGAACGATTCAATCAAAGTTCCATCAAAATCAAAAACCAAAAAGAGTTTATTATCTTGGGATTGCATGAGTACTGACGGTTCTTTGAGATATTTAATTTCGTAGACTGGTCGTAAAAGCCAGTAGGCTATACCAGGAAGGGAAATAGCTAGAGCGAGTAAAATAAGATACAATTTTTTCATAGAACCCCTTAAATGGAAAAAGAACCCTGACTTTTACATCAAGGTTCTTTTTAACCTGGCAGTATCTATTTTCCCAGGCCGTTACCAGCCAAGTATCTTCGACGCAGTGAGCTTAACTGCCGTATTCGGAATGGGAACGGGTGTTTCCCCACTGCTATCGCCACCAGAACTTTCTCGGTGCCCGTTCTCACCACAATAATTTGAATATGATCTCTAATTTATTAAATTCTGTTGCCCTTAAGCACCCTAAGATTTTACTCTTAAATAAACCAAAGGGCAACAGAATTTTTCGTGAACTTACCTAAAAATTTGAGTTTGAAAGAGCTGATCTAATCAGCGCAGAGAGTATTGTCATCAATTGAAATTATTAGCGTAGATAAAACATTCGACCTATTAGTATTGGTTAGCTGAGTACATTACTGCACTTACACACCCAACCTATCAACCTCGTAGTCTTCGAGGGGTCTTATCAATGTAGTAAACTACATCGGAGGTATCTTATCTCAGGGAGGGTTTCCCACTTAGATGCTTTCAGCGGTTATCCCGACCAAACCTCGCTACCCAGCTTTGCTCTTGGTGAACAACTGGAACACGAGCGGTTTGTCCATTCCGGTCCTCTCGTACTAGGAACAGAGCCCTTCAAATACCTTACGCCCACAGAGGATAAGGACCGAACTGTCTTACGACGTTCTGAACCCAGCTCGCGTACCACTTTAACTGGCGAACAGCCAGACCCTTGGGACCTTCTCCAGCCCCAGGATGTGATGAGCCGACATCGAGGTGCCAAACCTCCTCGTCGATATGGACTCTTGGAGGAGATCAGCCTGTTATCCCCGGCGTACCTTTTATCCGTTTAGCAATGGCCCTTCCACTCAGAACCACTGGATCACTAAATCCTGCTTTCGCACCTGCTCGACTTGTTTGTCTTGCAGTCAAGCCCACTTATGCTTTTGCGCTCTTTATGACGATTTCTATTCGCCATGAGTGGACCTTTGAACGCCTCCGTTACATTTTGGGAGGCGACCACCCCAGTCAAACTGCCCACCAGACACGGTCCTCTTCCCGGATTACGGGTAAGAGTTAGATTTCCAAATCAACAAGGGCGGTATTTCACCGATGACTCCATTACAGCTAGCGCTATAACTTCAAAGTCTCCCGCCTATCCTACACATGGTAATCCAAAAATCAATGTCAAGTTGCAGTAAAGGTGCACAGGGTCTTTCCGTCCTTCTGCGGGTAGCTTGCATTTTCACAAGCACTACAAATTCACTGAGTCTCTCATCAAGACAGCGCTCAAGTCGTTACGCCATTCATGCGGGTCGGAACTTACCCGACAAGGGACTTCGCTACCTTAGGACCGTTATAGTTACGGCCGCCGTTTACCGGGGCTTCGATTCAATGCTTCACGGTTACCCGTTAACACCTCCTGTTGACCTTCCGGCACTGGGCAGGCGTCAGACCATATACTTCCTCTTACGAGTTCGCATGGCCCTGTGTTTTTGTTAAACAGTCGCTTGAGCCTCTTTGTTGTAACCACCAATCGCTCTATTTTCGCAAGGAAAACTCACGACGATGGCACCCCTTCTCCCGAAGTTACGGGGCTATTTTGCCGAGTTCCTGAATGAGAGTTATCTCAACGCCTTAGAATACTCTTCTCGCCCACCTGTGTCGGTTTCCGGTACGATCACTTTTTTGCTCGCTAGGGGGTTTTCTAGTCAGTGTAGCATCAACATAACATATCTCTCATTTCGATTGATATGTCCGTCACGTCTCAGCGATAAGTTTGCGGATTTTCCTACAAACTCCACCTACCTGCTTAGCAAGGCATCCACACGCCTTGTACATTTAGCTTACTGCGTCACCCCATCACTCAAACGCTAAAAGTGGTGCAGGAATATTTAACCTGCTTTCCATCGCCTACTCCAATTGGCCTCGGCTTAGGCATCGACTAACCCTGAGCGGATGAACCTTTCTCTCGGAATCCTTGGGCTTACGGCGAATAGGAGTCTCACCTATTTTTTCGTTACTTATACCAACATACTCACTTCTCTAGCCCTTCACCTGTCCTTACGGTCAAGCTTGCCGCTAGAGAACGCTCTTCTACCACTTTATGCTTACGCATAAAATCCATAGCTTCGGTGGTTCGTTTGAGCCCCGTTCATACTTCAGCGCAGAAATACTCGACCAGTGAGCTGTTACGCTTTCTTTAAATGATGGCTGCTTCTAAGCCAACATCCTGGCTGTCTGAGTACTTCCACCTCTTTTCCCACTTAACGAACACTTAGGGACCTTAGCTGATGATCTGGGTTCTTTCCCTCTCGACTATGGAGCTTAGCCCCCACAGTCCGACTCCTGTTTTCAAAACATGTAGCATTCAGAGTTAGAAAAGATTTGGTAAGCTCACGCCCCCTAGTCTAAACTGTGCTTTACCGCCACATGTCATTCAACAAGGCTATACTTAAATATATTTCGAAGAGAACCAGCTATCTCCCAGTTTGATTGGCCTTTCACCCCTACCCACAGGTCATCTCAGAATTTTTCAACACTCACGAGTTCAGACCTCCAGCTGGAATTACCCAGCCTTCATCTTGCCCATGGGTAGATCACTAGGTTTCGGGTCTACCCCACGCTACTTATCGCCCTTATCAGACTCGCTTTCGCTACGGCTCCGTTCTTTCAAAACTTAACCTTGCAACGTAGGTGTAACTCGTTGGCTCATTATGCAAAAGGTACGTGGTCGCGCATACGTATATGTCGCTTCCACCGATTGTAGACACTTGGTTTCAGGTTCTATTTCACTCCCCTCCCGGGGTTCTTTTCACCTTTCCCTCGCGGTACTTGTTCACTATCGGTCATCAAGTAGTATTTAGCCTTACCCAATGGTCTGGGCAGATTCCCACGGAATTTCACGTGCTCCATGGTACTTGGGATATAAGATCTCACGCACTTCTGACAAGTCATCTACAAGACTTTCACTTTCTTCGGTTGTCCATCCCAGGACAATTCAATTTTGTCAGCTACCTGAGTCAACAGAGCTATCTGTTAAACACTCATCCCGCATCTCCTATACTGCAACGAATAGCTTCTTACACAGCATAAGTTTTTGGCTCTTCCCGTTTCGCTCACCACTACTCAGGGAATCACATTCGTTTTCTTTTCCTAGCGCTACTTAGATGTTTCAGTTCACGCCGTTCGCCGCCCTACCCTATAAATTCAGGTAGGGATACCTGGGGTTTACCCAGGTGAGTTGCCTCATTCGGAAATCTTCGGATCAAAGCCTTGTTGGCGGCTCCCCGAAGCTTTAAGCAGCCTCACACTTCCTTCATCGCCTCTTGATGCCATATGCATCCACCAAAGTGCCCTTTAAAATTATCTACAAATCTAGTTTTCTCTCATTGCCGTCTAAATCAAAACTCAGTTCTCAAATTATTAGGACATTCACGTATATTTCAAAGATCATAAATTTATTTAAATCCAGACCATAACCGTTTAAGACATTAGCACCTGAAAGCAAGGACTCTGTTTTTTAGCACACCAAAAAATTGGCTGTTCATTCCTAACATCTTGCGATGTTACTACCACCTGCCGAAGCAGGTAAGTCGAGAAGGAATGAACGGATTTTATACTCCCTCGAAAGGAGGTGATCCAGCCGCACGTTCTCGTACAGCTACCTTGTTACGACTTCGCCCCAATCACCCTCCTCACCTTCATTATCCGCCTCCTATTCGGTTAGCTAAGATAATTTCGGGTGCGGACGGCTCTCATGGCGTGACGGGCGGTGTGTACAAGGTCCGAGAACGTATTCACCGTATCGTTCTGATATACGATTACTAGCGATTTCAGCTTCATGAAGTCGAGTTGCAGACTTCAATCTGAACTTAGACGAATTTTACAGGATTTGCTCCATCTCGCGACTTCGCATCCCTTTGTAGCTCGCCATTGTAACACGTGTGTAGCCCTGGGCATAAGGGCCATGAGGACTTGACGTCATCCCCACCTTCCTCCGCGTTTCCACGGCAGTCCCGCTAGAGTGCCGGCTCACGCCAAGCAACTAACGGCAGGGGTTGCGCTCGTTCAAGGACTTAACCCGACGTCTCACGACACGAGCTGACGACAGCCATGCAGCACCTGTGTAACCGTCTGTCTTTCGACAGAACCCAATGTTTCTACTGGTAGCAGTTACATGTCAAGCCCAGGTAAGGTTCCTCGCGTAGTGTCGAATTGAACCACATGTTCCACCGCTTGTGCGGACCCCCGTCAATTTCTTTGAGTTTTAATCTTGCGACCGTACTCCTCAGGCGGATCACTTAACGCGTTAGCTACGACACAGATCCTGCTAAGCAGAACCCACATCTAGTGATCATCGTTTACGGCGTGGACTACCAGGGTATCTAATCCTGTTTGCTCCCCACGCTTTCGTTCTTGAGCGTCAGTGGTGGGCTAAAGGGCCGCCTTCGCAACCGGTATTCCTCTCGAGATCTACGCATTTTACCGCTACTCCGAGAATTCTACCCTTCTCTCCCACACTCTAGCTCTCCAGTATCAACTGCATATCCCCGGTTGAGCCGGGGGATTTAACAGCTGACTTAAAAAGCCGCCTTCAAACTCTTTACGCCCAGTTATTCCGAATAACGCTCGCACCCTTCGTATTACCGCGGCTGCTGGCACGAAGTTTGCCGGTGCTTTCTCTAGTGGTACCGTCATCCCCGTTTTTTATTAGAAAACGGTCTTTCTTCCCACTTAACAGGAGTTTACAATCCGAAAACCTTCATCCTCCACGCGGCGTCGCTGCATCAGGCTTTCGCCCATTGTGCAATATTCCCCACTGCTGCCTCCCGTAGGAGTCTGGACCGTGTCTCAGTTCCAGTGTGGCCGATCACCCTCTCAGGTCGGCTACCCATCTCTGTCTTGGTAGGCTTTTACCCCACCAACTAACTAATAGGACGCAGGCACATCCTTCAGCGGTAGCTTGAGGCCACCTTTCCCGTTTCCGGCTTATGCAGTATTAACTCCGATTTCTCGAAGGTATTCTCCACTAAAGGGCAATTTCCTGCGCATTACTCACCCGTGCGCCACTGTACTCATCCTTGCGGACTTTCTCGTTCGACTTGCATGTGTTAGGCACGCCGCCAGCGTTCATTCTGAGCCAGAATCAAACTCTCAATATCGAAATTTAACAAGAGTCCTTACTTTCAGGTAATTTTTATTACCTTTGTGCGTCTTAAAACGGATATTTCAAAGATAAGAATTTTTTCACATTGTCACTTGATCGGATCAAGTTCACATAATCTACAGTACTTCTTTCGCTTTAGCAAGTTCTTTTTTCATTTTTTTTAACTTTTTTTTAAGTTCAAAAAACTCGTAAAAAGATTGCACCTTGCAGAGCGTTTCCCGTCAATTATCAAAGATCATAAATTTGGTTTTGTCTCGCAACATCTTGTGCCAAATTGATGAAGAAATTATACCTTCATTTTGGACAAAGTAAAGCATATTGTTACAAAAATTTATAAATTATGTTCACATGGTAAAAACTGTTCTATTTACAGGAATGAAACGACCATAAATAATCACTTAAAAAAGGAACAAGAATAATGCGTATATTAGCAATAGGTGGGGCTACACAAGATGTCTTCATCGCCATTTCAAAATCGGATCTGCTTACCATTTCAAAAAATGGATCTAGTTTGCAATACCTTCTATTTGAGTCTGGCGAAAAGCTAGAAGTTGAAAATCTTAGCCTTCATTCTGGTGGTGGTGCAACAAATGCTAGCACCTCTTTTAAACGCCTTGGTTTTGAGTCAGTCATTTTTTGCAAAATCAAAAAAGACGCTGCTGGTCAGCACATTACAGAAGAGCTCACAAAAGATGGGGTCATCACCACACTTATAGATACTTCATCAGTTGAACCAACGGGACAGTCGTTTGTCTTAAATACGCGAGAAGGGAATCGCACAATCTTTGTACACAGAGGTGCTAACAAGACTCTTGATCTATCAACCCTCCCCATCGATGAAATCAAAAAGAGTAATCAACTTTACATCACCTCTTTAAGCACTCATGCAGCACAAATGCTTCCTTCAATAACCGCCACAGCAAAGCAATTCAATGTACCTGTCGCCATTAACCCAGGCGCAAGCCAGCTTGCAAAAGGGACGCTTCTTCTTAAACAATCATTAAAGAACATAGATATTCTCATCATGAACAGCTCAGAAGCACGCATGTTTATGGCTGCCCTTGTTGCTAATGACGAAAGCTATAGAGAAGCTTTAGAGAGTGGCACAACAACAAACGCCTGCACACTCAACCTCGAAACCACTAACCCATACCTGATTCAATCATCTCTTTTATGCCAAAACCTCTACTTCAGTATGAATAAGTTCTTTATAGAGGCACTTAAAATGGGTCCAAAAATCGTTGTCATTACCAATGGAGCTAATGGAGTATACGTTGCACAACATGACACCATGTACTTTCACCCAAGCTTAAAAACAACAGTTGTAAACACGGTTGGAGCTGGTGACGCCTTTGGTTCATGCTTTGTAGGAAGCTTACTTCATGGGTATACGATTCCTGAAGCGTTGCGCAATGGCATTGTTAACAGTTCATCAGTACTTGAACACATTGGAGCAAAACCAGGTCTCTTAACGCTTGAACTGCTCAAGCAACGCATTAAAAATGTCCCTAATCTTTTACAAACATTCAAGCTCTAGGAGCGCTATCATGTCCAAACAGTATGTTTTTATTAGACTTCAAGAAACATTGCTTTCATGCGCCGTAGGCACACAACACAAATCAAAAATTCATCTCAATCATATAACTGAATACGCTCTCAATAACAGCGAATATGCACGCAGCACACTTTTTAATCCAAGCGCTATACAACAACACTTACAGGTGTTTATGCACACCAATGGGGTTACCAAAGCCCCACTTGTTCTATGCATATCAAATCAAACAGGAAAACTTAATGATCTAGAACTCCTTCAACACGCGTTGGGAATAAGCAAAGACAAAACAGTTATTGCAAGCGTTATACACACCCCCACAACACTCTTTAAAACAACATGCACACAAACACCTCACGACCAATGCCCTCACTCAACAGTTATATCCAGAAATCTTCTAGGTACATTTCTTCCCAAAGGATATACCACCCTTACACCCTGGATGATTGGTACAGGACTTGTTTCATGTAGTGTGATTATTGCCTGTTCTCTTATGTACTGTACAACTCAAGCAAATCTTACACAGATACAAGACCAGACAAACAACAGAACAACTGAGATAAAAAACCTCCTTCCATCAGCTCAAAAAACCCATGCGCTTGAAAAAAAACTTGCCCTTATTCAGCAACATGAACAACAAAACCATAGCAACAATAATGCAACAACTATTCCTGCTCTATTACATATTATGGCTGATACAATTCCAACAGATGCCCATATCTCTCATTTTTCACTCAACAATCGAGCGGGCAACAACACTTCTATAATAGAAGGAAATAAAAAGATCGAAAAAGATACCTACCAAATTGAAGGGTTTGCCAAGTGTCCAGAAACCATAAATACCTGGCTTGCAACATTATCAAAAAGCTCTGACGATACTCAATTCTTTCTTGTTTCAATCACTCACCTTAAAAAAGCACCAAATACCCCTCAGGGACTACCCTATTCATTCGTCATACAAGCAAATACGTGATTATAAGGGCACTATTTGCTCCTCACATAAAAATTTGTTAGTATGACCCTTATGTTTAACAGTCTAACCATTTTAACCGAAGACGTTTCTGTGACGTCTCGAGGAATTTCTCTAATGATTAAACCCACAAAAAATACCTATGCCACTATGCCAACGTCTGAGCTTCTTGACGAAGAACTCAGTCTTGCAGAAGGTCATAAAGCTGAGTTAACTGCTCTTTATGATGATTTTGGAACTAAATTCCAAGTCGGGCGTGTTGTAAAAGGTAAAGTTATTGCCAAAGAAAACAACGGCGTTCTCATCAGCATCGATTATAAATCTGATGGCCTTGTTCCTAATTTTGAGTTTTCAGAACATGAACTCAAGAAGAT